>Ga0208242_100221_pt1 | contig 62494 bp, 67 predicted proteins | sample SubbioAug_CSW13A_FD_184825 | JGI IMG/M metagenome (GOLD analysis project Ga0208242, IMG submission 184825) | Serpentinite rock and fluid subsurface biosphere microbial communities from McLaughlin Reserve, California, USA - CR12Aug_CSW13A (SPAdes) | ecosystem: Environmental > Terrestrial > Deep...
GGTGACAACGTGTCGATCACCGTCAAGCTGATCGCCCCGATCGCCATGGAAGAGGGTCTGCGCTTTGCCATCCGCGAAGGCGGCCGCACCGTCGGCGCCGGCGTCGTGGCCAAGATCATCGAGTAATCGGATCCGGAGAACCGCATGTCCACCAAGCAGAAAATCCGCATCCGCCTCAAGGCGTTCGATTACAAGCTGATCGACACCTCGGCCGCCGAAATCGTCGACACCGCCAAGCGCACTGGCGCCATCGTCAAGGGCCCCGTGCCCCTGCCGACCCGCATGAAGCGCTTTGACATCCTGCGTTCACCGCACGTCAACAAGACCAGCCGTGACCAGCTGGAGATCCGCACCCACCAGCGCCTGATGGATATCGTCGACCCGACCGACAAAACCGTCGACGCCCTGATGAAGCTGGACCTGCCTGCTGGCGTGGACGTCGAGATCAAGCTGCAATAAGCTGGTAACGCAGGCCGGCGACAGCCGGACTTGCGCGATCAAAGCCCGCTGGTTATACTGGCGGGCTTTTCAGGCTTTTGCCTGAGAGATATTCGTTTGTCGGTGGGGTCAGGTAACTGGCCTTGCCTTAACAACCGTGCCGCAGTTGGGTCGCAAGACGCAGCGGGCACACCATCAGCCCCGGCCAATTGAAGTCGGGAACGGAGAAAACAATGAGTCTGAGCAACTCCCTCGGGTTGTTGGGCCGCAAGGTGGGCATGATGCGCCTGTTCACCGAGGACGGGGACGCAGTGCCCGTCACGGTGGTCGACGTGTCGAACAACCGCGTGGCACAAGTCAAAACCCAGGCCAACGACGGCTACGACGCCCTTCAGGTGACGTACGGCAAGCGCCGCGCCTCCCGCGTGACCAAGCCTGCAGCCGGCCATCTGGCCAAAGCCGGTGTCGAAGCCGGTGAAATCCTCAAAGAATTCCGCGTTAGCGCCGATGTGGCTGGCAAGTACGCCGCCGGTGCCGTGCTGCCCGTGGCCGAGCTGTTCGCAGCCGGTCAGAAGGTCGACGTGCAGGGCACTTCGATCGGCAAGGGCTTTGCCGGCACGATCAAGCGCCACAACTTTGCCTCGCAGCGCGCATCGCACGGCAACAGCCGTTCGCACAACGTGCCAGGCTCCATCTCCATGGCCCAGGACCCGGGTCGCGTGTTCCCGGGCAAGAAAATGACCGGCCACATGGGCGACGAGACCAAGACGATCCAGAACCTGGACATCTTCCGCGTCGACGAAGCCCGCCAGCTGCTGATGATCAAGGGCGCCGTGCCTGGCGCCAACGGCGGCTTCGTCACCGTCCGTCCTGCCGTCAAGGCCAAGAAGGGAGCTAACTGATGCAAGTTGAACTCCTGAACGACCAGGGTCAGGCCGCGTCCAATGTGGATGTGCCCGAGACCGTCTTCGGTCGCGACTACAACGAAGCGCTGATTCACCAGCTCGTGGTGGCCTACCAGGCCAACGCCCGCCAGGGTACCCGTGCCCAGAAAGATCGTGAGCAGGTCAAGCACTCGACCAAGAAGCCTTTCAAGCAGAAGGGCACCGGCCGTGCACGCGCCGGTATGACCTCCTCGCCGCTGTGGCGCGGAGGTGGTCGGATCTTCCCGAACAGCCCTGACGAGAACTTCACCCAGAAGCTCAACAAGAAGATGTACCGCGCCGGCATGGCCTCCATCTTCTCGCAGCTGGTCCGTGAAGGCCGCCTGGCCGTTGTCGATTCCATCAAGGTCGACTCGCCCAAGACCAAGCAGCTCGCCGCCAAGTTCAAGGCCATGAACCTGAACCACGCGCTGGTGATCGCCGAGGAAGTGGACGAGAACCTGTACCTGGCCTCGCGCAACCTGCCCAATATCCTGGTCGTCGAGCCGCGTTACGCCGATCCGGTGTCGCTGGTGCACTACAAGAAGGTGATCGTCACCAAGGGTGCCATCGACCAGCTCAAGGAGATGTTCGCATGAGCGTCGCTAAATTTGACGAAGGCCGTCTGATGCAGGTGCTCGTGGCACCCATCGTGTCGGAAAAAGCCACCATGGTGGGCGAGAAGAACAACACCATCCTGTTCAAGGTGTTGCGCGACGCCACCAAGCCCGAGATCAAGGCCGCTGTTGAACTGATGTTCAAGGTCGAGGTCAACGGCGTGTCCGTTACCAACCAGAAGGGCAAGGCCAAGCGCTTCGGCAAGACCGTCGGTCGTCGTGACCACGTTCGCAAGGCCTATGTGACCCTGAAGCCGGGTCAGGAACTGAACTTCGGCGGGGAGGCTGTCTGATCATGGCTGTCATCAAGATGAAACCCACTTCGCCAGGCCGTCGCGGCATGGTGAAAGTCACCCGGGATCACCTGCACAAGGGTGCCGGTTTTGCGCCCCTGCTGGAGCCCCAGCACCAGAAATCGGGACGAAACAACAACGGCCACATCACGGTGCGCCACAAGGGCGGCGGTGCCAAGCACCACTACCGTGTGGTCGATTTCCGTCGCAACAAGGACAACATCCCGGCCAAGGTCGAGCGCATCGAATACGACCCCAACCGCACGGCGCACATCGCGCTGCTGTGCTACGCCGACGGCGAGCGCCGCTACATCATCGCCCCCCGTGGCGTTGAAGTGGGTGCCACCCTGCTGTCCGGCTCGGAGTCGCCGATCCGTGTCGGCAACACCCTGCCGATCCGCAACATCCCGGTCGGCTCGACCATCCACTGCATCGAACTGCAGGCCGGCAAAGGCGCCCAGATCGCCCGCTCGGCCGGTGCTTCTGCTGTGCTGCTGGCCCGTGAAGGCATCTACGCCCAGGTTCGCATGCGCTCCGGCGAGGTCCGCAAGGTCCACGTCGACTGCCGCGCCACCATCGGCGAAGTGTCCAACACCGAACACAGCCTGCGCCAGCTCGGCAAGGCCGGTGTGAAGCGCCACATGGGTATCCGCCCGACCGTCCGTGGTACCGCCATGAACCCGATCGACCACCCGCACGGTGGTGGTGAAGGCAAGACCGGCGAGGGCCGCGCTCCGGTGGATCCGTGGGGCAACCTGACCAAGGGCTACCGCACCCGCAACAACCGCCGCACGCAGAACATGATCGTGTCGCGTCGCAAGAAGTAAGGGGTTGACGAAATGACTCGTTCTCTCAAAAAAGGTCCCTTCGTTGACCACCACCTGCTCGCCAAGGTCGAGAAGGCCGTGTCCACCAAGGACAAGAAGCCGGTCAAGACCTGGTCGCGCCGCTCCATGATCCTGCCCGAGTTCATCGGTCTGACGATCGCCGTGCACAACGGCAAGCAGCACGTGCCTGTGTACATCACCGACCAGATGGTCGGTCACAAGCTCGGCGAATTCTCCCTGACGCGCACCTTCAAGGGCCATCCGGGTGACAAGAAAGCCAAGAAGTAAGGATCACCATCATGACTACTGAAACCCGCTGTGTCGTCCGCGGCGTGCGCCTGTCGGTGGACAAGGGCCGTCTGGTGGCCGACCTGATTCGTGGCAAGAAGGTCGACCAGGCCATCAACATCCTGTCCTTCACCCAGAAGAAGGCCGCTGGCATCGTCAAGAAGGCCCTGATGTCGGCCATCGCCAACGCCGAGCACAACGACGGCGCCGACATCGACGAGCTGAAGGTCAAGACCATCTACGTCGAGCAGGGCACCACGCTCAAGCGCTTCGCTGCACGTGCCAAGGGCCGTGGCAACCGCATCAGCAAACCCACGTGTCACATCTACGTGACGGTCGGCAACTGAAGAGGTCACAGGAATATGGGACAAAAAATCAACCCGACCGGCTTCCGCCTTGCCGTCTCGCGCAACTGGGCCAGCCGCTGGTATGCCAGCAACCGTGACTTCGCCGGCATGCTGGCCGAAGACATCAAGGTGCGTGAGTACCTCAAGGGCAAGCTCAAGAACGCCGCCGTCTCGCGCGTCGTGATCGAGCGCCCCGCCAAGAACGCCCGCATCACCATCCACTCGGCCCGTCCGGGCGTGGTGATCGGCAAGAAGGGCGAGGACATCGAGAAGCTGAAAAAGGAACTGGCCGCCAAGCTGGGCGTGCCGGTCGCGGTCAACATCGAAGAGGTGCGCAAGCCCGAGATCGATGCCAAGCTGATCGCCGACTCCATCACCCAGCAGCTCGAAAAGCGCATCATGTTCCGCCGCGCGATGAAGCGCGCGATGCAGAACGCCATGCGCCTGGGTGCCCAAGGCATCAAGATCATGTCTGCCGGTCGCCTGAACGGCATCGAGATCGCCCGTACCGAGTGGTACCGCGAGGGCCGTGTGCCGCTGCACACCCTGCGCGCCGATATCGACTACGGCACCTCCGAAGCCAAGACCACCTACGGCGTCATCGGCGTCAAAGTCTGGGTCTACAAGGGTGACACCCTGGGTCGCAACGACGCTCCTGTGGTCGAAACCCCGCGTCCGGAAGAAGAGCGTCGCCCCCGTGGTCCTCGCCGCGAGCGTCCGGCCGGCCCGGCTGCCCGCGCCGCAGTGCGCCGTGGCGGCAATGCCGCTCCGGCCGATGGCAGCGACAAGCCCGCCGAAGCCACCGACAAACCCGCCGTTAAGCGCGTTCGCAAAGACGCACCCGCAGGGGCACCTGCGGACGGCAAAGGAGAATAAACATGCTGCAACCTGCACGTCGCAAGTACCGTAAGGAGCAGAAGGGCCGCAACACGGGCGTCGCTACCAGCGGTGCCACCGTGGCCTTTGGCGACTTCGGTCTGAAGTCCACCGATCGCGGTCGCCTCACGGCGCGCCAGATCGAAGCCGGCCGTCGCGCCATTTCACGCCACGTCAAGCGCGGTGGCCGTATCTGGATTCGCGTCTTCCCCGACAAGCCGATCTCCCAGAAGCCTGCTGAAGTCCGTATGGGCAACGGCAAGGGCTCGGTCGAGTACTACGTGGCCGAAATCCAGCCCGGCAAGGTGCTGTTCGAAATCGTGGGTGTCCCCGAGCAACTCGCCCGCGAGGCCTTCGCTCTGGCCGCCGCCAAACTTCCCCTGCGCACCACCTTCGTGACGCGCTTGCTGGGTCAGTGATTCAGGAGAACATAGATGAAAGCTGCTGAACTGCGCCAGAAGGATGTGGCCGGCCTCGAAGCCGAAGTGAAATCGCTGCAAAAGGCCCATTTCGGCCTGCGCATGCAGAAGGCCACGCAACAACTGAACAACACCGCCACGCTGGGCGACACCCGCCGCGCCATCGCTCGTGCCAAGACCATTCTGGCCGAGAAGCAACGCGCCGCCGCCAAGTAAGGAGTGACGAAATGACGGAAGCCAAGACATCCCGCAAACGCACCCTGGTTGGCAAGGTGGTCAGTGACAAGCGCGCCAAGACCGTGACGGTGCTGGTCGAGCGTCGGGTCAAGCACCCGATCTACGACAAGATCGTGATCAAGTCCAGCAAGTACCACGCCCACGACGAGAACGGTGAGTTCAAGATGGGCGATGTGATCGAGATCGCCGAGAGCCGTCCGGTCTCCAAGACCAAGAACTGGGTCGTGACCCGTCTGGTCCAAAAGGCCGGCATCGTGTAAGCCTGTTTGTCCCGCATTCAGCGAGACACCAGAAAGCGACCGACAATGCCGGTCGCTTTTTTCATTTCCGGATGCCTTTGCATTCAACCGCCCCCAGGGGCAACAACACGGACGAGGAGCCACACATGATCCAGGTCGGAGACAAGATCCCCGCGGTGACGCTGATGGAATACAGCGAAGTCGAAGGCAATGGCTGCAGCATCGGGCCCAACCCGGTCGATACGGCCAAGGCCAGTGCCGGCAAGACCATTGCACTGTTTGCCTTGCCGGGTGCCTTCACGCCAACCTGCTCGGCCAAGCATGTGCCCGGCTTCGTGGAGAAGTTCGACGAACTCAAGGCGGCCGGTGTTGACGAGATCTGGTGCCTGAGCGTCAACGACGCCTTTGTGATGGGAGCCTGGGCGCGTGACCAGAAGACCGGGGGAAAAGTGCGCATGCTGGCCGATGGCAGCGCTGACTTCGCCAAGGCCACGGGCCTGACGCTGGACCTGACTGCGCGCGGCATGGGCCTGCGCAGCAACCGCTACTCCATGCTGGTCAAGGACGGCGTGGTCAGGAGCCTGAACGTCGAGGGGCCAGGCAAGTTCGAGGTCAGCGACGCGGCGACTTTGCTGGCGCAGGCCAAGGCTGCCTGAGGTCTGCCTCGCCTCAGAGTTCCACTTTGAGGTAGTGAGCCCCCGGCAGGGGGTTGTGATAGTAGGGCGGCACCTCGATGAACCCCGCCTCCTGGTACAGGGCGCGGGCTGCCTCCATGTCGCTGAGGGTGTCCAGCAGCATGTTGCTGTATCCAGCCAGCCGGGCCAATGACAGGATTTCGTCTACCAGCAACCGCCCGAGGCCGAAGCCCCGGAAAGCCGGCCTGACGAACAGGCGCTTCATTTCGCAGGCATTGATGTGGTCGCTGTTGACCAGCGGCCGCAGGGCGCAACACCCGGCAGGTGCGCCATCGACAAAGGCCAGCAAAAGGGCTCCGGCCGGCTCGGCGTACTCTCCGGGCAACTGATCCAGTTCATCGGCAAATCCCTGGAAACACAGGTCGATGCCCAGATCGGCACGGTAGTCCTCAAACAGGGCACGGGCCATGAGCATGTCCTGTGCGCCCTGCGCTCGTCGCAGGTTCAGGCGGGAAGCGGACTCGTCCGTCATTCGGATGCTTGTATCGTCAAAATTCCAGTCTAATCGAAGCCGGCGCACGGAATGCGCTGGCCGGGTGTCAGAAGCCAGGCGTACCCAGGCTGACAATGCCGTAGACAATGCCCGCACAAATCAGCAGCACCACCAACGCGCTCAGCCGTGAGCGCGTGTCGTCCCGGGACTCCGGCAGCGATCCCGCCAGGTGCTTGTCGCCGTGGATCATAGGACCCACCAGCCGTTCACCTTTGAAGAGCCGGTAGAAGGCGATGGCGCCCAGGTGCAGCACGACCAGCGCCAGCACCAGCAACTTGCCCACCTCCTTGTGGTACCAGGTGGCGGTACTGACCGTGGCATTGCTGACCAGCCCCACCAAAGGTCCGAAGAAGGCGATTTCGTCGTCGCTGACCAGGCCTGTGCCCACCTGAGCCGCCAGCACCACGAGCAGACCGAACACCGACAGCGCGCCCAGCGGGTTGTGTCCGGCCCGTTCGTGCGGGAGCGCGCGTCCGCGCAGGTAGCGCATGAAGGCTGAAGGCCCATAAAGAAAGGTGCCGAACCGCGACCAGTGCCCACCCGCAAAGCCCCACACCACACGGAACAGGAGCAGGGTCAGCACAGCGTAGCCGAAACGAAGGTGCCAGTTCATCCACGAGCCCCCCACGTTTCCGGTCACGACCAGACCCAGGACGCAGCCGGCGAGAAGCCAGTGAAACAGACGGGTGGGCAGATCCCATATGCGAACAGAGGTCATGGCGGCAATTCCTTGGTGCACAGACGATAGCCTGCAGCGGCCGGGGGATTTGGTGACCCTGGTCACCAACGGACACAGTCCATCGCCTTAGACTGTGCCACAGTCGGGCCGAAAGCCCCCGGCTGCACCCCCAGTCCGATACCCACGATCAGGAGACCCCATGAAAGTCCACGTTATCGCTGCTGCAACGGTCACTTCCATCCTGCTGAGCACGCCGGCCATGGCCCAGTTCCAGAAACCTGAAGACGCCATCAAGTACCGCAAGGCAGCCCTGACGGTCATGGGCAATCACTTTACGCGCATCGGTGCCATGGCCAATGGCCGGGTACCGTTTGACGCCGCCGTGGCGGCCAGCAGCGCCAACGTGGTCGAGACCCTGAGCAAGCTGCCCTGGGAGGGCTTTGGCCCGGGCACCGACAAGGGTGACACGCGGGCCAAGCCGGAGATCTGGACGGAAAAAGCCAAGTTCGATGAAGCTGCCAAGACCATGCAGGCCGAGGTCGCCAAGCTCAACCAGGCCGCGAAGACAGGCAGCCTAGATGCGGTGAAGGCGGCTTTTGGCGGTGCGGCTCAGAGCTGCAAGGCGTGCCACGACGCCTACCGCAGCAACTGAAGCCCTGGCGGCGTCAGGCCTGCGCCAGCAGTTTCTCGATCAGCTGGTGCAGTGCCTTGATTTCGGGCTCTCCCACGTAGCGCTTGACAATGCGTCCCTGCTTGTCCACCAGGTAGGTGGTGGGCGTGAGCTGGACATCTCCCCAAGCCTCGGCGATCTTGCCGGTGTTGTCCAGGGCCACCTTGAAGGGCAACTGGCGGGTCTGTGCAAAGTTGAGCACCCAGGCCGGGGGGTCGTAGCTCATGGCGACGGCAATCGTCTCATAGCCCTGGTCGCGGTACTTGCTGTAGGTGGAAGCCAGCATGGGCATCTCCTTGACGCAGGAGACACAGGTGGTGGCCCAGAAATTCACCAGCGTCACCTTGCCGCGCAGGTCGGCGGTCGTGGTGGTGCTGCCATCGAGCAGGACGAAGGTGGAATCCGGGGCGGCCTGCCCGCCAGCACACCCTGACAGGCCAAGGGCGGAAGTGGCCGCCAGGCCAGTGGCGGCGGCCAGCAGATGGCGACGGGCAAACAAGGGGTGATGGGACTTGGTCATGGTGATGCGGGTGCACCCTGCTGCACCGGAGATTCTATGGACCCCGGCGGCGGCCGAAAGTTCGGTCCAGATGTCATCCCTTCTTCAGACGGGCACGGGATTCGTCCAGCCGGACCTCGAGGTAGCCTCCGTAAAGGTCGGGCACCGCCATGCCGACGAGGCGTTCAGCCAGTTCTTCGCCTTGTGGCCCCAGAAACAGAACCGTCGGGGCAAAGCGGGCCTTGAACAGGGTGGCCTGATCGGCGGGTGTGCTGTTGCGGCCCTGAAAGTCTTCCAGGCGCGACTGACGGTCCCGGATGTCCAGCTGCACCGCATGCACCTGCCCCTGTTTCTGCATGGGCACCAGGTACTGGCGGACGAGGTCGCAATAGGGGCAGCCGTCGAGGGTGGTCATCACAACCAGCGGCTCTCCCAGTCGGGCGGCGGAGCGCGCCGACGCCTTCAGCGATGAGGTGGAGGGCAGCGCGTGGTGGCGAACAGGTGCATCGGTGGTCATGCCGGTTCAGGCTCCTGACAGAGGGCAAGGATCAGACGATACCTTGAGCCCGCAGCGCCGACAAGCGCTCCCGGCATGCCTGCCGCGGCAGCGCCAGCCAATCGGCCAGCACGTCCTCGGTGTGCTGACCCAGGGTGGGCGGTGGCAGGTCGCTGCGAACAGGCGTCAGGCTGAGCTTGATGGGGCTGGCCACCAGATTGACGTTGTCCGCCATCGGGTGGCTCCAGCGCTGCACCATGCCGCGGTGCTGCACCTGCGGGTCCTCGAACACCTCCGCCAGGTTGTTGATGGGGCCACAAGGCACCTTGGCCGCTTCCAGGGCAACCAGCCAGTCGGCCTTGCCCCGCTGCCGCATCATCTGCTCAAGCATGGGCACGAGCACGTCCCGGTGGCGTACCCTGTTCTGATTGAGGGCGAAGCGGGGGTCGCGGGCCAGCTCCGGCTGCCCGGCGACCTCGCAGAACTTGGCAAACTGGCTGTCATTGCCGACGGCCAGGATGATGTGCTGCGGTTGGCCCGCTGCGTCGGGTGCCACCTCGAAGACCTGGTAGGGCACGATGTTGATATGGGCGTTGCCCGCCCGACCGGGCACCTTGCCATCCTCGCGGCCGCGCACCAGATAGTTGGCACCCAGGTTGGCCAGCATCGCCACCTGCGTGTCAAGCAGCGCCATGTCGATGTGCTGGCCCTGGCCGGTACGCTCGGCGTGTCGCAGGGCGGCCTGGATGGCCACCGTCGCATACAGGCCTGTGAACAGGTCGGCAACCGCCACGCCCACCTTCTGAGGGCCGCCGCCAGGCAGATCGTCGCGTTCACCGGTCACGCTCATCAGGCCGCCCATGGCTTGAATGGCGAAATCGTAGCCCGCCCGGTCCTTGTAGGGGCCCGTCTGCCCGAAACCGGTGACGGAGCAGTAAACCAGCTTCGGGTTGATCGCAATCAGTCGCTGGAAATCGAGTCCATACCGCGCCATGTCCCCGACTTTGTAGTTCTCCACGAACACGTCGGCGTGGGCCACCAGCTCGCGGATGAGGGCCTGACCATCCGGGTGGGCGATGTCACAGGTGATCGAGCGCTTGTTCCGGTTGGCGCCCAGGTAGTAGGCCGCCTCGGCGGTGTCGTGACCATCGCGACCCCGCAGAAAAGGTGGGCCCCAGCCGCGTGTGTCATCGCCACCGGGGTGTGTCGGCCCCTTGGGGCGTTCAACCTTGACGACGTCTGCACCGAGGTCGGCCAAGGTCTGCGTGCACCAGGGGCCGGCGAGCACGCGCGAGAGATCGAGTATGCGGATACCATCCAGAGCGTTCATGCCGCCATTGTGCGCGAGCCGGCCGCGCCCGGCTGTCGCCCGGGTGGTCCTCCTGACCTGCTGTTCTCTGATGCATCATTCCTTCCGGTCTTTGTCCGGGTGCTGTCTTGCCCTGTTCCTGGTTGCTTGCAGTCCCACCTTCAACTGGCGCGAACTGCGCGATGACGCGATTGAGTTGAAAGCCGTCATGCCCTGCAAGCCGGACCGCGCCGAGCGGGAGGTTCCGCTCGGTGAAGGGCCGCAAAAACTGCACATGCACAGCTGTGAGGCGGGAGGACTGACGTTCGCGATCGCCTGGGTGCGCCTGCCCGATGCGGCGCAGGCCATGTCCGCCCTGGAGCCTTGGCGTCGCGCGACGCTGGCCACGCTGCAGGCGGGCTGGTCCCTGCCCGACGATGCTGACCTTGCCTGGCCAGCCCGGGTAGCCGGTTCCGACGGGGTGCTCGGCCTGCGCGCCCAGGGGCAAAGCCACTCGGGCCAGGCGGTCCAGGCGCGCGCCGTCTACTTTTCGCGGGGCGCGACGGTGTATCACGCGGCCATTTATGGCCCGCGCATCCCCGATGAGGTCGCCAGCAGCTTCTTCGACGCTTTGCGACTGCCATGAGTGCGCCACCCCATCACGATGGTCACCGACTGGGTCTTCGAGCCGCGGTCTGGGTCTTCTTCGCATTTGCCTTTGCCTACTTCCTCTCGGCCTTGGTTCGTGCCGTCACGGCGACACTGTCGCCCACGCTCAGTGTCGAGCTCGATCTCTCTGCCAGTGACCTTGGGCTCCTGGCCGGTGGCTACTTCTTCGGTTTTGCCCTGACACAGTTGCCTCTCGGGCGCTGGCTCGACCGTTTCGGTCCACGGCGGGTGATCGTGGCGTTTCTGGCGGTGGCGGTCGTCGGCTGTGGCCTGTTTGCCCTGGCCACCAGCTTCTCAGGCTTGCTGGCGGCACGTGTGCTCACGGGCATGGGTGTCAGCGCCTGTCTGATGGCACCTCTTACCGGCTATCGCCGGTGGTTGTCGCCACCCGCCCAGTTGCGTGCCAATTCCTGGATGCTGATGACGGGCTCACTGGGCATGGTGGCAGCCACCTTGCCGGTACAGTGGCTGTTGCCGTTGACAGGCTGGCGTGGGCTTTTCTGGCTGCTGGCCGTGGGCATTGCACTGTCCATGCTTCTGATAGCCATCATCGTGCCGCCGTGGAAACTGGAAGAGCCGGGCAGTTCCGCCGGGGCGGAGCAGGCGCCGGTCGGGTATGCAGCCATCTGGAACCACCCGTACTTCCTCCAAATGGTGCCGGTCGGTTTCTTCAGCTATGGCGGCATGGTGGCGGTTCAGACGCTGTGGGCCGGACCCTGGATGGTCAAGGTCGCGGGCTACACCCCAGCGCAAGCGGCTACGGGCCTGTTCGCCATCAACCTGTCCATGCTTTGCACCTTCTGGCTCTGGGGGGTGGTCAACCCGGGTCTGGCGCGGCGTGGCCTGACGCCGGAGCGCCTGATCACTTTCGGGCTGCCGTTGAGCTTCATTCCACTGGGCCTGATCATCCTGCTGGGTGCCGACGCCGGATGGGGGCTGTGGGCCATGTTCTGCGTGAGCAGCACCTTCGTCTCGCTTTCTCAGCCGGCAGTGGCCCTGGCCATGCCGCCCCAGGCCGCAGGAAGGGCCTTGTCGGCTTTCAATCTGGTCATCTTCACAGGGGTGTTCGCCGTGCAGTGGGGCATCGGTCTGGCGATCGACGCGCTGTCGGTGCTGGGCTGGAGCGAGCCCGACCGGTTCCGCGGTGCGGTGGCCCTGTTCGGACTGTGCTGTTTGCTGGCTTACCTGGCGTTCTGGTGGGCGGGGCGCCGCGCCGCCACCCGCCAGGCCCGCTAAACTGCAGGCATGAACGGCATCCTGATCATGGCGCATGCGCCGCTGGCTTCGGCGCTGCGCAGCTGTGTGCTCCATGTCTTTCCGGACAGCGCAGACGCGATTGCCGCGCTGGACGTGCAACCCAATGTGCCGCCCGAGGAGACCCTGGCCCAGGCCCGCACTCTGATGCAGCAGCTGGGAACGCAGCAGACCCTGGTGGTGGCCGACGTTTTCGGGGCCACGCCCTGCAATGTGGCGCAGAAACTGGTTGACGGTGTGCGTTCTCGCCTGATCGCTGGCGTCAATTTGCCCATGTTGCTGCGCACCATCTCGTACCGGCATGAATCCATGGAGGCGCTGATCTCGCGCGCCATGATTGGCGCAACCCAAGGGGTGATTCAGGTTGCCGTCACCGCTCCCCAGTACCAGGCCCGCAGAGCCACCCATGATCAAGACCACCGTGACCATCAGCAATAAGCTCGGGCTGCACGCCCGGGCGTCGGCCAAACTCACCAAGATCGCCGGCAGCCACAGTTGCGAAGTGTGGATGTCACGGGGCGAGCGACGCATCAACGCCAAGAGCATCATGGGCGTCATGATGCTGGCCGCAGGCCTGGGCTCCCAGGTCGAAATCGAGACCGACGGTCCCGACGAGCAGCAGGCCATGGATGCCCTTGTGGCCCTCATCAACGACAGGTTCGGCGAGGGCGAATGAGTTTTGTCGTTCACGGCCTGGCGGTTTCCCGGGGCATTGCCATCGGGCGGGCGGTCATCGTCGCTTCCAGCCGCATCGATGTCGCGCACTACTTCATCAAGTCCGAGCAGATCGAGGCCGAGATCGAGCGTCTGCGGACGGCACGCAATGCGGTGGTCGATGAGATTGTCCGTGTGCAGCACGGCCTGCATGAACAAGGCCCGCAGGATGCCCATCCGGAATTGACAGCCTTGCTGGATGTCCACCTGATGCTGCTGCAGGACGAGCAGCTGACTGGTGGCGTGAAGCACTGGATCGTTGAGCGCCACTACAACGCCGAGTGGGCGCTGACCACCCAGCTGGAAATCATCGCCCGCCAGTTCGACGAGATGGAGGATCCCTACCTGCGCGAGCGCAAGGCCGATCTCGAACAGGTGGTCGAGCGCATGCTGCGCACGATGCGCGGTGTGACATCGCCGGTTGCCTCGCCGTCCGAAACCACCCGCGCTGGGCATGGGACGACCGGTGCGTCGGAGACGCCGCTGGTGCTGGTGGCACACGATCTGTCACCAGCCGACATGCTGCAATTCAAGCAGAGTGTCTTTGCCGGATTCGTGACCGATGTCGGCGGCAAGACCAGCCACACCGCCATCGTGGCCCGCAGCCTCGACATTCCTGCCGTGGTGGGCGCCCGCTCGGCCAGCCACCTCGTGCGGCAGGACGACTGGGTGATCATCGATGGCGACGCTGGCGTGGTGGTGGTCGACCCCTCACCGGCATTGTTGGCCGAATACAGCGCCAAGCAGCGCCAGGGCGAAGTCGAGCGCGAGCGGTTGGCGCGTCTGAAGAACACGCCGGCCATTACCCTCGATGGGCAGAAGATCGAGCTGCTGGCCAACATCGAGCAGCCGGCCGATATCCCGGCGGTGCTTCGGGCCGGGGCGGTGGGCATCGGTCTGTTCCGGACCGAGTTCCTGTTCATGGGGCGTGATGGCAAGCTGCCCGACGAGGAGGAGCAGTACCACGCCTACCGTCAGGCAGTTGAAGGCATGCAGGGGCTGCCGGTGACCATCAGGACGGTCGACATTGGTGCTGACAAACCGCTGGATCGGGGGGCCCGCGAGGACCACCTCAATCCGGCGCTGGGACTGCGGGCCATCCGCTGGAGCCTGGCCGAACCGGCCATGTTCCTGGCACAGCTCAGGGCCATCCTGCGCGCAGCCGCGCACGGCTCGGTCCACCTGCTCATCCCGATGCTGGCGCACGCCTCGGAGATCCGCCAGACGCTGGCACTGATCACCCGTGCCCGTGAGCAGCTGGACCAGCGGGGCGCCGTATTCGGGCCTGTGCGCCTGGGCGCCATGATCGAGGTTCCGGCCGCGGCCTTGACCATACCGCTGTTCCTGCGCCACTTCGATTTTCTGTCGATTGGCACAAACGACCTGATCCAGTACACGCTGGCGATTGATCGGGCCGACGAGTCGGTGGCCCACCTTTACGACCCGGTACACCCTGCGGTGCTGCAGCTGGTGGCCCAGTCGATTGCGCAGTCCCAGGCCGAAGGCAGGAGCGTGAGCGTCTGCGGCGAGATGGCCGGCGATGTGACCATGACACGACTGTTGCTGGGACTGGGGCTGCGCAGCTTCTCCATGCATCCGTCGCAGATCCTGGCCGTGAAGCAGCAGATCCTGCGCTGCGACACGGGCAAGCTCGCGGCCTGGGCGCAGAGCGTGCTGCATGCCGAGGATCCGGCGGCGCTGATGGCCGACTGAGGGTCATCGGGCCATGCTGTTGGGCATCCACCACGCCGCCATCATCTGTTCGGACTACGACCGTTCCAGGCACTTCTATAGCCAGGTGCTGGGGTTGCCGATCGTGGCCGAACATTGGCGGGCCGAGCGCCAGAGCTGGAAGCTCGACCTGGCTCTGCCCGACGGTTCGCAGATCGAGCTGTTCTCCTTTCCCGATCCGCCCCCACGCCGCTCACGCCCCGAGGCGCAGGGTCTGCGCCATCTGGCTTTTGCGGTGCAGGACGTGGCGCAGTGCAAGCGTGACCTGGAAGCGCAGGGGGTGGCGGTGGAAGACGTGCGCGTGGACGAATACACCGGCCGGCGCTTCACCTTCTTTGCCGATCCGGACGGGCTGCCGCTGGAACTGTACGAAGCCGATTGAGCAGGCCTGGTGGAGGGGTGACCGCGATCCGGCGCAGGGCCGCCCCCAAGCCGGATCAGCCCCCGTGGGGGGCAGCGACCCGCGCAGGGGTGGAGCGTGGGGGCTATCGGCTTCGGGTGGCCATCACCGCCGCACCGATGATCATCACCGCGGCCACCGCCACCGAGGCGGACGGCTGTTCTCCGCGCACGGCCAGCAGGGTCAGCGTCGACAGCAGCGGGGTGAGAAAACTCAGCACGCCGATCTGGCGCGCGTCGCCGCGTTTGAGTGCGGCATCCCACAGGAAGAAGGCGCCGCCCAACGGTCCCAGGCCGAGCAGGACAATCAGCGCCCAGTCCTGCCCTGACAGGGGGATGGACGGCTCCAGTGCCAGATGGCAGAGCAGCGACAGAATGCCAGAAACCAGTGCGAAGCTTCCAATGGCGGCGGTGGGGAAGGCCGCGACGCGTTTGGTCAGCAGCGAGTAGCTGGACCAAATGAAAGCCGATGCCAGTGCCGGGACGTAACCCCAGGCCCAGACCGCTTCGGCACCGTCCCCGCCACGTCCCAGGATGGCCAGGGCCGCACCTGCAAAGCCGATCAGCGCAGCGGCCAAATGGCGCTGGGTCAGCGTCACGCCCGGCAGGAACAGCGGCGCCATGACCACGATGCCCAGCGGCCAGAGGTAGTTGATCAGATTGGCCTGGACCGGCGGCGCGTGCCGCAGCGCAATGAACAGCAGAAAGTGAAAGCCGAACAGGCCGTAGACGCCGATGGCCAGGGTCGAGACCGGCACCCGCCACTGGCGCAGGTCGAAGCGTGACAGGGGCAGGGCGATCAGGCTGCCCACCAGCAGCGCGATACCGGTTAGCAGGAAGGGCGGAACATGGCTGAGCGACACACCCAGTGCGGCCAGCGATGCCCACAACACCACCGCACCCAGGGCCAGTCCATTGGCAGCACTCATGCCCTTTCCACTTCCGCAGTCGGCACGCGAACTTGATCAAGCGCAAAGCGCAGCCGGGGCTTCATCTCTGATACTCCATAGGGTATTAACTTCAAGAGGGCCTTTGCCATGAGCACGTTCAACCACGACAACCTGATGCGCGACATCAATGCCAGTCTGGCGCCGTTTCGCAAGACCCAGAGCAACGCCATGGCCGGCTTCGGCCAGCTGGCCCGGGCGGCCATCACCGATGGGGCGCTCAGTGCCAAACACAAGGAGCTGGTGGCGCTGGCGATTGCCGTCACCCAGCGCTGTTCGGGGTGTATCGGGTTTCATGTCAAGGCGCTGCACCGGCTGCAATGTACACGGGCCGATCTGGAGGAAATGCTCGCGGTCTGTGTGTACATGGGTGGTGGCCCAGCGCTGATGTACGCCGCCGAAGCCATTGCGGCCTGGGAGAAGCAGGAAGGTGCCGTCCAGGATTGACCGGTCGGGCTTGGTGAACTGCCGTTCCAGTGCTGGGCAGGGCCGCTGGCCATCAACGGGGGCATGCAAAAAAGAGACGCTTACAGGATTTGACAACCGGTTAAGGAAAACGTAATCACTCACTGCTAGCATTGAGCAGGAATCTGGGCTTCTTTCCAGAAATGGATCTTCCATGATCAGTGCAACCGAACCAGACTGGACCCGTGAACGACGGCCGCCCGGGGAATGGAATCCGTCAAAACGACTGCTGGCCTGTATTCGCGATTACCAACGCATTGAGCGGGGCGGAGGTCTCCGGCGCCTGCTCCGTGGGTGGTGTCTGTTGCGTCATCGCTTCTGGAGTGCAGTGACCGGAGCCGACATCCCTTTGAACTCCCGTTTGGGAGGAGGGTTGCTGTTGCCTCACCCGACAGGTGTGGTGATCCACCCTGATGCGGTTGTGGGCCCCAATTGCGTCATTTTTCAGCAGGTGACCTTGGGTACGCTGGCTTCAGGCGGGACACCGGTCATCGGTGGACACGTCGATATAGGTGCCGGGGCCAAGCTGCTCGGGCCAATCCGTGTGGGAGATCATGCGGTGATCGGTGCCAATGCCGTGGTCCTCACGGACGTGCCTGCGCACCATGTGGCCGTGGGTGTACCTGCTCGCTGCATCCCCAAGCAGGGGTTTGAACCTGTGCTGGCCCTGGCGATTCAGAGCCCGGTGGAGTGCGCGCTTCCCACGTGAGCGGCATGGTGCCACCGCACACGCCGTGTGCATCTGGATGTGCGGGCACCCGGTTGCAGATTCGATTGCGATCTATCGCCCCCAGGGCACCCGGCCTAAGGTGCAGTCGCGACCCACTGCATCGAAGGTGATCCTCGTCGGCATCAGGTCGTGCCAGCTGGATTCAGCACGCCGTGCGCCTGCTGGTCCGCGTGGTAGCTGGATCGCACCATGGCACCCACGGCGGCATGGGTGAACCCCATCTCGTAAGCCTTTTCCTCGAACATCTTGAATGTGTCGGGGTGCACGTAGCGGCGCACGGGCAGGTGGTGGCCGCTGGGTGCCAGGTATTGCCCAATGGTCAGCATCTCGATGTTGTGCGCTCGCATGTCGCGCATGACCTCCAGGATTTCCTCGTCGGTCTCGCCCAGACCGACCATCAGGCCGCTCTTGGTGGGCACATGAGGGAACAGTTCCTTGAACTTGCGCAGGAGGTTGAGACTGAACCGGTAGTCGGAGCCCGGGCGCGCCTCCTTGTACAGGCGTGGCACAGTTTCCAGGTTGTGGTTCATCACATCCGGCGGCGCCGCCTTGAGGATTCCCAGCGCGCGGTCGTCGCGACCGCGGAAATCGGGCACCAGCACCTCGATCTGCGTACCGGGCGAGAGTTCACGCGTCTTCTGGATGCAGGCGACGAAATGCCCGGCGCCACCATCGCGCAGGTCGTCACGATCGACACTGGTGATGACCACGTATTTGAGCTTGAGCTGGGCGATGGTCCGTGCCAGGTTCTCCGGCTCGTTCATGTCCAGCGGGTCGGGGCGGCCGTGGCCCACGTCGCAGAACGGGCAGCGGCGGGTGCATTTGTCACCCATGATCATGAAGGTGGCCGTCCCCTTGCCAAAGCATTCACCGATGTTCGGGCAGCTGGCCTCTTCGCACACCGTCACCAGCTTGTTGCTGCGCAGGATGTCCTTGATTTCATAGAAGCGCGTGGTGGGCGAGCCCGCTTTGACGCGGATCCATTCGGGCTTCTTGAGCACCTCGGCCGGCGCGATCTTGATCGGGATGCGCGCCGTCTTGGCCTGGCTCTTCTGCTTGGCGCTGGGGTCGTAGCTGGCGGCGGGCTGGGCCTCGCGGACCGTGCTGGGTTCTCTGGCGGGAGGGGCGTCGGGGCGGTTCATGGCGGGCGTGCCGGGGCTCGGCAAGGGACAGTTCGGTCAGGGTGCCAGTGTGGCAGACAAATGCCGGGAAAGCAGCCCGACCACTTCATCTGGTGAAACAATGACCCCTATTGTAAAAAGATCGACGGTCGACAGGCCTTGATACCCGCACGGGTTGATGCGGGTAAACGGTTCCAGATCCATTGCCACATTCAGCGAAGCGCCGTGGTATGTACAGTGCCGGCTGACCTTGATGCCCAGAGCGGCGATCTTGCCAAGTCCTGTGAAGTCGGGTGTGGGAGCCTCGGTGCCGGATTCGCGTTTCATGGGCCGCTGGGGCAGCAGGGCGTGGCTGCCTGGGTCATCCAGACGCACATAGATACCAGGCGCGCCAGCCACACGGTGGCCTGTGACACCGAGATGACCGAGGGTCCGGACCACCGCTTCCTCTATGCGGTAAACGTACTCCTTGACGTAGTAGCCCGCCCGCTGCAGGTCGATCAGGGGGTAGGCCACCACCTGCCCCGGGCCGTGGTAAGTGACCTGTCCGCCCCGGTTGGTCTGGACGACCGGGATGTCACCGGGCGCCAGCAAGTGGCTTTCCCGACCGGCCAGTCCCTGGGTGAAAACCGGCGGGTGTTCGCACATCCACAGTTCGTCAGGCGTGCCGGCGTCGCGTGCGGCTGTGAACGCCTGCATCGCCTCGTAGGTGGGCAGGTAGTCGACCTGACCAAGCCAGCGGGTGGGCATCACAGCACGTACTTCACCAGTGGGTGGGTGGTCAGCGTGCGGTAGACCTCATCCAGCTGATCGCGGCTGGTGACGTGAATGGAGATGGTCAGGCCCAGGTAATTGCCGGCGCGGCTGGGCCGGTGCTCCAGCGAGGTTTCGTCGAACCCGGGCTCGAACGACTGGGCAATGACCACCATGGCCGAGACGAACTCGGCGGTGTTGGCCCCCATCACCTTGATGGGGAAACGGCAGGGGTACTCGATGAGCGACTGCTCTGGCGGAATGTCGGGAGGGGTCTGCATGTGATGGCTCGGAATTCAGACAGACTCGGCTGCCTTGAGTTGCTGGTAGGCCTCGTACAGTCGGTGATACACCGGGCCGGGGCGGCCGCGCTGATTGCCATGGCCGACCGGCTGCCCGTCCAGCAGGGTCACCGGCAGCACTTCCTTGGTGGCCGAGGACAGCATCAGCTCGTCGGCCTCACACACCGCGTTGCGCGAAATGCGGCGCAGTTCAAATGGAATGCCCAGTTCGCCACACAGGCGCTCGATGATGCCGAAGCGGATGCCCTCCAGCACCAGGTGGTCCCTGGGAGGGCCCATGACGCAGCCGCCGCTGACCACCCACACGTTGCTCGACGCCGCCTCGCTGAGCCAGCCGTCGCGGAACATGATGGTCTCAGTCAGTCCGGCGTCGGCGCTGATTTGCCGTGCAAACACCGCCCCCAGCAGGCTGGTGGCCTTGATATGGCCTTTTTCCCAGCGGAAATCGTCGGCCGTCAGGCAGGCCACACCATGGGCGCGCTGCTCAGCTGAAGGCGGCTTCATGGGGGTGGCCATCATGAACACGGTGGGCTGCAGTCCGGACGGCATCGCATGGTCACGAAGGGCGACACCGCGTGTCACCTGGATGTAGACCAGCAGGTCGTCAAGGCTCCGCCCGCGCATGGCCACGATGAGTTGTCGCGAGAGGGCCAGCCACTGGGCGCGCGTATTCGGCTGGGGTATGCGCATCTCGCGCAGGGAGCGCTCCAGGCGGGCCATGTGCTGCTCGAAACCGAAGACGCGTCCGGCGTAGACGGGCAGCACTTCGTAGACGCCGTCCCCGAAGATGAAGCCGCGGTCCAACACACTGACGCGTGCCTGGTTCAGGGGAGCCAGGGTGCCGTTGAGCAGGCAGGGCCAGTCGGGGAGGGACGGTTCTACCGGGGCGCTGAAGTCCATGAAAGGATTATCGGGTGAACGTGCAGTCAAGCTTCTGCCCACGCCGGGGGACCGTTTGGCTTGACGGGGGCATGGGGTTTCTACGTATAATGGGCGGCTTTGTGACCCGCTTCAAGTTGTAACCCCGCCGTAATCTGACATGCCGACAATCCGCACAGACCAGCGGACGCCGCCGGCAGACATCTCAGGTGAAGGTGCAGGCGATGACTGGGAAGATGGGGTGCAAGAGCCCGATTTCAAGCCGCTGACGCGCGAAGAGGCGCAGCAGTGGCGGTCCAGGCAACCAAGGCTTTCGCCGTGGCGCCTGGTGGGGGTGCAGGCGCTGGTGGGATTGATCGCCGCTGTGCTGGGTGGGTTGCTGACGCAATCGGCTCCGGTGGGCTGGTCGGTTCTCTACGGCGCCGCCTCGGGGGTGTTGCCCGCCGCCGTCATGGCATGGGGCACGACCTCCGGCGCGTTGTCCCGCCTGACGGCTGGCTTCGCACAGGCGGCGTTTGCCGGTTTTCTGATGTGGGAAGGGGTCAAGATACTGTTGACCGTGGCCATGTTGTGGTCCGCGCGGTATCTGGTTCCTGACCTGAGCTGGCTTGGCCTTTTGGCCGGCCTTGTGTTGGTTCTGAAGGTGTATGGCCTGGGATTCTGGTTCCAGGCGCGTCGCCACAACTGAAACGCTGGATTGGCATACACAAATGGCTGCTGAAGGAACGACGGGCCCCACTCCCGGTGAATACATCCGACACCACCTTGGTCATCTGTCGACCGAGAAGCAGACGCAGATCGTCGACTTCTCCATCGTCAACATCGACTCGGTCGTGGTGAACATCATTCTGGGTGCGCTGGTCTGCTGGTTCCTGTGGTCGGCTGCCCGCAAGGCCACTGCGGGTGTCCCAGGACGCTTCCAGGCCTTCGTGGAGATCCTGGTTGAAATGGTTGACACGCAGGCCAAGGGCGTGATTCACAACGCCCAGAGCCGCAAGCTGATTGCCCCGATGGCGCTGGTGGTTTTCTGCTGGGTCTTCATGATGAACTTCATGGACCTGATTCCAGTGGATCTGATCCCCTTCATCTGGGCGCATGGCATTCCCTTCGTCCATGATCACACCGACTCCGGACTCCATGCTGTGTTCGGTATGAAAGACTACATGCGCGTGGTGCCCACCGCCGACTTGTCGACCACCCTGGGTCTGTCGGTCTCGGTGCTGCTGATGTGCCTGTTCTACAACATCAAGATCAAGGGCCTCGGTGGCTGGTCGCATGAGCTGGTGACTGCGCCGTTCGGCACCAGCAAGAATCCGATCTGGGCGCTGCTGCTGGGCGTGGTCAACTTCCTGATGCAAATGATCGAGTTCGTGGCCAAGACGGTATCCCACGGCATGCGGTTGTTTGGCAACATGTTCGCGGGCGAGCTGGTGTTCATGCTGATTGCGCTGCTGGGCGGTTTTGCTGCCCTCTCCTTCAGCGGAGCCCTGTTCTTCGTCGGGCACCTGATCGCCGGCACCATCTGGGCGTTGTTCCACATCCTGGTCATCACCCTGCAGGCTTTCATCTTCATGACCCTGGCCCTCATTTACCTGGGGCAGGCACATGATGCGCACTGACGCTCGCTGACGCGCAGCGCTCGGGTTTCACTCTCGTTCCTTTTGTCTTTTTTCAACTCACTTCCATCTCAACAGGAGTCAACATGGAAAACGTTCTGGGTCTCGTCGCACTGGCTTGCGGTCTCATCGTCGGTCTGGGCGCCATCGGCGCTTCCATCGGCATCGCGCTGATGGGCGGCAAATTCCTCGAGTCCTCTGCCCGTCAGCCCGAGCTGATGAACGACCTGCAGACCAAGATGTTCATTCTGGCTGGCCTGATTGACGCCGCCTTCCTGATCGGCGTGGCCATCGCCCTGCTGTTCGCCTTCGCCAACCCCTTCACGCTGTAATCGGGTTGGGCCGCCCCGCCGGGCAGGCGCTGGCAGGCGGCAGGCTCCCTTGGGATCCTGTACCGTACAGCGCCGCTAGGCAGCGGCCATGGCATCTCCACTCTTGTCAACACACAGAAAGGCGTTGCGATGAACATCAATGCAACCCTCTTCGCGCAGGCCATCGTCTTTGCGATCCTGGTGTGGTTCACGATGAAGTTCGTGTGGCCACCGATCGCCAAGGCGCTCGACGAGCGTGCGCTGAAGATTTCCGATGGCCTGGCTGCGGCCGAAAAGGCCAAGACCGAGCTGGCCGTGGCCAACAAGCGGGTGGAAGAAGAGCTCTCCAAGTCGCGCAATGAGTCTGCGACCCGCCTGGCCGATGCCGAGCGCCGCGCGCAGACCGTGATCGAGGAAGCCAAGGCCCGGGCCACCGAAGAGGCAGCCAAGATTGTGGCAGCCGCCCGTCAGGAAGCTGAAGCTGAAGCGTTCAAGGCGCGTGAGGCTCTGCGTGAGGAAGTCGCCGCCCTGGCCGTCAAAGGTGCCGAGCAGATCCTGCAGCGCGAGGTCAACGCCAGCGTGCACGCCGAGATGCTGACCCGCCTGAAGACCGAGCTCTGATCCCCGATCAACCTATCAGGTAGACCATGGCCGAAATCGCCACCATCGCCCGCCCCTACGCAGAAGCGCTGTTCAAGGCTGCCGGCTCCGATGCCGCAGCCGCCAGTGCCTGGCTGGACGAGCTGGCCGCCGTTGCTTCCAACGAACAACTGCGCCAGTTCGCCGACAACCCCAAGACGTCCGCCGAACAGGTGTACAGCGTCGTCACTGGCGTGCTCAAGTCGGCGCTGCCGGTCATGGGTCAGAACTTCCTGCGCACCGTCATTGACAATGGCCGACTGGCGGCCATGTCCGAGATTGCCGACCAGTACCGGGCACTCAAGAATGCCCAGTTGGGCGCTTCCGATGCCGTGGTGTACAGCGCCTTCGACATCGATGCCGCCGCACTGGCAGACCTGGGCACGGTGCTCGAGAAGCGTTTTGGCCGAAAGCTCAACCTGCAGGTGCGCCTGCAGCCCGAGCTCATCGGTGGCGTCCGGGTGGTCGTGGGTGACGAAGTTCTCGACACCTCCGTCAAAGCCCGTCTGGAACAAATGAAAGTGGCCCTGACGGCCTGAGCCCGCACGGACTCGTCCCTACCGGCCTGCATCCCCTCAACGAAAGAAGGAAAGAGTCATGCAACTCAATCCCGCTGAAATCTCCGAACTGATCAAGTCCCGTATCGAGGGCCTGGCAGCTTCCGCCGACGTGCGCAACCAGGGCACGGTGGTGTCCGTGACCGACGGTATCGTTCGCGTGCACGGTCTGTCCGACGTGATGCAGGGCGAGATGCTCGAATTCCCGGCCAACAAGGATGGCGTGCCCTCCTTCGGCCTGGCCCTGAACCTCGAGCGCGACTCCGTCGGCGCCGTGATTCTGGGTGAGTACGAGCACATCTCCGAAGGCGATACCGTCAAGTGCACGGGCCGCATCCTGGAAGTGCCGGTGGGTCCCGAACTGGTGGGCCGTGTGGTCAACGCCCTGGGTCAGCCGATCGACGGCAAGGGCCCGATCAACGCCAAGATGACGGACGTGATCGAAAAGGTCGCCCCAGGCGTGATCGCCCGCAAGTCAGTGGACCAGCCGGTGCAGACCGGTCTGAAGTCGATCGACTCGATGGTGCCCGTTGGCCGCGGCCAGCGCGAGCTGATCATCGGTGACCGCCAGACCGGCAAGACCGCCGTGGCCATCGATGCGATCATCAACCAGAAGGGTCAGAACATGACCTGTGTGTACGTCGCCATCGGTCAGAAGGCGTCGTCCATCAAGAACGTGGTGCGTGCCCTGGAACAGGCAGGCGCCATGGAGTACACCATTGTGGTCGCCGCCTCGGCTTCCGAGTCCGCCGCCATGCAGTACCTGTCGGCCTACTCCGGCTGCACCATGGGCGAGTACTTCCGCGACCGCGGCCAAGACGCCCTGATCGTGTACGACGACCTGTCCAAGCAGGCCGTGGCCTACCGTCAGGTGTCGCTGCTGCTGCGCCGCCCCCCGGGCCGCGAAGCCTACCCCGGCGACGTGTTCTACCTGCACAGCCGCCTGCTCGAGCGCGCTGCCCGGGTGAATGCCGACTACGTCGAAGCCTTCACCAAGGGCGAAGTCAAGGGCAAGACCGGTTCCCTGACCGCGCTGCCGATCATCGAAACGCAGGCCGGTGACGTGTCCGCCTTCGTGCCGACCAACGTGATCTCGATCACCGACGGCCAGATCTTCCTGGAAACCAACCTGTTCAACGCAGGTATCCGTCCCGCCATCAACGCCGGTATCTCTGTGTCGCGCGTCGGTGGTGCTGCCCAGACCAAGCTGATCAAGTCGCTGTCCGGCGGTATCCGTACCGACCTGGCCCAGTACCGTGAACTGGCTGCTTTCGCCCAGTTCGCTTCCGACCTGGACGAGGCCACCCGCAAGCAGCTCGACCGTGGCGCCCGCGTGACCGAACTGCTCAAGCAGGCCCAGTACAGCCCGCTGTCCATCAGCCTGATGGCCGCCTCGCTGTTCGCGGTGAACAAGGGCTTCATGGACGACATCGATGTCAAGAAGGTGCTCGCCTTCGAAGGTGGTCTGCACGCCTTCCTGAAGGACAAGCACGCCGCCCTGGTGGCCAAGCTGGACAACGACAAGGCCATGGACAAGGACGCCGAAGCCCAGCTGACTGCTGCGATCGCCGACTTCAAGAAGACCGGAACGTACTGATCCGCCCATTGACCCGATAAAGGAGAAGCAATGGCAGCAGGCAAGGAAATCCGCGGCAAGATCAAATCGGTGGAGAACACCAAGAAGATCACCAAAGCCATGGAGATGGTGGCCGCCTCCAAAATGCGCAAGGCACAGGACCGCATGCGTGCGGCCCGGCCTTACGCCGAGAAGGTGCGCCAGATCACCGGCAACCTCAGCCGGGCCAATCCCGAGTACACCCATCCGTTCATGCAGACGAACGACGCCAAGGCCGTGGGCTTTGTCGTCGTCACGACCGACAAGGGTCTGTGTGGCGGCATGAACACCAACGTGCTTCGCGCGGTGACCAACCAGCTCAAGGACCTTCAGGCCCAGGGCATGGGCATCGAGACCGTGGCGGTGGGGAACAAGGGTCTGGGCTTCCTCAACCGCATCGGTGCCAAGGTCGTCTCCAGCGTCACCGCGCTGGGTGACACGCCCCACCTGGAAAAGCTCATCGGTCCGGTCAAGACCCTGATCGACGCCTACACCGAAGGCCGTGTCAGTGCCGTCTACGTGGCCTACACCAAGTTCATCAACACGATGAAGCAGGAGGCGGTGGTCGAGCAGCTGTTGCCCTTGTCGGCCAGCGATCTGGATGCCGGAGCCGGTGGCCGCGATTGGGACTACCTGTATGAGCCCGATGCGCAGACCGTGATCGACGAGCTGCTGGTGCGCTACGTGGAGGCCCTGGTCTACCAGGCCGTGGCCGAGAACATGGCATCCGAGCAGTCGGCCCGCATGGTGGCCATGAAGGCCGCCACCGACAACGCCGGCAACGTCATCAACGAACTCAAGCTGGTCTACAACAAGACCCGCCAGGCCGGCATCACGAAAGAGCTGTCCGAAATCGTGGCCGGCGCTGCCGCGGTCTGACCCCGGCGCCCAACTGAAATCCAGAGAAATTAAAGGTATTCATCATGTCTCAAGCACAAGGCAAGATTGTTCAGTGCATCGGCGCCGTCGTGGACGTGGAATTTCCGCGCGACCAGATGCCGCGCGTTTATGACGCCCTGAAAATGGAAGGCTCCGCCCTGACGCTGGAAGTCCAGCAGCAGCTGGGCGACGGCGTGGTTCGCACGATTGCGCTCGGCTCCTCCGACGGCCTGCGCCGCGGCATGGTGGTCTCCAACACCAACGCGCCCATCACCGTGCCCGTGGGCAAGGCCACCCTCGGCCGCATCATGGACGTGCTGGGCTCGCCCATCGACGAGCGCGGCCCGGTCGGTCAGGAACTGACCGCCTCCATTCACCGCAAAGCCCCGGCCTACGACGAGCTGTCGCCGTCGCAGGAGCTGCTGGAAACCGGCATCAAGGTGATCGACCTGGTCTGCCCGTTCGCCAAGGGCGGCAAGGTGGGTCTGTTCGGTGGTGCCGGCGTGGGCAAGACCGTGAACATGATGGAACTCATCAACAACATCGCCAAGGCGCACTCGGGTCTGTCCGTGTTCGCTGGCGTGGGTGAGCGTACCCGTGAGGGCAACGACTTCTATCACGAGATGGCCGATTCCGGCGTCGTGAACCTGGAGAACCTCGCCGAGTCCAAAGTGGCCATGGTGTACGGCCAGATGAACGAGCCCCCGGGCAACCGTCTGCGTGTGGCCCTGACCGGTCTGACCATTGCCGAGTCGTTCCGCGATGAAGGCCGTGACGTGCTTTTCTTCGTGGACAACATCTACCGCTACACCCTGGCCGGTACCGAAGTGTCCGCCCTGCTGGGCCGCATGCCGTCCGCCGTGGGCTACCAGCCGACGCTGGCCGAAGAGATGGGCCGCCTGCAGGAGCGCATCACATCCACCAAAGTCGGCTCGATCACCTCGATCCAGGCCGTGTATGTGCCTGCCGACGACTTGACCGATCCGTCGCCCGCCACCACTTTCGCCCACCTGGACTCCACCGTGGTGCTCTCGCGTGACATCGCCGCACTGGGTATCTACCCCGCTGTGGACCCGCTGGACTCCACCAGCCGCCAGCTGGACCCGCTGGTGGTGGGACAGGAGCACTACGAAGTGGCCCGCGCCGTGCAGGGCACGCTGCAGCGCTACAAGGAGCTGCGCGACATCATTGCCATTCTGGGCATGGATGAACTGGCACCGGAAGACAAGTTGGCCGTGGCCCGCGCCCGCAAGATCCAGCGTTTCCTGTCGCAGCCCTTCCACGTCGCAGAGGTGTTCACCGGCTCGCCCGGCAAGTACGTGCCGCTGTCGGAAACCATCCGTGGTTTCAAGATGATTACCGCTGGTGAATGCGATCATCTGCCCGAGCAGGCCTTCTACATGGTCGGCACCATTGACGAGGCCTTCGAGAAGGCGAAGAAGGTTGCCTGATGGAGCGGGGCGCCGCCCGTCGGCGCCCGCCCGTTGAACGACCTTTTCCCTTTTCACAGGAGTCAATATGAGCACCATCCACGTCGATGTGGTCAGCGCCGAAGAGTCGATCTTCGCTGGCGAGGCCAAGTTCGTGGCCCTGCCGGGTGAGGCGGGCGAGCTCGGCATCCTGCCGGGTCACATTCCGCTGATCACCCGCATCAAGCCCGGTGCCGTGCGCATCGAGAAGGCCGATGGCGGCGAAGAGTTTGTCTTCGTGGCCGGCGGCATTCTGGAAGTGCAGCCCAACCGCATCACCGTGCTGTCCGACACCGCCATCCGCGGCAAGGACCTGGACGAGGCCAAGGCCAACGATGCACGCAAGCAGGCCGAAGAAGCCCTGAAGAATGCCAAGAGCGACCTCGACCTGGCCAAGGCCACGTCGGAGCTGGCGGTCATGGCGGCCCAGATCGCTGCCTTGCGCAAGTACCGTCAGAAGCGGTGAGCCACGCGACTCGCGTTGTGCTTCTCCCACCAAATGGACCGGTTATTTGCCGGTCCATTTTTGTTTGGGCAGGCCAATCCGGCGCACAATGAAGTTCTGACTAACTGCGCCCTGCATGCCCTCGATTTTTGAGAACCCGGAGCTCGAGCCCGAGGAACTGGCAGCCCGACTGCTGGTCACGCCCACTGCGCTCGACGACCTGACTTTGTCGGACGCCATGAAAGTGGTGGCTTACATGCGCCCGCAGCGCATCGCCGCCGGTACGGTGTTCATCCAGGAGGGTGAGACCCGCCGCAACGACTACATGCTGCTCATCCTTGAAGGCGACATTGCGGTGGAGAGCGACCTGCCGGGTGTGAACGAGAGCATGGTGGTCAACATCATCGGTCCCGGCCACCTGATCGGGGAGATGGGCTTGCTGGACGGGGCGCCGAGGTCTGCCACCTGCACCGCCAGCACCGATATCGCTGCCGCGGTGCTCTCACGCACAGGCCTGATGCGCCTGCTCAAGGACCATCCCCGGGTGGGTTCCAAGCTGTTGCTGGCCATCTCCAAGCGGCTGGCCGACCGGCTGCGCGAGACCACCCGCAAGCTCAAGACCTTTGCCCAGATGAACAAGGCCATGCAGCAAGAGCTGGCTGTGGTGATGAACAACCGGACGTCAGCACCGGGTCTTTACCGGAAGGGAAAGTCCCGGGAGTCTTGAAGAAGGGCCCGGCTGTTTGCTGCCGTTCAGACCCGCACAACCGCATCGGACAACTCGTTGGCAGTCGGGGTGCCCGGATCGGCAGGGAAATGACGAACCAGCAGCGCGGAGACCTCCTCCAGTGCGGCGGTGAGCCCGCCCTCGAAGTCGCCACCCTGCAGGTGCTGACCCAGGCGGTGGACGATGCTCTCCCATTCGGCTGCATCCACCCGTCGGTCGACACCGCGGTCGGCCACCAGTTCGATTGCGTGCTCGGCCAGCAGCAGGTAGATAAGCACGCCGTTGTTGTGCTCGGTATCCCAGATGCGCAGGCGACCGAACCAGGTCATGGCGCGCTGGCGCACCACGGTACTCACGGGGGTGGCACCCCGGGCGCGCCAGAGGTAGCTCACCGGCAGCGAAGCCTCGACGCAGATCCGGATCTCGCCACTGTGCCGCTGTTCGCTGGCACGGATGTAGCTGGCCAGCCGCCCGGCGACTTCGTCCGGAACGGCTCGGACGCTGTCCGAGGGTTGCTGCCAGAGGTGCCGAACCAGCCTGAAGAAGAAGCCCATGGTTCGGTCCTCACCAGCCACCGGAGGCGCCGCCGCCTCCGAAATTGCCACCGCCGCCAGAGCTGAACCCGCCGCCTCCGCCACCGCGACCGCCACCCCCCCAGCCTCCTGAATGCCCGCCCCAGTGCCCGCCCCGGCCGGAGCCACCCCGACCGCTTGAAGACGGCGGGCTGTGCATGAACAGCGCGGCCATCAGGCCCAGCAGTGCGGCGGCCACGGCAACCCATAACACATGGGTCAGGGTCCACGCCAGCCCGCCGGCGGCCGCTCCTGCGAGCAGGGAACCCAATCGGTTGCCAAAGATCTCGCGCAGCACCACCGAAAACAGGGGCACGGCAAACACCAGGAAGATCAGCAGTTCGTCCAGCGGCATGCCACCATCGCCGCTTCCGCCGGAATCGCCTGGCAGGGGCAAGGATTCGCCAGCCACACGCGCCAGAATCTGGTCAAGGCCAGCCGAAATGCCGCCCGCATAGTCGCCCTGCCTGAAGGCCGGTGCGACCGCTTCATCCAGAATACGCCGGGCGAGGATGTCGGGGATGGCGCCTTCAAGGGTCTTGGCCGGGGCGATGCGCATGCGCCGGTCGTTCTTGGCCACCACGAACAGGAGACCGTCACCGACATCGCGCCGGCCGATCTTCCAGGCATCACCCAGGCGCTGGGTGTAGTCGGCAATGTCTTCCGGCGCGGTGCTGGGCACCAGGAGGACCACGATCTGGGTCCCCCGCTCGCGTTCAAAAGCCGCCAGACGGTCTTCAAGCTGGGCCAGCTGGCCGGCGTCGAGGGTGCCGGTCTGGTCCATGACCCGGGCACGCAGTTCGGGAATGGCCTGCACCCCCTGTGCGAAGGCGGGGCAGAAGCACACCAGCATCAGGAGACAGCACAACCAAGGGACCAGCGGTCTGCCCGAAGCGTGGGCGGACCCCGGGCCGGACCAGTGTGATGGGAGAGGTGTTGGGATCACGGACGGCCAAGGTTGACCGCAGGGGGCTGGGCCAGCGCGGCCTCGTTCTCGACCTGGAAGCCGGCCTTGGGGCTGTAGCCGAACAGCATGGCGGTCAGGTTGGTGGGGAAGCTGCGGGTGAGCACGTTGTAGTCCTGCACCGTCTGGATGTAGCGGTTGCGGGCCACGGCGATGCGATTTTCCGTGCCCTCCAGGGCGGTGGTCAGGTCACGCACCTGTTCGATGGACTTGAGCTGGGGGTATTGCTCGACCACCGCGAGCAAGCGGCTGAGCGAGCTGCCCAGCTGGGCCTGGGCTGCCTGGAACTGCTGCATGGCCTGGGGGTCGTTGATCATGTCGGGGCTGACCTGGATGGCGGTCGCCTTGCTGCGTGCCTCGACCACCTGGGTCAGGGTCTCCTGCTCGGCATCGATGGCGCCCCGGATGGCGGCCACCAGATTGGGTATCAGGTCGGCACGCCGCTGGTACTGGTTGAGCACCTCGGACCAGGCGGCCTTGCTGGTCTCATCCAGGCGCTGGAAGTCGTTGTAGCCACATCCCGATAGACCGGTCAGCAGCAACAGGGTGGTCATGAGCGCGGCCATGCGGGAGGCCAGACGGGCAAAGGGCAGGGTGGGCAGCGAGAGCATGGGAACTCCAGAAAGGTGCCGGGATGGGCGCAAAAGTACTATACCCCCGGCTCCGGCCCAGGGGCGATGTGCGGAGGCCACGAACCGCGCGTCGGGACGGGGCAAAATACCGGCCATGGCCAAACTCAAGATGCCACCCGGCACACCCGACGACACCGAGGCCGCCTTCTATGAGGCACTGCACCAGGCCGACATTGACCGGCTGATGGCCTGCTGGGCCGACGAGGACGAGATCGTCTGTGTGCATCCGGGTGGACCGCGGCTGGTCGGTCACGCGGCGGTGCGCGCCGCATTCGAGGCCATGTTTGCCAACGGTGGCGTGCAGGCCAACCCCGAGCGGGTGCGACGGCTGGAGACCGGCCACTGCAGCGTGCACAGCGTTGTTGAACGGGTGGCCGTGTTGGGGGACGACGGCATTCAGGTGGCCTGGGTTGCCGCCACCAATGTGTATGTCAAGACGGGCCAGGGATGGCGCATGGTGGTGCACCACGCCAGCCCGGGATCCCGGACCGAGCCGGTCGAAGTGGCCGACGCCCGGCCGTTGCTGCATTGATGGGGCCGGGGCCCATGCACACGCTCGCGGAATCTGGCCCGTCTGCCGGCCGAACCCGGCGGACCGGTACCTCGGCACTGGACTACCGCGCTCCGTGGTGGCTGCCCGGCGGCAACGCCCAGACCATCTGGGGGGCATTGCGGGCACGAAGGCACTTCGGTCCTGTCCCGCAGTGGCGACGCGAGCGCTGGACCACGCCCGATGGCGATTTCATCGATGTGGACCACACGGTCCATGCCAGTGAACCGACGGCCCCGCTGATGGTGCTGTTCCACGGGCTGGAGGGGTCGTCGGCCAGCCAGTACGCCATTGCCTTTGCCGACTTCGCGGCCGAGCGCGGTGTGGCACTGGCGGTGCCGCATTTTCGGGGCTGTTCCGGTGAGCTGAACCTGGCGCCCAGGGCCTACCACTCGGGTGACTTTGAAGAGGTCGACTGGATCCTGCGCCGGTTTGTACTGCAGTATCCGGACCGGCCGCTGGTCGCGGTGGGGGTCTCGCTCGGCGGCAACGCGCTGATGCGCTGGGCCGGCGAGATGGGTGAGGTGGCCGCTTGCACGGTGCGCGCCGTGGCCTCGGTCTGTTCGCCGCTGGACCTGGCCGCAGGGGGGCATGCCATCGGGCGAGGCTTCAACCGGCTGGTCTACACGCGCATGTTCCTGGCGAGCATGGTGCCCAAGGCGCTGAAGAAGCTGGAGCAGCACCCCGGCCTGTTCGATGCGCAGGCATTGAGCGCGGCGCGTGATCTGTATGCCTTTGACAACCTGTTCACCGCACCGCTGCACGGCTTCAAGGACACCGAAGACTACTGGAGGAGGGCATCGGCCAAGCCGGTGTTGTCAGCGATCCGGGTGCCGGCCCTGGCCCTCAATGCCCTGAACGACCCGTTTGTGCCGGCCGCATCGCTACCCCGACCGGCCGAGGTGGGGCATCATGTGCAGCTGTGGCAGCCTGCGCAGGGCGGGCATGTCGGCTTTCCGTGTGCCGATGCCCGCTCCCGACTGCCGGGGCATGTCCGTCGCATGCCCGAGGCGGTGGGCGGCTGGCTGCTGTCGCATGTCTGAGTGCCCGGGGAGACGCGCCCATGGATGAGATCGTCAAGGCGGCCATGGCCAAGTGGCCCAACGTGCCGCATTGCTACGGATGGCTGGGGCTGGACGCGCGTGGCCAGTGGTTCATGCGCGATGACCGCACGCAGGCGGCGGGCCCGTTTGCCCTGCTGCCTGGTGAGTCGGGCCCATCCAGCAAGGGCTCCTGGTTGCGACACGAGAAGCTGATCGACTTCATCGCCCGCAATTACGCTGCCGACGATGCGGGGCAATGGTTCTTCCAGAACGGACCCCAGCGCGTGTATGTGGAGCTGGAGGTCTGCCCCTGGGTGTGGCGGCTGCAACCGGATGGCGCGGTGCTCAGTCACACCGGATTGCCGGTGCAGGTGCGGTCGAGCCTGCTGGACGAAGAGGGGCACCTGTACCTGGTGACCGAACTGGGTGTGGGTCGGGTGCACAGCGCCGACATGACACTGGCCGCCGACGCGGTGGAACAGGGCCGGTGGACGCCCGGGACGATCAGGCGTGCCGAACTGCCGGGCCGGTTCAGCTATGAACCGAGTCCGCAGCGACGCCTTCAGGCCCGGAACTGAGGGCATTCAGCCCAGAAAAAAGCCCGCACGGGGCGGGCCTTTGCCGGGGTGCCCTTGGCGGGCGAGCCGGTCACTTCACCGAGTCGAGCATGTACTGCACGGCCGCCTGGATTTCGGCATCGGAAGCGCTGGCGGCACCGCCCTTGGGCGGCATGGCGCCCTTGCCCTTGATCACGCTGGCGGTCAGGCCTTCGAGGCCCAGGCCCAGGCGCGGCGCCCAGCCGGCCTTGTCGCCGAGCTTGGGAGCGCCGGCAACACCGGCCACGTGGCAGACCGCGCAAGCCTGGTTATAAAGGGCCTGCCCATTGACGGCAGCCGATGCCGCGGGCGCAGGTGCGGCAGCAGGTGCAGCCGCCACCACCGTGTTCTGTTCGCCGGAAGCGGGCATGGCCGGGGCTGCGGGGGCTTCAGCCGCGGGCGCTGCAGCTGCAGGAGCCTCTGCGGCGCCTTCGGCCGCAGGCTCGGCCATGCGGCCACCGGACGCGTTGGCCAGGTGGACCACGGCGCGACCGATTTCCAGGTCGCTGAACGCACCGCCGGCCTGGGCACCCATGGCGCCTTTGCCCTTCAGGGCGGAATTGAGCAGCGCGTCGTAGCCGGTGGAAATGCGGGCGGCCCAGGCAGCGGTGTCACCGATCTTGGGTGCGCCGGCCAGACCCGCGTCGTGGCAGGCCGCGCACTGGGCCTTGTAGACCGCATCACCCGCCTGCAGCGGGCGGTTGGCATCGCGCAGTTCGACCGTGCCGATGCGCTGGATGCGCACGGCGGTGGCCAGTTCCTGGTCCACAGCACCGGCGGCGGGCTTGTCACCGGAGGTGACGAAGTACACGAGGCCGATGATGATGAATACCGGCGCAACGAACGCAAAGAAAGAGGTCCAGAGCAGCTGGGCGGGGGTCTTGATGGGGCCGGTGTGGGAGTCGTGCGCGTGGTCGCTCATGGGGTCCTCGGGGTGGCGGTTCGGTGCCGTCAGGGGCTGTTCGGGGGCCGTCCTTGGATGAACGGACAGCCAGCGATTATAGCGGTGACCCCTTCGCGGACCTTGCGGCGCAAGGCGCCTGATAGAATCGCTCAGGTTGCGGCTGTAGCTCAGTGGATAGAGTATTGGCCTCCGAAGCCAAGGGTCGTGGGTTCGATCCCCGCCAGCCGCGCCAAGTCTCCATATCAACGTTGATTTCGTTGGTATTTCTGGAGCAGGCGCCCCCAAGCGCAGCACCCTATCCCAAAGGGTGTTTCATGGACCATCTCCATCGCAGGCCTAGCGGCATCTACGTCGCCCGCCTTACCATTCCTGCTCGACTCCGGCCGATCCTGGGCTTCAGAGAGTTCGTCGCCTCCACTGGCACGCGCAGCCGATCCATGGCCAAGCTCGTGGCGTGCGAGTTGCTGGCAGGCTGGCGGCGACAGCTCTGGGAGGTCGATCGCCTTCAACTTCCTGCGGAATCAATGAACTACGACAGCATCCTGAAGCTGGCGGATGGGAGTCCCTTCCTGCGTTCTGGCAGTTACCTGCCGATTGCGCAAGCCGCCGCAGCCATGGGAATCGGCGTGGAGGATTTGCTGCGCCAGGCAGGTGACGGACACCTCGCGCTGTACTGCCGGCTGTTTAGGAAGCTGGGCTACACGGTCCCGTTTTCATCCTTTGAGCCCGATGATCCGGAGCTGGGCACTGTGCTGGTTCCTACGCAAGCGAACAGACCGCCTGAATCTCGTGAGACCTACGGTACGGGGGTCTATCGGGTACCGAAGGACGAAACTGACGCCGTTGCTGCGCGCTTGCTCTCGGGCAAGGGCGCTGACATCGTGGCGTTTGAAGTCCTGGATGGTGATGATGCAGGGTTGGCGTTCGTGCCAGACGGGACCCTTCTGTTGGATGTTGACCAAGTGGAGCTCTCTTGTGTGGAGCTTGAAGCGCGTCGACGTCACATGGCTGCGGCCATATCGCCCGCTGCACTGGCGGCGGCGAGGGCAGCCCACGATGCCGCTCTTGCGCGAGCCCCTGAATCAACCCTTGCGCAGCGTGCGAAAACGCCATTGTCCAAGGTCCTTGACGCGTTCTGCTCGTCCCACTTACCCCAGGTCCTGGCGTCCCCGAAGGAAATCGAGAGGATGCGCGTCGGCATAGCCTTGTTGATCGAGTTTGAAGGTGATCTTCCCATCGGTGAGGTCGATGCGGAGCGTTTGCGCCGCTTCCGTGACGAGCATCTGTCCCGTATGCCCGCCAAAGAGAACATGGTGCGTGCAAAACTGGGTACGCAGTCCATGTCTGAGTCAGTCCAAGCCATTGCGGATACCGACTGGCCCCGCATGTCAGCGGGTGAGAGGGACCTGCGCATGAAGTGGATTGCTCGCATGTTCAGGTGGGCGCACGAGCAGAAGTGGATCCAGGACGACCCTTGTACCGGGCTTCGCAGGGAATCGGTTCTGACCAAGGCGGAGCGCACGCGTGCTCAGACCCAGCGGCCCAGCAGGGAATCGTTCACGGACGACGAAATCAACCGAATTTTCGGCGCTGAGTGGTTCCGCACCGGCCAGGGCGAGAAAACCAAGGCGGGGACTTACCGCACCTTTCAACCGTTTCACTACTGGCTGCCTTTGCTGGGCCTGTGCACTGGCGGTCGCATCAACGAACTGGCGCAGCTTCATCTTGACGATGTTGGTAAGGACGGCGATGTCTGGTTCATCGACATCAACCGCTCCACACCCGACAAGAGCCTCAAGAATGAATGGTCAGAGAGGAAGGTGCCGCTTCATCCCCGATTGATCGAGTTGGGGTTTATCGAGTGGTGTGGACGACTGCGCGAGGCCGGTTTCAAGCGCGTGTTTCCCGAGTTGTCATGGAACATCACCAATCGCTACGCAAAGGATCCGATCCGGGTGATGTCGCAGTACCTTGAGAGCCTTGGCATGCCACGGGACGGCACCAAAGTCTTTCACTCATTTCGGCACGGCATCAACAACGCTCTTCAGAAGCAAACCAGCATGCCCGACTGGATGCGAAAGCGCTTCATGGGGCATGAGCCCGGATCCGGGGTGAATGAGCGCCACTATCTGAGTGATCCACAGCCCGGTGAGATGTTGCCGTTCTTGAAGGAAATCGACTTCTCCGCGCTGGAGCAAGTGACTGGGTTCCGCGTGGCTGCCGGAATCGATGCAATTCATGATGCCCTGCGACGAAAGAACGGGGGAAGGGGTGGCGCTGAGTCAATGGGGACGGAGTAAGGCGCAGCGGATCTACCAACATGAAAGTGAGAGCTTTCCGATTGGATGCGAGGGTGAAGCATTTCGCCATTCGCAGAGTCGGATGCCCTGGCGGCGTCGGCTCTTCGCCTCGGTCTCTTTTGCACTGGCCTGCGTCCCCCTTCTAGACCGCCTTGCCGGCTCCCAGGCGGCTGACACCTCCCGCCGCGTGGCGTACCGATCAGCTCTTCGTGTAGGCATGGTGCTGGGGGGCTTGCGGTTCAGCGTGGCGCATCGGCTCCTGTTGTCCCTTTTCTGATTGAAGGTAGAGTTCTCCGCAAATCCTCTCAAGCGGTAAGGAACTCGGATGGGACGAAAGCGAAAGGTTGTCAGGAGAAGGCTGGTACCGGCTGAAGTGTTGCAGCGACTGTCCTACATCGACACAATTCACATCATTCTTCGAACCAGCATTGGTGCTGACCAGTACAAGAGCTTGTTCAGTTTGTGCATCGGGGAGACTCGAACGCGACGGAGTGAGTATGGTCCCGGACGCTTCCACAACATAGTTGAACTCCATAGGCCAACGCGTGAAGCAATTGAGATGCTGAGGAGCATCACGCAGGATGTAGACGATGCCGTTCGCATAGTCCGGGTGGACATAGCTCTGGATCTCGTCACGGCCACAGAGACGGAAAGTCAGCTTCTTCAAGACTACATGCTCGGCGGGTTCATGCCCACAGCCTCACCCAGAGTCCCGGTGAAGTTTGTCAACAGCACTGGCTACTTCAACAAGGACACGAAAGCGGGCGAAGTTTTCGTCCTTTACAGCGATCGTCCTTGCAAGGTGAACGGGCGCCCATGCCTTCATGTTGAATCAAGAATCAAGGGCGCAGCAGCGTTGAGGCGAATCGGGCTGCGTGACTTTCAGGGGATCCTTGATCTGAACTACACGGAGTTCTGGAGAAAGCGGCTTCGATTGCAGGTAATGCCGTCGACGACTTTCGCAGCAAGAGCAATCGTCAAGCAGGCCCAGAAGTCGAGATCAGCTGCTCCTCTCGATGATGAGGCAGCGTCGAAGACTGACTACTACCTGAGGCGTCTTTCCACGAGCTATCACGATGCCCTTGTTGCTCACAACTACCACATTCATCTGCGCACCGGCCTACCACTGTTGAAGCGTGTGGGACGACTCTTCAGCAAGGAGCCAAACGACTGGGCACTCCCGCCCAACGAAAATGCGGTGTGGAGGGTAGCGGAAGACCTTTCCGAATAAGCGTTCGCGTCCGATCGTGAAAGCAAACTCTCTCGGAGTGGAGCGCCTGGCTCGTGGGAGGGTGTCCGGCGCATCCATGGACCTACTGCGCCCCTTGCTTGCTAGACGGCCACGGAGTAGACCAGCCGTCTGAGTGTTCGAGGAGCTCCTATCTACACATCAGCCCATAAGAGGGTATGTCTGAAGATTGGTTGAGCTGCCAGTTTTCCTGAACCTAGTAGGCTGAGCTGGCCAAGTAGAGCTGAGATTATTTATTGGAAAAATCCTGAATAGAGATAGCCGACGGAGTCCTACTTCTGGTCTGGTTCGGGTGTTTTGATCAACTGTACTCGTCGACGTTTTTCTGAACTGAGGAGAGGACTCAGCACTTCCACAGGGTTCACCCCTAGCGCTCTTGCCCATAGGACGAACTCCAGCACGTCCAGTCGCCTCTCGCCGGACTCCACTTTCGAGACATGCGACTGGGGCTTTCCTAAGCGCTCTGCAAGCTCTAGTTGGGTCAACTTTGCGAGCTTCCTGGCCTCCGCAAGATTCCGGAGGAAGCTGCGATAGGCCTCGTTGTGGATCGTCTTTCCGCGTGCTTGCATGGTGCGAGCACGTTTATGATCCCGTTAAGGAATAATCCCAAAACAGGATATTGAGGACCGTATGAAGGCCAGTAGAGAGCGCGTGACCAAAATGGCAGGAAAGGGCTGCTTCATCCAGGCCCTGGGGCTACTTGCCCCGTTTTTGCTCGGATCAGTATTCGGAGGATTTGGTGTTGCAGTGGGTGCCGTCCTGCTCGTCTGGCTTTTCGTCGTAGGGTCGATGCAGTCCAGGACGTGGCGCTGCGGCCACTGTAAAAACCCGCTAGTGGACAAAGACATCCGTGTGTGCCCAGTGTGTAAGGCCGACCTGGGCGACTGACATCAAGTATCTTCGTAGTCATTCAGAACTCCAGCAAATCAAGCCTGCAGTCCTGCTCCAGCCAAGGAGGCCGGTCTGGATACACTCCGTTCGGCAGCTCCGTCTGAATCAGCGAGACACGAACATCAAGACAACTTGACCTTAGGGATTTGTTCGGATGAACTGGACCCGTGAAGGCTCAGGATGTCATGCACCTGCGCTGGCTCAAACGCCACATCCCAGCACCACGTGCCAAAGCCGCCCTTCGCGTTGACGGCATCGACCCACAGCTTCAGGGCATCGCGCTTGGCCACGTTCTGCGGCGAGTCCTCGCCCTTGATCTCCAGCACCAGCGTCTTGCCGTTGGCCAGGCGCACGATGAAGTCGGGCAGGAAGCGGCGGCGTGATCCGCCCCACAGGTAAAAGATCTGGAAGCCCAGGTGATCGTTCTTGGCGTAGGCCGAGACCAGATCGGTGCTGTCGAAGATGTTCGCGGCGTAGATCTCCCACGAACTGTCGCCCACCACGTGGCTGATCTGCGACCGCTTCGTGGGTTGGTTGCCCTTGGTCGTGTACCAGGTGCGCATGGCGCGGGTCGAGCCGATCGGCTGCTCGGGGTCGAACACAGGCTCGATGCTGGCGACGTTCTGCTGCTCCACGTGCTTGATCAGGTGCTGCACGACAAGGTCGGCGTTCAGCGCGATCAGGATGCGGCGGCGCAAGCCGTCGCTGTGGAACAGGCTCGGGATGTCCAGCTTGTTCGCGGCCGGGCTGATGAACTGCTCGACGAGGCGGATCAGCTGGAAGACCAGGTACTCGCGGTTGCCTTTGAAGCGCCCGCTCATCTGGTCGAATGCCTTGCGCGCGGCCTGGAAGATGATGCGCTGCGCGCGGAAGTCCTCGGGTAGCTTCTCCAGGTCGATGCTCGTCGTCTTGCCCAGGTCGGTCGCCCCGCCCACGGCCGGCGCCAGCTCGGCGCTGATCGGGGTAAGGGCGGGCTCCAGGCGCAACTGGGGTACCGTGCTCCACGCCACGGCCAGCGTTGGCTTGACCACCACGTCCACGCGCAGCAGGTTGGGCCAGCGCACCTCCAACTCATTGCGTGAGGGCAGCGACTCGATCTGCGTGCTGGGCTTGGGTGGTGGTGGCGGCGTCCCACCGTCGTCGGCATCGACGAACACCGACAGCGGCACGCCGAAGACGTTGACGTACTCTGGCACAAACAGGCCGTTCTCGTCGCGGTCATAACCCACGCGGCGCAGGCCGCGGCCGATCACCTGCTCGCACAGCAGCTGGCTGGTGAAGGCCCGCAGGCCCATGATGTGGGTGACGTTCTTCGCGTCCCAGCCTTCAGACAGCATCGCCACCGAGATGACGCTCTGCAGCCCCTGGCCGGCCTGGCCCTGCTTGCCCACGCTGTCCACGATGGCGCGCAGCAGGTCTTCCTTGTCGAGCGCGAGCAGCCGCTCCTCGCGATCCTTGGGCAGCTTCGCCGCCTTCACGATCTCGCGCAGGCGGTTGACGTACTCGGTCGCGCCCAGCAGGTAGTCCTTCACTGTTGCGTCGATCGGCGCGGCCTGGATCAAGATCGCCAGCTGGTCATCGGGTTGCTGCTCGTCGAATCGCTTACGTGCCTCGGGCTTCAGGCTGATGTGGCTTGCCAACAGCTTGAGCTTCTCGCCGTCCTTCTTCGCCGCGTCGAGCTTGTCGGCCAGGTCCTCAGGCAGTTGCAGCACCTTCAAAAGCGATGCCAACCGCGCCTTGAAAAGGCTTTCCCCGCTCGCCTTCTCGCCGATCTCGGCCTTTTCCAGCACCCGCGAGTCCACCCGCAAGGTGCGAGCGGGTGCTTTCAACTCTTCCCAGTGTGCGTCGCCATGGTTCAGGTAGTGCTCAATGCGCGCTGCCGTCTCCACGCGGTTGCAGACGGTAAGCATCACCGGGGGTGAAGCGTGGCCCGCCGCGCGCCAGTCCAGCAACGCAGCGCGCCAGTCGGCACCCAGCAGCGTGTACGCGTCCTGCACCAGCTTGGGCAGCGCCTCGTGCGGCTCGGCGCCGCGGCGGTTCAAGTCTTCCTGTACCTCGGGCTCGCGGTACAGGTGATAGAGCTTGGACCGATAGGTCTGCGCGTTCGGCAGCGCGTCATCGCGCACCACCACCCGCGGCGTCTTGACCAGGCCGGCTTCGATGGCGTCATTCAGGCCGAAATCGCTCACCACCCAGGTGAACAGGCCTTCCTCGGCGTTGGCCTTGCCGGTGGGGGCGAAGGGCGTGGCCGACAGGTCGAAGCAGCGCTGGATGCGGCGCGTCTTGTGGATGCGGTCCAGACCCTCGATCCACCGCGTGGCCTCGTCCAGGTCGATGCCCAGTTCAGCGGCCTGCGCCTTGCTGATCTTGATGTCGGCCGGCTTGCGGTAAGCGTGGTGGGCCTCGTCGTTGATGACGACGATGTCCTTGAACTGAGCAAGCTTGCCCAGCACCCGCTTGGTAAAGACCTCGTCGGGCTCCTTGCCCTTCTTCACCACCGAGCGGTCGGGTTCCTTCAACGGCATCAGGGTGTGCCAGTTCTCGACCAGGATCTCGGCCTGGTTGAGCTTGCTGCGCAGCGCGTCCGATGGGCGGGTGGCGAACTCGTCGTAGGCATTGCCCGGCTCACCCGGGTACAGCACCTTCAGCCGGCCCTTGACCGTCAGGCCCGGCGCCACGATGAAGATGGCGCGCGAGAAGTCCTTGTGGCGCTTCGGGTAGGTGACGGCGTTGAGCACCTGCCAGGTGATGAGCATGGCCATCACCGCGGTCTTACCCGAGCCAGTGGCCATCTTGTTGCAGACGCGCTCGAACGGGCCGCCATCGCCCTCCAGGAACACGCCTTGCCTGTACGAAGCCGCAGCCTCCACCCACCAGATCTGCGTCTCCACCGCCTCCAGCTGGCAGTAGTAAAAAGAATTGGTGCGCACGCCGGCCGTCTGGTCGCGCCAGTGCTCCAGCAGCTGGCGCGTCACGGCCGTCACGCCGGGGTAGTCATCGGCGCGCCAGGCATCGACGCGACTGCGGATCTCGTTGACCTGCTCCAGCACCTCCACGCGCCGCGTGTTATTGCGGACGTCGTAGATCTCGTAGCTGGCCGGCCGGCGGCCCTCGATCAGCGCCAGGGTGCCGTCGTTCTGCTGCTGCCAGTGGCGCTGCGGGACAACGAAGGGCGAGTTGATGATGACGTTGCCAGGCCGTTTCATGCCGATGCCTCCGTTTGCTTGAACGGAGCAGGCGGACACAACCGCCGCAACTCGGCAAAGTCCCCGTTTGCGCGAGCGGCAATCTCGCTCCATGCGCGGGCAAAGGCGGGCCGTTTCAGGTTGGAGCGAATGCCCTCCTCCCAGAACGCCCACGTTTCGTTGCTGATGCGCTGCTGGTCGTGCAGAAATATCTGGCTGTTGCACAGGTCGAAGTAGCGATAGAACTCGTCCAGCTTCTCGCGGTGCAGTTCATCACTCAGTGTCTCACCCAGCAGCGCAGGCAGCGGCAATGTGGAGGCCAGTTCGCGGTACTCGCGCACCAGCGCGTCTTCAAAGCTGGTCGTCCCCTGCTGGTGCATCAACCACAACTGCCATGCCGCGACCACGGCAGCCACCGCGGTGAACACGCCGCCGACACCGCCACCCAACGTGGCCCAGTCCTGCCACGTCATGCCGCCCCCTTAACCAGCGGCAGGATCTTCAGCGACTCGATGCCGCGGTCATCGACGATCTTGACCGCCGCCTTGGCGTGCTTGCCGGCCTCGAAGGGCAGCGACACGGTGCCGTGGAACTGGTCGAGCATGGACTCATCCAGCTCGGCGCGGATCGTCTTCTTCAGCCTCTTCCAGCCCTCGTCCTTGCCGGCCATGGGGAAGAACACCTGATGCGGGAACAGGCTGCGCCCGTCGTAGTCGGTGTCCAGACTCCACATGGCGATCTTGCCCTTGCCGCCCGAGATCAGCTCGCCCTTGACGGTGTCGAAATAGTCGAAGCCGTTGACCTCCACTTGCCACAGGCCGTCGGCCGTCTGCGTCAACGTCACGTCGGGCTGACCCATCAGCCAGAAGCTTTGGTTGCTGCTGCGGGCCTTCTTCAGGTCCTCGGTCAGCAGGTCGGTGTTCATCTGCGCCTTCAGCGCGGTGATGCCCTTCAGCGCGTCGATGTCCTTGGCCGCTTCCGGGTCGAAGGTGAAGGCGCAGAACACGATCATCTTCGGCCGCGGGAACAGCTCGCCCGCCTCGTTCAGCGCGTGCTCCACCTGGCGCTGCTCCAGCGCGCCATGCTCGGGGCCGAAGCTGACCACCACCCGCTCGCCTGTCTCGGCCAACGTGCCCGTGGCGTGCAGGCAGGTGGTGCCGGCCATCACCTCCAGCTCGGCGAATTCCAGCTTCTGCCCGCCCTTGCCGCGGATGCCGGTCTTCAGCAGTTCATCGCGCCACTGCTGCTGGCGGTTGCTCTCGCCGCTGCGGGCGATGCTGGTCTGGTAGGCCTGGTCCTCGGTGGGCGTGGCCGATGCGCCGCCCTCGGCGGCTTCCAGGCTCAACACGGTCGGGAAGGGCACGGCCTCGACCGTGAACGGGCCAGTGATGCGCAGCTTGGTCTTGCTCTTCTCGGGCTGGTCGTACAGCGTTTCGTTCTCGGCATTGGCGGCAATGGAGCGGTCCATCTCTGCCTGCATGCGCTGTCGGGCGGCGTGGAAGGCATCGAAGGGCTCGCGCAGGCCGGGCGGCCACCCCGAGGGCAGCGCGCCGTCGTCGCCTGGGAACGGCACTTCCCATTCGTGCAGCGCCACGCCCTTCGTGCCGAGCTTGAGCTTCTGCCCCTTGCGTACACCCTCTGTCACCGTCAGCGAGTCCAACGGCACGTGCTGCGCGAACGCGTTGTTCAGCGCCGCCAGGGCTGCTTCGATGGCCGGGTGCAGCCGCTCGTAGATCGAATCGATTTCGGCGTTGTTAGCGATCGACTTCAGCGTGATGTGGGGCACCGTCTTGTAGATGAAGCCCCCCTTCAGACCTTCGTGCGGATAGGCCAGCTCGAAGTAGTCATAGCTGGCGGTCATCAGGCGCTGCTTGGCCAGGGTGACGGCGACGCGTGAGGTGTCGCAAGTGATCCAGCGGCGGCCGGTCCTCTCAGCCGCGATCGACGTGGTACCCGAACCGCAAGTGGGGTCAAGGACAAGGTCCCCGGGATCTGTGGTCATCAAGATGCAACGCTCCAAGACCTTCTCGGCGGTCTGGACTACATACACCTTGTCCTCGCTAGAGAAACCAGCAATTGCCGTGTCCGCCCAGTCGTCGGTAACGGGATAGACGGGAAAGTCGTCGACAAAGCGCTTGTAGTTTGGTAACGCGGACGATGCCGACAAGCGATTGGCGACAGAAAGCCTACGAAGCCCCGTTGCGTGCGTTTTCCAATTGTGGTTGTCTCCGGAGTAATAACTGACGTCTTGGTGAACAAAGCTACCTGTAGTGTTGGCTCGAACGCCCTGTGACCTGAGGTTCTGCGCGGAAAACACACGCCAGTCCTTCAGACTGTTCCAGTCTTGCTGCTCCGCCCGTGTCATGCGCCGCATCCGCCCGGAGGATCGGTGTTCCACCATCACGTAGCTTGCCAGGTCGTTGGACTTCTCCCAAAACAGCTGCCGATACTTGACGGAATTCCGATCTCGCGCATACCAAATCAACAAGTCAGACGATGTTGGCAATAGACCAGAGGACGTCGCCGTGGACTTCTTGAAACGGATGGTCGATACGTAGTTTTCGACTCCGAAGACCTCGTCGAGCAGAGTGCGGACGAGATGTTCGTTCTCATCTGATATCTGGATAAAGATGCTCCCGGATTCAGTGAGCATCTGATGACTCAGCGTTACACGATCCCGCAAATAACTCAGGTAGGAGTGGATCCCAAGCTCCCACGTATCCCGAAACGCCTTGATCATTTCGGGCTCTTGGGTCAAGTCGGCGTCGCTCTTGTCCTTGACGTCGCGCTTGCCCACAAAGGGCTGGAAGTTGCTGCCGTACTTGATGCCGTAGGGCGGGTCGATGTAGACCATCTGCACCTGGCCGGCCATGCCTTCCTTCACCAGCAGGCTATTCATCACCAGCAGGCTGTCACCGCTGACCAGACGGTTGGCCCAGCCCTTGTCGTGGCGGTAGAAGTCCACCGCGTCACGCAGGGGCAGGTTCTCGAACGGCGCCTCGAACAGACTGGCCTGGCGCATCTTGGCTTCGTCGGCCGGCTTCGCGCTCTTCTCGCCCGGGCCGCCCTTGCGCACCGCGGAGAGGATGCTCATCGGGTCGATGCGCTCGTGCACGTGCAGGCTGACGGTGTCCACCTCGAAGCTGGTGCGCTCGGCCTTGCCAGCCCATTGCAGGTAAGGCGCGCCGCGGCGCTGGATCTCCTCCAGCGCCTTGCGCTCGGGCCGGTCGGCCTTTTGCTTCACCAGCCGTTCGCGCAAGTTGGTGATGACCTCGCGCATGGCGGCGGCGTCGCCCCCGGCCAGCGCGTGGTCCAGCCAGGCCAGCACTTCGCCCTGTTGCTGAGCGTCGTGCGCCAGACCACCGCTCAGGGCATCCACCACCAGGTTCTCCAGCTCAGCGCGGCTGGAATCGAAGTTCAGCACCGGGTCCAGGTGCGGGCTGTAGGCCCACTCCTTCTTCGGCTGCTGCGGGTCACTCGCTTCGTTGACCAACCCAACCTCCGGGTTGTTCTTGCGCTTGTCGGTGTGGCGGTAGCTGATGACCTGGGCCGCCCCCTCGTCGGCTGCGGTGATCCTTGGTTTGGCGCGCTTGGCTTTGCGCGGTGTTGCGGCGGGTTCGTCGCCGCCTTCCACAGGCGCTTCCACCTGCAGGGCAAACGCATCACTGCCCGGCGCGGCGGCCGATGCACGGGCGGTGGAGCCACCACGCCCCTTGCCTTTGACCACCATCTGGCGGGCCAGCAAGGCCTCGCGCACGTTGGCGAAGTCGGCTTCGGTCACGGCTTCGCCAGCTGAGGCGGCGGCTTGGGTCCAGCGGGTCAGCAACTGGCCGTTGCCCAAGGTGCTGCCGTCCAGCGGCAACAGGCCCAGCAAGAGTTGTTCGAGTTGTTCCTGGCGTTTGTCGGCCATGCCATCCCTTTCGTCGTGGTTTCGCGTTCTGGACCGTAAGGTTACCAGCGGAAACAGGTGGATTTGCCCCAATCGCTCAAACGCAAGGTGTTCCTGCCTGGGAGTTGCGATTACGGTGGTTGGTACGAAGCCGTCAACTACAAAACCAGCGGCATAGCAGTGTCACTGGCAGGCATACATAGGTGTCTAGTCATCCCGCGTTGTAGCCTAGAGGTTGCCCCGACGACTTGTGACCGGATGTCCGCTGCACGAAGGGTCGAACTTACGCCCTCGACCTAGAGCAGTCGGTCGCATTTCAAAACGGCACTGACTGCCCTAGGGGCAACAGTGGACCAGTTGATGGGCTTGCCGGTTTGAACAAGTTCGGTATCCCGTGGCATATTCGAGCGCATCCGAAATCTCAATTTCAAGAGTCGTACGATGAAAGTCACTGACGTCTTCACACCGAACAAGCTACCTGAGGTGACATTCATTGATGATCACCTAAAGGACAAGACCAAATACCTCAGGGAGGCACTGCTGTCAGGCGCAGGAGTCATCTCCCTTTCTGGGCCATCTAAGGCTGGCAAGACTGTCTTCATAGAGAAGACGATCGGCCGTGATCGCCTTCTCCAGGTGACCGGAGCTGGTGTCGACTCCTCAAAGAAGTTATGGGATCGAGTGTTCGACCTAATTGGTACTCCCAACAAGGTCACCGAAGCATCGGCTACTGCGGCCTCTGGAACGCTCAGCGGCAAGGCAGAGATGGGGGTTCCAATGTTTGCTAAGGCGGAGGGGGCTGCATCCGGAACGTTTGGGAAGACTGACACAAAAAGTCAGGAATACATCCCCGACTATCTCAACCTGCTAATTGATGAGCTAGGCAAGACAGAGTTCGTCGTTTTCATTGACGACTTTCACTATATCCAAAGGGATGTTCAGACGCGGATATCCCAGGAAATCAAGGAAGCGGTGCGAGGAGAAGTTACGTTTATCACCGCATCGGTTCCCTACCATTCAGATGATGTCCTTCGTGGCAACGCTGACCTTCGCGGCCGAATATTTAGCATCGACTTCGACTACTGGGATTCAGCGGAGTTGCGGAAGATTGCGGACCGCGGCTTTGAGGCTTTGTGCGTTCAGGTGACCGATGCTGTTCTATCAGCGCTTGCCGACGAAGCCGCTGGCTCTCCCCAATTGATGCAATCACTCTGCTTAAACCTATGCTTCGAAGCCGGCATCTATGAACGACAAGATACACCCACCCAGCTTTCAGGTGATCTTTCGCTGGTTGAACGGGTTTGCACGCGCACAGCGGCGTCGACGGACTACTCTTCGACCGTCGCGAAGATGAAGGATGGCCCGAAGACTAGAGGAACAAGCAGGGCAGCGCACAAACTTAGCGACGGGTCCATCCGCGACGTCTACCCGATCATCTTGTTCGCTATCGCGTCTAATCCTCCGGAAAGAACGATTCGATATGCCAATCTTCAAGGGCGAATCGCATCTGTCTGCCCAGAAGGGGGCCCGAGCGGATCGAGCATTACTGGTGCGTGCGCGCATATGTCAGGCATAGCAAACGATGCTGAAAACAGGGTGATCGTTGAATGGGATGTTGAAAACGAAGTGCTGGACATCCGAGATCCGTATTTGCTCTTCTTCTTGCGCTGGGGAGACTGGAAGTAACCACACCACTTGCGATCAGCGCTCTGGAGTTGCATGCAAGGCTGTGAATGAATTGATCTGGCGACTATCCACTCCTGGCCGGGATCAGGTTTCGCCAGGGGGGCGGCTGGGCGACGCTGGCCGGCAGGTCAACCATGCTGATGGTCAGCCTTCAGGTCCAGTTTCGTACTCACACTGTTGGTCACAAACGGTCTTTGGGCTATTAGACGGTAAGCAAGTCTCGACTTATAGGGCTCCTTCTACGCACTCTTGCACTGCTTTGGCACTTCCTTTGTTCGATTTGGCAGCGGAGCGTTTTTCGTTTCTGTAGTACGCGACTTCCCGGCGCTACGCCCCCCGGTCCCACCTGATAACCTGCATGCTTTCTTCCATGTGAGTTAGGGAGGTCCTATGGCAGAGCTAGTCCAAGTGCACAAGCCGGTGAATTCAGCCGGCAAGCCCCGCATAGTTTTCATCCACGGCTTGGACGGAGACATGCGTACCACATGGATGTCTGACCCCAAGAACGAAAAAACTCTTTGGCCCAAACGGCTAGGCGCGGAAACGCAGTGTCCTGTCTGGCTCCTGGGCTACGGAGCGGCTATGTCGGGCTGGAAGGCGGACGCCATGGCTCTGCCAAGACAGGCGTCAGCAGTCTTGGAACGCCTCGCCTCGGAGCCTGCACTTGGAGGCGGTCCGCTGGTGCTTGTCGGACACAGCCTAGGGGGGCTCGTAATCAAGACCGTCGTGAAGCAGGGCATCGGGCGAGACGTTGAACGGCACAAACAACTTGTTCAGAGTATCAAGGGCATCGCCTTCGTCGGAACGCCGCATTTCGGGTCGAAGCTGGCATCGATGGCCAGCCGGTTCAAACTCTTGCGCGCCAATCCTCAGGTCCGCGACTTAGCTCTAGACGACGCCTACTTGGAAGAGTTGAACCAATTGTTTGTCAAGCTACTACAGGATCTGAATATCAGGGTACGTGTCTACACCGAAACCTTACCAATGCGGCTGCCGGGAGTCCTAAGGTGGCTGCCTTTCGGTACGCTAGTGGTGTCGCCGAGCAGTTCACAACCCCATATTCCTGGGGAAGCTGGCACACCCATAGAAGCAGACCATCTGTCTATCTGCAAGCCAACGTGTCAAAAGTTGGGAATCTACCCTTTGTTGAAGGCGTTCATACTCGAAGTTGAGACAGCGCTCACGCACAGGTCGCCCACGGGCGAGAGTGAGCCACGCCCAGTGCCTTCCGACGCATTTCAAGCAGCGCCAGTCGATGAAAGATCTGCCGAGGTTGTGCACCTCGCATTTGCCACCTATGGCTTCTTTGAGATGGGTAACACTGAGTCCCCAGTCTGCGGCTCGCTGTGCCTGACCACTGATGCTCCTGAACGGCTTCGCAAAACACTTGATGCGGTGCGCGCTGCCATTGCAGCTGACCCACTTGTGCCAGCTGCGACCAAGCGGCACCTCGCTGGGGCGTCCCTTCGTGAAATTGTTGCGACGCCTACAGCCCGTCTTGCCGCCCTGAAGCAGCTCTCGACGACTTCGTTTTCAGCATATTTTTACTACTGTCGTAAGTCTGACTTTGATCAACTTGTTGCTGAGCAGCGCAGACAGAAATTGCTGGTTATGCCCCTCTTTCACAGGCTGAGCAAGAAGAATCAGCGGGTCGAGAGGGTGAACAGTCAAGTTCAAGACGTTCAGGCGCTACTTGCGGATGCTGCCCAGCAAGTCGTTCAAGCTTACAGGCGAGATCCGCAGCTTCCTGCTGTTGGCTCCAAGAAGTACGCCGCGCTTGAAGAACTGGCCTCGTTCGTGGTTGCCGCCGCCTGTAGCCGCCTCTCAGATTTGCAGGATGCAAACGCAGCCGAAGTCTTTGAAAGCCTTCGTACGCGAATCCGATACGGTGAGAACGTTGTCACAGGCGAAAAGCACCTCAGAGACGTTAATCCCCTACCATAGGTCTTGATGGGCTCTTCTGTGCTCGCTTTGCCATAGCGGCACTAAACGCCTTTTGCCATTTGCTCGTCAATTGGGGCTCAATTGACTGCGCATAACCAAGAAGACCCTCAAGCCATACAAGTTGTGGTTGTCTGTCTGATTGACTAGACTTCTCGAAGTGGTCGTCGATCCCATACTTCTCGATGTAGTACATCACTAAGCGTAGTCGATTCTTCAGCCGCCGCGGAAGTCGAGGTCTCGATGGGTCTGCTACCGATAGTCCAGTGACGTATTGCACACGTCCTTGGTGCTGACGAAAACATTGCTCGTCCCGCAGCTCAAAGCCACTTTTATTCAAGATGGCGCGAACAGATTCATCAGAAGGAACTGAGTCCCCTGAGAATACGATGTCGTCCGCATATCGCGAATACGTGGAGCCGGTGGAGGTCGCAAGTCGAAGAAACGCCTCATCCATAGCGAAGCAAACTAGGTTTGCGACTGTCGGACTGCAGCGTGTTCCTTGTCTTAGCAACCCGTCTATTGTGCAAGCCTTGGCTAGCGTCTCTGCCATAGACAGTGAGGCACCATGCTCAACGAACGCATTCTTAACATGCGGAGTCGTGATTGCGTCAAAGAAGCCCTTGATGTCGGCATGCAGGAGCATCTTGGCGCCGAGATGCTTTTCTGCGTTGCTGCGTGTCGAGCGCTTCTTCACAAACCCTTGGACATGCTCATGGAAGTTCGCGCTGTTGGTCACAATCATGGCTAGGCCGCGGTGCAACTGCCTGAGCCACTCCTTACGAGCTACGAACACGACCCGATACTCGCCTCGGCGTCGTTTTCCCTTCTTGCTGAGCTTTAGAGCCTGATAGTAGCTTGACTGGTCCGCGCTCTCCGCATACTCCCGGATGAAGTCAGGTTCGACGCCGCATGCACGAGCGACGTCGTCAATGTTTTTCAGGTCGCGCAGTTTCGCCGTCGTCATAGGTGGGTGGCAACGACGGATGGGATATGTAAGGCCTTAATGCTCGGGTTTGAACTCAAACCCACGGAAGTCTTCCGAGACCGGTCATCTCGTCGTTGCCGCCATTAGAGTAGCAGAGAGCAGCCAAGCTTGACCGAGTAAGTCTCTTCCGCGCAACGCGGCTTTCCCGTTGAGGCGGGATGGCGGGTTCAGCAAGCCACGGACTCCATCGTCAATAAGAGTCGTGCTACTTTCCGTCCTTTCGTCAGGAAGATTCTTGCAAAGGCCGGCAGGGCTTTGTGTGATGCCTGTCAATTTCCAGTATCCCAAACTAGTGACATAAAATCGTTGTCCAAGCAATGGTGCTCACTATGGGGCTGAGACATGGGGTTGATCCCCGCCAGCCGCGCCAACATCAATGACTTACGCGTGTCCAGGCGAGGTCATGTCTTCAGCTAGCCCTCCCATGTAGCGCGCTATTTGTGGGCTATGGCGATTCCGAGGCGATGGTCGTCGAGGTGCCAGGCATTTTGCTGTGGCCTGCAGCTGGGCCACCGCTGGCCCTGCGGAATCCGCGTGACGTACTTCTACCTCTGAGAACGACCGTCGCTCTATAGCCCCAGACATAGGCCCAGGTGGCCGCCCTGACGCAGCAATAGCTAGGAGCACCACCGCTTCGGAGCGGCCCACCCTCAGGTGGCTGGGCGGAATCCAAGATCTACCCAACAGTCCGAATTGCCATGGCACTTCGCCTCAAGTCCGCTGGCTTCGGCGTACGCTGGTCTTGACGGCGGTACTGGTCTTTGCCGTCGTCGCGGGGGTTGGTAGCGCAGCGTGCTGGCGCTCATGACCTGCCCACCACCAGCAGCGCCTCGCGTTCGCTCGGGCCCAGCTCCTGCAACTCCCGACCAACCTCTCGACGGGATGCACTGGCCTTCACTTTACCTCGGGCACCTCGCGCATTGCATCGATCTCAATCATTGAGTTGGCCAACAGCTTGTTGATCTTGGTGCCCTCGGCTTCCAGCGACTTCAGCCGCAGCGGGTCCGACGTTCCACCGCAACGGCGTTGCGCGCGCTAATGTGTTGAGGCGGTGAGGACACGTGAATTGTCTCCAAGACTCGTACTGCTGGGACCTAGAGTCCGGGGACAGGGTCAAGGGTCACGCGACAGGCAGGCTTGACGCATTGCATCGGCAATCCTAAAATTAACCAACTGTATAAACCACTCGTTCAAGTCATGGCGCCTGCTGTTGTTGTCACCGGCCTTGCCGCGGAGCCCGACGCTGACCTGTTCGACGTTGTGGAGCTTGGCGACACCAAGGCCCGCATCCTCTCCGCCGCTTTCCGGCGCCTGGCCAGCGAAGGCTACGCCGCGCTCAGCGTACGCGAGATCGCCAAGGACGCAGGCGTCAACCATGCGCTGATCAATTACCACTTCCGCAGCAAGGATCAACTGGTGATCGAGGTGCTGGACGCAGCCAATCGCCGGCTGCTGGCGCGCCAGGACGAGATGTATCGCAGCCCCGGCGGCTACGCGCAGAAATGGGCGCAGGCGCGGCGCTTCTACGAGAGCGATCTCGCTTCGGGGTTCGTGCGGGTGCAGGCCGAGCTGTGGGCAGCCAGCTTCTCGAATCTGGAACTGCGTGAACGCTTCATGCCGCGATTGCTTGCGTGGAAACAACGGGTGCGCGACGCGGTAGGTGAAGCAGTCGCATCGCTGGCTGCCAAGGGCATCGTGCTCCCCTCGCCCTTCAGTGCCGAGATCATCGCCTCCTGGATCAGCGAGTTCTGGCTTGGCATGGAGATGGGTGACCTGCTGGGTGATCCGCACCAGAGTGAGCAGAGCCGCGCCGCACTTGATGCGGTTGAGCAGTTGCTGGCGTGGGTGGACGAACGCCTGGCCGCCCAGGCTGGCGCTGCCGCGCCCCCGCCACCCACCCGTTCGCGACGCGCGAGGAGCCGGCCATGACAGGTCCGATCCGACCTCCCAGGTTCGACCGGATCGCCGGCCCGCTGCCCGAACCCGGGCGCGTTCCCGAGGCGGATCGCCTGCCCTACGAGACCGTGATGCCTGCCGACGAGGGATTCGTCGAACGCAACGGCGTCGTCTTATGGCACGCGGTCTGGGGCACCCGCGGTCCCTGGATCGCGTTTCCCCAGCAGTTTCAGATCGTGCACTCGCAGCTGTTCAAGCAGACGGTACCTTACCTGTCGCAGCACTTCCGGGTGTTGACCATGGACGGGCGAGGCAACGGACGTTCCAGCAGGCCCCGCGGACAGGCCGCCTACAGCTTCGATCATTTCCACGATGACTTCGTCGCGGTGCTGGACGCGCGGAAGATCGACCGCGTGGCGCTGATCGGCCATTCCGCCGCCGCCATGATCGCCTTGCGGGTGGCCGCCGAGCAGCCCGAACGGGTGACGCACCTGGTGGCGGTGGGTGGCTTTGCCGATTCGCTGGTGCAGACCGAGGCGATGCAACGCCGCATGGCGAAAGAGTCGGCTCTGCTGGCGAGCGACTGGCCCGGCTACGTCGACTACTTCATGTCGTGCATCTTCAGCGAACCGCATTCGACCAAGGCATACGAAGACGGGGTGCACTATGGCTGGGCCACGGACCGCGACGTGATCGGCTGGGTGCGCGAGGCCTGGTTGAACCTGGACTTGCGGGACCACGCGCGCCGCGTGCGCTGCCCCACGCTGGTGATTCACGGCGACGACGACAAGCGCGTGCCACATGTCAAGGGCGCGGAGATCCATCAGCTGGTGCCGGGCGCCCGGATGCTCACCCTTGAAGGCGGCGGGCATGTTCCGATGGCGCGCGACCCGGTGGTATTCAACCAGGCGGTGCGTGATTTCGTGGGCGGTGCTCCCGCCACCCGGACCTGGGTGCGGGGCATGAAGCGCAAGCGCAAGGCGCTCTTCGTCTCCAGCCCGATCGGCCTGGGCCATGCTCAACGCGACCTCGCCATCGCGCGTGAGTTGCGTCTGCTGCAACCCGACCTGGACATCGACTGGTTCACCGTCGACCCCGCTGCTGGATACCTGCAGCGCGAAGGCGAGCGCGTGCACCCGATCACCGCGCGCCTGGCCAACGAGAGCCGGCACTTCGAACGCTGCGCCGGCCCGGAGCATGATCTCTCGGCCTTCTTTGCCCTGCGTTCCATGGACGAGGTCATGACGAACAACTTCATGACCTTTGCCGACCTGCTGGAGGCCGAGCACTACGACCTCGTGATCGGCGACGAGGCCTGGGACGTGGACTACCAGTACCACGAGAACCCGGAGCTCAAGCGCCAACCCTTCGTCTTCCTCACCGACTTCGTGGGCTGCCTGCCGATGGACCCCGACGATCCGCGCGAAGTGCACCTCTGCACGGATCGCAACGCCGACGACATCGAGCATGTGGCGCGTTATCCCCACATCCGCGACCTGGCGCTCTTCGTCGGCAACCGAGAGGACGTCACCGAACAGCCCTTCGGAGAAGGCTTGCCCGGCATTCGTGAATGGACCGATCGCAATTTCTGCTATTGCGGCTACTGCCTGCCGTTCGATCCGCGGGCACTGGCCGATACCGAGGCGCTGCGTCAGCGCCATGGTTATCGATCAGACGAGAAGATCGTCATCGCCAGCGTGGGCGGCACGGCCGTCGGCGCACAGCTGTTGCAACGCATCGCGCAGAGCTTTCCGCTGATGAAGCGCGAATGCCCCGAACTGAGGCTCGTGCTGGTGACCGGCCCGCGCCTGGCCACGGCAGGCTTTGCGCCGCAGGCCGGGCTGGAGGTGCGACCCTATGTGCACAACCTGTTCGAGCACCTGGCCTGCTGCGACCTGGCGCTGGTGCAGGGCGGCCTGTCGACGACGATGGAACTGGTGGCCACGCGCCGGCCGTTCCTGTCGTTCCCGCTGCAGCGCCACTTCGAGCAGTGCGTGCACGTGCGCCGGCGCCTGGCCAACTACGACGCCGACTGCTCGCTCGACTACCCGACGCTGAACCCCGAGACGCTGGCGAGCCGCGCCCTGGAGCGCATGCACGCCCCCGTGCGCTATCGACCCGTCGAAATCAACGGTGCGGCGCGTGCGGCGCGGCGCATTGCGGAAGTGCTGGAGAACCGGCACTGGGCGCGATGACCAACGTTCATCCAGCCCCCTGTGGGCACGGTACCCGGCCGCTGCAGCCGCCCGGCTGCGCAGCCCCCTGAGGCGCGTACCCACCCCACGCCTTCCTCCACCCACGGACTGCGCTCAGTGCGGTCCGGTGGCATCGCTCGTCCCTGTGCTTCACCCCAAGGAGGTTCATCATGATCACCGCCCTTTACGGCCTGCTGGCCTACCTCTTTTTTTTGGCCACGTTCACCTACGCCATCGGCTTCGTCGCCAACGTACCGTTGCTGCCCAAGACGATCGACAGCGGTGCCGCCGTCCCGCTCGCCGAAGCCCTGACCGTCAACGTGGCGCTGCTGCTGCTGTTCGCCGTGCAGCACAGCGTGATGGCACGCCGCGGTTTCAAGCGCTGGTGGACTCGCGTGGTGCCCGAGCCGGCCGAACGCAGCACCTTCGTGCTCGCCGCGTCGCTGGTGCTGGCGCTGCTGATGTGGCAATGGCGGCCCATGGCCACGCCCATGATCTGGCAGGTCACGGACCCGGCCGCTCGGCTGGTTTGGTTCGCCGTCTGCGGCCTGGGCTGGAGCGTGTTGTTGATCAGCACCTTCCTCATCAACCACTTTGAGCTGTTCGGCCTGCGCCAGGTTTGGGCCCGGTTCACCGGCGCCACACTGCCAGCGCCCGACTTCCGCACACCGCTCTTCTACCGCCACGTGCGCCACCCGATCTACCTCGGCTTCGTGATCGCCTTCTGGGCCACACCGGACATGAGCGTCGGGCACCTGCTGTTCGCCGTGGCGACCACCGGCTACATCCTGGTCGGCATCGGGTTCGAAGAGCGGGACCTGATCGCCAGCTTCGGTGCGCGATACCGCCTGTACCGCGAACAAACTGGCATGCTGCTGCCGCGACTTCGCCGACGCTCCCGCGACACGTCCCATCGTTGATTCCGATCACCGGGCTGCTGGCACGCAAGTCGCAACTTGTGTTCACTTGCAGACCTGATGAGAGTGGCGCCTACCGAGGTGCTTGGCTCAGCCTGCGCATGAATCCGGATCAGGCGTCGGTCTACCAGAGCAACGCCATGTTCCCGGTGCTGGACATGAACCTGCCCGAGGGCTACCTGTACGAGCAGATCCGCGCGCGTTTCCCCCAAGCCGCACATCACCGAGATGCATCTGCTGCTGGCCGTCGGCACCAACAGCCAGGCGCTGCTTCCTGAACTGGTGGACGCCTATCTGGCCAGTGGCGCCGGCGTATCCGGTGTGCAACCCAAGATCGCGCTGCCCGATCGCGCTCCGATTCCGGTGCCCTCCCTCATTGTGAAGAGCGGTCCCGAGTACTGCCCAGGGCTCTCGGCCAACGAGTTCATCGCACTCACTGCAGCGAAGCGGTCGGGCATCGAAATCTCGGGCTTTGATCTCGGCGCCGATGGCGGCCTGCTGGTGCTCGATCGCTTTGACATCGACGCAGGCGGTTCACGTCTTGGTTTTGAGGATATCCCGCCCCTGCAGGGCATGCAGGTGCGCAACAAGCTGGACGAGCGCAAATATCACGGCAGCTACGAGCTGATCGCCGATCTGCTGCGCAACCAACTCGGCCTTCCACGGCCTGAGCTCGAGAAGTTTCTTTCCCCAAGTCCCCTTTTCCATCCTGGTGAGAAACGGCGACGCCCACCTGAAGAACATCGGCGTCCTGTACTCCAGCGAGACCGACATCCGTCTGGCCCCGATGTTCGACGTGCTGACCACCTCGATCTGCAAGTACACCCGCTTCGGCACCGGAGAGGAGATAGAGGACCGCACCATGGCGCTGAAGCTGCGAAAGGGCGACAAGACAAGAACGTATCCGTTGGCCAAAGAGCTTCTCGACTTCGGCCGTCGTGTATGTGGAGTTGATCGACCCCAAGAATTCATCATGAAAGCCGCGGACGCCATGGCAACCACCCTGACTTACGTTCAACGGGATGACCGCGTTCCGAAGGACCTGGCCTCCAAGATGGAAGTGGCGTGGGCGTATCGCTTCGCTCTGGCTCGGGCGGTGGCCTCTCTGAGCAGATTGGCTGCGCGAGCACCATCTTGCCGACGATGCAAGCCTGAGTGGTCAGCGCTCTGTTCAGAAAGTCGCCCGCATATGGTCGCGAGCCGGCCTCACAGCAGGGGACGCAGGGTTTGGGAGCCGACTTGTGACAACGTGAGTGTTGTGCTCGTTGTCAGGCGCTGTTGGATGTCACAAGTCAGATGCGCTGAGTCATTGATCTGTATGAACAACGCTGACGAATGCTGATTGGCACATCGAGGAACCGCTGTATCTACGCAGCGGCTTTCGGGCCTCCGAAGCCAAGCCAGCCGCGCCAACATCAATGACTTACGTGGGTTTGTTCCCTGACCCACGCCGCAGTCGAAGTTCTCTCCCCACGCAGGAAATCCCGTCTGGCCAGTGGTCAGTCGGACACGGCATGGACGCGTTGCGGCGTCCGGTCGGGCCCTGGCCGGTGCCTTGCCACCGCGTTCCAGGGGCAGCCGACAAGCTATGCTCCTCTCAATGGAACCCCGCACCGACGCATCGACCCTTCGCGCCGCAGGCTGGATGGCCGGATGGCTGACGCTGATGGTGGTGATCGCCGTGGCCGGACGCGAGGCCGCGCGCGAGCTGTCGGTGTTTCAGATCATGCTGCTGCGCTCCACCCTGGGCATGGCCATGCTCTGGCCCCTGGTGCGCTCCGCAGGCGGGCTCAGTGCTGTCAGAACAGGCCAGTTGCCCCAGCATGCGCTGCGCAACGCCGTCCACTATGCCGCGCAGTACGGCTGGTTTGTGGCCCTGACCCTGATCCCGCTCGCGCAGGTGGTTTCCATCGAGTTCACCATGCCGATCTGGTCGGCCGCCCTGGCTGTGCTCTTTCTCGGTGAACGCATGAGCGGCCGCAAGTGGTTCGCGGTGCTGCTGGGGCTGGTGGGCGTGGCGGTGATCGTGCGACCCGGCGCGGGTGAACTGGATGCCGGACAACTCATTGCACTGGCGTCTGCGCTGGGCTTCGCGGTCTCGGTCGTGCTGGTCAAGTCCCTGACCCGCACCGACGCGGCCGTCGCCATCAGCTTCTGGATGCTGGTGATCCAGAGCGTGATCGGGCTCGTGCCGGCGCTCATGGTCTGGCAATGGCCTTCAGCGCAGGTCTGGGGCTGGGTGGTGGTGGTGGCGTTCTGCGGCACCTACTCGCACTACTGCTTCGCGCGGGCCATGCAGCATGCCGATGCCACGGTGGTCGTCCCGATGGACTTCCTGCGCGTTCCACTGACCGCACTGGTCGGCTGGCTGGCGTACGCGGAGCGGGTGGATCTGTTCACGGCCTTGGGCGTCGGGCTGATCCTGGCAGGCAACGTGCTGAACCTGGTTCGCTGGCCTTCGCGCGCCTGGCGGGTGTCCCGCACGCCGTGAGACCGCGTGCGACGGCACATCTGCCGGCCCGCTTCCCCTTCCAACCTGACCGAGTCTTTTGAATGAGTCAACTCAGCTTCGAATTCACGTCAGCCGAAGATGCCAGGCCGCAAGACGGTCTGCCAGAGACGGCGGCCGGCCTGACGCTGGAAGAGATGGCGCAGCGCCTGCAGGCGCATCCGGATTACCGGGTGTTGCGTCGTCTGGTACCGGTCACCGACTATGGTCCGCGGCCCGACGCACAAGGGTCCGCCGCGCAGGGGCCGCGGGTCCTGATTCTGGACACCGAGACCACGGGCCTGTCCCACGCGAGCGACAGGCTCATCGAGCTGGCCATGCTGCTGGTGCAGGTGGATGCCGCCACCGGCCGTCCGTTCGGCCCGGTGGGAAGCTTCGAGGGTTTCGAGGACCCGGGCATGCCGATTCCGGAGGTGGCCCGCCAGGTCACGGGCATCGATGACGACATGGTTCGCGGACACCGCCTGGATGATGCGCTGGTCCTGGGGTTGCTGGAGCGGGCGGACCTGGTGGTGGCGCACAACGCCGGTTTCGATCGGCCGTTTCTGGAGGCGCGCTTCCCGGCGTTTGCCGGCAAGCCCTGGGCCTGCTCGTTTGCCGACATCGACTGGAAGTCCCTGGGCGCCGAGTCGGCCAAGCTCGGTGCGCTGGCGCAGGATCGGGGCTGGTTTTACGACGCGCACCGTGCGCTGGTGGACTGCCATGCCTTGCTGCAGGTGCTGTGTGCGGGTGATGGAGGCGAGGGTGACGCTGCCAGCGGCATGGGCCGGCTGTTGCAGGCGGCCCAACGACCGACCTGCAAACTGCGCGCGACCGGTTCACCCTTCGAGAGCAAGGACGCACTCAAGGGTCGGGGTTACCGCTGGGATGCCGATGCCCGCGTCTGGTTCTGCAGCCTGACCGACGAGGACGCCCTGCAGGCCGAGCTGGCCTGGCTCAGGTCTGCCGTGTATGGCCAGCGGCGGGCGCAGGTCGAGGTGGAGCGGCTGGATGCGCTGACCCGGTATTCGGCCCGATCAGGGCTGGTGGAGAACAGGGACCTGCCGCTTCCCTGAGCGCGACCATGGGGAGACTGGCCTCAAGGCCGGATGCAGCGAAACCCGATGTAGACCACCGCCGTGTCGGCGGGTTTGGTGGCCCGGTGTGTGCGGTGCATGGGGCCTGCGCCGTACCACCATGAACCCCCCAGTGTGGGCTGCTCGCCGCCGGGACCGGCGTCGGCCCATTCCCAGACGTTGCCGCCCATGTCGAACAGGCCATTGACGCCAGGCGGTGTGCGCCCGACCGGGGCGTGTCCGCGGCCGCGACTGGTCCGCGCGTGGGCCACGGCCGGCGCCGTTTCGCCGCAGTCGCCCAGACAGTGGGCGCCGGTCGGCGCCTCCCCACTGGGGTAGGGGTAGGTGCGACCCCGGATCCAGCCGGGGGGTGGCGGGTCCCGCTGTTCGGTGTAGGCGGCGCGGCGCCATTCGTCCTCGGTCGGCAGGCGTCCCCCGCCCCAGGTGCAATAGGCTTTGGCTTCAGCGTGGGTCACATGGGTCACGGGTTCGTCGTCGGCACCTGGCTGGCCGTAGGGGGCATGCCAGACCCAGCCCGGACGCTGCTGCCAGCCCCCTTCGTAGGTCTGGCCTCCGCCGGCCCGCTCCGCTGCGGTGGTGATGCCGGTGGCCTGCACGAAGGGCCTGAACGCTCCGATGGTGACCTCGGTGGCATCCATGTTGGCCAGCGCGGGCGAGGCCAGGCATGCCAGCACGGATGAGATGACGGCCCGCCACAGCGGTCCGGGTGTGCGGCGCAGGAAAAGGGGGCGACAGGTCATGATTCGGGTGGGCGCTCCACACCGCGGGCCACCACATCCACGAGTTGATGGGCCGAGCCGGCCTTTTCGATCACCAGCGCGATACCTGCCTGCAGGGCCTGGGAGCGAAGATCGTCCGAGACCACCGCCGACGTCAGGATGACGGGCAGCTTCGGTCGCAGGCGGCGCACGGTGGCGACCATGTCCAGTCCGGACATCTGCGGCATGTTGTGGTCGGTGATGAGGATGTCGAAGGCCTCCCGGCGATCCCTCAGCCGTTGCAGGGCGTCTCGCGGGTCCGACTCGGTCGTCACCTGGTGGCCCGCGCGGCTGAGCTGGCGAGAGACCAGGTCGGTGAGCAGGGCGTCGTCGTCCACGTAGAGCACACGGCACCCTGGTGTGTGGGGTGACGGCTCAGAGACCGTGAGGTCTGCATCGGCGCCGAGTTCGGCCAGCCGGTCGGTGGCGGGCATCCAGACCTCGAAGGACGTGCCCACGCCTTCGCGGGTTCTCAGGAGCAGACTGGCGTCGTGCTCCTTGAGGATGCCGTGCACCACCGCCAGGCCAAGGCCCGTGCCCTGGCCGCGCGCCTTGGTGGTGAAGAAGGGTTCGAAAATGCGCTGGGCGGTGTCTTGCGACATGCCCGATCCGTTGTCCGTGACGCGGATGACGGCGCCTTTGCAGCCTGGCGGGCTGGACGACTCCAGCACCTGCCAGTCGTGCGGTCCGGTTCCGCGCTGGTACACACCGTGTCCCAGTTCGATGCGCACCCTGGCCTGATGATGGCCGCTGACCGCCTGAACGGCGTTGGTGCCCAGGTTCAGCAGCACCTGTTCGAACTGCGTGGCGTCGCCGAGGACCGCGGGCAGGTCGGATGTGGCGGTGAGCTCGATCGAGACGCCCGGTGGTGCGGTGGCGCGCAGCAGGGAAAGCACCTCGTCGGCCAGTACCCGCAGGTCGACGACGCCGCGTCGGGCCTCCTGGCGCCGCGCGAAGGCCAGGATCTGGTGCACCACCGCCCGCGCGCGGCGGGCCGCCTTCTGGATTTCCCTGAGACTGGTCCAGGTGGGGCTGTGCTCGGGGCAGTCTTCGAGTGCCAGTGCCGCATTGCCCAGGATGGCCGCCAGGATGTTGTTGAAGTCGTGTGCGATGCCGCCGGCCAGGGTGCCCAGCGCCTCCATCTTCTGCGCTTCCCTGAGCTGCGACTGCAGCTGCTGGCGCGCATCTTCGGCCCGCTGGCGTTCGGACAGGTCGAAATCGATGCAGAAGAACTCCGGCTCTGCGCGGCCGTGGCGCAGCAGCACATGGCCCGAATAGACATGCACGTCGGACCCGTCCTTGTGGCGCAGCAGCAGTTCTGCCGAAGGGATGTTCTCCCCGGTGTCGAGCATGTGCCGGGTGGCTGCGATGACGTCCTCGCGCATGCCATCAGGGATGATCAGGTCCAGCAGATTGCGGCCCACCGCCTCTTCTTCGCTGTAGCCGTACAGGCGCGCCGACGCGCCGTTCCAGAAGCGACAGATCAGGTTGGCGTCGTAACCCTGGACAGCCACATCCGGTATGGCCTCAATGAGGCGACGAAAACGTTCTTCGCTCAGGCGCTGGCTTTCGCGGGCTGCCAGGCTGTCGGTCTGGTCAACCACGAACACGTGCCAGAGCAGGGATCCGTCGGCATCACGGGTGGGGCGCCCCATGCCGTGCAGCCACTTGCGCCGACCCGACGGTGTGGTGATGCGCCACTGGTGGTCCCAGTCGGCCAGGCGGGCGGCGCAGTCGTCCACGCTCTGGCGCATCGGCGCCATGTCCTGCGGGTCGACCATGGACCAGAGGGCGGCCATGTCCTGTTCAAGCAGGTCCGGGGCCAGTTCCCAGATCTCCAGGCAGGCCGGGGTCATGTGCTCCAGTCGTCGTGAGCCGTCTGTCGTGACCCGGTAGCGGAAGACCGCCCCCGGGAGAAAGCGGGCCAGGTCCGCGAACGGCGGAGCCGTCGACACAGCTGACCTGGGCTCGGGATCTGGCATCAGCCCATTATGGGAGTGCTGCTGGCAGGATGCAACGGGCATGCCCGCCAGATGGCGGGGCTTTGGGGAAATGCGCCCCCTGGGGCCTCAGGCGCTCGCTCGGGAATCGAGCACCATGACCGCAGCCGCCAGATCTTCCAGTGCCGTGCCCACCGACTTGAACACCGTGCGCTCGCTGTCGGACTTGCGGCCGGTGGCCACGCCCTTGCACAGGGTGCCCAGGGTCCCTCGCACCTCGTCTTCGCGCAGGGCGCCGCGGCGCAGCGGGCCAAGCAGATCGCCGCTCTTGACCAGGGCTTCCTCGGTGTCGACAAACACCCGTGCATCGACCCAGCAGGCATCGTCGGCCTCGCGCATGGCCGGGGTGAAGCTGCCGATGAGGTCCAGGTGCGAACCGGGGGGCAGCCAGGCACCCTGGACCACCGGCTCGGTGGCCAGGGTGGCGCAGCTGACGATGTCGGCTTCGGCGCAGGCGGCGCGCAGGTCGGTGACAGCCTGTGCAGGCAGGCCCTCGGCCTGCCATTGCGCGGCCAGAGCCTGGGCCTGCTCGGGCCGGCGGGCCCAGACGGAGACGCGGTCGATGTCGCGCACACAGCGGTAGGCGTGCGGCAGCAACGTGGCGACGGCGCCGGCACCGACCACCAGCAGGTGGCCCGCGTCGTTTCGAGCCAGGAAGGACGCCGCCAGGGCCGAGGCCGCCGCGGTGCGGCGGGCGGTGAGCACCGTACCGTCCAGCGCGGCCAGCGGCACGCCGGTGGCGCCGTCAAACAGCAGGTAGCTGCCGTGCAAGCCGGGCAGGCCGCGCGCGGCGTTGCCGGGCGCTATGTTGATGATCTTGACGCCGTAGTGCTGTCCGGGCTGCCAGGCGGGCATGATCAGGGAGGTGAAACGAGGGCCGCCGGGCGAACCGATCTCGTGCACATGGCGCGCCGGCACCTCGCAGGTGCTGCTGCGAAACCGCTCACGCAGGGCAGCAATCAGGGGCTCGAAGGGCAGGGCGTCGCGGGTTTGTTGGGCATCTAGGGCAAGCATGCCGCCATTGTCATGCATGGCCGGTCCGCTGCGGGCGGGTGGCCCGGAAGCCAGCCAGGTTCAGGGCGCCGGGCGGATGTCCAGACCGACGATCTCCTGCAGCGCCGCCAGCGTCAGGCCCTCGACCATGTCGATGACTTGCAGCCCGTCGGGCGAGCAGGCCAGGGTGGCCAGGTCGGTGTAGATGCGCTTG
>Ga0208242_100222_pt1 | contig 62006 bp, 60 predicted proteins | sample SubbioAug_CSW13A_FD_184825 | JGI IMG/M metagenome (GOLD analysis project Ga0208242, IMG submission 184825) | Serpentinite rock and fluid subsurface biosphere microbial communities from McLaughlin Reserve, California, USA - CR12Aug_CSW13A (SPAdes) | ecosystem: Environmental > Terrestrial > Deep...
CTGCACGCCCGACTGCCCAATGGGGTGGAGATCGACCTCAGCGATGCGGACCCGGGCGAGTTGTTGCCCGTCCTTGAACTTCTAGGGCGCCTGCCATGTTCCGACTCGACGACACGCTGACGGTGTAAGCGCCGGCTGGATGTCGGCGTCAATCAGCAAGACACGGTAGCCCATGTCTGCCAACAACCCGCCGATATTTGCGCAGAGGGTTGTTTTGCCTACGCCACCCTTGGTGGCAACAACTGAAAGAGTGAGCATTCGATCCTCGCTGAACTGGTTAAACCGGTTCAGGCAGGATCAGCAAACATTCCTAGAGCTCTTCAGACATGAGTACTTATTGCACAACTATTGACGCATAAACGTCAAGAAAAGTAGTTCAATAATATACATCGTAGAATACTAAAACAGAAAGAAAGACGGCCGCAGCAGTTCATGGAACCACCCCAGGCACAGGCTCCCTGTCGTTCAGTCCGGGCGTCGGGCGGGCGGACTGCCAGACCACAACGGCGAACGAGCTCGAGGGCGACCTCCAGAAACAGCAAACCCCGCAAGTCTGCAGGGTTTGATGTCGGGTGCCGGCAAGGAGCTTGCTGGTGTCGATGCTCCGGGTCAGTCTTCCACGAACGCTTCTTCGCGTTTCTTCTTGATGGAGGGCATCAACACCAGGATCAGCAGCACCACCGCGACGACGAGCAAGGAAGCCGAGATGGGACGGGTCACGAAGACAGACCAGTCACCGCGGGAAATCAGCAAGGCCCGACGCAGGTACTCTTCCATCATGGGACCCAGAATGAGGCCCAGCAGCAAGGGAGCGGGTTCGCAGCCGAGCTTGATGAAGATGTAACCGATCAGACCGAACAAGGCGACGACCCAGATGTCGAAGCTGTTGTTGTTGGTCGAATACACACCGATCGCACAAAACAGCACGATGGCCGGAAACAGCCAGCGGTAAGGCACGGTGAGCAGTTTGATCCACAGACCAATCAGCGGCAGGTTCAGGATCACCAGCATCAGGTTGCCGATCCACATGGATGCGATCAGGCCCCAGAACAACTCGGGGTTGCTGGTCATGACCTGCGGCCCAGGCTGGATGTTGTGGATCGTCATGGCCCCCACCATGAGCGCCATCACCGCGTTGGGTGGAATGCCGAGGGTGAGCAGTGGAATGAACGAGGTCTGTGAGCCGGCGTTGTTGGCGGCCTCTGGTGAGGCCACACCACGGATGTTGCCCTGACCAAATGGCACCTCACCCGGGCGCAGCTTGGTTTTCTTCTCGATGGTGTAGGCCGTAAACGAGGACAGCACCGCACCACCGCCGGGCAAGATGCCCAGCACCGAACCCAATGCCGTGCCGCGCAACACGGCGGGCACCATGTTCCTGAAATCTTCAGCCGTGGGCATGATGCCCGTGACCTTGCCAGTGAACACCTCGCGCTTTTCATCAGGCTGCGACAAGTTGTTGATGATCTCGCCGTAACCAAACAGACCCATGGCGATGGCCAGGAAGCTGATGCCGTCGGTGAGTTCAGGCACATCGAAGCTGAAACGTGCCACGCCAGAGTTCACGTCGGTACCGACGAGGCCCATCAGCAGGCCCAGCAGGATCATGGCCAAGGCTTTGAGCAGCGAACCGGAGGCCATGACCACCGCGCCAATCAAGCCCACGACCATGAGTGCGAAATATTCCGCAGGTCCGAAACTCAGTGCCACCTCGGTCAGCGGCGGTGCAAATGCGGCCAGCACCAGAGTGCCTACGCAACCCGCAAAGAATGAGCCCAGACCGGCAGCGGCGAGTGCCGGGCCTGCCCTGCCCTTGCGTGCCATCTGGTAGCCGTCAATCACGGTCACCACCGAAGAGGTCTCACCCGGCAGGTTGACCAGAATGGCGGTGGTCGACCCCCCGTACTGGGCACCGTAATAAATACCCGCCAGCATGATGAGCGCCGCCACAGGCGGCAGACCGTAGGTGGCGGGCAGCAGCATGGCAATGGTCGCCAGGGGGCCGATACCGGGCAATACGCCGATCAAGGTGCCGAGCAGGCAACCGATGAAGGCGTAAATCAGGTTCTGGAAGGTGAATGCGACACCAAAGCCCAGCGAGAGGTTGTCTATGAGTTCCATTTTGCGGGCTCCGGATCAGTTGCTGAAAAAGGCAGGCCAGACCGGGAACTGCAACTTCAGGAGGTAAACGAACCCGACATAGCTACCGACCGACAGCAACGTGGCGAGAATGAGGGACTCCTTGATGCTGAACCCTTTGCGGGCCATGCTGGAGATGAGAACCAGCGCATAGATCGCCACGATCAGCCCCATGGCGGGGAAGCCAATCGACGGCAGCCCCACCAGCAAGGCACCAAACGCCAGATTGGCACCCAGGACGAAGCCCAGCGGGCGCCAGGCGATGTGACCGACCTTGTCACCGCCGGGCAGACCCGTGGCGAATGACTTGATGGTGATGGCCGTGCCCAGGATCGCGAGCAGGACACCCAGCATCAGCGGGAAATACCCCGGGCCCATGCGGGCCGCAGTGCCCACGGTGAAATTGGTTGCGCCCACCGCGAAGGCAATGCCGGCCGCGGTAAACAGGACCCCAGAGAAAAAGTCTTTTTGACTTGCCAGCTTCACAGCGTCTCCTCATTTTGTGGAATTGCCGTGATTTTGTGGCGTTGAGACCGTTCTACCTATGTGGGTTACACCTATTTGTGAGCGCCTGCGAACGCTTGCTTGTCGCCACAGGCGTCTGTTTGTCCGGGCGATGCGCCGGGACACGACCCGACAACGCTGGGATTACCAGCGTCCCGCGGGACGCTGGCTGCGCACGAAGGCAGCAATGATGGCCGCGGTGTCCGTGCGGCCGGCACGGTGCGCGAAGTCGAGGGCGGTCAGGCCTTTTTCATTTTTCAATGCGCTGTCTGCGCCCTCTTCCAGCAGCAACTTGACCACCGCAGGGTTGCCGTAGTGCGCGGCCATCATCAGTGGCGTGCTGCGGTTGGGCGACTCGGCATCGATGTAGGCGTGGTGCTCCAGCAGCAGCTGCACCATGGCCACACTGGCGGGCGATTCGTTGGAGGCCGCATAGTGCAGCGCTGTCCAGCCCGGCTTGTTGACCTCGGCGCGTCGCTCGATCAGGCGTTTGGCCTGCACCAAGTGACCTTTCAGTGCAGCGATCATCAACGGGCTCTCCCCTTGCGGGTTCCGGGCTTCCACATCCACCTTGGGCTGGGCGAGCAGAAAGTCCGCCACCTTGAGCGAACCTTCACGCAAGGCCAGCAGCAACGCGTGCTCACCCTCTTCATTGCGCGTATTCAGGTCAAAACCGCGCAGGGCCAGGGCAATCACGGCGGACTCGTTGTCCCGCTGGACCGCTCTGAAGTAGTCGTTGAACGAACTGGCCAGCACGCCACCCGAAGCCAGCAACAGCAATGCCAGAACCCAGTGGCCAAGGTGTTTCTTCAGGTCAGGCGTCATCTCTCAGGGACCCACGGCACGGTTGAACAAAACGTCAAAATTCTGGCTGGTGGCTTCTGCCACGGTTTCGACGGACACACCCTTGATCTCGGCAATTTGCCTGGCCACGTAGGGTACGTAGGCTGGCGTGTTGGTTTTGCCGCGGAAGGGAACCGGGGCAAGGTAGGGGCTGTCGGTCTCGACGAGGATGCGGTCCATGGGCACAAATCGGGCTACCTCGCGCAGATCGGCGGCATTGCGAAAGGTGAGGATGCCTGAGAAGGAGATAAAGAAATCGAGGTCCAGCGCCGCGCGGGCCACCGCTGCGGTTTCGGTGAAGCAATGAAACACACCACGGGCACGCGTCCGGCCAGGCTGGGCATCGGCAGCAACCGAAAAACCACCCTCTTCCCGCAAGATGGCCAGGGTGTCTTCTGAGGCGCTGCGGGTGTGAATGACGAGTGGCAGATCGGTGATGCGTCCGGCACGGATGTGGGTACGAAACCGCTCACGCTGCCAGGCCATGTCGGCCACGCTGCGGCCATTCAGCCGGTAGTAGTCGAGTCCGGTTTCGCCAATGCCCACCACTTTGGGTCGCTGGGCGCGGCTGACCAGGTCGTCCAGTGTCGGTTCCTGCACACCTTCATTGTCGGGATGCACGCCCACGGTGGACCACAGGTGCGCATGGTCGCGTGCCAGGCTGTGCACACCCTCGAACTCTTCAAGTGTGGTGCAGATGCACAGCGCCCGGTCCACCTGGGCTTGCGTCATGGCGGACAGGATGGTGGGGAGTTGTTCCCGAAGCTCGGGAAAATTCAGATGGCAATGGGAGTCTGTGAACATGCGCAATAGCCGGGATGAGTCCAGCGCCGCTCGCTCACCGGAGCCTGAACCAGCGGAAGCTGATGGCTCAGATGGTTTGTGTGGCCCGGTCCGAGCCGAGGCTGGCACCCAGGATTTCTTCGATTTTGATCTTGAGCAGCCGGGATTTTTCGTCTGCCGGAAACCGGATGCCCACGCCTTGCGTACGGGATCCCTGTGCTTTGGCCGGTGTGATCCAGGCCACTTTGCCCGCCACCGGGTAGCGCTGCAGGTCATCTGGCAAGCTGAGCAACACATACACATCGTCCCCCAAACGGTAGTCGCGTGATGAGGGGATAAAGATACCCCCATCGGCAAACAAGGGAATGTAGGCCGCGTACAGGGCAGCCTTCTCCTTGATGGAGAGCTGGATCACGCTGGGGCGAGCGGCGTTGGCTGAGGGCGACAAAGATGTACTCATGAACACTTAGTTTAGTGGCATTCAACGTTCATGGCAGGTCTACTGCCATCCTCATCGGGGTGGCTTTTCGCATGCAGGGCTTCATGCATGGGGGATTCAACAGCGATTCAGCGTCCAGTGGCACCGCCACCCGTGCCGAGGACCTGGTGCGTTCGTGCGGCCCAGGCCTCCTGCATCAAACCGGCATTGAACGGATGCTCAACCGTGCGCGCAGCACCCATGAGTTCGCGTGACCAGGTGGCCAGCACAGCCCAGCGTGGCGCCTTGGGCAGCGTGTTGGCCGGGAAAAATCGGGGCACCGCACCAGATGCGGTGGCCATCAGGTCGTGGCAGAGCTTTTGCAACACCGCCAGTTGGCGGGCTGCGGGCCAGTCGGCGAGCGGGGTCCAGTCGCCTCGGGCCAGCGCCTGCGGCAGCTGGGTCCACGTCTGGGCATTGAGGCCGCTGCGCGCCCAGTCCAGCGCATCGGCAGGGCGCCCGCCAGCGGCTTGTAACCACACCTGGGCCTGTTCACGCGTGGCCACCTCGGCACCGGGCCGTCCCAAGGCACTGGCCTGAACCTGCAGCCATTTCAGCGCCTCGTCGGTGGCGGGCCAGACCATGGCATGGCCCTGGCAGCGGCTTCGAATGGTGGGCAACAGCTGGTGGGCGGCCTCGGTGGCAAGCACGAAACGCACCTCGCCAACGGGCTCTTCCAGTGTCTTGAGCAAGGTGTTGGCCGACTCGACGTTCATGCGCTCGGCCGGATACACCAGAACCGCCTTGATGCTGCCGCGCGAGCGGGTGAGTTGGGTGAAGCTCACCGCTTCGCGCGCGGCTTCCACCCGGATCAGCTTGCTGGCTTTGCGCTTTTTGTCGTCAATCTCTTTTTGCGCGCCTTCGTCCAGGGGCCAGCCGAGTTCCAGGCTTAGCGTCTCGGGCATGAGCACGCACAGGTCGGCATGGGTGCGCACATCAATGGCGTGGCAACTGCCGCAATGGCCACAGGGGCCTTGCTCAGAAGGGTTTTCGCACAGCCAGGTGCGCGCCAGCGCCAGCGCCAGTTCGTACTGGCCCAGCCCCGACGGCCCGGACAACAGCAAGGCGTGGCCGCGCTGCGCCAGCAGGCGGCGCAATTGCTGCTGCAGCCAGGGGGCCAGAGGCGCTGCCAGCGGGTTTTCAGGCGGGACGCTCATGGCGGGCTTTGGGGTTTGAGCCAGCCGCGCTGCACAACGGCCTGGTGGACGTTGCGCCACACAGCGTCTATCGGCTGATCGGCTTCAATGCGGGCAAAGCGGGCGGGTTGCTCGGCCAGGCGCTGAGCGTAGCCTGCAGCGACGCGTGTGAAAAAGGCCAGGGGTTGCGACTCAAACCGATCGGGCACCCGGGCCGAGGCCAGACGCTGCCCAGCCACGTCGGGCGGAAGATCGAACCAGACCGTCAGGTCGGGCTGGCGCAGGTGGGCTGGGTCGTCGGGTCGGATTTGCACCCAGGCTTCCAGTTGACGCAGCACCTGCAGGTCAAATCCGCGCCCATAGCCCTGATAGGCAAAAGTGGCGTCGGTGAACCGGTCACACAAAACGACCTCACCCCTCGCCAGCGCGGGCTCAATGACCTGTTGCAAGTGGTCGCGGCGGGCGGCAAACATCAGCAAGGCTTCGCACAGGGGGTCCATGGTGTCGTTCAGCACCATGGCGCGAAGCTTTTCTGCCAGTGGCGTGCCGCCCGGCTCCCGGGTGAGCGTGATGCCGCGACCTTGCGCACGAAAAGCACCGGCCAGGCCCGCGATGTGAGTGGACTTGCCCGCGCCGTCGATGCCTTCAAAGCTGATGAATAGACCGGGCTGTGCCATGGACATGAATGAATATGGGGGCTCAAAAGGGCCGTCTAACGACCCAGGATGTAGCGCCGCACCGCCGCATTGTGCTCTTCCAGAGTGGCGCTGAAATAGCTGGCGCCATCGCCCCGGGCCACAAAGTACATGGCATTGGTCGACGCGGGCTGCACAGCGGCCAGCAGCGAATTGCGCCCAGGCATGGCAATGGGCGTGGGCGGCAGGCCGGCGCGGGTGTAGGTGTTGTAGGGGGTATCGGTTTGCAGGTCTGAACGCCGAATGTTGCCGTCGAAGCGCTCGCCCATGCCATAAATGACGCTGGGGTCGGTCTGCAGCCGCATGCCAATGCGCAGGCGGTTGCTGAACACCCCGGCGACCATGGCACGGTCGCTCTCGAGACCGGTTTCTTTTTCCACGATGCTGGCCAGAATCAGGGCCTCATCGGGCGAGCGCAGCGGGGTATCGGGCGAGCGCTGGGCCCAGACGGCGTTCAACTGCTGCTCCATGGCCTGGGCGGCCTGACGCAGCACGGCTGAGGCTGGCGTGTGCTTCACCATGCGGTAGGTATCCGGGAAAAACCGTCCTTCGGGGTGGACCCCAGGGTAACCAATGCGGGCCATCAGGTCGGCCATGCTCAGACCCTCAATGTCTTGCGTCAGGTCGGGTGAGCTGCGCACCGCCTGCAGCACCTGGCGGATATTCCACCCCTCAAGCAGGGTGAGGCTGCGCAGGGCCTGTTCACCCCGCACCAGTTTGGAAAGCAGGCTGGCCGGTGTGGTGCCCGGTGCCAGTTCGTAGCTGCCCGCCTTGATCTTGCGCGAATCGCCCGAGAGCCGAAACCAGGCGTACAACAGCACGGACGGACCCTGAACACCCGCGTCCACCAGCGTTTCGGCCACGGCGCGAGCCGACGCACCGGGCGCAATGGTCACTTCCAGCGGGGCCTCGGCGCTCACGGCATCGGGCATCTGAAGGGGGTGCTGCAGCCACCAGGCCGCGGCCGCGGCCGCACCCAGCCCCAAGATGACAAGGGCAAGCAGCAGTTTCAGCGGGCGTTTCACAGCGGGTGGGGCGTCTGGAAAAAGAGTGGGGACAAGCGCACCGCCGGGCGCGCTTCCAAGGGCGGTTGATCATAATCGAGCGATCCGAATCCACCGAAAGCAGACCCCGACATGAGCCATGCCACCGCCTCGGACCCCACGTTTGACCCCACCCGCCTGCAGGGCGCAGCTCCCCTCCCCCATTGGGGCGTGATGCGCGCACAGGGCGCGGATGCCGCCAAGTTTTTGCACGGCCAGCTCACGCAAGACTTTTCACTGCTGGGGCTGTCCGAAGCCCGACTGGCTGCTTTTTGTTCGGCAAAAGGGCGCATGCAGGCCAGTTTTGTGGGTTTTAAACGCAGCCACGACGACATTTTGCTGGTGTGCAGCCGCGACCTGCTGCCCGCCACACTCAAGCGTTTGTCCCTGTTTGTGCTGCGTGCGCAGGTCAAGCTGAGCGACGCCAGCGACGCCTTTGCCCTGTGGGGTGTGGCTGGCGCAGGCGCCACCAGCCTCCCCGAAAAGCCGTGGAGCTTCACCACTGACGACGAGGGCGCCCATTGGGTGCGCCTGTACCCCGCCTGCGGCGTGGCGCGCGCCCTGTGGGTTGCGCCTGTACGGGACGGCGTGGCGCCCAAGCCCGACGGGCCCCTGATGGACACGGCGCACTGGGCCTGGCTGGACGTGATGAGTGGCGTGGCCACGCTCACGCAGCCCATTTTTGAAGCGTTTGTGCCGCAGATGCTGAACTACGAGTCGGTGGGCGGTGTGAACTTCAAGAAAGGCTGCTACCCCGGCCAGGAGGTGGTGGCTCGCAGCCAGTTTAGGGGGACGCTGAAGCGCCGTGCGTATCTGGTTCATGCCGATGCATCGCTGGCCCTGGGGCAGGAGGTGTTTCATGACAGCGACGCCGAGCAACCCTGCGGCACGGTTGCTGCTGCAGCGCCCTGCCCGGCCGGCGGCTGGCACGCCTTGGTGTCGATGCAGACGCGAGCGGCCGAGGGTGGCAAGCTCAGTGCCGGGTCTGCGCAAGGCCCGGCACTGAGCGTGCTGCCGCTGCCCTACCCTTTGCTGGACGACATCTGACCCCTGACCCCACGGGTGACGGAAAGCGTCCATGTGCCTGATCGCCTTCGCAGTGAACGTCCACCCGGCGTTCCCGCTCCTGATTGCGGCCAACCGGGACGAGTTTCTGGACCGTCCCACGGCCGGACTGCACCGCTGGACGCTGACCTCAGGCACCGAAGTGGTGGCTGGGCGTGACCTGCGCGATGGGGGCACCTGGCTGGGTGTCAGCCCCAGCGGACGCGTGGCCATGTTGACCAATGTGCGCGATGGACAACCGGGTTCTGGACCGCGCAGCCGGGGCGAGTTGGCCACCCTGTGGCTTGCTGGCGACCTGGACTGGGATGGCCTGCAAGCCAGGATCGACCCCGGTGCCTACGGCGGCTTCAACCTGGTGGTCGGCGATTTTCACCAGGACTTCTGGGCCTGGCTGGGCAATCGCGATCCCCAGCATCCTCACGAGGTGCATCGACCCCAGTTGCACAGCCAGCGGTTGAGTGCTGGCGTCTACGGGTTGTCCAACGCCACCCTTGACAGCCCCTGGCCCAAGACGCTGCGCTTGACGAAGGCGCTGCGCACGTCGCTCGAACAATCGGTTCAACTGGTGCATGCCCCCCAGCCGGAGGATCCTCCCACCTGGTCGGGCAGTCTGCGCCAGGCGCTGTGGGATGACCGGTTGGCCGAGGATGCGGATTTGCCCAGCACCGGGGTGGCGCTGGCGCTGGAGCGCCAATTGTCCAGCCCCTTCGTTCGCATGCCCGACCGTGGCTATGGCACGCGCAGCAGTCTGGTGGTGCGCGTTCAGCGCCAGGAGCCCACGACGGCGGGATGGCAGGTAAGCCTGGACGAGTGGACCCATGCGCACGCCACTGCGCCTCAAGACCCACACCACAGGAGCGAAACCGGGCAAACCTTGCACCGCAGGGAAACCCTGCATTGGTGAGGGCCGCGACTGCCGCCGCAGGGCCAGTTTACTGGTTGGCAGCTTGTGGCTGCAACTGCGGCCACAGCCCCGGCGGAATCATGTTCAGCGTGTTCTGCTTCTGGCCTGTTGGCGTGGTGGCCACCGCAGCGCGAAAATGTTCCATGGCCTTGGCCATGTCGCCTTTGCCCAGCCACGCGTTCCCCAGCTTGGCATCGCCGTCCGGTTTGGTGTCAGGCCAGCCTTTGTTGCGCAATTCCATGGACAGAATGGCCAGGTCCCAGTCTTGTTGCCGCATAGCCAGCACATAGCCCGTGTTGACCATGTCGTAGTCGTACTTGCCCGCGGTGATGTCTTCGCGGGCCATCGCCAGCGCCTGGGTCTCGTGGCCGCTGCGGCTGAGCAAAATCACTTCCAGCGAGCGCACCGACGGCGCCTTGGGTTGCAGCAACTTGGCACGCTCCAGCATGATCCTGGCTTGTTCGGGCTGACCCATCTGGACATAACCGCGCGCCACGTTGCTCATGATGGCGACCACGTAGGGTCGCGAGGCCAGCACCGATTCCCAGATCCAGACGGCATTGGTCCAGTCGCCCCATTTGGCCAGTTCGTCGGCCACCATGGGCGTGATCTTCCGGTAATGCGGGTTGATCTCGATACCTTCCCTGATCATGCGCAGCATGTCTTCGCGCGGCTTGATCCATTTGGGATGGTTGTAGTCACCCGACTGGCTCACCGACAACGCAATCTTGGTGGCGTTGACGATCAGGCGCTCGCAGGTCACAGCCTGCTGGGTGATATAGGCCGCCAGCGCCAGGCAGCCCAGGGTGGCCACGGTGCCCATCTTTGAAAAAACGGGTGTCCAGTGCAGCCGGGCGGCCGCTGTCCAGCCGCGCTGGGCCAGGCGCGCATCAGAAGCGGCCAAAATGCCCAGGCACACCGCAAACAAGGCGCCGGTGGTTGCCATACGCCACGGGAAACCCGCGTTGCTAACGATCAGAAACGCCATCAAACCCGCCAATGTGGTGGCCCGCAGCATGCCCTCTGCCTGCGCGTCCTCTCCCTTCAGGCACAGCGTGCGCCAGGCTGCGCGCGCCAGATAGCCCAGCAAACCCAGCAAAAACAGCCAGCCCGTCAGCCCGTATTCGGCCAGCAACTGCAAAATTTCGTTGTGCACGTAGTAGTCGGTTTCGAGCTGAGAGCCTTCGGTCTGGTAGCGCGGAATCTCCACTTCCCAGGCTCCGGCACCCACACCGCTCAGTGGACGCTGTGCAATGACGCGGCCTGTGGCCTGCCACATGACCCAGCGCACCGAAAACGAGCGTTCGGTGTATTCCTCGGCTTGTGTCATGGATTTTGCTCGCGCGAACCCCCGTTCCAACGCATTGAGCCCGCGACCTTCCACCCGGTTCTCTTCGATCAACTTCGGGTTGCCGGTGCCGACCAGGCCCAGGCCCAACACCGTGGCCACCAGCACCCCCACGGCCAGGAGGCGGTGCCCCGCATCCCAGCCACTCATGGCCAGATGCCCGCGGTAACGCCACAACACCACCGGCATGACACACAGCAGGGCCACGAACGCCAGCAAGGCCGAGCGGGTACCGGTCATGAACATGGCAACCAGGTTGAACCCGATGGAAAACGCCAGCAGTGCCACCGTGGCACTGTTGCGCGCGCGGGTCAGCAAGTACACCGAAAACGGCAGCGTGCAGACCACGAACTCGGCGAAGAAGTTGCGGTTGACAAAGGTGGACGCCGGATTGGGGCCTTGCGGAAACCACTTGAAGTCCACCCAAAACTGCAGAGCCGTCCAGAGTGCCGCAAAAAAAGCACCCGCGTGGATACCCCAGGCCAGGGTGGGCAGGCGTTCCCGGTTCAGCGTGTTCAGCCCCAGCCAGACGATGACTGCAAAAATGAACCACCGGATGGCTTCAACGCCGGCCAGGAACGTGTGTGACCAAACCATGCTGCCCAGGGCGTAGGCCATGAGCAGCAAGGGCAGGCAGATCACGGCGTGCCAGCGCAGCGCCTGGTCGCGGTTGCGCTGGTTCCAGAAAAAGGACAGGGCCGCCACCAGGGCCGAAAAAGACACCACGATGGATTTCAGCGTGTCCTGCAGCATTTCTTCGTTGGGCACCCCCAGCGCTGGCGCCAGAAACATCATGAGAGCCAGGATGACGACCGTCCAGTCCCCCTGCAGCGCCTCGCCAGGCAAGTTCGCCACGCTCACAGGAGGGATCGACGCCTCAGCCGAAGCCTGGGCGGGCGCGACCGAAGTGTCGGGACGGTTGGCTGGGGCGCGGGTGCTGGATTGGGGTGGCGCGTTGCGCTTTGTCTTGGCCATGGAACTGCAGTCGGGGTGGGCAACGGCGTGGACGATCCATCCCGCTGATGATGCTGAGCCGTACGAGGCTGCCGGGCGGATGGGTCGGCACCACTGATTCGTTATTGTCGCTTGAGCCAGCGGACCCCAATGCGCCGTGCCGAACCGGCATCAGAGTTTCGTGACCATCTCCACGTGGTCAATACCCGCCTCCACGAAGGGCTCGCCCCGGCACTGGTAACCCAGGCGGCTGTAGAAGCCTTCAGCGCTGCGCTGGGCATGCAGTACCACTGCACCCGCACCACCCCCGCGGGCCGCACCCATCAGGGCGTGCAGCACGTCGCGGCCCAGGTGGCCACCGCGCAGCACACGGGTCACCGCCATCCGGCCCACCTTCACCACGCCCGCTTGCGTGCCCTGGTAGCGTCCGGTCGCCACGGGCACACCGAGGCGGTTGTAGGCCACGGCGTGCACTGCGGTGGCATCGGCCTCGTCCCATTCCAGCTCTTTGGGAATGCGCTGTTCCTGCACAAACACCTCGGTGCGGATGCGCTGCGCGTCCGGCCCCAGCAAGCTCCAGGGGCCCACCTTGAGCGTGCTCATGGCTTCGCCGGCCTCGTAGCCCAGCACGATCTCGCGCAGTGCCGGCGGCACCGGGCGCGATTTTTGGGTGGCCGGGTCGGCGAACACATAGACGATGTCACCAGTGATCAGGTGCTCGTCGCCGCGGAAGATGGCACCGGTGAAGGTCATGGACGAACTGCCGATGCGGCTGCACTTCATGGCCACCTCGATCTGGTCGTCCACCCGCGCTGAGGCGTGAAACTCGACCGTGGCCTTCACCACATACAAATCCCCTTCCAGCTGATCCATGGTGGCCTGGTAGGGCAGACACAGGGCGCGCCAGTAATCGGCTATGGCGGTGTCGAAATACATCAGGTAGTGCGCGTTGAACACGATCTTTTGCATGTCCACCTCGGCCCAGCGCACCCGCATGCGGTGGAAAAAGCGGAAATCAGCCCGTTTCAGTGCGGTCATTCAGGAGCCTCCAAAAGCGTGACGCAGCGCCCGCGCGGCGTCGTTGTGGGCGGTCAGCGCCTGCGGAATGGCGCGACCGAAGTTGATGAAGCCGTGTACCACCCCGGCGTAAATCTCCAGGTCCACGGGCACACCCGCCATGCGCAGGCGATCGGCGTAGAGCAGGCCCTCGTCGGTCAACGGGTCGCATTCGGCCAGGCCCACCCAGGCGGGCGCCACGCCGTCCAGCTCGCGCACCTGGCCGGTGGCGTCGACGCCGTCCAGCGGGGCAAATCGCCAGTCGTCACGGTCGGCGGCGCTGCGCAGGTAGTGGTCGAAAAAGTAGCTGATGTGCGGCTCTTCGAGCAGAAAGCCTTTGGCAAACGTGTGGTGTGAAGGCGTGTTCTGGTGGCCGGCGCAGCCCGGGTAAAACAGCAACTGCAGCGCCAGCGGCCAGCCCGCATCGCGTGCACCGATGGCTGTGACGGCCGCCAGGGTGCCGCCCGCGCTGTCGCCTCCGATGGCCATGCGCGAGCCGTCCAGCCGCAGCGCGGCGGCGTGATCGCGCAGCCAGGCCAGGCTGTCCCAGGTGTCTTCCACAGCGGTGGGGAACTTCCATTCGGGTGCCAGCCGGTAGTCCACCGACACCACCGCGCAGCGGGCCAGGTGGGCCAGGTGGCGGCACAGCCTTTCGTGGCTGGCCACGCTGCCCACCGTAAAGCCCCCGCCATGCAGGTACAGCAGCACCGGCAGCGGGCGCTCGGCTTGGGGCGCAAAGAGGCGGGCGGCCAGCTCAAATCCATCGCGGGCCGGAAGCTTCAGGTGCTCCACACGCGCCAGTTTGTGGGGCGCAATGTCGAGCACGGTGGCACCCGCTTCGTAAGTCTGCTTGGCCTGAGCGGGCGTGAGCGCATGCAGGGGCGGATGTCCGGCGCGGGCCATGCGGTCGAGCAGGCCACGCATCAGCGGCGTGAGCAAGGCCCGGGGGTTCTTGTGGTGCGACATGGGTGGGCATTGTGGCTGTCTTTTGCGGGACCGCTCGTCGCGCGGGCGGCATTGGCTTCGAGCGCGCCCGGCCGTATAGTTTTACTTTGTCTTCCAACGACCACGAGAGACCCGCATGGCCCAAATTCTGTATGTGACCAACATCCTGATCGAGTTCGGCGCCCTGGCGCAACTGCAGGCCGAATGCAAGCGGGTGGGGATCACCCGACCACTCATCGTGACCGATGCTGGCGTGCGCGTGGCCGGCCTGCTGGACAAGGCGCGGGCTGCCCTGCCCGGTATTGCGCCGGCGGTGTTTGACGAAACGCCATCCAACCCCAACGAAGCGGCCGTGCGTGCGGCCGTGGCGGTGTACCAGCGAGAAGGCTGCGACGGCTTGATTGCGCTGGGCGGCGGCAGCGCCATCGACTGCGCCAAAGGCGTGGCCATTGCCTCCACCCACGAAGGCCCGCTGAAAACCTACGCCACCATCGAAGGCGGCTCGCCCAAAATCACCGACCGTGTGCCCCCCCTGATTGCGGTACCTACCACTGCGGGCACCGGCAGCGAAGTGGCGCGCGGCGCTATTGTGATCGTGGACGATGGCCGAAAGCTCGGTTTTCACAGCTGGCACCTGGTGCCCAAAACCGCCTTGCTCGACCCCGAGCTCACCCTGGGCCTGCCGCCTATGTTGACCGCAGCGACTGGCATGGACGCCATTGCCCATTGCATGGAAACCTTCATGGCGCCCGCCTTCAACCCGCCGGCCGACGGGATTGCGCTGGACGGCCTGGAGCGCGGCTGGGCCCATATTGAGCGCGCGACCCAAGATGGACAAGACCGCGAAGCGCGCCTGAACATGATGAGCGCCAGCATGCAAGGCGCCATGGCGTTCCAAAAAGGCCTGGGTTGTGTGCACTCGCTCAGCCACAGCCTGGGCGGCGTGAACCCGCGCCTGCACCACGGCACCCTGAACGCACTTTTTTTACCGGCGGTGATCCAGTTCAACGCTGGCGCCGAGTCGGTGCAGAAAGAGCGCCGTCTGGACCGCATGGCGCATGCCATGGGCTTGCGCAGTGGGCGCGATATACCGCAGGCGATTCGCGACATGAACGCCCGCCTGGGCCTTCCTGCCGGTCTCGCTGCCCTGCATGTGGAACACGACTGGTTTGAAAAAATCATCACCGGCGCGCTGGCCGACCATTGCCACAAGACCAACCCCCGCAGCGCCAGCGTGGCCGACTACCGCGAGATGCTGGAAGCGTCGATGTAAGCAGCCCTGGGCATGTGCGCCGGGCGCCCGGATTCGGGCCGCGTTCAGTGCTCGTGGTTGTGAAGCCGTGCGCCCACATGCACCTCGCCCCGGGCTTCAGCCAGCTCCACCTGGCGCTGGCGCTCGGCCAGGTGGGCTTTTTCCTCCGGACTGCGCTTGTCGTGGCATTGCGGGCAACTCACGCCTTTGACATAGTGCGGTGACGCCTTGTCTTCAGCGCTGAGCGGCCAGCGGCACGAGCGGCACAGGCCGTAGGGGCCGGGTTGAAGACCATGGCCGACGCTCACCCGCTCGTCGAACACAAAGCACTCGCCCTGCCAAATACTGTGCTCCGGTGGAATTTCTTCCAAATATTTCAGGATGCCGCCTTCCAGGTGGTACACCTCGTCAAAACCGCGCATCTTCATCAGCGCGGTGGACTTTTCGCAGCGAATACCACCGGTGCAAAACATGGCCACCTTGGTCTTTTTAGCGGACCCGGCCTGCAGGGCAGGCTGGGCGTCGAGCCAGGCGGGCAGCTCGGTAAACGTTTTGATGTTGGGGTTGATGGCGCCCTTGAACGTGCCAATGACCACTTCATAGTCGTTGCGGGTGTCGATCACCACCACCTCCGGGTCGGCCAGCAAGGCGTTCCAGTCTTGCGGCTTCACGTACTGGCCCACCGTTTTGTTCGGATCAAGCTCGGGCACCCGCAGGGTGACGATTTCCTTCTTCAGTCGCACCTTCATGCGCAAAAAAGGCGGCTTGTCGGCCCAGGCTTCTTTATGCTGCAGGCTGGCCAGGCGCGGGTCGGCATGCAGATGGGCCAGCACGGCGCGCACACCGGCCTCTGGCCCGGCAATGGTGCCGTTGATGCCTTCGCTGGCCAACAGCAGCGTGCCCTTGACCTGATGGGCTTCGCAACAGGCCAGCAGCGGCTCGCGCAGGGCACGGTAATCGGGCAAATCGACGAATTTGTACAGCGCGGCGGTGAGGTAGGGCTGGGATTGAAGGGCGGCATCGACGGGACTGGTCGGGGGGGAATTGGTCACAGCATTCATGGGTAAATTATCCTCCCGCAGCCCGACGCATTTTGCCAGCCTGCCACGGATTGAATCCGATCGCAACAGGCTTGTGCCGTGCTCCTGTTTCACGGCAACGGGCGCGATTGCCGGACAGTCCTGTCCCGGAACGGGATCGCAATCACGTTCTGAGGGCCATTCGGTTCAGATGGCCGGTGTCAGAGGAAGGACGAATCTGCTGAATGGTGATTTGGCCCGGCGGTGACTTCTCGTCCCCTTCCGCTTGCGGGTTGGGGCGAGGATTCCTGACTGGCTCAAGCCGTTTTGAGCGCGCAAAAAAAACCACCTTGCGGTTCCGCAAGGTGGTTTTTACAAGGTGTCAAAGCCGTGGCGGCTTTGACCATGTACCCATGCGATCAGCGAATGACGGCCAGGGTGGTGCGGACACCGGCCTTGTAGGTCATCAGCGTCAGGGCACCGTTCTTGATGTCGCCTTTTTCGTCAAAGGCAATGTTGCCGGTCACGCCTTTATAGTCCGTAGCTTTCAGCGCTGGCAGGTACTTGGCCGGGTCGGCTGAGTTGGCCGTCACCATGGCATTGGCCATCACCTTGACAGCGTCGTAGACATAAGGTGCATACACCTGCACTTCAGCGCCAAACTTGGCCTTGAAGTCTTCACGGAACTTGTCCATGCCGGCTTTCTGCTCACCTTCAACTCCGCCCGCTTCGGCGCAGAAGACCTGCTCATCGGCCATGCCGTCGCCCGCCAGTTTCGGCAACTCGCTGGAGCAGATGCCGTCGCCACCCATGAACTTGGCGTTGATGCCGAGGGCCTTCATTTGCTTGAGCATCGGGCCGGCCACAGCGTCCATACCACCGAAGAACACGACATCAGGCTTCTTGGCCTTCAGGGTGGTCAGGATGGCGTTGAAGTCGGTGGCTTTATCGTTGGTGAACTCACGGCCCACCACGGTACCGCCAGCAGCAATCACACCTTTTTCGAACTCGTCGGCCACGCCCTGACCGTAGGCCGTGCGGTCGTCAATCACGGCCACGGTCTTGGCCTTGAGCGTTTCCACGGCGTACTTGCCCAGCGTGCCACCCAGGTGCACGTCGTCAGCCACCATGCGGAACACGCCGGGGAAGCCCTGGCGGGTGAACTTGGGGTTGGTGGCGGAGGGGGAAATCTGGGGAATGCCAGCGTCGTTGTAGATCTGCGAAGCGGGAATGGTGGTGCCGGAATTCAGGTGACCAATCACGCCTGCAACTTTGGCGTCAACCAGCTTGGTGGCTGCAGCGGTGCCCTGCTTGGGATCACCGGCGTCATCTTCGGCCAGAAGCTCAAATTTGGCTGGCTTGCCGTCGATGGTCAGGCCAGCAGCATTCAGCTCTTCGATGGCCATCTTGGCGCCGTTTTCGTTGTCCTTGCCGAGGTGCGCAATGGCACCGCTGGTAGGACCGACGTGACCAATCTTGATAACCTGAGCTTCGGCAGCAGCAGGTGCCGCAGCGGGAGCAGCCGGCGCAGCCTCTTCCTTTTTACCGCAAGCGGCCAAAGCGACAGCCGCTGCGAGCACGGCCAGTTTCATGTTGAGTTGCATAGAGATCCTCGGAAAGGAAAAAGAATTGGAATGCGGTGGGAACTTTTTTTCTCCACACTTGCAAAGATACTCTAAAAAACTGCTGGTTATCAAAACCATTGAACAACTGCGGGCTCGTCCAAGGGTTTGCCCGCAGGTGAATTACAGCAACGAATGCATCATTAGCGAGGCGCATATGACCACTGGGGGTGCGGGAATCGGGACCACGCTTGCCGCAGTTCAGTCCTGTGGGGCCAATTGAAGATCATGTCGCACAGGATCGATGCCACGCTGCTTGTACGCCCGCCACCGCTCGCGGGCCTGCAACCTGTCGTTCTCGTCAAAAGTCACAATTTCAATCACGCGGGCGAAGCGCTCGTACCCGGGTGGCAGGCTGCCACGCAGGTTGACCACCACAACAGAAGCGCTGTTTTCGACGGACTCAGGCAACTCGGTGTACAGCTGAATGGGGGATCGTCGAAGCAGATAGGAGGCATCGCCCTCGCGCCCGTGGGGTATGAATTCACCCGAGGTAAACGCCCACAACGCACTGTCCAGTGCCTCCAGGGCACGGACGTCCGTGCGCACCAGGAGCCGTGCACCCTTGAGGTAACCCTTGCGCAGCAACCGGCAAGCGTATCCCTGCTTGTCGAGCGCGTTGAAATGGAAAGCCACCTCGGTCATGTTTATCCGATCACCGCTCAGTCCCTGATCGAACGCCTGGTGGCTTTTTTGGGCTCAGCTCCGGCGGCCCGTTCTGGTCGCGCGGCCTCATCCAGCAGGTATTGCAACAGCAGCGGCACAGGCCGCCCTGTAGATCCCTTGGCGGCCCCTCCCTTCCAAGCGGTACCGGCAATGTCCAGATGCGCCCAAGGCAGATCGGCAGTGAACTTTTGTAAAAACTTTGCGGCGGTAATAGCGCCGCCAGGGCGTCCGGCCACGTTTCCAATATCGGCAAAATTGGACTTGAGGCCTTCTGCGTATTCTTCATCCAGGGGCATGCGCCAGCAGGGGTCCAACGCGCTTTCACCAGCCTGCTGCAGCGCCGAGGCAATGTCGTCGTGCGCGGAAAACAGACCCGAGCGCACCGCACCCAAAGCAATCACGCAGGCGCCGGTCAAGGTGGCGATGTCCACCACGCTGCGGGGCTTGAAGCGGCCCGCGTAGGTCAACGCATCGCACAAAATCAGGCGCCCTTCTGCATCGGTGTTGAGCACCTCGATGGTCTGGCCGCTCATGCTGGTGACCACATCGCCTGGCTTCACCGCTTGCCCATCGGGCATGTTTTCGCAACTGGGAATCAGCCCGACCACGTTGATGGCGGGCTGCAGTTCGGCCAGCGCGGCAAAAGTACCCAGCACGCTGGCAGCGCCGCCCATGTCGAACTTCATCTCGTCCATTTCTGCAGCAGGCTTGATGGAGATGCCACCCGTATCAAACGTAATGCCCTTGCCCACCAGCACGACGGGCGCGCTGGACTTGGCCGCACCGGTGTAACGCATGACGATGAAGCGCAAAGGTTCCACGGAGCCACGAGCCACCGCCAGAAAGGCACCCATGCCCAGGGCAGCCACTTCTTTGGGGCCCAACACCTCGGTCTTGATGCCGGGCTTGCGGCCCAGCTTGCGCGCAGCGTCGGCCAGCATGCTCGGCGTGGCGTGGTTGGCCGGCCGGTTAGCCCATTCTTTGGCAAATTCCACGCCGGTGACCATGGCCTTGCCGGCATCAAAAGCAGCTTGAACGGCAGACGCCTCAGAAACAGCCACCACCACCTGCTGCAAGGCGCGCGCCTTGGCAGATGGCTTGGTTGTGGTGTAGGTGTAGCTGGCGTCGGCGCAAGCCTGCATGGCGGCGCGCACCGTGTCACTGCCGTCATCCAGCAGGCTCAACACCAGGCCCATTGTCTGGATGCTGGGTTGCTTGAGCGAGGCCATGCCTGCTGCCACAGCCTTGCGCACTGCAAGGGCCGAGCCGTTCCCGGCACGCACCAGCACCACACGGTTCGCCCTGATACCGGGCACCCGGTAGCAGCACAGTGTTTTACCCAGCCCCGCTTCCAGATCACCCTTGCTCGCGGCCTCGGATGTGAGGGTGGCCAAAGCACCGGCCAGGGGGGTGGGCGACAGCGCGTCGGGCACCAGCACCAGCAAGGCATCAACAGCCAGGGCAGCCGCTTGTTCGGGCGAAAGGGATTTAAGTTCGAAGTCCATAATTGCGTTTTCCTGTGGTCATTCGATGTTATTCCATTCCTCCATTCGCAAAGAGCTGGCCCGAAGCTTCGGGGCCACGCTGGTGGTGCTGTTCACCATCGTGCTGACGATGCTGCTCATCCGCACGCTGGGTCTGGCCTCGCGTGGCAGCGTCAACCCCGAAGAAGTCATGCTGGTGCTGGGCTACACGGTGCTGGGACGCATGCCCACCATCCTGACGCTGGCACTGTTCATTGCCATCGTTTTCACACTCTCGCGCATGTACCGCGACAGTGAAATGATCATCTGGTTTTCCAGCGGTCGCTCGCTGGGAGGCTTTATGGGCCCTGTCATGCGGTTTGCATGGCCCATCTTGCTGGTGATCACGCTGATGGTGTTTTTTGTCTGGCCCTGGGCCAATCAGCAAACTGAGGAGCTGCGCAGCCGCTTCCAAAAACGTGGTGACCTGGAACGCATCGCGCCCGGGCAGTTCCAGGAATCGTCCAGCGGTCGCCGCGTGTTCTTTATCGACAAAGACACCGCCGATGGCACCGAGGGCCGCAACATCTTCATCTCCAGCAAGGAAGACGATGGCCGTGAAACGATCACCTCAGCCCGCTCGGGCCGGATCGAATGGATCAACGGACAGCAGGTGCTGATGCTCAACAACGGGCAGCGACTTGAAATTGCTGCCGACCAAAGCAGTCTGCGCGTGAGCGAGTTTGAAGAATACGGCACCCTGGTGGGCGACGCAGAGGCGGTGGTCGGCAGCGCGCAGGGGCTGAAAGCGCGCCCCAGCTGGGAGCTGATTCGCAACCCCAGCCAGGCCAATCTGGGCGAACTGGGCTGGCGCGTGGGCATGGCCCTGACCGCCTTCAATTTTGTGCTGATCGCGATCGCCACGACCGCAGGCAACCCGCGCGCGGGTCGCGGCGGCAACCTGTTCTTCACCCTGTTCGCCTTTGTGTTTTATTACAACCTGCTTAACCTGGGCCAAAGCTGGGTGTCCAACGGTTTTATCGGCTTGGGCACATTCATGGTCATGCTGCATGGCGTGGTGTTCGTGCTGGCCCTGTTGTGGCTGGCCAAGCGCCACAACAACCTGAGTCTGCGAGACGGGCTCACCGGCTGGCGCAACAGGGGCAAGCCTGCCAGTGAGGCTCGCGCATGAAAACCATTCGACGCCTGATCTACGGAGAAATTTTTGTGGCCGTGGGCTTTGTGCTCCTGGCCTTCCTGTCGCTGTTTTTCTTTTTCGACTTTGTCGAAGAGTTGCCCGCGCTGGGCCGGGTGTCGCCGCTGGACGCCAACCTGGTCTACGAAATTCGCCACGCCTTGCTTTACGTTCTGCTGCTGATGCCCAGCCGGGTGTACGAACTCATGCCGATTGCGGTGCTGATTGGATCGGTGTTTGTGCTGGCACGCCTGGCCCAGGGTTCGGAGTACACCATTCTGCGCACCAGCGGCCTGGGGCCCTGGCGCGCGTTGCGCACCTTGCTGGGACTGGGCGTCATTTTTGTGACCCTGACGTTTGCCATTGGCGACTACGTGGCCCCCTTGGCCGACAAAACCGCGCAACTGCTGAAGTCGACCTACCAAGGCCGCATCAGCCTGGGCCAAACCGGCGCCTGGCTGAAAGAACGGCAGGCTTACAGCAATTTCTCGGTCAACGTGGGCTCGCTCTCACCGCAGGGTGGACTCGGCGAAGTGCGCATTTTCGAATTCGATAACCAGGGTTTTCTGGTCTCAACCTTGCAAGCCCAAACCGGGCAGATCGAGACCGATGAGTCGTGGACGCTGCAACAGGTCGAGCGGCGCGAATTCGACACCGCCGGACTGGCCTCGGCGCGCATCACCCGCAGCACGCTGGAGACTTTTCGCTGGCCCAGCAGCATCAGCACCGAAATGGTGTCGGTGGCCCTGCTCAAGCCCGAGCGCATGCGCACCGCCGACCTGTTTGCCTACATTCGCCACCTGGAAGCCAACAACCAGACCGCGCAGCGCTACGAAATCGAGTTCTGGCGCAAGGTGTTCTACCCTCTGAGTTGCCTGGTGATGGTGGTGCTGGCGCTGCCCTTTGCCTACCTGCACTTCCGCTCGGGCGGCATCACCGGCTATGTGTTTGGTGGCGTGCTGATCGGCATCAGCTTTTTTCTGCTCAACAACGTTTTCGGCTATATCGGCAACCTTAACCAGTGGCAACCCTGGCTGGCAGCGGCATCGCCATCGCTGATTTACTCGGTTTTCTCACTCGCCGCCTTTGGCTGGCTGGTGCTTCGACGATAGGTTCAACATGCTTGGTGTGATTGTTTTTGCCCATGGTTCGCGCGACCCGCTGTGGCGCTTGCCGGTCGAGTCGGTGGCGCAGCAAATCGGGCGCTCCGACCCGGCTGCGCGGGTTTTGTGCGCTTATCTGGAATTGTGCGAACCCGACATGGCCACCGCCGCGCGCCAGATGGTGGCGCAAGGTGTGACCCGCTTGCGCGTGTTGCCTCTGTTTTTTGGCATGGGCAAGCATGCCCGGGAAGACCTGCCCGTGCTCATGACGGCGCTGGCCCAGGCCCACCCCGAGGTGCGGTTTGAACAACTGCCCGCCGCTGGCGAAGACCCGCGTCTGACCGCGGTGCTGGCAACGATTGCCCTTGAAGACCTGCCATGAACCTGCACCAGTTCCGGTTTGTCCAGGAAGCGGTGCGCCGCAACCTGAACCTGACCGAAGCGGCCAAAGCCCTGCACACCTCGCAGCCAGGGGTTTCCAAGGCCATCATTGAGCTCGAAGACGAACTGGGCATCGAGATTTTTGCCCGCCACGGCAAGCGCATCAAACGCGTGACCGAGCCTGGCGTGCAGGTGCTCAAAAGCATTGAAATCATCTTGCGCGAGGTGAACAACCTCAAGCGCATTGGCGAGCAGTATTCGGCACAAGACAGCGGCACGCTGTCCATTGCCACCACGCACACCCAGGCCCGCTATGTGCTGCCCGGGCCGGTTGCCGCACTGCGTCAGGCCTACCCCAAGGTCGGCATCAGTCTGCACCAGGGTTCGCCCGACCAGGTTGCCAAAATGCTGATGGAAGAAGTGGCCGAGATCGGGGTGGCCACAGAGTCGCTGGTGAACTACCCCGAGCTGGTCACACTGCCCTGCTACGAATGGCAGCACGTGCTGGTGCTCCCGTTTGACCATCCGCTGCTGGAGCGTGAGCGCATCACCCTGGATGATCTGGCCCAGGTGCCGCTTGTCACCTACCACCCCAGCTTTACCGGTCGCACGCGCATTGACCAGGCCTTTGCCTTGCGCCACCTGCAGCCCAACGTGGTGCTGGAGGCCATCGACTCGGACGTGATCAAGACCTATGTCAAGCTGGGCATGGGTGTGGGCATCGTGGCCGAAATGGCCATGCAGGGCGAAAACCAGACGCCCGACCTCGTGGCACGCCCCGCTGCGCAGCTGTTTGGTCACAACCTGGCACGCGTGGCCTTCAAGCGCGGCACCTATCTGCGCCATTTTGTACTTCGCTTCGCCGAACTGCTCAGCGACCGGCTCACCCGCGAATCGATCCTGCGCGCCATGAGCGGCACACCTGACGACTATGAGCTCTGACGCCCCCCGGTCGCAACTCCCCAGACATTCAGACATTGACATGCCTTTTCAAGCCCTCCACACCCCAGTTCTCAACTCGCGTCTGCCCAAGGTGGGCACCACCATCTTTACCGTCATGTCGGCGCTGGCGGCTGAAACCGGTGCGGTCAACCTGGGCCAGGGTTTCCCCGACTTTGACTGCGACCCGGCGCTGGTGAATGCCGTGACGCAGGCCATGCAGGCCGGCCACAACCAGTACCCGCCCATGCCCGGCGTGCCTGCGCTGCGCCAGGCCATGGCCGCCAAAATGCAGGCGCTATACGGCTTGGCCTGCGACCCGCACACGGAAATCACCGTCACCGCAGGTGCCACGCAGGCCATCCTCACCACCATCTTGGCGGTGGTGCACCCGGGCGACGAGGTCATCGTGCTGGAGCCTTGCTACGACAGCTATGTGCCCAGCATCGAACTGGCTGGAGGCGTGGTGGTGCGTGTACCGCTCACACCGGGCAGCTTCCGGCCCGACTTTGAGCGCATCAGCGGCGCCATCACACCGCGCACCCGCGCCATCCTCATCAACAGCCCGCACAACCCCAGCGGCCAGGTGTGGAGCGCGGCGGACATGCTCCAGTTGCAAGATCTGCTGGCCCCGACCAACGTGCTGCTGATCAGCGACGAGGTGTACGAGCACATGGTGTTCGACGGCCAGCAGCACCAGAGCGCGGCGCGCTTTCCCGGCCTGGCGGCCCGCGCCTTCATCGTCAGCAGCTTCGGTAAAACCTACCATGTGACCGGCTGGAAGGTGGGAACCGTGGTGGCCCCCGCCACGCTCACAGCCGAGTTTCGCAAGGTGCACCAGTTCAATGTGTTCACCGTGAACACGCCGATGCAACACGCGCTGGCCGCCTACATGGCCGACCCGGCGCCCTATCTGAACCTGCCGGCTTTCTACCAGCGCAAGCGCGATCTGTTTCGTGAGGGACTGGCCAGCACCCGCTTCAAGCTGCTACCGGGTGCCGGAACCTACTTCCAGTGCGTGGACATTTCTGGCCTGACTGTGCCCGAACGCGACCTGCCCGAGGCGGATTTTTGCCAGTGGCTCACGCGTGAAATCGGTGTGGCGGCCATTCCGCTGTCGGCGTTTTACGGCAACGGTTTCGACCAGAAGGTGGTGCGCTTTTGCTTCGCCAAAAAAGACGCCACGCTGCACGAGGCGCTCAAGCGGCTCGCCCGCCTTTGATCCAGCCGGCGTGATGGCACACCGGCCGGGCGTGGGAATCAGCAACGCACGGCGTTGCGGCAAAAGCTGTCGAGCTCACGCACCACGCTGCGGCCCACCACAGCCTGTTTGGCCCGGGGGCCTGCCTCCAGGCTCAGCTTCATCTCGTACTTTTTGAAAAAATCGTCAAACAGCTCTCCGCCCAAGGTGCCGGTCGCCGTGAGGGTGTCGGCCTTCGGGTCGTGTTCCAGCAGCACCGCACACAGCGGCTGCTCGGCCGGACCCCCCAGCACCCGAGCACCACGCGCTGGGTCGTACTGGCTGTGGTCGGCGCAGCAGTGAATCAGGTCGTTGCCTTTGCTGGGCGTCTGGGGGTTGCTGGCCGCACCTTTGCGAAAACTGATGAAACTCAGGTCTTTGGTGGGATACACCAGCTTGTGCGCGCAAATGGCAGAAAACGCCACCAGGCTGCGCGTCGGACCCACACCACCGGGCCACTGGTAAGCCTGCTGGTCGCGCGTGCGCAGGCTGGTGGCCAGCGCCGGTTTGCCCAAGTCGAGCAAAAACACCGGCGTGGCTTCAAACGGGTAATGGAAAACGTAGTTGGTTTGAGCCAGCAGGCTCGATGCCTTGATGGCTTGCCCGAACGCGTCGGTCAACAGCACTCGCGCATAAGCCCGAGGTTTGGCGTTCGCTGCCCAGGCACTGCCAGCCACGGTGGCCGCCAGTGAGCCCGCACCCAACGCACAACTTTCGACAAACTCACGACGGTCCATCTGCGGCTCCTCATCAAACGAGGCCAACTTGCCCCACAAGAACCTAGAGTGAACCGCAGTGGTGGTGCGCTGTCAACACAGCCATTGAATAGCACAGCGTCGCGACGTGGTAAACCGATTCGACCCCGGAAATCAAGATCTGCCCCGTTCAGCTGTTGATTTGCGCCCAGGTTTTTTCCAGCCGCTTCACGCTCACCGGCTGGGGCGTTCGCAGCTCTTGTGCAAAAAGGCTCACGCGCAGCTCTTCCAGCAGCCAGCGCAGTTCTTGGAGGCGCGCGTCTTGCACGCCTTTGCGCTCGGCCACCAGGCGCCAGAAGCGCTGCTCTTGCGGGCGCAGCTCGGCCAGTTTGGTCGCGTCGCGTGTCGGGTCGGTGCGCAGCTTGTCCAGCCGCAGCTGAACGGCTTTCAGATAGCGGGGAAAGTGCTGCAGTTGCGCATAAGGCGTGGTGAGCAAAAAGCGTTTGGGCACCAGGCGCTGCAGCTGCTGGGTCACATCGGTGGCCACGTCGGCCGGCGGGCGGCTGTCCTTGAGCTTGCGTGCGGCGGCGGCGTATTCGGTCAAGATCAGGCCGGCGTTGCGGGCAATTTCGGTCGAGATCAGGGTGAGCCGGCCCCGGCCCTCGTCCACCCGTTTCTTGAACGCCACTTCGTCGGTGGGCAGCGGTTCGGCCAAAAAGGCGCGGTCCAGCGCGAGTTCAATGATCTGGTTGCGCAGCTCCTCCAGCGTGCCGCCGCCCGAACCGCTCTCGGTTTTGCCCACCTGCATGTAGGCCGTGGCCATGGTCATCAGGCCGGGCAGGTTCTTTTCCAGGTACTTCAACGCGTCCTTGATCTGCAGCGCAAACAAGCGGCGCAGGCCTTCGCGGTGGCGCGCCATCGCCACCTCGGGTTCGTCAAACACCTCAATGGCCACGGCATCACCCAGATCCATGAGCGCCGGGAATCCAATCAGCGTCTGCCCGCCTTTGCGGATCTCCATCAGCTCGGGCAGTTCACCAAAGCTCCAGCTGGTGTAGCGCTGAGCCACACTGGTGGCAGATGCCGTCGGCACTTCAGCGGTGGCGCGGCGGGCACCGCCGGCGCTGGCTGGCGTCGGGGCGGCCTTGGGCTCGGGCGGTGCGGGGCGCAAGCTCTCCAGCTTGAGCGAAGCCAGCGCCTGAAACGCGCCGCGCGCCTGCCCACCCAGTTCGGCTTTCAGCGCGGCCAGGCTGCGGCCCTGGCCCAGCTGGCGGCCGTGTTCGTCCACCACGCGCAGGTGCATGAAGTGGTGCGGGGTGAGCATGTCCACCTTGATGTCGTTGCGCACGATGTCGAGCTGTGTCGCTTCGCGCACCAGTTTCAGCAGCGCATCCATCAGGTTGCCCGCACCAAACACCGCCGGCTCGGTGAGCGCGGCGGCAAAACGCTCGGCCGTGGCTGGCAGGGGCACCAGGCGCGAGCGCGGGCGCTGGTGCAGGGTTTTCAACAGCGCCAGCAGCTTGTCTTTCAGCATGCCGGGCACCAGCCAGTCGCAGCGGTCTTCGCTCACCTGGTTCAGCGCAAAGATCGGCACCGTGACGCTCAAGCCGTCGCGCGGGTCACCCGGTTCGTGCAGGTAGGTGCAGGCGCAATCGACCCCGCCCAGACGCAGCGTTTTCGGAAACGCCTGCGTGGTGATGCCGGCCGCCTCGTGGCGCATCAGCTCTTCTCGGGTCAGCAGCAACAGCTTGGGGTTGAGCCGCTGCGCGTCTTTGTACCAGCGCTCAAAACCCGCGCCGCTGCACACCTCGGCGGGAATCTGCGCGTCGTAAAACGCAAAAATCAGTTCATCGTCCACCAGCACGTCTTGTCGGCGCGACTTGTGCTCCAGCTCGGCCACCTGCTTCACCAGCTTCTGGTTGGCGGCCAGAAACGGCAAACGCGTTTCCCATTCACCGGCCACCAGCGCTTCACGAATGAAAATTTCGCGCGCGCCCGCCGGGTCCACCCGGCCGTAGTCGGTACGGCGGGTGTGGTAGACCACCAGGCCGTAGAGCGTGGCGCGCTCCAGCGCCGTGACTTGCGCGGCCTTCTTTTCCCAATGCGGGTCAAGCAATTGCTTTTTGATGAGATGCGCGCCCACCTGCTCCAGCCACTGCGGCTCGATGGAGGCGATACCTCGGCCAAACAGGCGCGTGGTCTCCACCAGCTCGGCACACACGATCCAGCGCCCGGGCTTCTTGCTCAGGTTGGCGCCGGGGTGGCGGTGAAACTTGATACCGCGCGCGCCCAGGTACCAGTCTTCGGCCTCGTTCTTCTGGCCAATGTTGCCCAGCAGGCCCGAGAGCATGGACAGGTGCAACTGCTCGTAGCTCGCTGGCTGGGTGTTGAGCGTCCACTTGTGCTCGGCCACCACCGTGTGCAACTGGCTGTGGATGTCGCGCCATTCGCGCACGCGGCGCACGTTGATGTAGTTCTCGCGCAGCAGGTTTTCGTATTGGCGGTGGCTCAGCTTGTGGTCTTTGCCGTGGCCGCCCTTGGTGTCGTCCAGCCACTTCCAGAGCTTGAGCGTGCCGGTAAATTCGCTTTTTTCGTCGTCGAACTTGGCATGCGCCTGGTCGGCCTGGGCCTGCTTGTCCATCGGGCGGTCACGCACGTCCTGCACGGAGAGCGCCGAGGCGATCACCATCGCCTCGTCGAGCGCACCGCGCTCTTTGGCCTCCAGCAACATGCGGCCCACTTTCGGGTCCAGCGGCAGGCGCGACAGCGTGTCGCCAATGCGCGTCAGCTCGTTGTTGTCGTCCACAGCGCCCAGCTCGTTCAGCAGCTGATAGCCGTCCACGATCGCGCGCTTTTGCGGCGGCTCAATGAAGGCGAAGTCTTCCACCGCGCCCAGGCGCAGCGCCTTCATGCGCAAAATCACACCGGCCAGCGAGCTGCGCAAAATTTCCGGGTCGGTGAAGGCGGGCCTCCCATTGAAGCCGGCTTCGTCATAGAGCCGGATGCAAATACCATCGGCCACCCGGCCGCAGCGCCCGGCGCGCTGGTTGGCCGCCGCCCGGCTGACGGGCTCGACCATCAGCTGCTCCACCTTCTGGCGAAAGCTGTAGCGCTTCACACGCGCGGTGCCGGCGTCGATCACGTAGCGGATGCCCGGCACGGTGAGCGAGGTTTCGGCCACGTTGGTCGACAGCACGATGCGCCGTCCGCTGTGGTCCTGAAAAATGCGGTCCTGCTCGGCCTGCGAAAGGCGCGCAAACAGCGGCAGCACCTCGGCGTTGCGCAGGGTGGGGGTGTGACTCAGGTGTTTGCGCAGGTGGTCCGTGGCTTCGCGGATTTCGCGTTCACCCGGCAAAAAGATCAGGATGTCACCACCCTGCGGTGTGCGCCACAACTCGTCCACGCCGTCGGCAATGGCGTTGTTGAGGTCGTAGTCGCGGCTTTCTTCAAACGGCCGGTAACGCACCTCCACCGGGAAGGTGCGGCCCGAGACCTGAATAACCGGTGCTGGACCGCGTTTGGAAGCGAAATACTGCGCGAAACGGTCGGCATCGATGGTGGCCGACGTCACCACCACCTTCAGGTCGGGCCGGCGCGGCAGCAACTGACGCAGGTAGCCCAGCAAAAAGTCGATGTTCAGGCTGCGCTCGTGCGCCTCGTCGATGATGATCGTGTCGTAGGCGCGCAGGTCGGGGTCGGTCTGCGTTTCGGCCAGCAAAATGCCGTCGGTCATGAGCTTGACGGACGCGTCCTTGCTCAGCCGGTCTTGAAACCGCACCTTGAAGCCCACCACCTCGCCCAATGGCGTCTTCAGCTCTTCGGCAATGCGCTTGGCCACACTGCTCGCAGCAATGCGCCGCGGCTGGGTGTGGCCGATCAGTTGCGGGCGCTGGCCCGGCTTGGCGTTGAGCTTGCCGCGCCCCATCAGCAGCGCAATCTTGGGCAACTGCGTGGTCTTGCCCGAGCCGGTTTCCCCGCAGACGATGACCACCTGGTGCTCGCGCATGGCCGCCTCAATCTCGTGGCGGCGCGCAGAGACCGGCAGGGACTCGGGAAATTCGATATGCAGAGGCGTAGAGGACAAGGGCACAACTTCAGTCAAAATCAGGCAAACGGTGATTATCCGCGCCTGCCCCTCCCCTGCCCGCCTGCCCGCCCGATCTGCCCGCCCACATGTCCAACGTCTTCAATTTCACCTTTGTGCCCTGGTTTCGATCGGTGGCGCCCTACATCCACAAGCTGCGCGGCAGCACCGTGGTGGTGGGGGTAGCGGGTGAAGCCATCGCCGCGGGCAAGCTGCCCTTGATCGCGCAAGACCTGGCACTGATCCAGAGCATGGGCGTGGAAATCGTGCTGGTGCACGGGTTCCGGCCCCAGGTGAATGAACAACTGCTCGCCAAGGGCCACACGCCCAAATACTCGCACGGCATGCGCATCACCGATTCGGTGGCGCTGGACTGCGCCCAGGAAGCTGCGGGCCAGCTGCGCTATGAAATTGAAGCGGCGTTCAGCCAGGGACTGCCCAACACGCCCATGGCGGGCGCCACGGTGCGGGTGATTTCAGGCAACTTTGTGACCGCCCGCCCCGTGGGCCTGATGGACGGGGTGGACTTTCAGCACTCGGGCCTGGTGCGCAAAATTGACACCGAAGGCATTCAGCGCACGCTGGACATGGGCGCGCTGGTACTGCTGTCGCCCTTTGGCTTTTCGCCCACGGGCGAGGCCTTCAACCTGACCATGGAAGACGTGGCCACCTCGGTGGCCATGGCGTTGCAGGCCGACAAGCTGATTTTCTTGACCGAGGTACCCGGCATCCGGCTCGACGCCAGCGACCCCACCAGCGAGATCGATACCGAGCTGCCGCTGGCCGCCGCCAAGACCATGCTGGCCGCCCTGCCCTCCGCTACCCAGCCCACCGACACCGCGTTTTACCTGCAGCACTGCATCCGGGCCTGCGAAGGTGGCGTGGACCGCAGCCACATCTTGCCGTTTGCGGTGGACGGTGCGCTGTTGCTCGAGATCTACACCCACGACGGTATTGGCACCATGGTGGTCGACGAAAAGCTGGAAAGCGTGCGCGAAGCCACCATGGACGACGTGAGCGGCATCGTGGCGCTGATCGAGCCGTTCGAGAAAGACGGCACGCTGGTCAAGCGCGACCGCACCGAAATTGAACGCGATGCCGGCTACTACACCATCATCGAACACGACGGCGTGATTTTTGGTTGCGCCGCGCTCTACCCTTACCCGGAAGCGCGAACCGGCGAAATGGCCGCACTCACCGTGTCACCCGACACACAGAGCCAGGGCGACGGTGAACGTCTGCTCAAGCGCATCGAAACCCGCGCAAGGGCCCAGGGCCTGCAGAGCATTTTTGTGCTCACCACCCGCACCATGCACTGGTTCATCAAGCGTGGGTTCGTGCAGGTCAACCCCGACTGGTTGCCCGAAGCGCGCAAGCGCAAGTACAACTGGGACCGCAAAAGCCAGGTGCTGGTGAAGAAACTCTCCTAGCAGGGCATGACGCCCAAGCCACCGCCAGCGGCACGACAATACCTGCCGCCAAACCGCGCGCATCCCGCGCCTCAAACCCAGTGCCAGCGACACGATCCAAAGCCTCAGCGGCATTGGCCATTGCTGAAGATGAGGCGCCGCGCCGCGTGGCGCCGGGGCACACCACCGGCAGCAGCCTGCCCGCCAAAATCCGGAAAAAAGCGGTTTCCCGGGCTGTGGCCTCCCGCAAGGCCGCCCCGTTGGCGGCGGTACAAGACATGCTTTCGCGCACCGACATCGGTCGGCCGGAACAAGCCGAGTCGCTGCGGGCCAATCTGGAAGGCGCCGGCCCCGACGATGCAAAAGCCATCTGCCGCTTGCCCAAGCAGGAAACGCACAAGGTGCGCAGCGAAACCAAGGCCGTGGCCAACCCCGACGTAGGCGCTGGCCGCCGGCGGGCGCACCGGTGCCTGTCCCGATCAAAACCTCCAGTCGCGCCGGGTGTGTGAGTCGAAAAAATCCCTGCTGCAGGTGGAACTGCTCCAACCTGCGAGTCATGATTTTTTTTGAGGGGCGCGATGCCGCGGGAAAAGGGGAACCATCAAACGCATGGTGGAACACCTGAACCCGCGCCGAGCCCGCGTGGTGGCGCTGGAAACAGCCGGGTCGGGCTGGGCGACGTGGAGCGTGGTCGGTGGTACCTTCAGCGCCACGGGCAGCACCTGCCCACAGCGGGCGGAATCATGCTGTTCGACCGCCGCTGGTACCACGTGCGGGCGTTGAACGCGTCATGGGCTTTGCAGCGACGACGAACACCAGAAATTCATGCGCCAGGCGCCGCAGTTTGAACGCCAACTGGTGCGCAGCGGCGTGCACCGCATCAAGTTCTGGTTTTCCGTGAGCCGCGAAGAGCAGCGCCGCCGCTTCAAGGAGCGCAAGGATCACCCGCTGAAACAGTGCAAACTGAGCCCGATTGACCTGGCGTCACTGGACCAGTGGGATGACCACAACGAGGCCAAGGAAGCCATGTTTTTTGAGACCGACACGGCCGACTCACCGTGGACGGTGATCAAAAGCGACTGCAAAAAGCGGGCACGCCTGAACGCCAGGCGCGACTTGCTGCAAAAGCTGCCCTACGCCAACAAAAATCCGAAAAACACCGGCTCGCCAGACTCCCCCATGGTGGGCCGCGCCCACGGGGTCTGCGAGCGCCCGGGCCGCGCCATACTCTGACGCAGCCCGTTGCGGATTTCAGCGCCCAGGGCGCCGAAACCAGAGCGTAGCGGCCAACACCGCGATAGCGGTGAAATACAGGAAAGACCAGTTCGCAATCGACAAGCCCAGGAAGGTCCAGTCGATTTCAGAACAGTCGCCACTGCCTTTGAAGATCATGGGAATGGCGCGTTTGAGCGGGAACGACTCGATCATCCCGAAAAAGTCGCGGCCACAGCTCAGCACCTCGGGCGGGTTCCACTGCAGCCAGCTTTGACGCGCCGCCACAAAAGCGCCAAATACCGCCAGACCCGCCATGAGCCACAGCGCCGTGTGGCGCGCACCGCGCTGCGGCAGCACCGCAGCCACGCCAGCCACCACCGCCACCATAATCAGCGCATAACGCTGCACGATGCACATGGGGCATGGCTCCAGCCCCACCGCATGCTGCAGGTAGAGACCAAAAGCCAGCATGGCAGCACTGCCCATGGCCACCAAGCCCAAAAACTGGCGGGGAAAACGCTCAAAAACAGACGGGGTAACGGTCGGAATCGTAGGGATCAAGTCAGTGTCCTTGCAGAAATACGCGGGCCTTGCGGGGTGACACGACAAGTGTTTCACCATCTTTGAAGCCCAACTCCTTGAATTGTTGCGCAGGAATTTGCGCCTCAATCAAAGGATCGTGTCCCTGGGGTTGATTGTTCTCAACCGGCATGAGTTCCAGCCGCGCAATCGGCCCCACCACAATGGCCCGGCTGAGCCTGGCCACGATGCCACTGGCTCCCGGCTGGTAGCGCTGCACATCCAGATCGTGCGGGCGGACATAGGCAAAGGCCTGGGCATGCTGTGCGCCAGCGTGTTCGGGTGTGTCAATGGCCACGCCGTCCAGGTGCAGCAGGCCCTCGTGCGCGCGGCCGTGAAACAGGTTCACGTCACCTAAAAAGCCATACACAAACGGGCTTGCCGGGTGGTCCCACACGTCTTGCGGTGACCCGGTCTGTTCCACCACACCCTTGTTCATCAGGACGACGCGGTCGGCCACCTCCAGCGCCTCTTCCTGGTCGTGGGTCACGAAGATGCTGGTCACATGCAACTCGTCGTGCAGGCGGCGCAGCCAGCGGCGCAGTTCCTTGCGCACCTTAGCGTCGAGTGCGCCGAAAGGCTCGTCCAGCAGCAACACCTGCGGCTCCACCGCCAGCGCACGGGCCAGGGCAATGCGCTGGCGCTGACCGCCCGAGAGCTGCGAAGGGTAGCGGTCTGCCAACCAGTCCAGTTGCACCAGGCCCAGCAGGTCGTGCACTTTTTTCTTGATCTGCGCTTCGCTCGGACGCACGCCGCGCGGCTTCACGCGCAAGCCAAAAGCCACGTTTTCAAACACCGTCATGTGGCGAAACAGCGCGTAGTGCTGAAACACGAAACCCACGTTGCGTTCGCGCACGTGTACATCGGTGGTGTCTGCGCCGCTGAAATGGATACTGCCGGTGTCGGGCGCTTCCAGCCCGGCGATGATGCGCAGCAAGGTGGTTTTACCGCAGCCCGAGGGACCGAGCAGCGCCAGCAGTTCGCCCGAAGCGATGTCGAGGTTCACGTCCTGCAGCGCGTGGAAGCTGCCAAAGTGCTTGTTGACGTTGCGAATTTCAATGCTCATGTCGATGTTCTCTGTTCAGACCTCAGACCGGAACGGCTGTGGCAGGCGTTGGCTGTGTGGGCCGCTCGGGCGGCAGTTCTGAGATTGCCTTCATCTCGCGCTCATGGCGCCATTCGACCAGACTCTTGACGGCCAGGCTCACCAGGGCCAGCAGGGCCAGCAGCGAGGCCACAGCAAAGGCGGCCACCGACTGGTATTCGTTGTAGAGAACCTCCACGTGCAGCGGCATCGTGTTGGTCTGGCCGCGGATGTGGCCCGACACCACGCTCACCGCACCGAACTCACCCATGGCCCTGGCGTTGCAAAGAATCACGCCATAGATCAGGCCCCACTTGATGTTGGGCAGGGTCACGCGCCAGAAGGTCTGCCACCCGGTGGCGCCCAACACGATGGCAGCCTGCTCTTCGTCATTGCCCTGCGCCTGCATGAGCGGAATGAGCTCGCGCGCAATGAAGGGAAATGTGACAAAAATGGTGGCCAAGATGATGCCGGGCACCGCAAAGATGATCTTGATGTCGTGCTCCATCAGCCAGGGGCCGAACCAGCCCTGCGCGCCGAACACCAGCACGTAGATCAGACCAGCCACCACCGGCGACACGGAAAACGGCAGGTCAATCAATGTGGTGAGAAACGACTTGCCCCGGAACTCGTATTTCGCGATACACCAGGCCGCCGCCACGCCAAACACCAGGTTCAGCGGCACGGCCACAGCAGCCACGATCAGCGTCAGGCGAATGGCCGACCAGGCATCGGGCTCTTGCAATGCTTCAAAATAGGCATCCCAGCCCTTGCGCAGGGCTTCTGTGAACACGGCAGCCAGCGGCAGCACGAGGAACAGAAACATGAACACCAGTGCGGTACCGATGAGCACATAGCGCACCCAGGCGGCTTCGGTGGTGCCTTTGCGTGCGGTGCGTGAAGTCAGGGCACTCATTGGTTGCTACCTCCAGAACGCTTGCGCTGCCACGCTTGCAAGCCATTGATGACCAGCAGCAGGATGAACGAGATCACCAGCATCACCGTGGCCACCGCTGTGGCGCCAGCGTAGTCGTACTGCTCCAGCTTGCTGATGATGATGAGCGGTGTGATTTCAGACACCATGGGCATGTTGCCGGCAATGAAGATGACCGAGCCGTATTCGCCCACGCCGCGGGCAAACGCCATGGCAAAGCCGGTGAGCAAAGCGGGCGCGATGCTCGGAAAAATGACCCGGCTGAAGGTCTGCCAGCGCGTGGCACCCAGGCAAGTGGCGGCCTCTTCAAGCTCTTTTTCGGTGTCTTCCAGCACCGGCTGCACCGTGCGCACCACAAACGGCAGGCCCACGAAGATCAGCGCAATCACCACACCGTTGGGGTTGAAGGCGAGCTGAATGCCATGCGGCTCCAGGTACTGGCCAATCCAGCCATTGCCCGCCAGCAGCGCGGTGAGCGAAATACCGGCCACGGCGGTGGGCAGCGCAAACGGCAAGTCCACCAGTGCATCCACAAACTTCTTGCCCGGGAAGTTGTAGCGAACCAGTACCCAGGCCACCAACAGGCCAAACACCACGTTCACCAGCGCAGCAATGAGTGATGCGCCAAACGTGAGACGGTACGAGGCCATGACGCGCGGCGAGGAAACCGCTTCCCAGAACAGCGGCCAGGTCAGGGTGAAGGTCTTGAACAGCAGCGCCGACAGCGGGATCAGCACGATCAGGCAGAGGTAAAAAACCGTGAACCCGAGCGTGATGTTGAAACCTGGCAGGACACGCGCGCCACTGCGGCGCCCGCCCCCCGCCGCTGCCGGTCCCGAGACCGGCAGGGATGCGAGAGCGCCCGACATTTATTTGCCCAGCGTGTAAAGCTTGTCGAACAGGCCGCCGTCGTTAAAGTGCACTTTTTGCGCCTCTCCCAGGGAACCAAAGTATTCGTTCACCGTGAACAGCTTGAGCGGTTTGAAGGTGCTGGCGTATTTCTTCAGCACGGCATCAGAGCGTGGACGGAGGCCGTGTTTGGCCGCGATCTCTTGCGCTTCTTCGGTGTAGAGGAAGTCCAGATAGGCCTTGGCTTGGGCGGCCGTACCCTTTTTGTTCACCGTCCGCTCGACGATGGCCACCGGGTTTTCCGCCACGATGCTGCTGCTGGGGTGAACCGCATCCACCTTGCCGACGCCAAATTCGCGGTCAACCGACACCACTTCCGACTCAAACGTGATCAGTACGTCGCCAATGTTGCGCTGCAAAAAGATGCCCGTGGCATCGCGCCCGCCGCGCGCCAGCACCGGCACGTTTTTGTAGAGCTTGCTCACGAACTCGGCGGCCTGCGCGTCGGTACCGCCCTTGGCCCGCACCGAACCCCAGGCAGCCAGGTAAGCCATGCGGCCGTTGCCCCCGGTCTTGGGATTCACCACGATCACCTGCACGCCGGGCTTGATGAGGTCGTCCCAGTCCTTGATGCCCTTGGGGTTGCCGTTGCGCACCAGAAACAGCATGGTGCTGGTGGTGGGTGCGGCATTGTGCGCAAAACGCTTGTTCCAGTCGGCCGCCACCACGCCGCGACTGGCCAGAAAGTCCACATCGGTGGTGGTGTTCATGGTCACCACATCGGCTTCGAGACCATCGGCCACGGAGCGCGCCTGCGCGCTGGAGCCGGCATGCGACTGGTCCACCTTGATGTCTTTGCCGGTGCTCTTTTTGTAGTTCGCCACAAAGGCGGTGTTCAGGTCTTTGTAAAACTCGCGCGACACGTCGTACGACACGTTGAGCAGCGTGGTCTGGGCAGAAGCCCAGGAAGCGGCGGCCAGCGCGATGGCGCCGAGGGTGAGTTTCAAGGTTTTTTTCATGATGTGAGCTGTCAAAAGAACGATGGGGTGGATTGTGGGAGGGGGCTCTTGGTTTGCAAACGACTTTGTTTTTGTTTTCTTATACGAAATATGAATAAAGAAAATCAGGTGACCGCTTCCCGACGAGGGAGCGGCACTTCAGCACCCAGTGATTGAAGCAAGGCCAGCCCCAGTGGCCACTCGCCATGCCCGGACTCGGCATTGATGTGTCCAGCGTCGTTGAGGCGCACAAACTCACTGCCCCAGGCACGTGCGTAGGCACCCGACAAGCGAATCGGACAAAACGGGTCGTTGCTGCTGGCCACCAGCACGCTGCGGTAAGGAAGCTTCTGGTATGGCACCGGAGCAAAGTCGGCCAAGATGCCACGGCGCTCAGGATCGGCTGGCGCCACCAGCAGCGCACCTTGTATGCGCGCGGACACCGACGGCGGCAAATGGGTCGTGGCAATACAACCAAGGCTGTGGGCCACGATGACAACAGGCCCTGGCGCCTGTAGAACGGCATCACCCAGTTGATCGACCCAAGCCTGTCTGCGTGGCGACATCCAATCGCGCTGCTCAACGCGGCGCGCCTGCGGCAGGCGCTGCTGCCACAACGTCTGCCAGTGGCCTGGACCCGAGTTGCGCCAGCCTGGCACGATGAGGACCGTGGGTGCCGTCATGGCCGAACATGTGCTCTGCTGGGTCGTTGGGGTATCGGAGTGAGACATAAACATAGGATGTCGCTGGGAAAGTGGAACCTGAAATCGGATCAGGAACTGACAAACGCGCGCTCAATAACGAAATCACCCGGGCGGCTGGTGTTGCCTTCTTCAAAGCCCAGCCGCAGCGCCCAGTCTTTGAGATCGTGCAGCATCTCGGGGCTGCCGCAGATCATGATTCGGTCTTCCAAGGGGTTGACCAAGGGCAGACCGAGGTCTTGCGCAATCACGCCGTCAGCCAACAATTGGGGAATGCGGCCTTGGTGTTCAAAAGCCTCTCGTGTCACGGTGGGGTAATAACGCAATTGCCGGGTCACTAAATCGCCCAAGAACGGGTCATGCGGTAAAACGTTTTGAATGTATTCGCGGTAAGCCAGCTCTTTCACTTCACGCACGCCATGCACCAAGATCACTTGGTCGAATTTTTCGTAGGTATCGGGGTCGCGGATGGTGCTCAGAAATGGGGCCAGACCTGTTCCGGTGGCCAGCAAATAAAGGCGCTTGGCGGGCAGCAAATAGTTGATCAACAGCGTGCCCGTGGGCTTGCGCCCGACGGTAAGGGCATCACCCACCTGAATGTGCTGAAGGCGTGAGGTCAATGGACCATCGGGCACCTTGATGCTCAAAAATTCCAGATGTTCAGCGTAATTGGGGCTGGCAATGCTGTAAGCCCGCAGCAGCGGCTTGCCGTTGACACGCAAACCAATCATGGTGAAGTGACCGTTGGAAAAACGCAATGCTGGATCGCGTGTGGTGGTGAAGCTGAACAGACGGTCGGTCCAGTGATGCACGCTCAGGACGCGCTCCTCCAGAAAGGCACTCATGGTTTTTGGGATAGCTATTGGAACTTTAAAAGAACAGCCCACGCATGCTGCGTGGGCTGGCCGTACTCAGGCTTGCTCGGGGGGGGTGTCGGTCAGTGCCGCCGCGCACGGCTGAGCCGATGGATCACCGCGGTGAACCGGTCCACCTCTTCGCAGGTGTTGTAGAACGCCAGCGAGGGCCGCACCGTGCCACCTTCGAGCAGCTCGGTCTTCTGCCCGGTGAAGGGCCAGGTCTTGGAGAAGCGCTCACCGCCGTTGTCGCTGGTGAAAATGACAATGGTGCTCTCATCCATGCCACGGTCCTTGAGCGCCTGCACCACCTGCCCCACTGCGGCGTCGAGCGAGCGCACCATCTTTGCGTAGGTGTGCAGGTTGCCGCCGTCGTAGTGAAAGAGGTCGGTCAGGTCGCGTGAGACGTGTTCGTCTTCCGGCCCGACCCAGGGCCAGTGGGGCGCGGTGAAATGCAACGATAAGAAAAACGGTTTTTCGGTGCTTTGCTGGCCGATCCACGATGAGGCTTCGTCGGCCAGCAGCTGCGTGTAGTAGCCCGCGCGCTCAACCGCAACCTCTCCCTCGTACAGGTCGCGCGGCATGGCCGCACCCACACCCGGCTTGTGGGTGAAGTAGTCGATGGCGCCGCCGTAGTTGCCGAAGAAGCGGTTGTAGCCGCTCTTGAGCTGGCCAAAGGTCGGCAGGTTGCCCAGGTGCCATTTGCCGATCAGTGCCGTCTCGTAACCCGCGTCGCGCAGCAGTGAGGGCAGCGTGGGGTGCCCGGGTGGCAGGCCGTGCAGGTGGGCGGTGCGCACCAGCGGCTCCTCCAGCCCGCCGCGCAGGCGGTATTGGTACCGCCCGGTGATCAGGCCGAAGCGCGTCGCCGAGCACACGGCGGAGTTGGCGTAGGCCTGCGTGAAGCGCACGCCGCCGGCCGCGAGTGCGTCCAGGTGCGGCGTGCTGTAGTGGGTCTGCCCGTAGACGCTCAGGTCGGCCCAGCCGAGGTCGTCGGCCAAGATGAAGACGATGTTGGGCTGGCTCTTTGTGCCGCTCATGCCGCGCCTTTCAGCTTGCCAGTGGCGTCGGCTTCCTTCCAGGCGTTCTCCAGCTTGAGATCGCGCAGGGCCTGGCGCAGGAATTTTGGTTCGAACCAGGCCTTCACGTCGTAACTTTGGCGGATCAGGCCGAGCTTGAGGCCATCGTCGTGAACACCTTGGTAGGCCGCGATGAGACCGTCATCGATCAGCGGCGAATAGCGTTGTGCCAGGTTCTCGCCAGCCAGTTCTTCGCGGAACGCCACCTCCGGGTTACCGCTGTTGCTGGCGTACAGCTTGATCAGCGCTTCCCGGTTCTCGCGCTTGAGCGGCGGTTCAGCCAACGCCGCCGCGCCGTGGTCGGCGAATTCGCGCAACACCTGCTCTTTGACGGTGGTGAAGGCGTACGAGGTGCGTTCGCGCGGATGCGCCAAGGGCACGGGAATGGTGCGGCGGATGCGACCCGGGCGCGGCTCCATCACCACCACCTTGTCGCCCAGATACACCGCTTCCTCCACGTCGTGGGTGACGAGAATCATGGTGATGCCCTCTTTTTCCCAGATGCGGTGCAGTTCCTGCTGCAAATGGGCGCGGGTCATGGCGTCGAGCGCGCCAAAGGGCTCGTCCAGTAACAAAATATCGGGCCGGTTGACCAGGGCTCGGGCAATCGCCACGCGCTGCGACATGCCGCCTGATAGCTGGTGCGGGTAGGCGGTCTCAAAGCCTTTGAGACCCACCAGTTCAATGTGTTCGCGGATGGTCTGGCGCCGCTGCCCTTCGGTCAGTTCCGAGTTGAGCAGGCCCAGGCTGATGTTTTTCTCAACCGTGAGCCAGGGGAACAGGCGGTGTTCCTGGAACACGATGCCGCGGTCCAGGCTCGTGCCCTTGATGCGTGTGCCATCCAGCAAAATTTCGCCCTGGTAGCCCTCTTCCAGGCCAATGATTAAGCGCAGCAACGTGGACTTGCCGCAGCCACTGGTGCCGACGATGCTGACGAACTCGCCCGGTTCGATGGTGAGAGAAATGTCTTGCAGCACCGGCAGGGCTTCGCCCTTGACCTCGTACTGCTTGTTCAGGCCCCGGATGTCCAGGGTGCCGGCGTGTGCCATGGTGTTCTCCAATGATGTTTAAAAACGCGCGACCGTGCGCTCGCGCCAGGCCAACAGGCGCCGCTCCAGCGCCTCCAGCGCTGCGTTCAGGGCATAGCCCACCAGACCGATCACCACCACACCGAACAGCACCAGGTCCATCCAGAAGTGTTCGCGGCCATCAATCAAGCTGTTGCCAATGCCTTGGCCCGAGGCCATGAGGTATTCCCCCCCCAGCGTGGCCAGCCAGCTGTAGATCAGCGCCAGCTGAATGCCGGTGAACACCGAAGGAGCTGCCGAGGGCGCCACCACCCGGGTGAGCAGTTGCCACACGCCAAAACCGCAGACACGCCCCACCTCAACGTAGTCGCGCGGCACGCTGCGCAGGCCCTCAAAGGTGTTGAGCACCACGGGGAAGAACGCCGCCATGGCGATAAAGGCCACCTTGGCACCGTCGCCCAGCCCGAACCACATCGACAACATGGGGATCCAGGCGAACAGCGAGATCTGCTTGAGTGTGTGGAACGAAGGGCCCACCAGGCGCTCGGCCCAGCGCGACCACCCCAGCAGCACGCCCAACGCCAGGCCTGCGCTGACACCGATGACAACCCCACGGGCGTTGCGCCACAGACTGGCGGACAAAGCGGTCCAGAGCTCACCGCTGACCACCTGCTGCACGGCGCGGTCCCACACCGCCCCGGGCGACACCAGCAAGGGCGAGGTGGACCAGCCCGAGGCCACGGCCCACCACCACACCAGCACGATCAGGGCGGGCAGAACCCATCCGCGCAAGGCGGGCGGTACGAATGTTTTTTCAGATGACATGTGCATTCCTTGGTTGGACGACCGGGCTTCACAACCCCGGCTTGCGCCAGCGCAGCAGCCAGGCTTCGCTCAGCGACAGCAGCTTGTCGATCACAAAACCCACGATGCCCACCGCCAGCACAGCGGCCAGCACCACGTCAAGCTGAAACAACTGGCGCCCGTAGACAATCAGGAAACCGATACCCTCTGATGACGCCAGCAGTTCCACCACCACCAGCGCCAGCCAGGCGTGGGTGAGGCCGTAGCGAACACCGTTCCAGATCGGCGCGGTGGCGGCCGGGAACACCACGCGGGTCAGCATCTGCCAGCGCGTGAAGCCATAGACGCGCGCCACCTCAATGAAGCGGTTGGGCACACCCTGAATACCGTGGCAGGTGTTGAGGGTCACCGGCACCAGGGTGGCCTTGGCGATCAACAAAAACTTGAGGGCTTCGTCAATGCCCACCAGCAGCATCAGAAGCGGCAGCCAGCCGATGACCGGCACCTGGCTGAACGCCTTGAAGAGCGGGAACAGGTAGGCACGCACGGTCGGTGACAGCCCCATGGCCACGCCCAGCGACAAGCCCACCAGCAGGCCAATGCCGAAACCGGTGAACACGCGCACCAGGCTGATGTGCAGGTTGTCCCACAGCTCGCCGCTGGCGGCCAGGTCGGCAAAGGTGCGGAACACTTGGGCCGGTGGCGGCAGCACCTGTTCCGGGGCCCAGCCCCACACCGAGGACAGGTGCCACAACAGCAGCACCGCCAACGGAAAGGGCCAAGCCCAAAGCCCTTGCAGCGGTCGCCACCCGGCACGGCGATGGGCCGGGTTGGCCCGTGCGGTGTCCCTGGTGGGTGCAGGCAAAACTGCACCCGCTCCGATGGATGAAGACATGGTCTTGCGCTCCGGTCAGGGCTCAGTGCGCCAGTTGGCCGTCGGTGCCGTAGGCGGGCCAGTAGCCTTCCAGCTTCAGCTCCTTCAGCGCCACGTTCAGGTAGCGGCGGTCGAACCAGCTGTCGATTTCGGGCAACGAACGGGTGAGCTTGAGTGCGTAAGCGTCTTTGGCCGCTTCTTTGTAGCGTGATACCAGAAAGGCATCGAGCAAGGGCGACAGACGCACCCGCAGCGGTTGACCAATGAAGTCTTCGCGCCAGATTTTTTCAGGGTATTCGGTCTTGCCCCAGCGCTCGAACAGGTCGGCGCGGTGGGCCTCGTTCGAGTAGCGGTGCGCCACCTTGACCAAGGTGGTCACGATGCGCTGCACGGCTTGCGGGTGTTGTGCCGCAAAATCGTCCGTCACCAGCAGGTGCGTCTGGCGGGTGAACTTGTAGTTGTCGGCGGCGGCCGACCAGGCCACCTTGGCCAGGCCCTTGTCGCGCAGATCGAAAGCGCCGACGTAGTCAAAGATGGCATCCACGTCTTTGTTGACCAACGCGGTGCGGCCACTGGCGAGGTCCAGGTTGATGAGCTTGAGGTCGCGCTCCTTGATTCCGCGCGCCGAAAGCGCCGCCACGGCGGCCAGGTGCAGGTTGGTGCCCTTGAAGACCGCGACACGTTTGCCCTTGAGGTCTTCGAGTTTCTGGATCCCAGAATCGGGTTGCACCGCCAGATACAGGCCGGTGCGCACACCGCTGCCCGCAATGAGCTTGGTCTTCACGCCGTTGGCACGTGCCACGATGGCAGGCAAATCGCCCTGCCACGCGAAATCCAACTGTTTGTTGACCAGCGCTTCATTGACAGCCGGTCCTGCGCCTTTGAAAAAGGTCCATTTGATCTCGATACCGTCCTTGCGGAATTCCTCCTCAAAAGCGCCGTCGGTGTAGGCCAGCGCGGTGGTGGTGCCGCCGTGGCGGATGGGGTTGCTGCCGACCCCACCGGTGGCCACACCGATGCGAATGACTTTCAGGGGCTCAGGGGTCTGAGCACGCAATGGGCCGACAGTGGACAGGGTGATGGCCAGCGCGAGCAGGCCCAGACGGTGACGTGGATGCATGGTTCCTCCGGTTGAATCGGTCGTGGTTGACCGGATGGAATCTACGGGCGATGGCTTGCTCGCGAAACGAATGAAAACGGATAAACAAACGCGCAGATGTTTGGCTCATGTGCTCATGCCCCATAAGGCATGAAGACCCCCTGTTTGCCGAGCATGGATATGCAAAACGCTTCGTTCACGGTCGCAACTCCCGTACCTAAAGTGAAAAAAGGACGGCGCATGCCAAGCCGCACCTGTTCACTTTTCATCACCCACTTCAGGAGTCCTTTCATGTCCCAAGTCAACGACCTGCCCGGCACCTACACCCGCTTCAAGGTCCAGCCCTACACCCCGAACATTGGCGCTGTGATCCATGGCCTGGACCTGAGCCAGCCGCTGGATGTGGCCACGCAGGACGAACTGCGCCATGCGCTCGCACACCACGAAGTGATCTTCTTCCGTGACCAGCAACTCACGCCCGACCAGCATGTGGCCTTCACCCGTACATTCGGTGGAGTGGCCGAGGTCAAGGCCTTTTTCCCGCGCCTGGAAAGCCACCCCGAAATCGAAATCGTCGAGAGCACAGCCGCGCGCCAGAAAGCCGCCAGCAACTGGCACGCCGACATCACCTGGCGCGAACAGCCACCACTGGGCACCAGCCTGTATGCGCAGGTGATTCCAGTCACCGGCGGCGACACCGTCTGGGCCAGCCTGACGCAGGCTTTTGACAGCCTGCCACCGGCTTTCCAGGCCTACCTGGAAACCTTGACTGCGGTGCACACCTGGGAAATCAGCGGCTGGACCGAGTACCTGCTGGCCAAGGACGCCAGCGGCGACGAACTCAAGGCTGCGCGCGTCAAGTACCCGCCGGTGGAACACCCGGTGGTGCGCTTGCACCCGGTCACCGGCAAAAAAATCCTCTACGTCAATTCCACCTTCACCAGCCACATCAAGGGCCTGACGCGCTCACAAAGCGATGCGCTGCTGACCCAGTTGTTCGAGCTGGCCCGGGTGCCCGAATTCCAGGCCCGCCTGCGCTGGCAGGACGGCACCCTGGCCGTCTGGGACAACCGCTCCACTCAGCACTACGCGGTGGGCGACTTTTTCCCGCAGCACCGCAAGCTGCACCGCATCACCATCACAGCGTAGTGCCCCCCTGCGGCGCCTGAGGTCTGGCAAAGCCAGTTTCACGGCGCCCTCAATTTTCCCGCCCCGACATTGATGCCGTGTTCAACACCCCTTCAAGACAACCGTCATGACCCACACCTCCCCCAGAAAACTGCGCCTCGGCGCTTTCATCATGGCCACCGGCCACCACGTCGCTGCCTGGCGCCACCCCGATGCACAAGCCGACGCGGGCGTGAACATCGACCACTACATCGCACTGGCCCAGACGGCCGAACGCGGCCTGTTTGACCAGGTGTTCGTGGCCGACAGCCCCGGTATCTGGCACAAGGGCGACAAGGAATCGTTCAGCCGCCAGGGACGGCTCTCGCACTTCGAGCCGGTCACGCTGTGGGCCGCGCTGTCGGCGGTGACGAAACACATCGGCTTTGTGGCCACGGCATCGACCACCTACGAAGACCCCTATTTGCTGGCGCGCAAGTTCGCCTCGCTGGACCACATCAGCAAGGGCCGCGCGGCCTGGAACGTGGTGACCACCAGCGCCGAGAACGTGTATGGCAACTTCGGCCTGGAGGCGCACCCGGATCCAGCCACGCGCTACGAGCGCGCACACGAATTTGTGGATGTGGTCAAAGGCCTGTGGGACAGCTTTGACGACGACGCTTTCAGCCGCGACAAGACCTCAGGCGTGTACCTCGACCCCGACAAGCTGCACGAGCTGAATCACATCGGAAAATTCCTGAAGGTCAAAGGTCCGCTGAACATTGAGCGCCCGCCGCAGGGCCACCCGGTGATCGTGCAGGCCGGTTCATCGGAAGACGGCAAGGAGTTGGCTGCCGCCACCGCGGAGGCCATCTTCACCGCCTGGACCAGCCTGGCCGAGGCGAAGGCGTTCTACAGCGATGTGAAGAGCCGCATGACCAAGTACGGGCGCCGGCCCGAGCAGTTGCTGGTGCTGCCCGGCATTTCGCCCGTGATCGGTCGCACCGAAGCAGAAGCCCAGGCCAAGTGGGCCGAACTGCAGGCCTTGATCCACCCCTCGGTGGGACTGGCCACACTGGCACCGTTCTGGCCCGGTGAAGATATGTCGAAATGGGACCTGGACGCGCGCCCACCCTACATCCCCGAGCCGCCCAAAGGCATCAACAGCCGCGCCCATGTGGTGCTGGAGCTGGCCCGGCGCGAGCAGTACACCGTGCGCCAGCTCTACGAGTACCTGGCCGGTGCGCGCGGGCACTGGGTGGTGGTGGGCACGCCGGTGCAAATCGCCGACCGCATGCAGGAATGGTTTGAAAACGGCGCGGCAGACGGCTTCAACATCATGCCGCCGGTGCTGCCCGCTTCGCTGGACGATTTTGTGGAGCTGGTGGTGCCCGAGTTGCAACAGCGCGGCCTGTTCCGCACCGCCTATGAGGGCACCACGCTGCGGGAGAACCTGGGGCTGGAGCGGCCCGTGAGCCGCTGGGCCGAACCGCAAGCCCAGGCGGCCTGAGTTGTCTGGCCTCGTCCGTCGGGCAGTGGCGTGCCATGCGCGCCACCGATCTTTGGTGTCGTTCGCGGTGCTGTCTTGGCCCCTGCCCGGGTATTCATGCGGTCGATGCTGCTGGCCACACGTCGCCAAATGACGCGCGTGAAGTCGGTCAGTGCGCTTCCTGTGCCTGCGTCACCACCTCGCGCGTGAGCGTGGGCACAAAGTTTTCGATAAAACTGTAAGCAAAACCGGGCAGCCAGTGGTTGCGGCGCAGGCCCAAGCGGGTGAGGTTGATCTGAAACAGATGACCGGCATCCACCGCGCACAAATGGCTGTCACGCTCCTCATCAATGGCAATCGAGGCCACGATGCCCACCCCCATCTCCAACTCCACATAGGTCTTGATCACGTCGGCATCCATGGCGGTCAGCACCACTTCAGGCACCAGACCGGCCTGTGCAAACGCATCGTCGATGTGCGAGCGTCCGGTATAGCCCACCTCGTAGGTGATGATGGGGAAAGCCACCAGGTCTTGCAGCGTCACCGGCTGCGACAGCGACAGCAGCGGGTGCCCGGGCGGCACCACAATGCTGTGGCTCCAGCGGTAGCACGGCAATGTGACCAACTGCTCGTAGCCCGCCAAGGCTTCGGTGGCCACACCAATGTCGGCATCCCCTGCGAGCAGCATCTCGGCCACCTGCTTGGGCGAACCCTGGTGCAAGTGCAGCGTGACGCGTGGATAACGCTGGCGAAAGTCCCGCACCACGTGGGGCAGCGCATAACGGGCTTGCGAGTGAGTGGCGGCAATTGACAGCCGCCCCTCTTCGCGGCCTTGCAATTCTTGCCCGGCCCGGCGCAGGCTCTCGGCATCCAGCAGCACGCGCTGAATGATGGGCATGAGCGCCTGCCCAGCAGAGGTGAGCCCCAGCAGGCGCTTGCCCGAGCGCACGAACAGCTCCAGACCCAGCTCGTCCTCCAGCTCGCGCACCTGCCGGCTCACGCCGGGCTGCGAGGTGTGCAGCGCAGCCGCCACCTCGGTGAGATTGAAATGGCAGCGTTCGGCCTCCCGAACCGAACGCAGTTGCTGAAAGTTCATGTAGTTGTCAATCCCGAATGAAATAGGCGACTCCGGCACACAAGGCCCCGGTGTCGCCAGGACGGCAGATGGCCAGGTCAGAGTTTGGCGATCGACACCTCGGTGGATTTGACCAGCGCCACCACATCCGAGCCCACTTTGAGTTCAAGTGCGTCCACCGAGCGGGTGGTGATGACCGATGTCACGATGCCCCAAGGGGTTTCGACGTCGATTTCGGACACCACGTCACCGCGGATGATTTCGCGCACCTGGCCTTTGAACTGGTTGCGCACGTTGATGGCTTGAATGGACACAGCAAACTCCTGAAAAAAGAGGGGTAACAAAATCAGAAAGGTACGGCGCAGGCGTATAAGCCGAACGCCACAAGAACCGCAGCCACCACCAGGTTGACGCTGCGCTCCAGCGACGTCATGCCATGTGGCGGCAACGGGTGTTCGCGCAGAGCGGGTCCGTCGGGAGGCAAGGGATGTCGATCGGATTTGTGGGTCATGGCCGATCACACGCTGTAGCTGGCCTGCACAAACGGAATGGGAGCGAACACCGGTGATGCCGGCCAGCGCAGGCCCTCGTGCAGCAGGAGGTGCACCGCATCGTCCAGCCGGGCCTGAATCTCCTCGCCAGCTTGGTATTCACCGTCAGCGTCCCTGGGGATCTGGCTGTCCGACGCGTAAACGCCCGGCAGGATGTGCTTGGCCCCGAGCGACTGCAGCACGGGTCGCAGCGCGTAGTCCAGCGCCAGCATATGGTGCGGACTGCCGCCGGTGGCGATGGGCAAGACCACCTTGTCTTTGAGTGCGGTCTGCGGCAGCAGGTCCAGAAAGACCTTGAGCACACCACTGTAGGCGGCCTTGTAGACCGGCGTGGCCACGACCAGCGCACGGGCGAAGGCCACCTGCTCAATGGCCCGCACCACGCTCGGGTGCGCCCAGTCGGCCAGCAGCAGCGCCTGCGGTGACAGGTCTCGAATGTGCAAACGGTCCACGCGCAGACACCGACCATCCACTTGCGCGTGCAGGCGGTGGGCCACCTCGTTCAGCAGTGTGGACGAGCGTGAATGCCCGGAAGGACTGCCAGCAATCAACAAAACAGACATCAAAAAACCTCCCTGGAACCTATCCGGCGTGTGACAGCGGTGAAGGCTTATTTCTTGGTGTAGATCTGGTCGAACGTGCCGCCATCAGCAAAGTGCACCTTGGCCGCCTGTTCCCAGCCGCCAAAGGCGTCTCCAATCTTGAACAGGTTGAGCTTGGGCAACTGCTGGGCGTACTTGGCCTGGGCTTTGGCCGAGGTGGGACGGTAGAAGTGCTTGCCGATGATGTCCTGAGCCTCTTCGGTGTAAAGGAACTTCAGGTATTCCTCGGCCACCGCTCGGGTGCCTTTGCGGTCCACGTTTTTGTCCACCACCGTCACCGCCGGTTCGGCCAGGATGGACAACGAGGGGTAGACAAAGTCCACCCGGTTGCCAAACTCTTTTTCCAGCAGGTAAGCCTCGTTTTCCCAGGACAGGAACACATCGCCCTGGTTGCGCTGGGCGAAGGTGACCGACGAGCCGCGCGCACCGGTGTCGAGCACGGGCACGTTGGCGTAGAGCTTGGCCACAAATTCCTGGGCCTTGGCGTCGCCGCCGTATTTGCGCTTGGCAAACTCCCAGGCCGCCAGGTAGTTCCAGCGAGCACCGCCCGAGGTTTTGGGATTCGGGGTGATGACCTTCACATCGGGGCGGATCAGATCGTCCCAGTCCTTGATGTTTTTGGGGTTGCCCGCGCGCACCACCAGCACGATGGTGGAGGTGTAGGGCGACGAACCCAGCGGCAGACGCTTCTGCCAGTCCTTGGGAATCCAGCCGCCGTTGGAGTGCAGCGCGTTGGTGTCACCGGCCAGCGCCAGGGTGGCCACGTCGGCGTCCAAGCCGTCGATGATGGACCGGGCCTGTTTGCCCGAGCCGCCGTGGCTCTGCTTGATGGTGACGTCCTGGCCTGTTTTGGCTTTCCAGTGCTGAATAAACGCCTTGTTGTATTCCACGTACAGCTCCCGCGTGGGGTCGTACGAAACATTGAGCAAGGTCAGCGGCTGCTGCGCAAATGCGCTGAAGGCCGACCCTGCCAAGCCCGAGGCCAGCAAAAGATTGATAAAGTCGCGACGTGCTTGCATGAGGAGTTTCTCCGTGAGTGTGTGAACAACGGAGCGCATCATGGAAGCAAAGCATAAATACTGGAACGAATAAGTTATCAGTTGTTTATAACTAAAACACCTATACAAAATTCCCCAAGGATATCAACATGCCACGCACCGTTAACTGCATCAAGCTGGGCAAAGAGGCCGAAGGCCTGGACTTTCCGCCCTACCCCGGCGAGCTGGGTAAACGCATCTTTGAAAGCGTGAGCAAGGAAGCCTGGGCGGCCTGGCTCAAGCACCAGACCATGCTGTTGAATGAAAACCGCCTGAACCTGGCCGACGCGCGTGCTCGCCAGTACCTGGCACGCCAGATGGAAAAACACTTTTTCGGTGAAGGCGCTGACGCAGCGGCCGGCTACGTGCCTCCACCCGCAGACCGCTGAAATCCGGGCCACTCTTGCGGTTTTCGCATTGACTGTAGCCAACCGCCACGCCCTGGTGATCGGCGCCGGTTTGGCCGGTGCCGCCGTGTGCGTGGCTCTGGCCCGGCGGGGCTGGCACACGACGCTGATTGACGCCGAGAGCGGCCCGGCACGGGCCGCCTCCGCTTTGCCCGTAGGCATGCTGAGCCCGCACGTGACCAAGGTGCCCACACCGCTTTCGCGCCTGTCTGCGCTGGGCGTTGCCGACACACGCACCGAACTGGAGCGACTGCTGCCCCAGAGGCACGGCTGGCAGGCCTGTGAGGTGGACAACCTCGGGCACGATCCCGGCCGCTGGCCAGCCGCCTTGGTACGGCCAGCTGCGCTGGTACAGGCCTGGCTGAGCGAGGCCGGGCGGCTCGGCGGCCTGACCACCCTGTGGAACACACCGGTGACGCGATTGCGGCACAGCGAATCCCAAACCGGTTCGGCGCATTTGCCAACCGCTCGTCCAGTCTGGCAAGCCCTGGATTCGGCAGGTCAGGTGCTGGCCGAGGCACCCGTGGCCGTGGTGGCCGCAGCATTTGGCAGTCTGGCCTTGCTGGAGGCCAGCACACCCGAGCTGTCTCCGGCGGTGCTGCCTTTGCGCCCGGTGAAGGGGCAGATGAGTCTGGCCGCGCTGAACGGAGCACCGCTGGCCCAACGACCCCAGCGCGACAGCGGTGTTTTTGTGCCCGACTACGAAGACACTGGGCTTGCCCCAGACTGGCCCACCCGGATTTGGGCGATGGGGTCGACCTACATACGCGGCGACGCCAGCACTGAGGTTAACGGTGCCGACCACGAGCGCAATGTGCAGAGTCTGCAAGCCATGCATCCTGAAGCCGGACAGCGTCTGCGCGAGGCGGCAGCTCGTGGCGCCCTGCTCGGCTGGGCGCATGTGCGCTGCGCGTCCCTGGACCGTTTGCCTCTGGTCGGCGCCCTCCCTGATGTGGCTGCCCTGCACAGACTCATGCAGGGAGCGGGCGCGCGGCGCAGCCAGGTGCCATTGGCCGCCACCCCGCGCAGGCCCGCACTCTTTATGCTGAGCGCCCTCGGCTCTCGGGGACTGACGCTGGCCCATTGGTGCGCCCAGTTGCTGGCTGCGCAAATCGATGGCACACCCTTGCATGGGTACGAGCCGGACCTGCTTCGGGCCTTGGATCCCGCCCGTTTTGCATGGCGCCAAGCGCGCAAACAACCCACACGGATGACGTGACGGAGATCTACAGCAGCGCCATCCAGCGCGACAGTTCCGGCGGCTGCAGTGGGCGTGCAAGCAAGATGGAAATGCCGGCCCGCCGCGTGTTGCGCTTGACCCGGTGGCGGTTCCACCAATCGGACAGCGGCCCGGCCAGTTCACTGGTCGCCATGGTCAGGGCTTGAGGGAATCGTTCAGAAAACAGGCGTGCCAGCGACCACGCATCAATCTGGTGGTCGTCCAGGTTGAACACGCCACAGCAGTAATGGTGGAGCCCCATCAACTTAATGGCCAATTCGGTGCTGGTGACCTCGTCTGTTTCAACCACACCAGCCAGCGCAAGTCGCGAGCGCAGGTACATGCGCTCCTCCGCATCGGATCCCGCCAGCAAGGCCCTCTTGGGACGCTGTTGAAGCAAACCCGCGTCCTGCTGCAGCGGGGCCGGAGCGGAAATATCCAGATCGATCAGACCGGAATCGACCTGAAACGCGGCAAAAACCGCATCCAGATCGTTGAGCAAATCAGCCCACTGGATTGGCCGTTGCAGCACCCGCCAGGCTTGTTCAGGGGCATCGGGCCCCACCCAGATCAGGCGCTGACCCGGCGGCAACGCCTTCGCGTGCAACAGCACGGCCTCAGCACTCTGGCCATCGACCAGGATGACCTCTGAAGTCCCCACCGCCAGCGAGGTGCCTGGCACCGTCATGGGCGACCACAGAACATACGACAGACTGCGCTCCTCCGACAAGCGAAACACCGTGTTGAGCGCGTGCCGCTCCACATCCGTAAAACCGACCACGTCGACAAAAATTCGCTGTCTTTCCATGATGCGAATATTAAGCCCAGCCCTGCCCATCAGCGCCGCCATCCCGATGGGACGTCTGCACAAAAACCGCCAGGACGCCAGCGAGGAAAGGAGGACGGTCTTTTTATTTCTTTTGGGTATATATGAATGATAAAAAAATAGTTTGGAATATATGAGTGCGAACTTACAGTCGCTCCCATGCCTGAATTCGCCATCCTCTGTGCCGGCTTTGCCGAGGGACCCATCGTCGGACCGACCGGCGTGGGGGCGACTCACTCATGACGCCCCTTCTGATCGTTTTCCCCGATGTCAAACCTGCCATGACCGCAGGCACCGACCTGCTGTTGGCGGCCTTCGGCAGGCTCGGTCGCACGGTGAAACTGGTGCACCAGCGGCTGGTGCCAGGGCGGGTGGTCGGCCCGCGGTGTGCCGGCAGCCTGCTGGTGGCGGTGATCACCCTGGGGGTGTCGCACCAACCGGGCCCGACCCGTTCCAGGGTGCAGTCGCTCATGCCCAGCACGCCGGGACTGGCTTCGCTGCTGACCGCAGTTGCCATGCTGTACAAGGCAGCCCGGGCTCGGTGCGCTCTGTATGGCTGGCCTGCGCTGGCGTCAAGCTGATCGCTCTCTGACTCTTTTTCACACCACGACGATGTACCAGTATTCTGAATTTGACAGCCAGTTCGTTCACCTGCGGGCACAACAGTTCCGTGACCAGCTTGAGCGCTGGCAGGCTGGCACGCTGCGCGAGGACGAGTTCAAGCCGCTGCGGCTGCAAAACGGATGGTATGTGCAGCGTTTCGCCCCCATGCTGCGTGTGGCTGTGCCTTACGGCGAACTCTCCAGCCCGCAACTGCGCGTGCTGGCCAAAATCGCCAGGGACTACGACCACAAAGAAGAGCACGACACCTCCAAAGCCCAGGCAGGCCTGGCCGACGTGCCCACCCTGCCCGATCGCTGCGGCCACTTCACCACGCGCCAGAACGTGCAGTACAACTGGATTCCCCTGCACCGCTCGGCCGACGTGATGGACCTGCTGGCCAGTGTGAACATGCACGGCATTCAGACCAGCGGCAATTGCATCCGCAACATCACCACCGACGCGCTGGCCGGCATTGCGGTGGACGAGGTGGCCGACCCCCGCCCGTTTGCCGAAATCATGCGCCAGTGGAGCACGCTGCACCCCGAATTTTCCTTCCTGCCGCGCAAGTTCAAGATCGCCATCACCGGCGCCCGCGAAGATCGAGCCGCCACACCCTGGCACGACGTGGGCCTGCGCCTGTTGCGCAATGTGGATGGCGACCTGGGCTTCCAGGTCCGCGTGGGCGGTGGCATGGGCCGCACACCCATCATTGGTGCGGTGATCCGCGAGTTTCTGCCCTGGCACCAGATCCTCAACTACCTGGAAGCCGTGGTACGCGCCTACAACCGATTCGGCCGCCGCGACAACATTTATAAGGCCCGCATCAAGATTCTGGTGAAGGCCGAAGGCCAGGCGTTTACCGACCAGGTGGAAGCCGAATACCGCGACATTCTGGACAAGGACGGCGCACCGCACACCATCACCCAGGCCGAACTTGACCGTGTGAGCACTTTCTTTGTGGCGCCCCAGCTCAATTGCGATCGTAAAAGCGCCGATGCCAAGATCGCGCACATTTTGAAGGCCGCAGCCGAAGACGATGTGGAATTCAGCCGCTGGCTGCAGCAAAACGTGAAGCCGCACCAGAACCCGGACCTGCGGGCCGTGACGCTGTCGTTCAAGCGCATCGGCGCGGCCCCTGGCGACGCCACCGCCGACCAGCTGGACCGCGCAGCCGACCTGGCAGACCGCTTCTCTGCTGGCGAAGCCCGCGTGACGCACGAACAAAACCTGCTGCTGCCATGGGTGCGCTGCGACCAGCTGCCCGAGCTGTGGCGCGAAGCCCGCCGCCTGGGCCTGGCCAAGCCCAACATCGGCCTGCTGAGCGACATGATCGCCTGCCCCGGCGGTGATTTCTGCGACCTGGCCAACGCCCGCTCGCTGCCGATCGCGCAAACGCTGCTGAACCGCTACAAAGACCTGGACGAGCTGCACGACCTGGGCGAGATCGACCTGCACATCAGCGGCTGCATCAACAGTTGCGGCCACCACCACAGCGGCCACATTGGCATTCTCGGCGTCGACAAGGACGGCCAGGAGTGGTACCAGATCACGCTGGGCGGCTCGGACGGCACCCGCCTGTCGGGCGATGCCACGCCGGGCAAGGTCATTGGACCGGCGTTCGCAGCCAGCGAAGTGCCCGACGTGATTGAAGCCCTGCTGGACACCTACCGCACCCAGCGCACCAGCGGCGAGACCTTTGTGCACACGGTGCGCCGCACCGGGCTGGACGCCTTCAAGACCGCGGCCAACGCCGTGCGCGTGAGCACCGCCCGCGCCTGAAACGCTGAGCCGACACGACAGGAACACCCATGAGCACGACCACTTTTCTTGACCTGGCACTGGCCGACCACTTTGTGCCTGCCGAGCCCGAGCACCAGCGCCTGGTGTTGACCAACGACAGCGACCCGCGCGAAGCCGACCTGAGCGGCATCACCGTGATCGAGCTGCAGTTCCCAAAGTTCAACGACGGGCGGGCCTTCAGCCAGGCGTTTTTGCTGCGCCGGCGCCTCGGTTTCACCGGTACCATTCGCGCCACCGGTGACGTGCTGCTTGACCAGCTGCTGCAAATGCAGCGCAGCGGCTTCACACAAGCCGTGCTGCGCGCCGACCAGAACCTGGCGCATGGCCAAGCGCTGCTGACCCACTTCCCGGCTTTTTACCAAGGCGATGCGGTGCACACCGCGCCGCATTTTGTGGCATCCGTGGTCACACACGCCTGAGCAGGATGCCCCATGAGCGCCATCGACCTTTACAACGCCCCGTCCCCCACCTTTGCAGACAAGGTGGCGCACAGCCTGGCCTTGTTGCAACGCGCCGTGAGCGATTACCCCAAGCTGACCCAGGCCTCCAGTCTGGGCGCTGAAGACATGGTGGTCACCCACCTGATTCACATGGCGGGCATTCAGAGCGGCATATTTGTGCTCGACACCGGAAAGCTGCACCCCGAAACGCTGGCATTGGTGGGCCAGATTGAGCAACGTTACACCCGCAGCGTCGAGGTGTACCGCCCCAAAAACGAGTCGGTAGCGAAGTTTGTGCGCCACCACGGCGAAGAGGCCATGTACCAAAGCATGGACCTGCGCAAGCAGTGCTGCGACATCCGCAAGATGGAGCCGCTGGCCCGCGCCTTGGCCGGCAAAGACGGCTGGATCACCGGGCTGCGCCGCGAACAGTCCAACGCCCGCGCCGAAGTGGCCGACATCGTGCAAGAAACCGGCGCATTTGGCGCCCGCGTGAAGATCAGTCCACTGGTGGAATGGACCTGGGGCGACGTGTGGCACTTCATCGCCCAGCACCGACTGGACTACAACGCCCTGCACGACCAGTTTTACCCCAGCATTGGTTGCGCGCCCTGCACCCGTGCCATCAGCGTGGGCGAAGACTTCCGCGCCGGCCGCTGGTGGTGGGAAGACGAAAAAGCCAAAGAGTGCGGCTTGCATGTGCAGTCCATCGAATCCCAACGCCCCCAGGCTGCCTGAATTTTTCGAGCAAAACACCATGAACGCCCGTACCGAAACCGCCGTGCTGCAGACCACCGAACACCACCTGAGCAACGCCCACCTGGACGCGCTCGAAGAAGAAACCATCTTCATCCTGCGCGAAGTGGCGGCGGCTTTCGAGCGCCCCGCCCTGCTCTTTTCGGGCGGCAAGGACTCGCTGGTGATGCTGCGATGCGCCGAAAAAGCTTTCGGCGCTGGCCGCATCCCTTACCCGCTGCTGATGATCGACACCGGCCACAACTTCCCCGAAGTGACCGATTTCCGCGACAGCCGCGCCGCCGAACTGCAGGCCGAGTTGATCGTGCGCCAGGTCGAAGACTCCATGAAGCGGGGCACCGTGCGCCTGGCCCACCCCGGAGAGAGCCGCAACGTGCACCAGTCGGTCACGCTGCTCGAAGCGATTGAAGAATTCCGCTTCGATGCGCTGATCGGCGGCGCCCGCCGTGACGAAGAAAAGGCCCGCGCCAAGGAGCGCATCTTTTCGCACCGCGACAGCTTCGGCCAGTGGCAACCCAAGGCCCAGCGGCCCGAGCTGTGGACCCTGTTCAACACCCGCCTGGCCCCGGGCGAACACTTCCGCGTGTTCCCCATCAGCAACTGGACCGAGCTGGACGTGTGGCAGTACATCGAGCGCGAAAACATCGCCCTCCCATCGATCTATTACACGCACCAGCGCGAGGTGGTGGACCGCCGTGGTTTGCTGGTGCCCGTCACGGAACTGACTCCACCAAAAGACGGCGAAACCGTGCAGGTGCGCGACGTGCGCTTTCGCACCGTGGGCGACATCACCTGCACCTGCCCGGTGGAAAGCCTGGCCGCCACGGCCGCCGACATCGTGATTGAAACGCTGGCCGCTGACGTGAGCGAGCGCGGCGCGACGCGCATGGACGACAAGACGTCGGAAGCTTCGATGGAGAAGCGCAAGAAAGACGGGTATTTTTAGCCCACCCCCACCCCCATCGCTTATCGCTTCGCCCCTCAAGGGGCAACGCCAGCAGCCCGGCATAGCCGGTTCTGCGGCGTTCTAAAACAAGACACTTTTCTCGGACCCAACCATGAACGCTGTAGTTTTTCCTTCCACCGCCACCGCCACCGCCACCGCCACCGACACGCGCCCCGCCCTGAAATTCATCACCTGCGGTTCGGTGGACGACGGCAAAAGCACGCTCATTGGCCGCCTGCTGGTGGACAGCAAAGCCGTGCTGCAAGACCACCTGGCCGGTGTGCAGCGCCAGGGTGAGACCGACCTCGCACTGCTGACCGACGGCCTGTCGGCCGAGCGCGAACAGGGCATCACCATCGACGTGGCCTACCGCTACTTCAACACCGAAACCCGCAAATTCATCATCGGCGACGCGCCCGGCCACGAACAGTACACCCGCAACATGGTCACGGCAGCCTCCAGCGCCGACGCGGCCGTGGTGCTGGTGGACGCCACCAAGCTCGACTGGAAAGACGCCGGGCTGAAGCTCTTGGTGCAGACCCGCCGCCATTCGCTGCTGCTGAAACTGCTGCGCGTGCCGTCCATCGTGTTTGCTGTGAACAAGCTCGACGCCGTGGCCGACAGCGCGCTGGCGTTCGCTCACATCAGCGGCGCGTTGATGGCCTTTGCCGCCGAAGCGGGCATCACCGTCGCGGCCACCGTGCCGGTCTCAGCGCTCAAAGGCTGGAACGTGGTGGACGCCGCTGGCGACGCCGCATGGTGCGGCTACACAGGCCCCACGCTGCTGGAAATTCTGGAACACCTGCCCGTGACAGCCGCCGACACGGCGCTGCCTTTCGCTTTTCCGGTGCAATGGGTTGAAAAGTTCAGCAGTTCGTCCGACACCAGCCAGGGCCGCCGCGTGTTCTGGGGCCGTGTGGCCACCGGCGGCGTGCAGCCGGGTCAGCAAGTGAAGGTCATGCCCAGCGGCCAAACCGCCCAAGTGGCGCAAGTTCTCGACCATGCGCGCACACCCAAAGCCGTGCAGGCTGGTCACAGCGCAGGCATCGTGCTGGACCGCGAGGTCGACGTATCACGCGGCGACTGGCTGCTGGCGGCCGACAACAGCGGCGGTACAGCCCTGGAAGGCAGCCGCGAGATCCGCGCCACCGTGGCCTGGCTGGACGACGAAACCCTGGTGGCAGGCCGCGTCTACTGGGCGCTGCACGGTCACCGCTGGGTCAAGGCCAAGGTCAAGCGCATCGTGCACAAGCTCGATATCAACACCCTGGCCGAAGAGGACGCCACGCAGCTGGAACCCAACGCCATCGGTCACATCGAACTGAGTCTGCAAGAGCCCCTGGTGACCCTGCCGTTTGCGCTGTCGCGCGCATTGGGCTCCCTGGTGCTTGTGGACACGGCCAGCCACAAGACCTCTGGCGCCCTGCTGGTGAACTGAACCCGCGCCGGACAACCTTAACTTATGTCAACGCAAGGGGCTTGACCCCGCCTTACCCTCTGGGAAACCCTAAAATCCAAGGTTTCACCGAACCGCACCCACCACCATGACCCACGTTGTCACCGAATCCTGCATCCGCTGCAAGTACACCGATTGTGTGGACGTCTGCCCCGTCGACTGTTTCCGTGAAGGTCCCAACTTCCTGACCATCGACCCCGATGAGTGCATCGACTGCGCCGTCTGCATTCCCGAATGCCCGGTCAGCGCGATCTACGCCGAAGAAGACCTGCCCAAGGACCAGTTGCACATGACCAAGCTCAACGCCGATCTGGCCGTGCTGCCGGGCTGGAAAAGCATCACCAAGCGCAAAGAGCCGCTGCCCGACGCCGATGACTGGAAGGACCGCACGGGCAAGCTGTCCGAGCTGATCCGCTGAACAGCATGGACCCGCAACTGGCACCTGCCGTGATGGACACCGCCGCTGAGCACGATGGCCCGATCGAAACCGATGCCGTCATCGTGGGTGCCGGTCCGGTGGGCCTGTTTCAGGTGTTTGAACTCGGGTTGCTGGAGATCAAGGCGCATGTGATCGACGCGCTGCCCTACCCCGGTGGCCAGCCCGTGGAACTGTACCCCGACAAGCCGATTTACGACATACCGGCCATTCCAGTCTGTACCGGCCAGGAACTCACCGACAGCCTGCTCAAGCAGATTGCCCCCTTTGGCGCCACGTTCCACTTGGGTCAGGAAGTGACCACCGTGGCGCAACAAGATGACGGGCGCTTCTTCGTCGCCACGTCCAAAGGCACCCGGTTTCTCACCAAGACCTTGTTCATTGCCGCCGGGGTGGGTGCCTTTCAGCCGCGCCTGCTGAAGGTCGACGGCCTGGAGCGTTTCGACGGCACACAGGTGTTCTACCGGGTCAAGAACCCGGCCGACTTCGCTGGCAAAAACCTGGTCATCGTGGGCGGTGGCGACTCGGCCATCGACTGGGCGCTCAACTTCGCGGCCGAAGGCCCGAACAAAGCCGAGAGCGTGATCCTGATCCACCGCCGCGACGGCTTCAAGGCTGCGCCCGCCAACGTGGCCAAGATGCGCGAACGGTGTGAACAACTGGAAATGCAGCTCATCGTCGGCCAGATCACCGGCCATGAAGAAAAAGACGGCCGCCTCAGCGGTGTCAAAGTCACCGGCTCTGACGCTGTGACCCGCCTGGTGCCGCTCAACGTGCTGCTGGTCTTTTTTGGTTTGTCGCCCAAGCTCGGGCCCATTGCCGATTGGGGCCTGGAGATTGAGCGCAAACAGTTGGTCGTGGACACCGAAAAGTTTTCCACCAGCGTTCCCGGCATCTTCGCGGTGGGCGACATCAACACCTACCCGGGTAAGAAGAAACTTATTTTGTGCGGTTTCCACGAATGCGCGCTGGCCGCTTTTGGCGCCATGCCCATCATCTTTCCGGACAAGAAAGTGTTTCTGCAATACACCACCACCAGCCCCAAACTACACAAGGTGCTGGGCGTCGAGTCACCGGTATTTGACTGAGCCGATCCCATCAAAACCCATTGAGCCGTCCGGGCTCCCCAACAAAGCCCTCCCCCGGAGGGCTTTGTTTTTGCATCTACAATTCCGACGCGCTTGGAAAAGCGCGTTCGCTGGGGGTGTTGCGGTCTGACAAGACAGCGACTGAGAAAGTCTCTTTGAACCTGATTGAGGTAATCCTCGCGCAGGGAAGCAGCCACTCAAAAACTGACGCACACCCGCCCGCAGTGTCTCAGCCTTGCGTGCAGCCGACCTGCCATTGACGTCCCACGGACAACACACATGGCAACCACCACCCGACACGCATCCCCAATTTGCTTACCCACTGCGGCAGCAAGTCCCTTCAAACCCAGAGCTGCCGCCCTGGCTTGCCTGCTTGCTTGCACATCCGCAGCGCAAGCGCAAAGCACAGCACCCACCGCCAGCCTGGCTGAAATCGTCATTCAAAGCAGCACCGTCACGGCCTCGCCCGACGTCAGTGGGTTTGCTGACCAGCCCCTGGCGACTGCGCCGCTCAGCGCCACCGTGATCTCGTCGGACCAGATCATCAACACAGGTGCTCGCCGCTTGAGCGACCTGTACCGCCTGGACGCGTCGGTCTCAGACGCCTACAACGCTGGCGGCTACTACGACTACGCCAGCGTGCGCGGCTTCGTGATCGACAACACCTACAACTACCGCCGCGAAGGCTTGCCCATCAGCGCCGAAACCGCGCTCCCGCTGGACCACCTGGCGCGCGTGGAGTTGCTGAAAGGCACCAGCGGCATCCAGGCGGGCACCAGCGCACCCGGCGGCCTGTTCAACCTGGTGGTGAAGCGCCCCACCCAAAACACATTGCGCAGCCTGCGCCTGGACGCCGCCAGCACCGGCAACGCGCTGGTGCATGCCGACCTGGGCGGGCGCCTGGGTGACAACCGAGACGTGGGCTACCGCCTCAACCTGCTTGGAGAGCGCCTGAACAGCCACGCGCATGGCACCGAAGGCCAGCGCGCCCTGATGGCCCTGGCGATGGACGCGCGCCTGTCGCCCGACAGCCTGCTGGAAGGGGAATTCGAAGTCTCGCGCCGCAGCCAGGCCAGCGTGCCAGGCCTGAGTCTGCTGGGCACCACCCTGCTGCCGGCAGACCCGCGCATCAACATCAACACCCAGCCCTGGACCCAGCCCGTGGTGTTCCAGAATTTCAGCGGCAGCGTGCGCTACACCCAGGCCATCAACAACGACTGGAACTGGCAAGCGCAGTTGGGTACGCAACGGCTGAAGACCGATGATCGACTCGCGTATCCCTATGGCTGTTATGAACCGGTTTCAGATGAGTACCTTTTCAGCTATTGCCCCAACGGCGACTTCGACCTGTACGACTACCGCAGCGAAAACGAACGCCGCAACACCACGGCTGCTCAATGGCGCATCAATGGCACGCTGACCACCGGCGGCCTTCAACACCAGTTAAGCGCCGGCGCGCTCACCAGCCGCTTCACCGACCGGGGTCAGCCGCAAGCCGACGATCCGTACAACCCAGTGGGCATTGGCAACATTTATACCCTGCCCCCATTCGCGCCATTGGCCGAATTCACCGACCCGTACACCAACCGCACCGAGCGCAGCACCGAGTTTTTCGTCACCGACGTGATTCGCTGGAACGACCAGCTTCAAACCTGGTTCGGCCTGCGCCACACGCGGCTCGACCGCACCAGCGTGCGCACCGACGCAACGCGGTCCACCGCCTATACCCAGAACGTCACCACGCCATGGCTGGCAGCCACCTGGCAGCTCAACGCGGCACAGATGGCCTACGCCAGCTGGGGACAAGGTGTCGAGTCTGAAGTCGCCCCCGGCCGCCCCCGCTACACCAACCAGGGCGAGCCACTGCCCGCACTCAAAAGCCGGCAGTGGGAACTGGGGCTGAAATCAGACGACGGCGGCCAGCGCTGGAACGCCACCCTGTTCAGCATGGTTCGCCCTGCGTCTGGCGATCTGCTGTTGGGTGGTGCAACAGAATGCGCTGCGGATGACTCCTGCACCCGCATCATCGACGGCAACGCCCGCCACCAAGGACTGGAACTCGGCGGTGGCCGCACCAGTGGTGCCTGGTCGTACAACGCCAGCGCCACCTGGATTCACGCCGAACGCCGCAGCTCGGTGATCGATCCGGCTCTGAACGGCCAACGCCCCACCAACGTGCCCAACTGGGTACTGAGAGCCAACGTCAGCCACGCGCTGGCCGCTGTGCCCGGGCTGCACCTCGGCGCCCACCTCTCGCACGAAGGCCGGCGGGCGGTGCTGCCCAACGGTTCTTTGCAGCTGCCTTCCTGGACACGAATTGACGCGTCGCTGCGCTACGAGACCCGGCTGCAAGACCAACCAGCTACCTGGACCTTGGCGGTCGACAACCTGCTGGATAGGCGTTTCTTCAAAGAATCGCCCTATCAGTATGGTCACGTCTACCTGTTCCCAAACGCACCACGGACCGTTCGCTTGTCGCTCGAGACAAATTTCTGAAAAAACACGGCCCACTTGAAAAAGTGGTGGAAATGTCCCTATAATTAAAAGCTGTTCCCTGATAGCTCAGTCGGTAGAGCGACGGACTGTTAATCCGCAGGTCCCTGGTTCGAGTCCAGGTCGGGGAGCCAAGTAAATCAAGAGTCAGCAGGTTAGCGCCTGCTGACTTTTTTGCTTTCTGGATCTGCCGTGTCCGACACGTGTCCGAAATTCTTCGCGGACACATGCATGTGTCCGGATCGCAACAGCTCGGCATTGCCCAGTCAGCATCGACAACGTCGAACTACTCGGTGACCTACCTCTGTGGGCTAGATTTGTCAGCGAATCCAGCATGCCCGAGGCGCCCGCAGCGCCCTACAGTTGCCTACATACCTCCACCGGGAGATTGCCGTGCAACAGACCTCTGCCCCACCCCCGGAAACACAGGATCAAGTTTCGACCGTGTTGGGGTCTCCTCGTTTTCAGTGCAATAAGTGACGGTACGAAAAACTAGCACTGGCGCGGAGGTGGTGTTGGTAGATCGTTGATTTCATTGACTTTCCTGTTCACTTTCAAATCTGCGATTCGTGGCGTCAAACCGTGGTCGGTTTCATCCATTGGTGCCAGTTATCGATGC
>Ga0208242_100223_pt1 | contig 61838 bp, 60 predicted proteins | sample SubbioAug_CSW13A_FD_184825 | JGI IMG/M metagenome (GOLD analysis project Ga0208242, IMG submission 184825) | Serpentinite rock and fluid subsurface biosphere microbial communities from McLaughlin Reserve, California, USA - CR12Aug_CSW13A (SPAdes) | ecosystem: Environmental > Terrestrial > Deep...
GCTTGCCCAGCCCCTTGGCGCCGCCAGCGTACTGCTCGATCAGCCTGAAGATCAGCTCGCCCTCGCGCCCGGCGTCGCAGGCGTTGATCAGCGCCGTCACGTCTTTGCGCTTGGCCAGCTTGACCACAGCGTTGAGGCGCGACTTGGTTTTCTCGATCGGCCGCAGGTCGAACTGCGGCGGGATCACCGGCAGGTGGGCAAAGCTCCACTTGCCGCGCTTGACTTCGTGGCTCTCGGGGGCGGCGATCTCCACCAAGTGCCCCACCGCCGAGGTGACAAGGTAGCGCTCGTTCTCGTAGTGTTCGTCGTGTTTGTCGAACTTGCCCGCCAGCGGCGTCAAGGCGCGCACCAAGTCTTGGGCGACCGAGGGTTTTTCGGCGATTACCAGGGTTTTGTGGCTGTTGCTCGTGGTCATCATCTCTACAATCCGTTCTCATGCGCGCACGCGCGCCCATGCATGAGTTAACCTTAGCAAAGTTTTGGCCCTTTTCCATGAAGCGCCCAAATCTTGCTCAGCCGACCGATCACCTTCCGGCTTACTCTCGCCCCCAATCCGCCCTGCTCAACTTGCCTGCGCCTTTGCCCCCATGACCGACGCCCGCCTTCTGGCCGATTTGCACGCCGCCGCCGAATCGGTGTGGCAAGACGTGGTGCCGCTGTGTCCGGGCTTTGCGGTCGAGGTGCTGCCGCGCATCGACTCCACCAACTCCGAGCTCATGCGCCGCGCCCGCGACGGCGCGCTGCACCCGCTGCTGCTGGTGGCGGCCGAGCAGAACGCGGGCCGGGGCCGCCAAGGGCGTCAATGGCACAGCCAACCCGGAGCCGCGCTCACCTTCTCGCTCGGCCTGCCGCTGCAGCCGGCCGAATGGTCGGGCCTGTCGCTGGCGGTGGGGGTGGCCTTGGCCGAGGCGCTGCACCCGCAGGTGCAGATCAAGTGGCCCAACGACCTGTGCTGGCAAGGCCGCAAGCTCGGCGGCGTGCTGGTCGAGACCGTGTCCTTGGGCGCGCAACGCTACGCGGTGATCGGGGTTGGCCTGAACCTGGTGGCGCCGGCATTGCCCTCTGATGGGGTGCTCGGCCCCGGCATGCCGGCCTTGCCCGCTGCGGGCTTGCTCGATTTGATGCCTGATGCCGCCAAGGGCGTGGGCCACTGGCTGCGTCGCGTGGCGGCGCCGCTGCTGCGCCAAGCGCTGGATTTTGAAGCCCAGGGCTTTGGCCACCTGGTGCCGCGCTACGCCGCCCGCGATGCCTTGATGGGGCGCCCGGTGCGCCTATCAGACGGCCGCGAAGGCGTGGCCGACGGGGTGCGCGCCGACGGGGCGCTGTGGCTGACCGCGGCCAGCGGGCGCAGCGCGGTCTGGCAACACGAAGTGAGCGTGCGCCCGTGCTGAGAACGCTGGCGCTGCTGTTGCTGCTGGGCAACCTGTTGCTCTGGGCCTATGGCCAGGGCCATCTGGCGCCGCTCGGGCTGGCCCCGCACCAAGCGCGCGAACCCGAGCGGCTGGCGCAGCAGGTGGCGCCGCAGGCGCTGCGCGTGCTCAATGCCCCTGCGCCCGCTGCCCTGACCGATCCCGATCCCGATCCCGCGCCCGCCCCTGAACCACCACCCGATCCGGCTGCAACCGAACCCACCGCGATCGCTCCAGCCGAAACACCCGTCCCGCCCGCTCTGGCCACTGCTCCTGCTCCTGCCACAACCACCACGGTGGCGACTGCGGGCAACGCTTGCTGGCGGGCCATCCGCTTGAGCAGCGGGCAGGCGGCACTGATTCGCGCCGCCCTGAGCGAACGCGCCGACCTGCAGGGCCGCTGGAGCTTGAGCGAGGTGCGCATCGCGCCGCGTTGGCTGGTTTATGTCGGGCCACTGGCGAACGAGCGCGCCCTGCAGCAGCGCCGCGCCGAATTGACGCTGGCCCAGATCGAGCACCGCAGCCTGGCCGCGCCGCTGGCGCCGGGACTGGCGCTGGGCACCTTCAGCGCCCGCGAGGGCGCCGAGCGCGCCTTGGCACAACTGCGCGCGCGCGGCGTCACCGACGCCCGCGTGCTGCAAGAACGGCCTGAATCGATCGTGCACACGCTGCTGCTCAACCCCATCAGCACCGCCGAGCGCCGCCATCTCGAAGCCAAAGCCATCTGGCCGCCCAACGCGCTGCAGCCGTGCCCCTAAAAGCCGGTCCGCGCGCACCACCCCGCGCCCGTAGCTGCCGCCGCAACCCAAGGCCCCCACAAGCCCCTGCATCCGACTAAATCTTTATAAAAAACCAACTTTGAGCAGTAAAATGCTAATAAAAGCAGCAAAAAACTCAAAAAATCTGGTCCATTTCTGTAGTATTTTGAAATCATGCTGACCATTCACCCCTCTCACCGCTCCGAAACGCGCGCCGCCTTGCGTGCGCTGGTGCTGTTGGGTGCTGCATGCCTTGCCTTGTTTTGGCTGCCTCTGCCGCAGTTTGCCGATTGGCCGCAGTTCGATCTCAAGTTCAGACTGGCCCTCGACATGGTCGCGGTGTGTTTGGCTGCCTTGATCTTTGCCATTGTCTGGTCGGCACCGGCGGGCAGCGCACCACGCGGCGCCCAGCTGTTGGCCAGCGCTTTTTTGGGCGTGGCGCTGCTCGACGGGTTGCACTTGTTGCTCACCGCCACGGTGCCCGGTTACGACTCCGCCAACCTATACGCCTTGGATTTTTCGCTGGCCTCGCGCCTAGTGGCTGCGCTGGCTATGCTGTATGCCGTCTGGCAGCCTTGGTCCCAGCGCCCGCTCTCGCGCAAAGCGCGCTGGCATGCCGCGATGCTGGCTTTGGCGAGCTCGGTGGCGATGTTGGGCTTGGTGCTGCTCTTTGGCACCGGGTTGCGCTGGCCTGCGTTTTTAGAGCAAGGCGCCGATGCCATCGGCCCAGCGATGCACCAGCGCTGGGTGCTTGGGCTGCTGCTCGTCCTGCTGGTGCTGGGTGCCTTGCGCCTGCTCAGCTTGCTGCGCCAACCCCGCCGGTTCAATGCCAGCGGCTTTCTGGGCGCGACGCTGGCGCTGCTGGCCAACAGTGCCCTGCTGTTGCACGGCACCGGCTCGACCGACCCTTACTTGATCAGCGGCTACGCCTTCAAGCTGCTGGCCTACGGCTTTCTCTATCAGGCCCTGTTTGCAGAAACCGTCCGGGCGCCGCACCGCGCACTGCTCGCGCGCACCACCGAGCTCGAACAGGCCCGCGCCCAACTGGCGCACGATCACCAGCAACTGCAGGCCGCCAGCGCGCAAATGCAGCAAGAAATCGCCGAACGCGAACGCGCCCAAGCCGAGCGCGCAACCCTGGTGCACCAACTGAGCGACCTGGCGGCGAACGTTCCCGGGGTGCTGTTCACCTACCGCCACGACGCCGACGGCCGTCCCCACTGCCACTACCTGAGCCAGCGTGCCGAGGCCGTGTGCGGCCTGGCGCGCGAGCAGCTGCAAGCCGACATTGCCCATCTGATGGCGCGCCTGCGCACCCGCGACCGGGTGCAGCTGCTGCGCGCCATGGCCGAATCCGAGCGCCTGCTCGACCCCTTGCACACCACCTTCAGGCTGCCGCACCCGGAGCGGGGCTTGCGCTGGATCGAAGTCACCGCGCAGCCGCACCACCAACCCGATGGCGGCGTGCTGTGGCATGGCTACGCCCACGACGTCACGCGCACCCACACCGATCAAGAATGGCTGCGCCTTGCCGACAAGGTGTTCGAGGCCAGCGAAAGCGGCATTTTCGTCACCGATGCGCGCCGCCGCCTGGTCAAGGTCAACCCCTCGTTCACCGACATCACGGGCTATGCGCCTGCCGAAGTGCTGGGCCGTTCGCCCAAATTGCTCGGCTCCGGCCAGCACGACCCGCAATTTTTTGCCCGCATGATCGACACGCTGGCGCATCAGGGGCGCTGGCAAGGCGAGGTCTGGAACCGGCGTCGTTCGGGCGAGTTGTATGCCCAGTGGCTGGCGGCCTCGTGCATCCGCAACACGGCGGGCGAAATCACGCACTATCTGGCGGTTTTTACCGACATTTCGGGCCTGAAGGCGCACGAACAGCAGCTCGACCACCTGGCCAACCACGACATGCTCACCGGCCTGCCGAATCGGCGCCTGCTGCGCGACCGGCTGCAGCAGGCCATCGCTTACAGCCAGCGCAACGGCAGCGGTCTGGCGTTGGCCATGCTCGACCTCGATGGCTTCAAGCCGGTCAACGACGCGCACGGCCATGCGGTGGGCGACAAGCTGCTGTCCGAGGTGGCGCTGCGGCTGCGCCAGGTGGTGCGCGCCGACGAAACCGTGGCTCGCTTGGGCGGCGACGAGTTCGTGCTGCTGTTTCGCGAGAACCACGGGCCGCTGCCGCTGGAGCGCGTGCTGCAAACGGTGCAAGAGCCGATGCAGATCAACGGCCTGCGGCTGCAGGTGGGGGCCAGCATGGGGGTCACGCGGTTGCGCGCCGACAACGCCAGCGTCGAGCAGATGCTGCAAGAGGCCGACCAAGCCATGTACCACGCCAAAGAGGCGGGCCGCAACCGCTTTGAGTTTTTCCAACCGGCGCCCTGACGACTATGCCCTCACCCGACCCTGCTGTGCCCGCGCCGGCCAGCGCGCTGCTGCTGGCCGCTGGCCGCGGCGAGCGCATGCGCCCGCTCACCGACCGCACCCCCAAGCCGCTGCTGGCCCTGCACGGCCAGCCGCTGATCGCCTGGCACCTGGACGCGCTGGCGCGCGCTGGCGTGCGCCACGCCGTCATCAACACCGCCTGGTTGGGCGAGCAACTGCCGCAGCGCTTGGGCCACTGCTGGCGCGGCCCCGCACCCGCCGTGCTCACAGCGGCGCTGCCCGCAGCGGGCCAAAGCGCCGGCAACCCCCAAGCGCCCGAGCCGGGCACTGGCCTGGCCCTGAGCTACTCGCACGAAGGGCGCGACTTCGGCGGCGCGCTCGAAACCGCCGGCGGCATCGCGCGCGCGCTGCCCGCGCTGGCCGACTGTTTCTGGGCCGTGGCCGCCGACGCCTACGCGCCCCGCTTCGCCTTCGACCCCGCGGCCTTGCAGCGCTTTGCCGCCAGCGGCCGGCTGGCGCACCTGTGGCTGGTGCCCAACCCGCCGCAACACCCCGGGGGCGACTTCGGCCTCGGGCCTGCCCCCGACCCATGCAGCCACCCACTGGCGCTCAACCTGCCGCCCACGCACCCCGGGGCGCGCCACACCTTCAGCGGGCTGGCGCTGTACCGGCGCGCGCTCTTTGCCCCGCCCTGGCTCGCCATCGAATCCGGCAACCCGCAGGGCATTCGTGCCGCCCTGGCACCGCTGTTGCGCCGGGCCATGGACAATGGCCTGGTGAGCGCCGAGCTGTACCTCGACCCCTGGGCCGACGTCGGCACCCCGGAGCGCCTGGCCGCCCTCGAAGCACAACCCCGCACATGAACGCCACCCACCCCCAAGCCATCGATCCCGTTGACAACCCCGCTACCAGCCCCGATGCTGACCCGGCTGCCCCCGCAGCATCCACCCCGGCCGACGCCCCAGTCGCCCACATTGGCGTCTATGCCGCGCGCCGCGCTCGCTTGGCGGCCCAGCTGGGCCCCGGCGGCATCGCCCTCATCCCCACCGCGCCCGAGCGCAAGCGCAACCGCGACAACGAGCACCCCTACCGCTTCGACAGCTATTTTTACTACCTCACCGGCTTCACCGAGCCCAACGCCTGGCTGCTGCTCGACGAGCACGGCCACAGCACCCTGTTTTGCCAGCCCAAAGACCTGCAGCGCGAGATCTGGGACGGCTACCGCCTGGGGCCCGAAGCCGCCCCGGCCGCGCTCGGCGTCAGCGCCGCCCACTCGATCGACGAGCTCGATGCCCGCCTGCCCGCGCTGCTCGAAAACCGCAGCAGCCTGTGCTACCCCTTCGCCACCCACCCCGGCCTCGAAGGCCGCATCGACGGCTGGCTGCACAAAGTGCGTGCGCGCGCGCGCTACGGCGCCCTGTGCCCCGACACCCAGCGCGACCTGTGCGCCTTGCTCGACGAGATGCGCCTGTTCAAAGACGCGCACGAACTCGAACTCATGCGCCGCGCCGCGCAGATCAGCGCCGGCGCCCACGTGCGCGCCATGCAGCAATGCGCCTGCTGGCTGCGTGGCGGCCGGGCGCTGCGCGAATACCACCTCGAGGCCGAACTGCTGCACGAATTTCGCCGCCACGGCGCCCAAGGCCCGGCCTACGGCAGCATCGTCGCCGCCGGCGCCAACGCCTGCGTGCTGCACTACCGCGCCGACGCCGCGCCGGTGCGCCCCGGCGAGCTGGTGCTGATCGACGCCGGTTGCGAACTCGACGGCTACGCCAGCGACATCACCCGCACCTTCCCTGCCAACGGCCGCTTCAGCGGGCCGCAGCGCGACGCCTACCAACTGGTGCTGGCGGCGCAAGAAGCCGCCATCGCCGCCACCCGGCCCGGGCAGCGCTTCACCGACCCGCACCAGGCCAGCGTGCGCGTGCTGGCTCAAGGTCTGCTGGATCTGGGCCTGCTCGATGGCGCCAAAGTGGGCACGCTCGACGACGTGATCGAGCAGCGCCACTACTTTCGTTTTTACATGCACCGCACCGGCCACTGGCTCGGGCTCGACGTGCACGACGTGGGCCGCTACGTCGAACCGGGCGAGATCGGCCAGGTCAGCGAGCGCACCGACCCGCTCAGCGGCGAAACCATCAAAGACCGCCCCAGCCGCATCCTGCGCCCGGGCATGGTGCTCACGCTCGAACCGGGCCTGTACGTGCGCCCCGCCGACGACGTGCCGCCGGCGTTTTGGAATATCGGCATACGCATCGAGGACGACGCCGTGGTCACCGAACACGGCTGCGAGCTGATCACGCGCGCCGTGCCCGTAGCGCCAGACGCCATCGAGGCGCTGATGCGCGACTGAAGGCAGCCAAAGGGGTCCATAAAGGGGGGCGCAATGGGGCCAGCGGCTACACTGAGGCCTACAAGCCCAAGCCGCCCACCCCATGAACACCCCCCGCCCCACCGAAGCCGGCCAATCCCACTCCACCGACACCGCCGACACCGCCGACACCGCCTATACCGATCTGAGCCCGCAAGAGCTCGACGAACTCGACGACATCTTGGCGCACCTCAGCCAGCGCAACGACGGCGGGCCCTCGTGGGAATTCCTAGAAGGCTACATGGCCGGGCTGCTGTGCTGCCGCCGCCGCATCGAAGCCGACGAGTATTTGCCCGCCGTGCTGGCCGACCCCGACAGCGGCCACTTCGGGCCAAAGCTGTTCCAGAACCCGGCGCAGCACCAGCGTTTCATGCAGCTGTGGCAGCGCCGCTGGGAGCAGGTGCAGGCTGCGCTGGATGCGCCCGTCGATGCCCTCGACGACCCACTCGCCTACGCGCCCGAGCTGATCGACCTGCGCGCCGTCGTGCAATCACTCAGCCCCGAAGAACGCGCCGAATTCAGCGCCGACCTCGGTGAAGAGCAACACATACCCGCCTTCGCGCAGCTGTGGGCCATGGGCTTCATGGCCGTGGTGCAGACCTGGCCCGAAGAATGGCAGCCGCCGCGCGACCGCGAACTGGCCGAGTGGATGGAGGAAGCGCTGGACTGCATCGAAGCCCTCAGCGGCGACGACCTCGACCCGCCCACCCTGAGCCCCCTCGACGACAACGCGCCGCCCAGCGTCAGCCAGCAGCGCATGGACGCCTACGGCGCCGCCCTGTGGGCCGCCTACGACCTGCGCGAAATCGCACTCACCCTAGGCCCGCGCGCGCTCCCACAGCGCAAAACCGAACAACCCGGCCGCAACGACCCCTGCCACTGCGGCAGCGGCAAAAAATTCAAGAAGTGCCACGGCGCCTGAGCAAATAATGCCCCCACCGGCCCGCTGCCAGCCCCGAAGGCGGGGCGCTGCGGCCGTCGTGTGTGAGCCAATTTTTGGCCGCGCAGCAGACGGTATGAGCCCCCCAGCCAGCCCCCGAAGGCAGGGCGCTGCGGCCGGCGGGTGTGGGCCAATTTTTGGCCGCGCAGCAGACGGCATGAGCCCCCCAGCCAGCCCCCGAAGGCGGGGCGCTGTGGCCGGTGGGTGTGGGCCGATTTTTGGCCGCGCAGCGGACGGTATGAGGCCCGTGCCCGCCGGCCGCAGCGCCCCGCCGCAGCCAGCCAAGCCCCACCACCCCAATCCACCGCCTCCGCCGCAGAAATTAACCACCGGCAACCTGCTCCAACAACCCCTGCAGCGCACAGCGCACCGCCGCCGCACGCACCGCCGCGCGGTCGCCTTCGAAGTGCAGCGTCTGGCTGTGCACCCCGGCCGGGGTGGCCCAGCCCAAGCACACCGTGCCCACCGGCTTGCTAGGGCTGCCACCCAGCGGCCCAGCGATGCCGCTCACCGCCACGCTCACCTGCGCCAACGAGTGCCACAGCGCGCCTTCGGCCAGGGCGCGCACCACCGGTTCGCTCACCGCTCCGTACTGCTCGATCAGCGCCGGGCTCACGCCCAAATGCGCGCTCTTGGCGGCATTGGAATAGCAGACAAAACCGCATTCAAACCAATCGCTGGCGCCGCTCAGGCCCGTGCAGGTGGCCGCGATCAGGCCGCCGGTGCAGCTCTCGGCACTGGCCATGCGCCAGCCGCGCGCGCGCAGCGCCGCCCCCAATTGTTGGCACACGTCAATCAGTTGCGGCTCCAGCGTGTTCATGCGTCCCCCTCAAACTCAACCGGCATCAAAAAAACAAAAACCGCCACAAAGCCAACACCAGCAGCGTGCAAAAAGCCGCCACCAGATCGTCGAACATCACCCCCCAAGCCCCGCCCCAGCCGCGGCCCTTAAAGGCGCGGTCGGCCCAAGCCACCGGTTCGGGCTTGACGGCGTCAAAAAATCGAAACAGCGCAAACGCCAGCAACTGCCCCAGCCAGCCAGCCGGCGCGATCAGCCACAGCACCAGCCAAAAGGCCACGATCTCGTCGATCACGATGTAGCCCGGATCGTTGGCACCGCTTTGGCGCAGCGTGATGGCCGTGGCCCACCAGCCCAGCAGCAGCGCGGCCGCAATCATCAGCCCCCAGGCCCAAGCGGGCGGCTGCCACAGCAGACTGACCCACACGAACAGCGCCCACGCCAGCAAGGTGCCGACGGTGCCGGGCGCACGCGGGCTCAGACCGGCACCAAAGCCCAGCGCCAGCGCGTGCGCCGGATGCGCCAACATGAAACGCAGCCCCGGCGGGCGCAGAGGCTCGATGGCAGCCTCGGACACCGTGGTGGGCTGTGCGGGGTGCGGGGGTGGGCTGGGCGGGGCGGGTTGCGCCACAGGCTCCGGAGAATGGGGCTCGGGATTCATGCAAACCAGCCCTCAAAGCCATCCACCGGCTCAAAGCGCCGGCCCAGCACGCGCAGCCTGGTGGGGCCCGGCAGCAGGCGCTCGGGCTGCGGGTGGCAGGGGTCGCCGGGGTAGCACAGGCCGCGCAGCGCGCCTTCGGCAAAGGGGGCGGGCTCGATGCACGGGGCGCGCCGCGCCAGTGCCTGCTGCCACGCCGCCGCCGCGCTGTCGAAGCGCGCCAGCTCGGCCAGCGCCATCAGCTGCGGCGCGATCAGCTCCAGCTCGTGTGCCCAGTGGCGCTGCAGGGCCTCGCGCGGGGCCAGCCAGAGGGCCTCCACCGCCTCGCGCTGATCGGGCTGCGCCTGCTGCCCCGGTGGCAGCAGGGCGAGGAAAAACCGGGTGTCAAAGCGCGCCGTGCCCACCACCGGACTGCGCGGCGTGATCCAGCGCGACCACGGGCGCAGGGCCGCCGTGTGGGCCTGCAAGCCGTGCGCGCGCAGCGCCTCGAGCCAAGGCTGGCCTGGTTGCAGGCGCTTTTGCAGGTCTAGGGGCGGCCAGCGCCCTCGCGGGCCCTCCGCAGGCGCCGCCAGCAGCACCCCGGCCTCCTCGTGCAGCTCGCGCAGCGCCGCCAGATGCAGCCCGCGCGCCTGCGCGCTGGGCGTGTGCGGCTCGTTGAGCTGGCGAGCAAAATCGACCTCAGGCTGGTCGAGCACCGGCAGCCAGTCGGGCGTGCAATCGGCCGCATCGAGCTTGCCGCCCGGAAACACGTAGTAGCCGCCCAGCACCTCGGTGCCGGGGTGGCGGCGCAGCAGCAGCACCTGCAGCCCATCGCAACCCTCGCGCAGCAACAGCACCGAGGCCGAGGCGCGCGGCGGCCGGGTTTCCTCCTCATCCGGGGCAGGGGCGGCTTGGGGGCGGGCTGTGCTCGGGCTCATGGCGCCATTGTGGCACCGTCAGCGGCACCAGTCTGCGTCGCTGGGCACAACACGCCGCAGTCTCCGAATATGGCAGCCCCCTTGCGGCTTGGCCGCCTGGCCGCCTGGCCGCCTGGCCGCTTGAGCGCGCTGGGCGAGGGCCAAGCACAGGCACAGCCAAGTCCCCCCGCTCAAGCAAAGTGATCGAAACCCTTTAGCTCAACCCCGGGCGGCAGCGCGTAGGGCTGCAGGCGCTCGTCCACCAGGCTGCACTGCGGCCCCGCGTCGGTGGCCGCCACGATGCGGCCGATGCGGCTCAACTCCAGCCCCAGTTCGCGCCCGAGGCGCTCGAGTGCGGAGCGCGCCGCCACCGGCGCGGTGTACAGCAGCTCGTAGTCGTCGCCCCCGGCCAGCACACAGGTGAGCGCCAGCGCGGGCTGCACCAAAGCGAGCGCGCGCACGTCGGGGCCCACGGCGGGGCTGGCCAGCAGGGCGGGCACATCGAGCTGCGCCGCCACCCCCGAGGCGCGCAGCACATGCCCGAGGTCGGCCAGCAGGCCATCGCTCAGGTCGATCGCGGCGTGCGCCAGCCCGCGCAAGCCCTGCCCGAGCGCCAGCCGGGGCTCGGGGCGCTCCAGCCGCTGGCGGCAGCGCGCCAGCGCCGCCTCGGGCAAGCGCCAGCGCCCGCGCAAGGCCTCCAGCGCCAGCCGCGCCTGGCCCAGGCTACCGCTCACGTACAGGTCGTCGCCCGCCAACGCGGCGTCGCGGCGCAGTGCCAGCGCCGGCGGCAGCTCGCCAAACACCGTGATGCACACGTTGAGCGGCCCGGCGCAGGTGTCGCCCCCCACCAGCGCGCAGCCGTGTGCGTCGGCCAGGGCCAGCAGGCCGGCGGCAAACTCCTGCACCCACGGTTCATCGATTTGCGGCAGCGCCAGCGCCAGCACAAAAGCCAGCGGCCGCGCACCCATGGCCGCCAGATCGCTCAGGTTCACCGCCAGCGCCTTGTGGCCGAGCGCGCGCGGCGCCACATCGGGGAAGAAATGCCGCCCCGCCACCAGCATGTCGGTGGATACTGCCAGCACCTGGCCCGGGCCGGGCTGCAGCAGCGCGCAGTCGTCGCCATTGCCCAGCCGCACCCCAGCGTGCACGCCGGGCTGCGCCAGGGGGTGCTGGAAATAGCGCCGGATCAGATCGAATTCGCCCAGCGCCATGCGCCCCCCTCAGCCTTGCAAACTTCAGTGGAGCGACGACGAGCCGGCCACGCCCTCGGCGCGCAGCACAAAGGCCGCCACCGGAACCTCGAAGCGCTGGCCGTCAACCGCCACACAAAAGAAGTGCCCGCTCATCAGCCCCATGGGCGTGCGCAGCGGCACGCTGCTGCTGTAACGAAAGGCCGCGCCGGGCTGCAGCAACGGCTGCTGCCCGACCACACCTAGGCCATCAACGGTCTGGGTCTGGCCGCGCGCGTCCTCGATCTCCCAGTGGCGCGCCACCAGTTGTGCTGCCACCTCGCCGCTGTTGCGGATGGTCACGGTGTAGGCAAACAGGTACAGCGGCGCGGCCGGGTCGGATTGCTCCGGCACGTACTCGGGCTCGACTTCGCAAGTGAATTGATAGCGTGGCATGAGCCGATTGTGCCTTCATGCACTCCTCAGCGGGCAAGTGGTGGCACAAATCCTTGCTCGCCAGCAGGCCGGTCGGGCTCGTGCGACAATAAAACGTTTGCGCTTTTTCAGTTTGATATTGCGCTGCTTTCGTCCTGCCCAGCTCGTCCGCTCCTCCTCGTCCACCCACCACCCGTCACCCCAGCCATGAGCACCTACCGCATCGCCCCTTCTATTTTGTCGGCCGACTTTGCCCGCTTGGGCGAGGAGGTGCGCAGCGTCATCGCCTCCGGCGCCGACTGGATCCACTTCGACGTCATGGACAACCACTACGTGCCCAACCTCACCTTTGGCCCCATGGTTTGCCAGGCGCTCAAGCCCCACGCGCAAAAGCCCGACGGCACCCCGGTGCCGATCGACGTGCACCTGATGGTGCAGCCGGTGGATGCGCTGGCCGGCGCCTTCATCGACGCCGGGGCCGACCTGGTCAGCTTCCACCCCGACGCCAGCACCCACGTGCACCGCAGCGTGCAAGCCATCAAGGCGCGCGGCTGCAAGGCCGGGCTGGTGTTCAACCCGGCCACGCCACTGGACGTGCTCGACTGGGTGATCGACGACCTGGATCTGATTTTGATCATGAGCGTCAACCCCGGCTTTGGCGGCCAAGGCTTCATCGATTCGGCGCTGCGCAAGGTCGAGCTGGCGCGCCGGCGCATCGAAGCCAGCGGGCGCGACATCCGGCTTGAGGTCGATGGCGGCATCAAGGCCAGCAACATCCGCCGCGTGGCCGACGCCGGCGCCGACACCTTTGTCGCCGGCAGCGCCATTTTTGGCCAGCGCGACTATGCCGCCGTGATCGCGCAGATGCGCGCTGCGCTGGCCTAAAGACGGGCTTCGGATCGGGCTCGGGCACCCCAAAAACCAGCGCGCACTGCGGACAAACCCGAAGTCATTTGATACCAGCGCCCGAATCTAGGGTTTTGTGATCAAATAGCGATCAGTCTATTTTGATCAGGCCTCGCTTTATGTCTGCTCTCCTGCGTTTTCCGTCTGTGCTGCGTCCCGGTGTGTGGGTGATGCAGCGCCTGCCCATGGGCTTTAAGCTGCTGGTGATGGCCGCGGTGCTGCTGGCGCCGCTCGCGCTAGCGGGGGCATTCATCATTTACAACCTCTGGGGCGAGCGCAGCTACACGCAACGCCAACTGCAAGGGCTGGAACTGCAACAAAGCCTGATGGGGTTGGCGCGGCCCTTGCTCGAACAGCAAGGTCAGGGGTATCTGCTGCTGGCCGGCCATGCGCCTGCCACGGCCGCGCTCGATGCCGCGCGCACGCAACTGCGCCCCGCATTGCAGGCATTGGAGCAGCAGGTGCAACGCCATGGCGCTGCCGATCTAATACAAAAGTGGCAGCCGCTGCGCGACGATATCCAAACTCTGATCAACCTCACGCCCACCGCGCGCAGTGCCAGCGACTGGTACAGCGCACACCAAAGCGCAATGGAGCGCTTGCACGATTTTGCCTTGCTCAACGGCGAAATCTCGGCCCTGCTGCTCGACGGCGAGCGCGCCGTGTTCTTCCTCGTCGATGCCTTGGTGCAGCGCCAGTTGCCGCTGCTGCAAGCCAGCGCGCATGTGCGCCACGAAGGCGCTGCGCTGCTGCTGCAGCATGAGGCCCAGGGGGTAAACGCCGAGCTGATCGCGCGCGCCATGCGACTGGGGGTACAGACTGAAAACATCAACCTTGTTTTGGGCCAGATCGAACAGCGCCTGGCTACCTTGCGCTCCCTCGGGCAGCCCGTACCGGCCGCTTGGCCAACCCTGCAAGCCGCCGCTACCGACTACAGCGCACGCGTGCGCGCGGGCATAGGCACCGGGACACTTGATGGCCCAGCGCAGCCACTCCTGGAGCAAGGCGGCCTGTTGCTGGTGGCACAAATGGACTTGAACCGCCAGCTGACTGCACAACTGCAAGAGCAGCTCGAGCTGCGCCAAAGCCGGCTGCTGTGGCAGCTGGCAGGCTTGGTGCTGGCCAGTGTGCTGGTGCTGCTGGCGCTGGTTTACGGCATGGCGTCGCTGTATATGGCCACGCTCGACGGCTTGCGCCAGCTCACCGGCGTGTCTGAGCGCGCCGCCCGCGGCGACCTGACCGGCAGCATGCAAATCGGCGGCCAAGACGAAATAGCACACATGGCGCAGCAGTTCAAGCGCATGCTCGACACCTTGTCGGCGATCGTAGCCGACGTGCGCAGCGTGGCGGCCGTGCTCAACCACATGGGCGAGCGCTTGGTCAAAGATGCCAGCAGCTTGTCGGACCGCACCCAGTCGCAAGCGGCCAGCCTGGAGCAAGCCAGCGCCAACATCCGCGAGGCCACCGAAACCGTCGCCCGCAATAGCGAAGGCGTGCTTGAAGTCAGCCGCGTCAGCTCCAGTTTGCACCAACAAACCGAACACGCCAGCGGCCTCATGCACCAGACCGTGAAAGGCATGGGCACGCTGCAACACACCTCCAAGCGCATGAACGAGATCATCGGCGTGATCGACAGCATCGCTTTTCAGACCAACATCCTGGCGCTCAATGCGGCGGTCGAGGCCGCGCGCGCCGGCGAGGCCGGGCGCGGTTTTGCCGTGGTAGCCTCCGAAGTGCGCTCGCTGGCCCAGCGCAGCCAGACCGCAGCCGGCGAGGTGCGCCAACTGATCGCCGAATCCACCAGCCGCGTGCAAACTTCGGTGACCGAAATCAACGGCGTCAACGCCGAAATGGAGCAGCTGGTGCGCGGCATCCGCGACATCACCCAACGCATCGACGCCATGGCCGTGGCCAGCAACCAGCAGGCGGCGGCCCTCAAAGAGGTGGCGCAAGCCATGACGCAGCTCGACAGCGTGACCAACGACAACGCCGCCATGGTCGAGCGCAGCGCGCACCACGCCGCCGATTTGCAGTCGCACACCACCGACCTCGAGCAAGCGGTTCAGCACCTGCACCTGACCCAAGGCACCGCCGACTTGGCGCGCCAGCTGGTGGAGCGCGCGTATGCCCACGTGCAGCAGGTGGGTTATGCCCGCGCCAGCGAAGACTTTTACCGTCCAGACGGCACTTTCATCGACCGCGACCTCTACATCTTTGTGCTCGACCGCGCCGGGGTGTACCGCGTCATGGGCGCCAACCGCGCCAAGACCGGCACCCGGGTGCACGATGCGCCGGGCATAGACGCCGAACGCTTCATGCGCGACATCTGGACCCAAGCCGAAGAGGGTGGCGGCTGGGTTGAATACAATATCGTCAACCCCTTGACCGGCGACGTGCGCGGCAAATCGTCTTTTGTGCTGCCGCTCAGCGACGACTTGCTGATTGGCTGCGGCGCCTACCGCAGCGCGCTCCAATCCGGCTGACACCCATACCCTAGCCCTTTGCCAACTGCCTCAGCTCCCGCCGACACCGCCGACCCTGCAGATTCGCCCGAGCTGTCGAGCCGCATGACGGCACCTGAGCGCCGCGCCAGCGCGGCGCTGGCGGCGATTTTTGCGCTGCGCATGCTGGGGCTGTTTCTGCTGCTGCCGGTGTTTGCGCTCGAGGCCGTGCACTACCCCGGTGGCGACAACCCGCTGCGCGTCGGGCTGGCGCTGGGCATCTATGGCCTGACGCAGGCGCTGCTGCAGATCCCCCTGGGCATGGCCAGCGACCGCTGGGGCCGCAAGCGCATCATCCAAGCCGGCTTGGCGCTGTTTGCCATCGGCAGCCTGGTGGCGGCTTGGGCGCCGACGCTGGAGTGGCTGACGCTGGGGCGCGCGCTGCAAGGTGCCGGCGCGATCTCGGCCGCCGTCACCGCCCTGCTCGCCGACCTGACGCGCGACGCCGTTCGCACCAAGGCCATGGCGCTGGTGGGCATCAGCATCGCGCTCACTTTTGCCCTGTCGCTGGTGGTGGCACCGCCGCTGGTGGCCGCCGTGGGCCTGGGTGGTTTGTTCGTGCTTACGGCGGTGCTCGCGGTGCTGGGCATGTGGATGGTGGCGCGGGTGGTGCCGCCCGAACCGCCGCGGCTGCTGGCGGCGCCGCGCGCCAGCCTGCGCACGGTGCTGCTCGACGCCCGGCTGGCGCGCTTGAACCTGGGTGTGTTCATGCTGCACGCGGTGCAGCTGGCGCTGTGGGTGGCGCTGCCGGCGCTGCTGCTGCAAGCCGGGCTCGAAGCGGCCCATCACGGCTGGGTCTATCTGCTGGCGGTGCTGGCGGCGTTTGGCGTCATGGGCGCGCTGCTGTTCAGGCTCGAGCGCCGCGGTTATCTGCGCGCGGTGTTTCTGGGCGCCATCGCGCTGATCGCGCTGGCGCAACTGGGCCTGTGGTGGAGCGCCAGCTTGGCCGCGCCGCCGCTGGCGCTGCTGGCGCTGTTGCTGTTCGTGTTCTTCTTGGGCTTCAACACGCTCGAAGCCAGCCAGCCCAGCCTGGTGTCGCGCCTGGCCAGCGCGAGCCAGCGCGGGGCCGCGCTCGGGGTCTATAACACCTTGCAATCGCTCGGGTTTTTTGTCGGCGGCGTGGCCGGGGGGGCGCTGGTGGCGCTGTGGGGCCACGACGGCCTGTTTTTGGCCTGCGCCGCCCTGACGCTGCTGTGGCTGCTGCTGGCCTGGGGCATGCCGGCGCTGCCGGCGGGGCGAGCGCAGCGCCAAGGGCCGGCTGCAGCCACAGCCAAACCAGACGCGCCCTAGAGGGAGCTGCGCTTACGCTGACCCTCGCTCTAGCGGTGGATGGCGAGGTGGCGCGGCGTCCAGGCGTGCGCCAGCTTGTGCACGAAGTGGTGCCGCGCCACGTGGTAGCTGGGGTCGAAACCATAAAAGTTGCGCTTCATCCGCTCCATTTCGTCGTGGCGGTACTGGGCCAGTGGGCGCTGCGCCTCGTCGGCGGCGCGCCGCTGCTGTTTGGCGGCGAGCTGCTGCGGCCAGTCGGGGGCGGCGGCCAGTGCCAGCCCGCGCTGGAGCACGCGCTGCTCGAACCCAGCCCTAGGGCCAGGGTCGCAGTGGTCGATCAGGCCCATGCGCTCGGCCTGGCTGGCCAGCAACGGCAGGCGCTGCGCCATCAGGTCGCGCGCGCCCTCGGCCCCGAGGCGGCGCGGCAACAGGTAGGTCCAGTATTCGGAGCCGTAGAGGTTGCCCATGTTTTTGTAGTGCGGGTTCAGCACCACGCCGTGGTGCGCCCAGACCTGGTCGGCCGCCAGCGCCAGAAAGGCCCCGCCGGCGCCGGCGTTGCCGCGCAGCACGCTGACGGTGAGGCGCTCGGTGCGCTGCAAAATAGCCAACGCCAGATCGTTCATGGCTTCGATGTTGCGCCACGAGGCGTCGGCCGCGCTGTCGCCCTCGACGTGGGCGGCGGCCTCGATCGCGTTGAGGTCGATGCCGTTGCTGAAAAAATCGTCGCCGCCCGCCAGCACCAGCACCTGGGTCGGGCGCTGACAGACCTCGAGCAGCGCCCGGCGCAGCCGCTCGCACTGCGCGCTGGACATGGCCCCGTTGTAGAAATCAAAGCTCAGCCAGCCGACGCGTGCGCTCCCCTCGGCGTACTCGCGGTAGCGCAGCTCGCCCCATTCGTCGTCGGCGCGCTCGAGCGCCACCGGCCAGTCGGGCAACTGCGCCGCCGGCTTCAGCCCCCGCAGCGCCTCCTCGGCCTTGAGCTTGAAGCGACCCTGGCCGGGCGCGGTGCCGCTCGGGTCGGCCAGCCGCAGCTGCCCGATCCAAACCGCGCCGTCGCGCGTGCGCCGCAGCAGCGCGCCGTCGCGCCGCGCCAGCCACTCGCCCGCGGCGCGGGCGCGAAACTCGTGCAGGCAAGCCGCCGAAGCCGGGTGCGCGTCGTAGAGGTAGCAGGGCTGCCCCCAGAGCGCGTCGCGCACCCCGGGCTGGCCGTCGGCGCTGCGCAGCCGCGCCAGCACCGCCTCGGTGCCGTCGCGCTGCCAGTCGATGGCGCGCGCACTCTGGGGCAGCAGCGGCTGCCAGTGCGGCGTGGGCGCCGGCAGCGCCGGGGGCTGGCGCTGGCCGTCCTGCCAGCGCGCCAGCGCCGTCAGCGTGACCGCGAGCGCGGCCTCGGTGACTTCGCGCCGGTACAGGCTGCCTTTGCTGGCGGCGCGCAGGGCCAGGCGGGCGCTGGCCCAGACCGGGCCGGCGTCGAGCGCGTCGGTGGCTTGCAGCAGCGTCACGCCCCAGTCGCTGCGCTGCTGCAGCAGCGCCCAGTCGAGCGCCGACGGCCCCTGGTCGCCCGGCGGCCCCGGGTGCACGACCCAGCAGGGCAGGCGCTGCCACACGGCGGCGGGCAGGCGGCGCTTCAGAAACGGCGCCAGCAACAGATCGGGCTGGAAGCGGTCGATGGCCTCGCTGGTCACCGGGTCGGCGATGTCGAGTTCGACGCTGACGCAGTGGCCGCGCGCGCGCAGCTCGGCGTACAGGCGCTGGCTCAGGCTGTTGAAGCTGTGGCAGAGCAGCAGGATGCGCAGCGCCATCGCGTATCTTGGATCAGCAGATGCGCGGCAACTGCTCGGCGCTGAGCCAGTCGAGCACGCGCCGGCCGCCGAAGCCGGTTTCCATCTGCACGAAACGGTGCACATCGGCGGTCACGGTGCCGATGCGCGCCGCCTCCTGCCCCAGCGGGTGCGCGCGCATCACCGCCAGCAGCCGGTCGGCGACGGCCGGGGCACAGATCGCGATCAGCTTGCCCTCGTTGGCGACGTAGAGGGGGTCGAGGCCGAGCAGCTCGCAGGCGGCGTTGACCTGCTGGCGCACCGGGATCGCCGCTTCCTGCAGCGTCATGCCGACGCCGGACTGGCGCGCGATTTCGTTGAGGGTGGTCGCCAGACCGCCGCGGGTCGGGTCGCGCAGCGTGCGCAGATCGGCCGGCGCCGAGGCGACCGCGGCCAGCATGGCGGCCACCAAGGTGTGCAAGGCCGCGCTGTCGCTCTCGATGGTGGTCTCGAACGCCAGCGACTCGCGCTGCGACAACACCGCCACACCGTGATCACCGACGCAGCCCGAGAGCAGAATCGCGTCTCCGGCTTGTGCGTTGCGGCCGCTGATCTCGACCCCGGGCGCCAGCACCCCGACGCCGGTGGTGCTGATGAAGACGCCGTCGCCCTTGCCCTGCTCCACCACTTTGGTGTCGCCGCAGACCACCGCCACGCCGGCCGCGCGCGCCGCCGCCGCCATCGACTGCACGATGCGCCGCAACTCGGCCAGCGCAAACCCTTCTTCGATGATGAAGCTGGCGCTCAGGTAGAGCGGCTGCGCCCCCATCATGGCGACGTCGTTGACCGTGCCATGCACCGCCAGGCTGCCCAAATCGCCACCGGGAAAAAACAGCGGCGACACCACGTGGCCGTCGCAGGCCATGACCAGCCGCCCTTGGGTCGGGTGCCAGCCGGGCAGCGCCAACCGGGCCCCGTCGTCGCCCTGGCGCAGCCACGGGTTGTCGAAGGCGGCCAGAAACAGCTCGTCGATCAACTGGGCCGCGGCCTTGCCCCCCGAGCCGTGCCCCATGTCGATGCGGCCGTGACGCAGGTCGAGGGGGCGAATATAGGGTTTGCGCTCGCTGCCAAGTGCGGTTGCGGATTCGGTTGGGTTAGCTAGACTCAGGTCTGGATCGGTGTTCATGCACTCAACTCTACGGCCTCGGCGGCGACGATGGGGATGGAGCGAAAACGCCCGTACGTGTAGTGGGCGGCGCAGGCGCCTTCGCTCGACACCATGCACGAGCCGATCGGGTTTTCCGGGGTGCAGACGGTGCCAAAAATTTTGCAGTCGCTGGGCTGCTTGACGCCGCGCAGAATGGCCCCGCATTCGCAGGCCTTGTTGTCGGGCACGCTGCGGTAGCCCAAGCCAAAGCGGCGCTCGGCGTCGAACTCGGCGTAGGCCGGCCGGATCTTGAGCGCGCTGTACGGCACTTCGCCCAAGCCGCGCCACTCGAAGCTCGGGCGCAGTTCGAACACGCGCGAGACCAGCGCCTGCGCGGTCAGGTTGCCCTCGCGGCTGACGGCGCGGGTGAATTCGTTTTCGACTTCGGCCCGGCCCTCATTCACCTGCCGCACCAGCATGGCTATGCCCTGCAGCACGTCGAGCGGCTCAAAGCCGGCGATCACCACCGGCTTGCGGTACTCTTGGGCAAAGTGCTCGTAGGGGGCCGAGCCGATGACGATGCTGACGTGCGCCGGGCCGATGAAGCCGTCGATCGGCACCGTGCCGAACTGGCGCACTTCGGGCGACTCGAGGATGTGGGTGATGGCCGAGGGGGTGAGCACGTGGCAGCAGAGCACGCTGAAGTTGCGCACGCCGGTGCGGCTGGCGTCGTGCAGCACCAGCGCCGTCGGCGGCGTGGTGGTCTCAAAGCCGATGGCGAAAAACACCACTTCGCGCTCGGGCAGCTGGCGCGCCAGTTCGAGCGCGTCGGCGGCCGAATAGACCATGCGGATGTCGGCGCCGCGCGCCTTGGCCTTGAGCAGCGAGAGCTGTTGCGAAGCCGGCACGCGCATGGTGTCGCCGTAGGTGCACAGGATCACGCCCTGTTCCAGCGCCAGCCGGATCGCCAGGTCGATGCGGCCGATCGGCAGCACGCACACCGGGCAGCCGGGGCCGTGGATCAGGCGCAGATTGGGCGGCAGCAGATCCGGGATGCCGTAGCGCGCGATGGCGTGGGTGTGGCCGCCGCAAAACTCCATGAAGTGGTAGGCGCGGCTCGGGTCGGCTTCGGCGGCGATGCGCGCGGCGATCTGGCGCGCCAGCGCGCCGTCGCGGAATTCGTCGATGTACTTCATGGCGCGGGCACCAGCCGGCCCCGGGCGACGGCAGCGTCGGCGTTGTCGGCGCTGCGCTCGAGTTCGGCAAAAATGGCCAGCGTGTGCTGCGCTTCTTCGGGATCGAGCAAACCGATGGCGTGGCCGACGTGGACGATGACGTAGTCGCCGACCACGGCTTCGGGCACCAACGCCAGCGAGACGCTTTTGCGGATGCCGCCGAGGTCGATCAGGCCCTGGTCGTCGCTCAGGCGTTCGACCAGCAAGGCGGGGATGGCTAGACACATGGGGTGGTCTCCTGCAGGGTGGATGTGGGTGTGGCCGTGGTGGCGGCCAGCTCTTGCGCGGCCACCCAGGCTTGGCCCAGCGCCAGCCCGGCGTCGCCGCAGCCTTGGGCGGTTTGCAGATACACGCGCTGGCCGGCCGCGCTTAGGCGCGCGTGCAGGCGCTGGCGCAAGATGCGGTTGTAAAAGCAGCCGCCGGCCAGCGCCACGCTGTGGGTCTGGTGCGCGCGGGCGGCGGCCAGCACCCAGTCGGCCAGGCCGTCGGCCAGGCGCAGGTGGAAGGCGGCGGCGAGCGTGTCTTGGGCGTCCTGCGCGGCGTTGGAGGGTGCAGGGGCGGTGGGCAGGGTGGCATCGGCAATGCACTTGGGCCGCAAGGGTGCAGCCGCTTCGTGCAACGCCAGCCAGAGCGGGCGCAGATCGAGGACTTGCGGGGCCGCAGCGGGAGCCAGAGTGGTTGCTGCGGTAGCGAAGTGAGTTCTGGCAACTGCTGCAGTGTCACTGGCACTGGCTGCCGGTTGCGTTATGGCGTGGATTTGGGGGCTAGCCAGCAGGCCGGGCAGCGGCAGCTCAGGCAAAGGCGCGTCGCGCTCCAGCGCGCGCGCCGCCGCCTGCTCTAGGGCCACGGCGGCCTGGGCTTCGTCGGTCTGCTCTAGGCACAGACCCAGCGCGGCCGCAGCGGCGTCGAACCAGCGCCCGGCGCTGCTGCTGGGCGGGCAATGCAGGCCGCGCGCCAGCATCTGCTGCACCGTGGCGGCGCGGCTGGCGCCCACGCGCTCGCCCCAGTGCGCGCCGATCCGCGCGCCCAAGCCGCAGGCGTGCAGGGCGCTGGCGGCCATGCGCCAGGGCTGGCGCGCGGCTTGGTCGCCCCCGGGCAACGCCAGTGGGACCAGATGGCCCAAGCGCTGCCACTGGGCGCCCTCGAGCCACAGCAGCTCGCCGCCCCAGGCGGCGCCGTCGCTGCCCAGCCCAAAGCCGTCCAGCGCCAGCCCGAGCACCGGTTCGTCTAGGTCGTGCGCGGCCATGACGGCGCCGATGTGGGCGCGGTGGTGCTGCACGGCCACCGCCGGCAGACCGAGTTCGGCCGCCAGCTCTTGCGCCAGTTGGCTGCTGTAAAAGTCGGGGTGCAAGTCGTGCGCCAGCGCCGCCAAGGGCGGGCCGCCGCTGGCGCGCGCCTGCCGTATCAGCGCCAGCGCCGAGGCGCGCAGCGCCGCACAGGCCTGCGGATCGCTCAGGTCGCCATGCACCGGCGTCCACTGCACTTGGCCGCCTTGGCACAGGCAGGCGCAGTTTTTCAGCCACGCCCCCAGCGCCAGCACGGTGGCAGCTGAGGTGGCAGGGGTTGCGGTGCGGCTCATGGGGCTGGAGGCGTCGCAAAAGCGGTCGGGGGTGGCAGGGCGGAGGTTGTAAGGGAGCGGTGGCTGATTGACGGTGCTTGATCGTGTGCAGGCCGGGCAGGGTGTCTGGCTTCAGGTGCCACCGCAGCCGCTTCAGCCGGGTGCCGCCACCGTCTGGCGCAACTGCGCCAGCTCGGCTTCGAGCTGGGCCACGCGCGCGCGCAAGGCCTGTTCAGTGGCGTGGCTGTGGCCTGCGCCGTGATCGTGGCTGTGGCCGTGGTCATGGTCGTGCCCCAGCTCGTGCTCGAGCCAGTGCAACCAGTCGTCGAGCCCAGCGCCGGTGCTGGCCGACACCTGCAACACCTCGATGCCGGGGTTGACGCGCCGCGCCAGTTCGATGCAGCGCGCGACGTCGAACTGCACATGCGGCAACAGGTCGATCTTGTTCAGGATCATGAGCCGCGCGGCGGCGAACATGTCGGGGTACTTGAGCGGCTTGTCCTCGCCCTCGGTGACCGACAGGATCGCCACCTTGGCGCGCTCGCCCAGGTCCCACAGCGCCGGGCAGACCAGGTTGCCGACGTTTTCGATGAACAACAGGCTGGGTGCGGCGTGATCGTGGCCGGGGGCGGGGGCGTGATCATGGCCATGCGCACCGGAGCCTTGCTCGTGGCTGTGCCCATGCGCTTGCTCGTGCTCGTGGCTGTGGCTGTGTCCGTGCGCTTGTTCAGGCTCGTGCCGGTGCAATTGCGCAAAAGCCGCCGCCACCATGGGCGCGTCGAGGTGGCAGCCTTTGCCGGTGTTGATCTGGATCGCGGGTGCGCCGGTGGCGCGGATGCGCTCGGCGTCGAAGGCGGTCTGCTGGTCGCCTTCGATCACCGCCACCGGCAGCGCCGGGTGGCGCCGGCGCAGCGCCTCGATGGTGGCGCAGAGCAAGGTGGTTTTGCCCGAACCGGGGCTGGACACCAAGTTCAACGCCAGCACCCCGTGCGCGGCAAAATGGGCCCGGTTCTGCGCCGCGATGCGGTCGTTGGCGCCCAGAATGTCGTGCTCGAGCTTGATCGCCCGCGCTTGGCTCAGACCCGGAACCGAGACCCGGGCGGCACCGGCGCCGTAGTCGAGGTCGCCACTGCGCGGGTCGATGCGTGGGCCCGTTTCGGGCGCGGCGGCATCGTCAGAGGCAGGGGTGGCGGCTTGGGCGAGCAAACGCTCAGGGCTGGCTTGGCCCTGCGGGCGGCTCGGGTGTGCGGGCGCTCGGTTGCGCTGGGTCTGGCTGCATCCACATACGACACACATGGCTCAAGTCTCCTGGGTTGGGGGCGGCTGGCGGGCACCATATCTCATCGCAGAGGTGGACCGCGCAGACCAGCGGTGTCAATCATCGCTCACTTGCAGGTCGAGCACACGCAATTCCATGCCCCCGGTGGGCTCGAGCAGGTAGCTGGAGCAGGCCGGGCAGGGGTCGCCGCGCTGGGCGATCGGCACACGCGAGTTGCAACCCAAACACCAAGCCTGCCCCGGGGTTTCGACAAGCTCGATGCGCGCGTCTTCGAGCCGCGTGCCGGGCGCAATGCAGTCGAGGGCAAAACGCAGCGCCGCCACATCGACCCCGGCCAGTTGCCCGACCTCGAGACGCAATTCAAGCACACGGGCAAAGCCCTCGCGCTGCGCGCAGTCATCGACCAGTTGCAACACGCCCCCGGCGAGGCTGGCTTCATGCATGGTGCGGCGTCAGCGCAAGGTTCAGGCGGCCAAATGGCCCGCCAGCAGCAAGCCACCACCAGCCAGCAAAGCCCCACCCAAGCCCGTGACCGCCATCTGGCGGCTGCGCTCGGTCAACCAGTGCTGCACGCCTAGGCCCACTGCCATGCCCACCGCGTGCAAGGCTGCGGTGGCCAGCATGATGCCCAAGGCATAGGCCGCCAAGCCGGCGCCAGGCGCGGCAAAGCCGTGCGACAAACCGTGCAGCAACCCAGCCAAAAGCACCAAGGTCAGCCCCACACCCAGCGGCAGGCGCTGGCGCGTGGCGGCCAGCAGCAGCAACACCCCGAACAACAACACCGAAAGCGCCAGCGCCCACTGCATGAAGGGCAGCATGAAACCCGTCAGTCCGAGCAGCGCCGCCAGCGGCAGCGCCAGCAAAAACAGCGTCGGGCCTTGCCAGGCTCTGCCGACCGGCAGCGCCAGCACGGCCCACAGCCCCACGGCCAGCACCGCCAACAGGTGATCGAGGGCGAAGGGGTGTGCCAGCCCGTCGGTCAGCGTGTGGCCGCCGTGGCCCGGATGGGCAGCGGCGGCCCCGGCAGCCAGCAGGCCGCCAAGCAGCACGGCGGTTCGAATGATTTTTGCTTTCATGGTGGTTGTCTCCTAAAAAATTATGGGCAAAGGCCAGAGGTGTACAAGTGCAAGCAAGCCGCAGGCCATTTTTTGCAACCTGGGTGTAAACCCTAGGGGCTGCGCGCCGTGCCGTTGATTTTGCGCGACTCTGCAACAGCACGCGGCAGCGGTCTGGGCGCACACAGGGGGCACCAGCAGCAAGCTGGCTTTGCAACCTAGCAGCCCAAGTGCAAGCCTGTTGTCCGCCCTTCATTGGGGCCCAAATGGCCTCGGTTGCTGCCTTGGCCCACCCCGCAAACCCCGTTGGGCCATCTCGCTTCAATCGATGCCATGCCGGCCGAACAAGCCCGCAAAGGCTACACTGCAATCGGCCACACCAGGTTGCAATCCACCCCCATGAGCACCCATCCAGCCACCGCAGCCGCTTTAGGCACCGTGCCTGTAGCGCTTTGCGCCGCTTCGCTTCAAACGCTGGGCGCCACTTCGTCTTTGGTGCTGTGCGCCACCACGCGCTTGGCCACCGAACTGCGCCAGCGCCATGGCCAATGGCAGGCCGCCAAAGGGCAGCGCAGTTGGCAGGCGCTGGATTGCCGCACCCTGGGCCAGTGGCTGGCGGCGCTGCGTCAACAGTGGTTGCTGCGCAGCACGCCGCCCATCCCCGAGTTGGCACGCACCCCCTTGAGCGCTTGGCAGGAGCGCGAGCTCTGGCAGCGCCTGATCGCGCAGCGCCTAGGCCCCGAAGCGCCGTATCTGTTTGACTTGCCCGCGCTGGCGCAGTCGGCGCAGCAGGCGCTGGCTTTGCAGCTCGTCTGGGACGTTGAGGTGGGCGCGCCGCCGCTGGCGGCCGAAGCGCAGCAGTACCTGCTGTGGCGCAGCGATTTTTGGGCCGAGTGCGCGGCGCAGGGCTGTGCCACCACCGAGCAGCTCGACCGCGCCACCGTGGACGCGCTGGCCAGCCTAGATCAAGCGCCTGCCGGGCCGGGCTGGCCGCAGCGCCTGCTGCTGGCGGGCTTTCCGCGCCTGAGCCCTTTGTTGCAAGCGCTGCTGCAGCAACTGCAGCGGCTGGGGCTGCAGGTGCAACAGCTGGCCGATGAGCCCGCTGCCGAGCGCATCGAGCTGCGCAGCTACCCCGACGCCGCCGCCGAGTGCCTGGCCGCCGCGCAGTGGGCGCAGGCGCAGCTGGCGCTCGATGCGCAGCGGCGCATCGCCATCGTCGCGCCCGATCTGCGCGCGCTGCGCTTGCAGCTGCACGACACGCTGCAAGACGTATTGGCCCCCGAGCTGCTGCACCCGCAGCGCGCCCAAGCCGCGCCGCCCTTCAACCTGTCGCTGGGCGCGCCGCTGGCCGAGCAGGCGCTGGTGGGGGGGGCGCTGGCGCTGCTGCAGTGCCTGGCGCGGCCCGACGAGCTCAGCCTGAACGACGTCGGCGCGCTGCTGCGCCACCCCTACTGGTCGGCGCCCGACGAGGCGCTGGTGCGCGCGCAGCTCGATGCGCGGCTGCGCAGCGCGCTGCCGGCACGGGTGGCGCTGGGGCAGGTGCTGGCTTGGGCCACGGCCCAGCGGGGGCGCTGGCAGGGTCCCGACCCAGCGCCATCGGAGCCCACCCAGCCCAATCAACTCGATCAGCCCAACGCGCCTGCCCCATGGCCCAGCGCCCAGCCCGCACCAGCGCTGTGCCTGCAGCACCTGCAGCACCTGCAGCAGCTGCAGCAGCTCGCCGCCCGTGCCGCTGGCCAAAGCCACCCGCCCTCGCACTGGGCGGAGCTGCTGCCCGGCTGGCTGGAGCAGGCCGGCTGGCTGCACCGGCGCAGCCTCTCGAGCCCCGAGTTCCAGGCGCTGCAGGCGTGGCAAGAGGCGCTGGCCGAACTGGGCCGCCTCGACGCCTGCTGCGGCCCCTTGCGCCTGGGGGGCTGCGTGCAGCGCCTGCAAGCCTTGTGCCGCGAGCGCATTTTTCAGCCACAAAGCGTGGGCCAGCCGCGCTTGCAGGTGCTGGGCGCGCTCGAAGCCAGCGGCTTGCGCTTCGACGCGGTCTGGGTGCTGGGCTTGCACGCCGCCGCGTGGCCGCCGCCGCCGCAGCCCAACCCTTTGCTGCCCTATGCCGCCCAGCGCCGCGCCGCCAGCCCCAACGCCAGTGCCGCCGTGCAATACGCCTTTGCGCAGCAGGTGCAGCAGCGGCTGCTGTGTACCGCGCCGGCGCTGTGGCTGTCGTGGCCGCGCAGCGCCGAGGCGGCCCCGTGCCAGCCCAGCCCCTTGTTGGCGGATCTGCCCAGCGCCAGCACCTGCGAGGCAGCGCCAAACCCGCACTGGAGCGCGCAGGCGCTGCGCAGCGGCCAAGCGCTGGCGGCGCACACCACCCTAGACGATGCCTGGGCACCGCCCATGAGCGCCGAGGAAGCGGCGCGTGGCGGCAGCGCCTTGCTGCGGGCCCAAGCCCTGTGCCCGGCTTGGGCCTATTACCAATACCGGCTCGCGGCGCTGGGCCTGCCCGATGCCGCCGAAGACCTCGACGCACGCCAGCGCGGCAGCCTGATGCACGCCGCGCTGGCGCGGTTGTGGCAGGCGCTGCGCGACTCCACCACCCTGCACGACCTGAGCGCGGCCGCGTGCCAAGCCGCCATCGAGCAAGCCTGCTGCGGTGCCCTCGAGGACTACCTAGCCAAACCCGACCAGCCGCCGTTGTCGGCGCGGCGGCGCGCCCTGGAGCAGCGCCGCTTGGAGCGGCTGCTGCAGCGCTGGCTCGAGATCGAGCGCACCCGGGGCAGCGGCTTTGCGGTGGTGGGCATCGAAAAAAACGAGACCGTGGAGCTGTGCAGCTTGCAGCTCAAGCTGCAAATCGACCGCATCGACCAGCTCGACGACGGCCGGCTGCTGGTGATCGACTACAAAAGCAGCCCAAGCATCGACACCCGCAACTGGTCCAGCCAGCGCCTGAGCGAACCGCAACTGCCGCTCTACGCCACCTGCGCCACGCTGCCCCCAGGGCAGGTGGCTGGCGCCCTGTTTGCCAAGGTGCGGCCCGCCGACCCCGGCTGGGCCGGTCTGGTGGCCGACGACGCCGCCCACCCCCAGCCCAGCGCCCAAAGCACCCTGCGCTGGGACAGCAGCCGCAACCGCGCGCGCTACCCACCCACGCGCTTCCCCGGCTGGGAAGCGGTGCTGCAGCACTGGCGCGAGCGGCTGCAGGCGCTGGCCGCCGAAGTGCGCGCCGGCGACGCCGCTGTGCGCTTGGCCGACCCGGCGCAGCTGCGCCACTGCGAGGTCTTGCCGCTGCTGCGCCTGAGCGAGCGCCGCAGCCAGTGGCTGGCGCTGCAGGCCCAAGCTACCGCAGGCGCGCCCATGGCGTAGCTGCAACCACGCCCGCAGCCGCAGCCCAACCCAGACCGCCGAACCACCCGCCCTAGGCCCACGCCCCAGCCATGAACCCCGCCGCACCCGCGCCGCTGCCCACTTCCACATCCGAGGCCCGGCCAGACACCGGCACACCCGCTGATCCCGCTGTGCCAGACGACGCCGCTCTGCTGGAGCTGGACAAGGCCAACCGCCAACGGGCCATCGACCCCAGCTGCAGCTTCATCGTCGAAGCCCCGGCCGGGGCCGGCAAAACCGAGCTGCTGACTCAGCGCTTCTTGGCGCTGCTGCAGCACGTCGAGGAACCCGAGCAGATCGTCGCCCTGACCTTCACCCACAAGGCGGCGGCGGAGATGCGCGAACGCATCGTGGGCAGCCTCGAGCTGGCCGCCTTGGGCCATCCGCCCACCGAGGCGCACCGCCAACGCACCTACGAGCTCGGGCTTCAGGTGCTGCAGCACGAGCGCCAGCGCCAGCGCCAGTGGGGCCTGCTGCAGCAGCCGGCGCGGCTGCGCATCACCACCCTGGACGCGCTGTGCGGCCAGCTGGCGCGCCAGATGCCGCTGCTGTCGCGCCTGGGCAGCCAGCCCGGCATCGCCGCCGACGCCCAGCCGCACTACCGCCGCGCCGCGCAAGAAACGCTGCGCCTGCTCGATGCCGATGGGCCGCTGGCTGATTGCCTAGAGCGCGTGCTCGAGCGCTTCGACCACCAACCCGCGCGCTTGGGCGAGTTGTTGCAAGCCATGCTGGCGCGGCGCGAAGCCTGGCTGGCGCTGTGCCACCAAGGCGCCGACCTGCAGCAGGCCGAGGCCGCGCTGCGCGACCTGATCGACGACGAACTGCGCCGCCTCGTGGCGCTGCTGCCCGCCGGCTGGCAAGCGGCGCTGCAACCGGCTGCGCGCTGGGCCGCCGCGCACGCGCTGCAACAGCGCAGCACCCCAGACGCAGACGCGGCCCCAACCGAGGCGCCCAATCCAGCTGCCCAGCAACCGCTGCAAGCCGTGGCCGACTGGCAGCAGCCGCTGCGCGGTGACAGCGCCGAGCTGCCGCTGTGGCGAGGCCTAGCCGAGCTGCTGCTGACGCAAAAAGGCGGCCCGCGCCAGAAAATCCCGGCCGCCTACGGCTTGAGCGGCGCCGGCAACAAGGCGCTGGCGGCGGCCTTCAAGTGCGGCCTCGAGGCGCTGCCCGAAGCGGCGGCGGCGGCGCTTGCGCGGGTGCGGCGCTTGCCCGAGCCGCACTACGGCGGCAACGACCGCGCCTTCATCGCCGACCTGCTGGCCGTGCTCAAGGTGGCGGCAGCACAGCTCTGGCTGGTGTTTCAGCAGGCGCGCGAAGTGGATTTCGCCGAAATCGCCCTGCAGGCGCTGCACGCCCTGGGCCGCGCCGAGGAACCCAGTGAGCTGCAACTGCAGCTCGACCACCGCATCAGCCACCTGCTGATCGACGAGTTCCAAGACACCAGCCCGCTGCAAGTCGAGCTGCTCGAGCGCCTGACGGCCGGCTGGCAAGCCGGCGACGGCCGCACCCTATTTCTGGTGGGCGACCCGATGCAGTCGATCTACCGCTTTCGCAAAGCCGAAGTCGGGCTGTTTTTGCAGGTGCGCGCGCACGGCTTGGGCGCCATCCAGCCGCAGCCGCTGCACCTGTACCGCAACAACCGCTCGCAGCCGCCGCTGGTGCGCTGGGTCAACCAGACCTTTGCCCACGTCTTTGGCCCTCACGACGACCACCGCCGTGGCGCCGTGCGCTTCGCCCCGGCCAGTCCCACCCGCACCGGGCACCCGCTGGCGCGCGTGCAGTGGCACCCGCTGATCGAAAACCGCGCCACCAGCGCGCAGGCCAACGAGGGGGAAGGCGAACCGCAACCCGACGACGAACCCGGCAGCAGCGCCGAGCGCGAAGCGCAGCAGGTGCTGGCGCTGATCGCGCAAGCGCGCGCCGACGACCCCGACGGCAGCATCGCGGTGCTGGTGCGCGCGCGCCGCCACCTCGAGGCGCTGGTGCCGGCGCTGCGCGCGCTGCCGCAGCGGCTGGCCTTTCAGGCGGTCGAGATCGAAGCGCTGGCCGAGCGCCAACCGATTCAAGACCTGCTCATCCTCACGCGCGCGCTGCACCACCTGGCCGACCGCGTGCACTGGCTGGCGCTGCTGCGCGCGCCTTGGTGCGGCCTGACCCTGGCCGATTTGCACCTGCTGGCCGCCGACGCGCCACGCCACAGCGTCTGGCACCTGCTGCAAGACGGAGTGCGCTGCGCGCGCTTGAGCGCCGACGGGCAGCAGCGGCTGGCGCACCTGCGCGAGGTGCTCGGGCTGGCCTTGGCGCACCAAGGCCAGCAGCGGCCGCGGCGCTGGGTCGAGGGCGTGTGGCAGGCGCTGGGGGGGCCGCTCACCTTGGCGCAGGAAGCCGATCTGAACGACACCCAAGCCTACTTCGAGGTGCTCGATCGCTGCACCCGCCACGGCGTGCTGGAGCTCGAGCGCATCGAGGCCGAACTGGAGCGGCTCTACGCCGCGCCCGACCCCGACGGCGCCGCGCTGCAGCTCATGACGCTGCACAAAGCCAAAGGGTTGGAGTTCGACACCGTGATCCTGCCCGGGCTGCAGCGCAAAGCCCAGGGCGCCGACCGCGCGCTGCTCCTGTGGGACCAGGTGCTCGACGACCAAGGCCACGAGCGCCTGCTCTTGGCCACCCAGCCCGAGGCCGGGCACGACGGCCCCTCGATCTACGACTACCTGCTGGCGCTGGAAAACGAGCGCCAGCGCAACGAGGCCAAGCGCCTGCTCTACGTCGGCGCCACACGCGCCCGGCGCCAGCTGCACCTGCTCGGCAGCGCCACCCCCAACCCCAAAGGCGATGCCTTGGGCAAGCCCGCACCCGATAGCCTGCTGGCGCTGCTGTGGCCGGTGGCCGAAAGCGAGTTCGTGCGCGCCTGGCGCTCGGGACTGCAGCCGTGCGGTTCTGATGCCAGCGTCGGGAATGGCACCGATACGAATGCGGATGCTGGGGCGAGCCCAAAGGCGGATGCCGATGCGGATGCGGCAGCAGCCAGCGGCCCGGCGCGACCCACCTTGGCCGAGTACGCGCACCGACTGCAGCGGTTGAAGCAGCCCGGCTGGCCTGCAGCCTTGGCGCACCCCTCCACGTCAAACACCAATGCAGGGCCAGCCCTTGCCGCGGCGCCCCAAACCCCGGCAACCGAAGCCCCCACCCTACCCCGGCGACCGGCGTCAGCCAGCCCAGACACAGCCTCCGCCATCGGCACGTTGGTGCACCGCTACCTAGAGCTGATCGCCCACGATGGGCCCGAGGCATGGCCCAGCACGCGCTTGCCACCGCTGCACGGCGCGATGCAGCAGAGCTTGCGTGCCCAAGGCCTGAGCGCGCCCGAGGCCACGGCGGCAGCGAATCGGGTGCAGCGGCACCTGCACACCACCCTGAGCAGCGCCGACGGCCGTTGGCTGCTCTCGGCCCACACCGACGCGGCCAGCGAATGCGCCATCGGCAGCGTTGTCCACCTCACCCCAGTACCGCCCCCAGCACCCGCCTTCGAACCCGGCCCTGAACCGGGCAATGAACAGCCCCCGAGCAGCGGCCACAGCCCCCACCCCCTGCACGTGATCGATCGCACGTTCGTGCACCAAGGCAGGCGCTGGATCGTCGACTACAAAACCACCGAGCACGAGCCCAGCGCACAGCGCAACGGCGATCTGGATACTTGGCGCGCCCAGTTGCAGCGTTACCGCGCCCTCTACGACGACGCCCTGCCGGTGCAGTTGGCGGTGTTCCTCACCCACAGCGGGCGCCTGCTGCGCTTGAGTGAAAACCAAGAGTCAAACCCGGTCATGCCCGATTGCCTTTCAGCCTCTGAGCCACCCAACGCCCGATGAACCGCGCCATTGCCTACGCGCTCGGTTCGGCGCTGCTGTTTGGCGCCAGCACACCGCTGGCCAAGCAGCTGCTCGACACCCTGCCGCCGCTGCTGCTCGGCGGCTTGCTCTACCTCGGGGCTGGGCTGGGTCTGCTGCTGTACCGGCTGCTGCGCGACCGCGGCTGGCGGCACCCAGGCCTGCATGGGCGCGACTGGGGCTGGCTGGGCGGCGCCATCGCCATCGGCGGCGTCATCGGCACCGCCACGCTCATGTTTGGCCTGCAGCACACCAGCGCCGCCAGCGCCTCGCTGCTGCTCAACCTTGAGGCGGTGTACACCGCGCTGCTGGCCTGGCTGGTGTTTCGCGAGCACGCCAGCGCGCGCGTGGTCACCGGCATGTTGGCCATCGTCGCCGGCGGGCTGCTGCTGGCTTGGCCGGCCGAACCCAGCGCCGCCGCAGCAGCCCTGAGCAACGGCCCAAGCGCTGGGGCCGCTAGCGCCTGGCTGGGGCCGCTGCTGGTGTCTGTGGCTTGCCTGTGCTGGGCCATCGACAACAACCTGACGCGCAAGGTCGCGGCCGCCGACGCCGTGTTCATCGCCGGCAGCCGCGGGCTGGTGGCCGGTTTGGTAAGCACGGCCGGGGCGCTGGCGCTGGGGGCGCCGTGGCCGCCTGTGGGCGCTGCGCTGGCCGCCATGCTGGTGGGGCTGCTGGGCTACGGCGTGAGCCTGGTGCTGTTCGTGCTTGCGCTGCGCGACCTGGGCACGGCGCGCGCCAGCGCCTACTTCGCCACCGCGCCCTTCATCGGCGTGGCGGTGGCGCTGCTGCTGCTGGGCGAGACCACCACGTGGCTGTTCTGGGGCGCCGGACTGCTCATGGCCGTCGGCGTCTGGCTGCACCTGGGCGAACGCCACGCGCACCGGCACCAGCATGAGGCGCAGGAACACGAACACTGGCACCTGCACGACGCTCACCACGACCACACGCACGATAGCGCCAGCACCAGCGCAAACCCCGGCCTGCTCGGGCACCGGCACTGGCACCGCCACGAGCCCCTCACGCACCGCCACCCGCACTACCCCGACACCCACCACCAGCACCGCCACTGAGCGGCGGCAAACTGTTACCCTCAAGCCCCCCTGACCACGCCTCCCTCAAGCCCACCGCCCCATGACCTGGATCACCCTCAACGGCCTCAGCCTCGCCTACGGCCACCTGCCCTTGCTCAACCGGGTCGATTTTTCGCTCCAAGCCGGCGAGCGCGTCGGGCTGGTGGGGCGCAACGGCAGCGGCAAATCGTCGCTGCTCAAAATCATCGCCGGCCTCGAGCGCGCCGACGACGGCCAGATACAGCGCCAAAACGGGCTGCGCGTGGCCTACGTGCCGCAAGAGCCCGAGCTCGACCCCGAGGCCAGCGTGTTCGAGGCCGTGAGCGTGGGCCTGCAGCGCGTGCAAGAGCTGCTGCAGCGCTACCTGGCGCACGAGAGCGGCTGCGACCTCGACGCGCTGCAAACCGAAATCGAAACCCTAGACGGCTGGAACTGGGAGCAGCGCGTAGCCCAAACCCTTAGCCGGCTCGGCTTGCAGGCCGATGAGCGCGTCGGCAGCCTCTCGGGTGGCGTGCGCAAGCGCGTGGCGCTGGCGCAGGCGCTGGTGGCGCTGCCCGATTTGCTGCTGCTCGACGAACCCACCAACCACCTCGACCTCGACGCCATCGGCTGGCTGGCCGAGCTGCTGCGCGATTTTCGTGGCGCCTTGCTGCTCATCAGCCACGACCGCGACTTTCTGGACCGCGTCTGCACGCGCACGGTGGAGCTCGACCGCGGCCTGCTGCACAGCTACGACGGCGCCTACAGCGCCTTTGAGCGCCTCAAAGCGCAGCGCTTGGCACAAGAGGCGCTGCTCAACGCCCGCGCCGACAAGCTGCTGGCGCAAGAGGAGCAGTGGATCCGCAAAGGCGTCGAGGCGCGGCGCACCCGCGCCCAGGCGCGCATCGAACGCTTGCAGGTGCTGCGCGCCCAGCACGCCCAGCGCCGCGCTGCCGTCGGGCAGGTGCGGCTGGATGTGAACAGCGGGCCGGGCAGTGGCCGCTTGGTGGCCGAGCTCGAGGGCGTGAGCAAATACTTTGGCGATGGCCCCGAGCGCCGCTGCATCATCGACAACTTTTCCACCACCGTGCTGCGCGGTGACAAAGTGGGGCTGATCGGCCCCAACGGCGCCGGCAAAACCACCCTGCTCAAGCTGATTTTGGGCCAGCTCGCCCCCGACAGCGGCCAAGTGCGCAGCGGCAGCCGGATCGAAGTGGCCTACTTCGACCAGATGCGCGACGCGCTCGACCTCAACGCCACGCTCGAAGACTTCATCAGCCCGGGCAGCGAGTGGATCGAGATCGGCACGCGCCGCATCCACGTGCGCAGCTACCTGGGCGACTTTTTGTTTGCCCCGGCGCGCGCCCGTGCGCCTATCAGCGCCCTGTCGGGTGGCGAGCGCAACCGGCTGCTGCTGGCGCGGCTTTTTGCGCGCCCGGCCAACGTGCTGGTGCTCGACGAACCGACCAACGACCTCGACATCGAAACCCTGGAGCTGCTCGAACAGCTCCTGACCGAGTTCGACGGCACCGTGTTTTTGGTCAGCCACGACCGGCGCTTTCTCGACAACGTGGTCACCAGCACCATCGTCTATGAGGGCGCGGGCCAGTGGCGCGAGTACGAGGGCGGGGTCGAGGACTGGATCGCGCAATCGATGCGCGTACACGGCGCGGCGCCGGTCTGGGGCCGCAGCGGTGCGGCCGGCATGGGCACGTCGAGCCTGGCGGGCAGCAGCGGCCTTGGCAGCGCCAGTGCGGCCCGCGCTGCAGGGCCGGCACAAGGCTCCCCCCAAGCCCCCACTCAATCCCCTGCATCCAGCCCCACGGCCACCCCCTCGCCGGCCCGCAGCGCGCCCCAGCCAGCAGCCAACCCCGCCACCGCCAAGCGCAAACTCAGTTACAAAGAGCAGCGCGAGCTCGAGGCCCTGCCGGCGCGCATCGAGGCGTTGGAGGCTGAACAAAAAGCCATCGACGCCGAGCTGGGCGATGGCCTGCTCTACGCGCGCCACCCAGAGCGCGCCGCCGCCCTGAGCCAGCGCCACGCCGCCATCGACGACGAACTGCTGCAGGCGCTGGAGCGCTGGGAGGCGCTGGGCCAGCCGGGCTGACGGGGCCCGGTCGCCTCGGCGACGCGCTGGAGGCATCAGGCGTCAACTGGCGGCGCCATAAAGCACCACAATCGCCCCCATGGGAACCCTCTACCTGGTGCGCCACGGCCAAGCCTCGTTTGGCAGCGACGACTACGACCGCCTCAGCCCACTCGGGCAGCGCCAAAGCCTGCGCTTGGGCGAGCACTGGCGCGCGCACGGCCTGCATTTCGACGCCGTTTACACCGGCACCCTGCTGCGCCAGCGCCAGACGTGGGCGGGCATCGCGCAGGGGCTGGGCAGCAGCCTCGAGCCGCATGAGTGGCCCGAGCTGAACGAGTACGACAGCGCCGCCCTGATCGAGGCCCTGCACGCCCACCCCAGCGCCCCGGCACACACCCCGCAGGGCTACCGCGAGCATTTTCGGCTGCTGCGCGACGCGCTGCGCCAGTGGTCGGCCGGCGTGCTGACGCCGCGCGGCATGGGCAGCCACGCGGATTTCGTCGCCGGCGTCAACGCCGTGCTGGAGCGGGTGCGCACCCTGCACACGGGTCGGGTGCTGGTCGTCAGCAGCGGCGGCCCGATCGCCACCGCCGTGGGTCAGGTGCTGGGCACCACGCCCGAGACCGCGATCGAGCTCAACCTGCGGCTGCGCAACACCGCGCTCACCGAGTTCGATTTCAACCCCAAGCGCCATACGCTGCTGAGCTTCAACACCCTGCCCCACCTGACGCAGCCCGAGCAGGCCGCCTGGGTCAGCTACGCCTGAGGGGCGCAGAGGCAGCGGGCTCGGGCAGTACCTCGGGTTCGGCCTCGGGCTGCGCCTCGGCCTCGGGCTCGGCACCCTCGTCGAGGTCGAGCGCCAGCGCCAGCGCCGGTGCCAGCTCGGGCGCGCCGTCCTCGCCGTCCTCTTCCAGCGCATCGGCCTCGGGGCTGCCCGGCGCGGTGCGCGCCAGCTGCTCGATCACGCTGGCCGAGAGCTCGAGCTCGATCAGGTCGATGCTGCCCAGCCGCACCCGCACCGGGGTGCCGCGCTCCAGGCCGGCGCTGCCGGCAGCAGGCAGCACCAGCGGCAGGGTGTCGGCGCGCACCAAGCCGTCTTTGATGACGCTGGCGCTCAGTTCGCCGATCTGCTGCTGCTGCACGTAGCGCAGCGTCCAGTAGCGCTCCATGGCGTTTTGAAACTGCGCGTAGCTGGTGTAGGTGGCATCGAAGGCGCTGATGATGGCCAGCAAAGCGGTGTCGCGCGGCTTGAAGGGCGCCGCCAGCGCGGCCGCCTTGCCGTGGCGCGCGCAGGCCAGCAGCTGCCACTGGTTGACCAGATCGGTGTAGCGGCGCAGCGGCGAGCTGCTCCAGGCGTAGCAAGCCACCCCCAAGCCGGCGTGCGGCAGCGCCTTGGCCCCCATGCGCACCTTGATGCCCGGCGCCAAGCTGGCTTGGCTGCGGTAAATGGCGGGCACGCCGCAGTCGGCCAGCCACTGGCCCCAAGTGCTGTTGGCTAGGATCATGGCCTCGGCCACCATCAGGTCCAGCGGTGCGCCGCGGCTGCGGGTGCCGATCTGCACGCGCTCCTCACCCGTCGGGCCCTCGGGCGGCACATCTTGCAGCTCAAAGGTGTAGTCGGGGCGGGTGAAGGTCTCGGGTTTGCCGCGCACCAGCTCGCGCCGGGCTTTGCAGTGCAGCGCCAGCCGGTACAGAAAAGCCAATTCGGCTCGCAACGCCAGCACCTCCTGCGGCAGCGACGCGCCGGCCTCGGCCGCAGGGTCTTGCAGCCAAGCGGCGGTCACGCCTTGGTCGATCTGGTCGTGGCGCAGGTTGTGCGCAATCGGCACCTGCTCGATGCGCGTCTCGAAACCCTGCAGCTCGAGCGTGGCGGCATCGAGGCGCAGATACAGCGACAGCGCCGGGCGCGCGCCCCCGGCATCCAGCGTGTAGGCCTTCACCACGCCATCGGGCAGCATGGTGATTTTGTGCCCCGGCATATAGACCGTGGACAGGCGCTGGCGCGCCACCTCGTCGAGCGCGCTGCCGGGCTCGATCGCCAGCCCCGGTGCCGCGATGTGGATGCCCAGCGTGACCTCGGCGCTGCCCAGGCCCTGCAGGCTCAGGGCGTCGTCGATCTCGGTGGTGCCCGAGTCGTCGATCGAAAACGCCTGCACCGGCGCCAGCGGCAAGCCCTCGGGCAGCGGCGGCAAGGACGGCAGCGGCCCAAAACCCACGCCCTTGGGAAACTGGTCGAACAAAAAGCGCTGCCAATGAAACTCGTAGGCGTTGCGGATGGCGCCGGCGCGCTGCAGCAGCAGCAACGGGGCGGTGTGGGTGCTGCGCGCGGCGTGCACCACGGCCTTGTATTCGGGCGCGTTTTTATCGGGCCGAAACAAAATTTTGTAGAGCTGCTGGGCCACCGCCGGCGGGCACAGGCCCGCAGCCAGATCGGCTGCCCAAGTCTCGGTCTGGGCCTGAATCTGCTTTTTCTTCTCGATCGCCGCCAGCGCCTGCTGCACCACCTCGGCCGGGGCTTTTTTGTAGCGGCCTTTGCCGGCGCGCCTAAAGTAGTGCGGGGCCTCGCTCAGGCGCAGCAAGGCCGCGAGCTGCTGCGCCAGCGTGGGCGGGTCTTGAAAATACTCGGCCGCCAGTTCGGCAAAGCCGAACTCGGCCTCGGGGGCAAACTCCCACGCCAGCTCGAGCTCGATCTGGGGCCGCAGGGCCTCGGCCGCCTGCAGCAACGCCGCCGGCTCGGGTTGCGCAAAGCGCAGCAGCACCAAGGCGGCCTTGACCTTGACGCGCTTGCCCGATTCAAGCTCGACTTGCAGCGCGGCATCGGATTCAGACAGGATGCGGCCGGTGAGCAACTTGCCGGCTTCGTCAAACAGGGCGTACAAAATGGGGCTTTCTGGGCGGGAAGGGGGGTGGGCGGCAACGGCCCCGGCTGCCATCGTGCGCCGCGCGGGGTGGGCTCAGAGTTTAACGGCCAGCGCCAGCACGGCCACACCCAAGTGCGGCCGGCGGCGGGCGGCAGGCCACACCCAAGGGCGGTAGGCGGCGGACGGCTCTGGCCACACCCAAGGGCGGCGGGTGGGCTGGGTGCGCTCGCAGCGCCATTGCGGCCGAAGGACGCCTAAGCAAGAGCGCACCCAGCCCGCCCGCCGCCCGCCCCCGCAGAACTGCCCCCCGCCCTAAAGTAGCCCCAGCCTCAGAGGCTCTCAGGGGATACCCAGCCACTTGTGCGTTTGCAGCGACAGGCGCCACTGCGGCTGCGCCATGCAGTAATCGATCGCTTGCTGGGTGTGCTGGGCGCGCTGCGGGCCGTCGAGCGGCTGCAAAAAGAAATGGGCAAAATCCAGCGCCGCAAAGCGCTCGGGCTCGGCCCCGGGCTGCGGATAGACCAGCTTGAGCTCGTCGCCGCGCCGCACGCGCAGCTCGGTGCCGGCTTTGGGGCTGACGCAGACCCAGTCTAGCCCCGCGGGCAGGTCCAGCGTGCCATTGGTCTCGAGCGCAATCTCAAAGCCCTCGTTGTGCAGCGCCTCGATCAGCGCGGCGTCGAGCTGCAGCAAAGGCTCGCCCCCGGTGCACACCACCAGCGGCCGCCCCGCCCCTTGGCCGCTGCCACCGCGCCAGTGGCTGCGCACCGCCTGCGCCAGCGCCTGCGCGCTGGCAAACCGGCCGCCGCCGGCGCCGTCGGTGCCCACAAAATCGGTGTCGCAAAAGCGGCACTGAGCGCTGGCGCGGTCGGCCTCGCGCCCGCTCCACAGGTTGCAGCCGGCAAAGCGGCAAAACACCGCGGCGCGGCCGCTCTGCGCCCCTTCGCCTTGCAGGGTGTAAAAAATCTCTTTGACGCTGTAGCTCATGGCAGCCGCACCTGTGCGCCGCAGCCAGGCGTCTGGTACAGATCGACCCGCTCCAACGCCGCCAGCTCGCGCCGCCCCTGCTGCAAAATCCAGCCGGCAAGGCTCGCGCAATCGCAGTCGGGCAACGCGGCGCGCTCGGCCAACTCGTGCAAAGGCTGGTGGTCGAGGGCTTTGAAAATCGGGTCGAACAGGCGCTTGACGTCGCCAAAATCCAGCGTCCAGCCCTGCACCGCATCGAGCTCACCGCCCAGATGCAGGCGCAGCGTGTAGGTGTGCCCGTACAGGGCAGCCAAAGGGTGCTCGGCCGGGGCCTGGCGCAGCCGCCGCGCGCTGTCGAGCGTCAGGTCTTTCCAGATGCGGTAGCGCTGCCCGTCGTAGCGGGCGCCGCAGGAGGCGGTCTCGTACACCGTGACCCGGCTCAAGGCCGGCAGCGCCGGCACGAGCTGCTGCCACAACCACGCTGACAGCACCTCGCTGGTGGGGTTTTCCAGCCCGGGGATGTCGTTCAGGCACTGCCGGTGCAGGCGCTGCTGCAGCGGCGCCCAAGCGCGCTCGATGGCGTCTGCCACCCCAGCCGCCGCCTCGCCCCCATCTGCCCGCACATGGAGCAGCGCCTCGAAGCCGTGCCCGTGCATGCGGCCGCACTTGTGGCCAGCGGGCACGCGGGGCAACTGGTGCGCGGCCTCAAAGCGGTAGCGCCGCCAGATGTGCGCGCCGCCGCCGGCGTCGAGCGTGCAGCCGCTGCGCGGCGTGCTCTGCAGCCCGACCTGGGCCCCTTGCAAGCCATCATGTTGCAAGCGCTGCTGCAGCCAGCGCGCCAGCGCGGCGTCATCGGGTTCGGGCAAGCAGTCGTTGAGCAGGCGGTGGTCCAGCGCCGCCGTCACCGCCTCCAGGTGCTGCTGCAGCTGTTCGACTTCGGTGCCTGGGCACAGCGCCCAGCCGGGCGCGGCGTGGGCGCGCAGCCGCGACACGAAGCTGTGGCCATGCAGGCGCGCCTGCGGGTGCGGCGCTGGGCGGCCCAGCAGTTGCCGGGCGGCCTCGAAGCCGGCTTGGGCGCAGTGGTGGATGTTCAGCATGGAAATAGCCGCCTCAGGTGCTCGCGCCAAAGCGCTGCAGCAAGGGGTCGGGGCAGCCCGCCTCGGCAAAGCCCTTGGCGCGCAGCAGGCAGGCGTCGCAGGCACCGCAGGGCTGGCCCTGTGGCCCCGGGTCGTAGCAGCTGCAGGTCTGTGCCACGTCCACGCCCAGGCGCAGCGCCTCGCGCACGATGTCGGCTTTGCCCAGGTGTTGCAAAGGGGCGTGGATGCGCAGCCTTTGCGTGCCTTCCACCCCGGCCCGGGTGGCCAAATTGGCCATGGCCTCGAAGGCTTGGATGAAGGCCGGGCGACAGTCTGGGTAGCCGGAGTAATCGAGCGCGTTGACGCCGATGAAGATGTCTGTACTGCCCAGGGTTTCGGCCCAGGCCAGCGCCAGGCTCAGAAACACCGTGTTGCGCGCTGGCACATAGGTGCTGGGGATGCCCTGCGCCAGCGCCGCCAGCGAGCGGTGCTTGGGCACCTCGAGGGCGGCTTCGGTCAGGGCCGAGCCACCAAAGGCGCGCAGATCGACCGGCAGCGTGACGTGCTGGTGCGCCCCTTGGGCCCGCGCTTGCGCCCGCGCCAAGTCCAGCTCGTGGGCGTGGCGCTGGCCGTAGTCGAAGCTCAGGGCGCAGGTGGCAAAGCCGCGTTCGCGCGCCAGGGCCAGCACGGTGGCCGAATCGAGCCCACCGCTGAGCAGCACCACCGCCTTGGGTAGCGCGGCCGTCATGGCTGCAGCGCCGCAACCAAAGCGGATGGAGCGGATGGAACGGACAAGGCGGGCACAGGGAAGGGCCGCCCGTTGGGCGCACCCGATAGGAGCAAAGTCATGACAGTCCTTTTTTTTCGAGATGGGGGCGAGGGAACCCATCGAGCCGATGCACCGGCGCACAAGCCGAGCACAATTCCCGCATTTTACTTGGGCGATGCAGGGTCTTGGTTGCGGGGTCTTTCGTTGCGGCGTCAGGCTTGCCCAGCTAAAATCTGGCGCATAAAACGGCTTTAGGAGGGTTGGCATTGCATTGGTACCTTGTACACACCAAGCCACGCAGGGAACTGTGTGCGCTGGAGCACCTCGAGCGCCAGGGTTTCAGCTGCTACCTGCCGCTGCTGCGCACCGAAAAGCTGCGCCGCGCCAAGCTCGACACCTGCGACGAGCCCTTGTTTCCCCGCTACCTGTTCATCGAGCTCGATACCGATTTGCAATCCCGCAGCTGGGGCCCCATCCGCTCCACCGTGGGCGTGAGCCGCTTGGTGACCTTTGGCGGCGAGCCGGCCAAGGTGCCCGGCGCGCTGGTCGAGCAGCTGCGGCTGCACGAAAGCCATCTGCGCGGCCAAGTGGTGCCTTTGTTCCAAACCGGCGAACGGGTGCGCGTCACCCAAGGGCCTTTTGTCGGCCTCGAGGGGGTGTACCAAATCGCCGAGGGCGAACGCCGGGTGCTGGTGCTGATCGAAATGCTCTGCAAACCGGTGCTGGTGCCACTCGAGCCCACCGCGCTGCGCAAAGCCAGCTAGGGGGCTCTTGCCGGGCTCCTAGCGGGCTGCGCGCGCCTGCGCCACGCCCAAGTTGGCCAAGGCGTCGGCGCGCTCGTTGCCGGGGTCGCCGGCATGGCCCCGGACCCAGCGCCAGTCGATGGCGTGCCCACCTTGCTGCACCAAGGCGTCGAGCTGTTGCCACAGGTCGACGTTTTTCACCGGTTGGCGCGCCGCCGTCTTCCAGCCCTTGGCCTTCCAGCCCGGCAGCCATTCGGTGATGCCTTTGCGCACGTACTCGCTGTCCAGCCACAGGGTGACGCGGCAGGGGCGCTTGAGGGCTTGCAAGGCTTGGATCACGGCGGTGAGCTCCATGCGGTTGTTGGTGGTCTGCGCTTCACCGCCGTACAGCTCTTTGACCGCGGCCTCGCTGCGCAGCAGCACGCCCCAGCCACCCGGGCCGGGGTTGCCCTTGCAGGCCCCATCGGTGTAGATGACCACGCTGTTCATGCGGGCGATTGGCCTTCGCCATCCAGCTGGGCGGCGCTGGCCTGACGGGCCACCGCCACCTGCTCGGCCGTGACCCGCTTGGGCCTCCAGGCCGGCCCCAGCAAGCGCAGCCCACGCACCCGCTTGACGGCCACCATGCAGTAGGCGTTGCCCAAAATGGGCCAATAGCGCGCCCCGGCCCGCTCCATCCAACTGCAACGCTGCAACCAGAGCTCAGACTGCAGCGCCGGCCGGTAACAGCCCATGCGGCACGACTCGACTTCCAGCCCCAGCAGTTGCAGCCAGTCGCGCAACCGGCGGTGGCCGATGAACTCGCCGGACTCGGGCAGGAACGGCCGCGCCCAGCGCGAGCGCTTGAGCCCCACGCGCGCCAACAGGCGCGCCCGCAGCTGGCCCCAGCCCCACAGGCTCCACGGGTTCAGGCCACAGACCACCAAGCGGCCTTCGGGCAGCAAGACCCGCTGCACCTCGCGCAGCACGGCGTGCGGGTCGGCGCTGAACTCGAGCGTGTGCGGCAAAACGACCAAATCGAGCGTGTTTTCTGCAAAGGGCAGCGCCGCCGCGTGCGTCACCAGCGCCACGCGTGCGTTGCAGGGTGGCAGCGGGGCGCCCTCATGGCCGCACTCGGACCGGCGCTGCCACGCCGAGGTCATCGACGGCTCGAGCACCGCCAGCCAGCGCTTGGGCATGCGGTTGGCGCGCAAGGCATCGAGCTGCGGCAAGCCCAGTTGCAGGGCGTGGTAGCCAAAGCAGTCGGTTACCGCTTCATCAAAGCGCTCCTGCTCCCACGCCAGCAAGTAGCGCCCGGCCACGCTCGCCAGCCACGCGGCCAGCTGCTGGCCGTCGGCATCCGACGCGACCAGTGGTGGCGGCGGCGGGTCAGAGGTCAACGGCTTCATCGGCCACAGGCGACTGCGCCAGCACGGCCGCACGGATCATTTCGCGCATCGCTTTTTTCTCGGGAAAGCTCAGCGTGCGCCCCAGCCCCCGCCGCACCCGCAGCAGCAGGTGGCGGTCGGTCTCGGGCGGCACGCCGTGGCTGTTTTGCATTTCTTCGTACAGGTCGAGCCGCGCATGCGGGGTTTCTTCGCGCCACCACTCGTCGATCACCTGCTGCACCTGCTCGAGCCACGCGCCATCGGGCTGCTGGTCGGCATGGGCCGGCTCGGCCAAGGCGAAACCGTGCTCGGGCTCGTGTTCGTGTTCAGATTCGCGCTCGAACTCGCGCCGGTCGGCTGGCGGCGCGCGGTTGGGCACATAGCCCAAGCCCTCAGACTGCCCGTGGCTCAGGGCCGCCCAAGCGGCCTCGTTGAGGCTGACGCGGCGATCGGCTTGCATCAGCAGCCGTGCCCAGCTTGGGTCCTGGCCCATCAGCAGGCCGAAGTCCTGCGCCGAGGCGTCGGTCACCATCACCACCTTGAGGCCGCGCCACTGCGCTTCGTCGATGTAGGGGATGAGGCGTTCGTCGTCGCTGGCCAGCAGTGCCATGGCGCAGCCGCCGCGGCTGGCCAGTTGCGTCAGCTCCAAACCCAACGCGCGCACCAGCGCGGCGCCGCCGTCGCTGGCGTGGGCCGGCACCATGCGCACCACCAGGTCGTCGCACAGCTCGCTGGGTTGCTGGTCGGTGTAGAGGTAGCTGCGCAACACGGCCGCTTCGGCGCCACAGTGCCGCGCCAGTTGCGAAAACACCGCTTGGTACAAGCCCCGATGGAGCGCCTCGCTGGGTGGGTTGGGCTGCTGCTTGGCCAACCAGAGCAGGTAGCGTTCGTCGATGAGCGCCACCGCCACACCGAGTTCGGCTCTGGCGCCGGCACCGTATGCAGGGCGCATCGACGGCCTTTTGTTTAAGTGAAATTTGGTTTTCATAGCGGCCCAGTTAATGCAATAAAGTAAATAGGCCCGGATCGGGCCATCCGCTTGGGCATGTGCCCTGCGATTTTGGCACGAAAGCGGGCTAAAGGTTCCGCAACTGCGTGCGGATGGCGCTTAGGGGCTGCGGGGCGCAGGGGCGGCAGGGGCGACAGGGGCGGCTGGTGAAGTCAAAAGCCACTCGATGCGCTGCTGCGCGGCAGCGGCCAGCTCGGCCTCGCCGCGGCGCTGCGCCATGTCCGCTTGCAAGCGCAGCCACGCCAGCAGCGGCCGGCGCCAGCCTTGCTCGGAGGCCGTCTGCACCGCCAGCGCCAGCGCCTCGGGGTCGAGCCGCTGCGCGCGCAGCCAGACGCTGGCCGCCACCAAGCGCGCCAGCGGGTCGTCGATGGCGCGCAGCAGCGCCGCGGCTTCGCCAGCGGCGGCGGGCTCGAGCAAGCGCCGCGCCGTCGGCCGGTGGGCGCTCGGTAGCCACTCGAGGTCGGCGGCCTGCGCTTGCCCGAGCAGGTAGCGGGCATAGGCTTGCTCGGCCGCGCCGGCGCGGGGCAGCACGGGCTGCGCCGCCGCACAACGCTCGGCCAGATCGAGGGCCGCCTGGGCCACGGCACAGCGGCTCAGGGCCAAGCGCGCCATCTGGTCGGCGCGCGCGGTGCGCTGGGCGGCCTCTAGTGCGCGCTGCCACTCGAGCTCGGCCACCCGCTGGCGGCCCTCTAGGTCGGCCCGAATGGCACGCTGCTGCGCCCCGTGGGCTTCAATCTGCCAATCGGGCACGCGCGGCCCGGCGGCACAGCCCGCCAGCAGCCCCAGCATGGCCCACAAGCCGAGCGTGCGGCCTACGGCGCGGGTTTGGTCTGCTAGGGTTAAAACGTGTGTAGGCATCAGAGGCTCAGAGGCAATTGGGCGTGTTTGGGTGCGTCAAGGCGGGCATGAACGATGGCTTCTGCACCTCTTAGGGCACCCTCAATTCGGTGTCGCGGGCCAGCGGCCAGCGGCGGCTGAGGTCGCTGAGCAGGGCGTCGATGCGGCGCAAATTCGCCTCCACCTCGACCCGCAGCTGGTCCAGATCGACGGTGGCGGCGCGCGTGTTTTGCGCGATGCCTTGGGCCTCGACCAGCACCGCATCGACCTTTTGCAGCGACTGGCGCGCATCGGCCAGCAAGCCTTCGATCTGGCGCACCGCCGCTTGGGTGTCGGTCATCAGACCGTCGGCGCCAAACACGCGCTGGTCGGCATTGCCCACCAGCGACTCGGCGCGTGCGGCCACCGCCTCGAGGCGGCGCAGCAAGGCATTGCTCTCGTCGATCACTTGCATGAAGCGCGCGCGGTCGTCGGGGTTGCCCACCAACAGCCCCAGCGCGCCCTGCGGCCCGGTGAGCGTTTCGCTGGCGCGCTGCACGTTGCGCAAGCTGGCGTTGAGCGGCGCCTGCTCGGCGGTCATGCCCTGAAGGTTGTGCATCAGATCGCGAACCTGGATCACGATGCGGGGCAAATCGGCCATGGCGTCGCCCCTGAGCACCATGCGCTCGGCTTCGTCGGGCAACGGCGGGTCTTCCATCATGCCGGTGAAGGCGCGCAAACGGGTCGCACCCACGAGGCTGCGTTCGAGGGTGAAGACGCTGCTTTCGCGCAACCAGTGCGCCTCGCGGCTGCGCACATCGACCCAGATGCGCACGCTGCCGTCGTCGCCCAGCCCGACGCGGCGCACGCGCCCGATCGGAAAGCCCGAGAAGGTCAGGTCCATGCCAATCGTCACCCCCTCGGAGTCGTCGGTGATCAGCACCAGCTCTTGGGTGGGCTCGAAGGCGCCGCGTGCGTACAGCAAAAACGCGGCCGCGCCCAGCAGCAGCGCCAGCAGCAGCGCCAGCAGGACGGTGGCCTTGAATTCGACGTGCTGCACGCGCGCTTGGCGGATGGTGCGTTCGACGGTGTCGGTGTCTTCGGTGCTCATGGTTTCCGTCAGCCTCTCAGGCGTAGTTGCCCAGCAGCGAAACCAACTGAATCAGCAGCAAGGCCATGAACAAGCGCATCAGGAGCTGCAGTTCGGTGCTGGCCCGCTGCCCGGGATCGACCGGATCGTACAGGCTCGAGGCCAGCGGCACCAGCGCCACCGTGAGGGCAAAGAAAAAAGTTTTGAAAGCAAAGATCAGCGTCACCTCGGGGCTGAACACGCGCCCGACCAGGTGGATGTAGGCATCGATGGCCCATGGGTTCAGCCCATAGATGTTCAGATAAGCCATGAGCAGCGCCACCAGCGCGCTCAAGGCCACGAGCGTGAACACGGCAAAGATACCGGCCAGCGCGCGTGGCAACACCAGCCAGTGCAGGGCGTCTTTGCCCTCGGCTTGCAATTGTTCGAACACCCCTTGGCGGCGCAAGCTCAGGATTTCCCCGGCCTGCCCGATGCTGCTGCGCAAGGCCACGAACAAGGCCGCCGCCAGCGGGATGAGTTCGAGCACCAGCACCCGCACCACCATCTCGACCGCGTACTGCGTCAGCCCCATGCCAGTGGCGGTGACGACCACGATGCGGATCAGCACCACGCCAAACAGCGCCGACAAGGCGATGAACCACAACAGCAACGGCGCCGTGGCCTGATAGACGTGCGTGGCCAACACCGGCCAGCGCTGCCGGCTGTAGCTCGAGGGCGACAACGCCAACACCAGAATCACTGCCCCCAAGTGGACGATGCGCCACCAATTCAGGCACCAACGCCCGAGCCCGCGAACCGAGCCCGCCAGCAGCGCGAAAAAATGCTCCAGCCACACCATGCGTGGATCTTAACGCGGCACGCTGGCACAGACTGCAGCGGAGCCCGATTGCCTCAGAGCGTCTCGTCGCCGTGTTCGTCGAGCAAGCGCAGCCGACGGCTGAGGGTGGCGCGGGTCTGGCGGCGCGACAACAGCTTGGCCTGCGCGGCGGGCGGAAAGTCGGTGAACTGGATCAGGCCGCGCAGAATCAGGATGTCGATCAGGTCTTCGGTGACGCGCGCCAAGCCGCTGTCCGAATCAGCCAGTTCGCGCTGGCCCTGCTGATCTGCCTGCTGCGGCGGCACCGGGTCCTCGTCGGGAAGCATCGCGGGTGGCGGGCTCATGGGCGCACCCCGGGCACGTCGGCCGGCAAGCTGCTTTGCAGCCGAAGCACCAATTGCACGCGGTCGCGCACGCCCAGCTTGTCAAAAATGGCCCCCAAGTGGGTCTTGACGGTGCGCTCCGAGATGAACAACTGCTCGGCCACTTCTTTGTTGCTCTTGCCCAAGGCCACGGCGCGCGCCACTTGCGCCTCGCGCTCAGACAGGGCCGACAAGTCGCAACCCGCGCCGCTGCCCGAACCCGGGTGGCGCTGCACCAGCTCGCGCGTCGCGGCCACCAGGCGCTGCACCAGGCTGGGCCCGACCCACAGCCCGCCGTGCACCACCACCTGCTCGACTTCGCGCAGCAGCTCGGGCACGGCCTGCAAATGGCAGTAGCCGCGGGCACCGGCATCGAGCGCGCGCAAGCCTTCAGCGTCTTCGGGCACGCTGCTGAGCACCACCACCAAGCAGCCGGGGCGCTGCACCAGCAATTCGGCGATGCGCGCCGGCCACTGCGGCTGGTTCACGGGCATCCAGACCGTATCGCCCGGACGCACCCGCGCCAACAGATTGCTCCAAGTGGCCCACCGCCCCTCGGCAAAGGCTTGCACCCAGCGCTCAGAGGGCGTCGGCAAAGCCCCGTTGGCGGCGGTGGAATGGACCAAAAAATAGGCTTGGCTCATGCGGATCCCTGGCGTATGGTGTCAGCGTTCGGAGAGGGCGTTTTCTTTGGCCCGCAACACGGGCTTGAGCAGATAGCTCAGAATCGTGCGTTTGCCGGTCAGGATATCGACTTGCGCCACCATGCCGGGGATGATCGGCAGGCCCTCGCCCAGCGTCGCTTGGCGGGTGCGCAAGCGCACGACGAAAAAGGCGTTGCCTTGCTCGTCGACCACGGTGTCGGCACCGATGTGCACGACGTCGGCGGTCAGTCCGCCGTAGATGGCAAAGTCGTAGGCAGTGAACTTGACCACCGCCTCCAAACCCGGTCGCAGGAAGCCGATGTCGCGCGGCACAATGCGCGCCTCCAGAATCAGGGCGTCGTCGAGCGGCACGATTTCTACCACCTCGCGCCCGGGTTGCACCACCGCGCCCATGGTGTTGACGTGCAAGCGGCTCACAGTGCCGCGCAAAGGGGAGCGGATGTCGGCCCGCACCACCCGGTCTTCGAGCGCGCGCCCGCCTTCGGCCAAGGTGGACAGGCGGCTCATGGTTTCGGAGAGTTCGGCGCTCATCTGGTTGCGCGCCGTGAGCTGCACCTCTTCGATGCGGCGCTGGGCCTCGGTGATGGAGGCCTGCACGCGCGCGATCTGCGCCGCCGCTTGATCGCGGTCGCCGACGAGGCGCGAGACTTGCTGCTCCAGCCGCAGCACCTCGACTTCGGACACCGCCCCGCTGGCCACCAGCGGGCGCGTGGCGGCCAGTTCGCGCTGAACCAGGCTCAGGCCGCTGGCGGCAGAATCGCGCCGCGATTGGGCCTCGGTCAGCTCTTGGCGGCGCTGCAGCAACTGGCTCTGGGTGATGGAGATCTGGGCGCTGATTTCGGCCCGGCGCGACTCGAACAGGCTGCGCTCCTGGGCCACGATGGCCGGCGCTTCGCGCTCCAGCGTCACGGGCGGATTGAAGCCGCGGCCCTGGATCAGGGCGCGCAAGCGCTCGGCCCGCGCCTCCAGCGCCGCTTGCGAGACGCGGGTCTCGCCCAGATTGGCCGCAAAGCGCGTCGGGTCCACGCGCAGCAGCACCTGATCGGCCTCCACCACCTGGCCTTCGCGCACCAAGATTTCGCTCACCACCCCGCCATCCACGCTTTGCACGATCTGCACCTGCTGGCTGGGCACCACGCGGGCCTCGCCGCGCGTGACCTGATCGACCTTGGCCACCGATGCCCACAGCAGCAGCAGCAGCAGCAGCACCAGCACCGCGCTCCAGCGCAGCAGGCGGCGCGCGCGCAAGGGCTCTTGCTGCAATTGGGCCCAGTCGGCGTCGGCGGCCCAATCGAGCGCCTCGCCATCGGGGGCGTCGTCGCGCGCGAGGCGCTGTGCCAGCTTGCCAAACAAAGGCTGGCCCACGCGCGCGCCGGCCTCGGTGGCTTGACCGATGCGCTCGAAGGTTTTTTTCTCGAGCTCGCTCATCACGCAGCCTTTCCGATCCGGCCTTGGCGCAGCGCCTGAATCACCTGCTCTTTGGGGCCATCGGCGACGATGCGGCCGGCGTCCATGACGATGATGCGTTCGACCAGATCGAGCAAGGAAGTTCGGTGACTCACCAGCACCACGGTCTTGCCGGGCACAAACTGCTGCAGGCGCTTTTTGATGTCTTCTTCGCTCGAGTGGTCCATCGACGAAGTGGGCTCGTCGAGCAGCAAAATCGAGGGGTCGTTGATCACCGCGCGCGCGATCGCCACCCCCTGGCGCTGGCCGCCCGAGAGCGACTCACCACGCTCCCCGACCAGCATATCAAAGCCTTGCGGGTGCTGGTTCACCAAATCGACGATGCCGCTGAGGGTGGCGGCCCGGAGCACGTCGGCGTCGTCGGCCAGCGGCGCGCCCAGCGTGATGTTTTCGCGCAGGCTGCCGTAAAACAGCATCACGTCTTGTTGTACGTAGCCGATGTAGCGCCGCAGTTCGGCCGGGTCGATCTGGCGCAGGTCGATGCCGTCGATCAGCACCGCGCCGCTGGTGGGCCGGTACAGGCCGAGGATGAGTTTTTCCAGCGTCGTTTTGCCCGAGCCGATGCGCCCCAGAATGGCCACGCGCTCGCCGGCTTTGAGGCGAAAACTGACGTTGCGCAGCGAGGCGTTGCTCTGGCCGGGGTAGTTGAACGAGACGTCTTTGAACTCGATCGCGCCCTCAATTCGGCCGCGGGTGATGAAGTTGGCGCCGTCGGGGCGCTCCACTTCGCGCTGCATCACCTCTTCGAGCGAGCTCAGGGCGGTGGAAGCGGTGTGGTACTGCACCAGCAATCCGGCCACCTGGCCGATGGGCGCCATGGCGCGCGAGGCCAGCATCGAGCAGGCGATGAGCCCGCCCATGGTGAGCTCGCGCGCACCGATCAGATAGACCCCCAGGATGACGATGGCGATCGTGACCGACCCTTGCACAAAGGCCGCCGTGTGGCCGGAACTGGCCGAGAGCAGCCGCAGCTGCGCCCCAACCCGCGCCAGCAGGGCGGCGCTTTGTTCCCATTTGCGCTGGATCGGGGCTTCGGCGGCCAGTGCTTTGAGGGTCTCGAAACCGACCAAGCCCTCGATCAGGGTGGCGTTGCGCTGCGCACTGGCGCGGTAGGTGGTTTCGGTGAGCGTGTGCATGCGCCCTTGACGGCCAGCGCGTAGAGCAGCAACACCGCCGCGCCGATGAACAAGGGGATCAGCATCATGGGCGCGATCCAGCCGATCACGAGGAAGAAGATCAGCGCAAAGGGCAGGTCGATAAAAGCCACCACGGTGGCCGAGCCGATGAAGTCGCGCACCGACTCGAAGGCGCGCAAATTGGCGGCGAAGGAGCCGGCCGAGGCCGGGCGCTGCTCCATGCGCATGCCCAGCACGCGCTCCATGATGAAGGCCGACAGCTTGACGTCGGCGCGGCTGCTGGCCAAGTCCACGAAGCGGCTGCGCATGACCTTGAGCATCAGGTCGCCCAGCACGATGATGGCGATGCCGGCCGAGAGCACCCACAGGGTGTCAAAGGCCTGGTTGGGCACCACGCGGTCATAGACGTTCATCATGAACAGCGGCATCGCCACCGCGAACAGATTGGTCAAGAACGCCGCCAGCAGCACGTCGCGGTACAGGCGCCGGTTTTCGGCGATCACGCCCCAAAACCAGTGTTCGCCGCGCACCGCTTTGACCGCTGGGGTGCGCGCGTCGTAGCGGGTGCGCGGCCGGGCGTAGAGGGCGCGGCCGCTGTAGCGGGCCTCGAGCTGAGCCGTGGGCAGATCGACCGCGGCCTCGCCCAGCTCGGGGAAAATCACGCGCACGCTGGCCCCGTCGGCGCTGCGCTCGAGCAACACGCAGGCCGACTGCTCATCGAGCAGCAGCACCACCGGCAGCAGCTCGGCGCGCAGTTTGGCGATGGGCTGGCGCACCAGCTTGCTGCTCAGGCCAGCGCGGTGCGCGGCGCGCTCAAACAGCGATGGCGTCAGCCGCCCGTCTGGGGTGGGCAAGCCAGCCAAGGCGCCGTCGCGCGTCAGCGCCTGCCCGTGTAGGCGCGCCAGCACGATCAGGCAGTGCAACAAATCGTCGCGTTCAGGCGCTGCCTGCTGATCTGGCAGCGGCAGGGCGGTGTCTGGGGTCATCTCCACTCCGTGAGGGCTTTGGCATATCGGCATCCCTGACGCCGACCGCCGCGAAGCCTGCAGTCCTTGACTTCAATCGAGCTGCAGTGTAGCGCAAAACGGAGTCGATTGATAAAAACGCAATCTGGTCTATTGAGCCAAAACCGTTGCAGGCCACAGCCTAAAGCAACCGACCTCAGTTGGCCATCTGCACGGCCGGGTCTTCGCTCTCGATAACCTGCTGCGCCCAGAGCCGCAACTTGCGCGTGTCGGCACGCAAAACCTGTTGCTTGACGGCCAAAATCTGGCTCGGGTGCATGGAAAAACTGCGCAGCCCCAAGCCCAGCAGCAGCCGTGTCATGGTGGGGTCGCCGGCCATTTCGCCGCACACGCTCACCGGTTTGCCCTGGTCGCGGCATTCCGCGATCGCGCCCGCCACCAGCTGCAGCACCGCCGGGTGCAGCGGGTCGTACAGGTGCGCCACGCTTTCATCGACGCGGTCGATGGCCAGCGTGTACTGGATCAGGTCGTTGGTGCCGATCGAGAAAAAATCGAAGTGCTTCATGAACAGCCGCAGCGCCAAGGCCGCAGCCGGGATTTCGATCATCGCGCCCAAGCGCACCGGCCCATGCACGGCCGCGCTGGCGTCGAGCTGCGCCCGCGCCTTGGCCAGCAGCGCCTTGACCTGCTGCACCTCGCGCAGGTGCGCCAGCATCGGGATCAGCAAATTGACCTTGCCGTGGGCGGCCGCGCGCAGCACCGCGCGCACTTGCGTCAGAAACATGGCCGGCTCCGACAGGCTCCAGCGGATCGCGCGCAGCCCCAGCGCCGGGTTGAGGTGCTCGTCGACGCGGCTGCGGTCGAGCGGTTTGTCGGCCCCCACATCCACGCTGCGAATGGTCACCGGCAGCCCGTGCATGCCCTCGACGGCGGCGCGGTAGGCCTCGTACTGCTCGTCTTCGTCGGGCAGCTTGCCGTGGGCGCGACCCATGAACAAAAATTCGGTGCGAAACAGCCCCACGCCCACGGCGCTCACGGCCAGCGCCGGCAGCGTGTCCGAGGGCTGCTCGATGTTGGCCAGCAATTCCACGCGCTCGCCGTCGAGCGTCACGGCTGGGGTGTTTTTGATGCGCGCCAGCCGCTGGCGCTCGACTTCGCCCTGGCGCTGCTTGAAGCCGTACTCGGCCAGCACGATGTCGGAGGGGTTGACGATCAGCACCCCGGCGTCGCCGTCGATCACCACCCAGTCGTCTTGGCGCACCATCTGGCTGGCGCCGCGCGCGCCTACCACCGCCGGAATATCCATGCTGCGCGCCACGATCGCCGTGTGGCTGGTCTTGCCCCCGACATCGGTGACGAAGCCCACAAACACGCTGTGCTTGAACTGCAGCGTGTCGGCCGGCGAGAGGTCGTGCGCCACCAGCACCAGCGGGTCTTTGGTGTTTTGGCTGACCATCTGCGCCGCCGTGGCAGGCAGCCCCACCGCCATCGGCGAGACCGAACCGCGCATGTGCTGCAGCATGCGCTCGACCAACTGCTCAAAGTCGGCCTTGCGCTCGCGCAGGTAGGGGTCTTGCATCTCGTCAAACTGCTTGACCACCAGTTCCAGCTGCGCCGTCAGCGCCCATTCGGCGTTGTAGCGCCGCTCTTGCACCCAGTGCGCCACGCCTTCTTGCAACTGCACGTCTTGCAGCAGCATCAGGTGCACATCGAGCAAGGCCGTGAGTTCGGGGTGCGCCTCGAGGGTGGCGCTCTCGTGCAGGCTGCGCTGCACGCGCTCGATTTCGGCGATCACCGCATCGCGCGCCTCGCGCAAGCGCTCCAGCTCGGCGCGCATCTGCTCGGGCGCCACAAAATAGTGCGCCACGTCGATGCGGCTGGAGGTCACCAGCACCGCGCGGCCGATCGCCACGCCACGCGAAACCGCTTGTCCATGCACGCTGAAAGTCATTCTCCCTCTCCGAATTTGTCGTCGATCAAGGCCAACAGCGCCTGCATGGCCTCTTGCTCGTCGGGGCCATCGGTTTCGATTTCCACCTGCGACCCCAAGCCCGCGGCCAACATCATCACACCCATGATGCTCTTGGCATTGATGCGCCGCCCACCCCGGCTTATCCAGACCTCGCAAGCGTACTGCCCGGCCAGCTTGGTGAGCTTGGCCGAGGCGCGGGCGTGCAGCCCGAGTTTATTGCTGATGGTCGCGCTGGTTTTGAGCATGGGTCGGGCTGGTATGGGATCGTTGCTGCGCTTGCGCGGGGATGCCTGGCAACATCAGCACGCCCAGGGTGCCCCCCTGCTGGGCGCGCTCGCACAGGGTGTCCAGCGCTTCATGGCGGTAAGAGACCGCGCGCAGCAACATGGGCAGGTTGACCCCGGCCAGCAGCCGCGTGTGCACGCCGTCGGTGGACTGGCTGGCCACGTTGCACGGCGTGGCCCCCACCAGGTCGGTCAGCAACAGGTGATCGCTGGCGCCGGATTCGCGCAGCAGCGCGCGCAGCTGCTCCAGGCTGGCCTCGGGCGTTTGCTGCGCGGGAATGTCGAGCGCCTGCAGGCATGGCGCGGCATCGGGGAACACGTGCAGCACGCACTCGCGCAAGGCCGATGCCAGCGGCGCGTGGGCGATGACGATGATGCCGTTCATGGGGGCGATTATGCGATGCGCCGCTGCTTGCGTCGTGGGCTTGCACCAGTGCGTGCGTCGAACTTTTGCACCTGCGGCGTCACCCAAGTGGCTATGGCGCTACAGTACGGCTCTAAACATGAGCCCGCTCCGCTGCGGCGCCGGCTCGTTGACCACAGGATACGCACCATGCACACGCTTACACCGCGCCTGAACCGGCGCCAGTTTCAATGGGGTTTGGCAGCCGCTGCAGCGCTCACCTTGAGTGGCTGCGGCGCCAGCAATGCGGCACCGGCTTCGCGCTTTTTGCTGCTCGACGGCAGCACGGTCACCGATGCCGATTTGCGCGGCCAAGTCACTCTGGTCAACTTCTGGGCCACGACCTGCGTGACTTGTGTGCAAAAAATGCCCGATCTGGTGGCCTTGTACCAACGGCACCGCGAGCGTGGTTTCGACACCATCGCCGTGGCCATGAGCCACGACCAGCCGGAATGGGTCGCCAACTTTGCGCGCACACGGCAGCTGCCGTTTAAGGTGGCGCTCGACCACAACGGCGCCTTGGCGCGCGACTGGGGCGAGGTGCGACTGACGCCCACCACCTTTGTGCTCGACCGGCAGGCGCGCATCGTTAAGCGCTATTTGGGGCCCACCGATGCCACTGCGCTCAACGCCTTTGTGGAAGGCTTGTTGGCCCAGCGCTAAAGCCCACCCAGCGTCCTTGATGGGTTTAATCGCGGAAATTGTCGTGGCAAGCCTTGCACGAGGCGGCGGTTTCGCCAAAGGCACGGCGCACGGCGGCCAGGTCGTTGGTCATGGAAGCGGCGTTCAAGGCTGTGAGCGCGCGTGCGGTGTCTTGAGCAGCGGCATCGAAGCGCGCGCGCTCGCTCCACACCACGGGCTTGGCCCTGCTGGGCAGGCCTTGGGTTTCGGGGGTAAAACCGGCCCAAGGCAGGCGCGACAGCGTCATGATAATGGCCATGTTTTGCTGCACCACAGCGGCGTCAAAAGGCACGCGACCGTTGGCCATGGCGCCCACGCGGCCAAAATGGTGGCCCATGACCTCAAACGCCCCTTGCCGATAGTCGATGGCGCCTTGCGGGGTGCGGAATTGGGCTTGTGCAAAACCAGCGGTGGCGAGCAGGGCGGCAGCTAAAAAGGCGGTGGCGTACAGCTTGGGCTTCATGGGACCTTCTGGTGATAGGTGGCGTGAGACGGGTTGCAAGCAACGTCACAAGATGCAATAAGTCCATGCTAGCATCGTCACGCTTTTGTGACAGCGGCATTTTCCGACTGATTTTCTCTGGTTTTTAGCGGGTCAAACCGATGCATCGGGTTCGCGTTTGGGATGGGCCAACAAGGCTGTTTCATTGGTCTTTGACCGCCTCGGTGCTGGCGCTTATCATCACCGGCAACGTGGGTGGGCTGTGGATGGAGTGGCACCTGTGGCTGGGCTACTTCGTGCTGTCGCTGCTGCTGTTTCGCCTGCTCTGGGGTTTTGTGGGCGGGCGCTGGTCGCGCTTTGCGAGCTTCATCTATACGCCGGGCTCGCTTTGGGCTTATCTGAGCGGACGCAGCCCACTCGAGCACCGCGTTGGCCACAACCCCCTGGGTGCGCTGTCGGTGTTTGCGCTGCTGCTGGTGCTGCTGTTGCAGGTGTTTAGCGGCCTGCTCACCGAGGACGCCATCTTTTACTCTGGCCCGTGGGTGGCCTGGGCCAGCCCCGAGTGGGTCGATGTGGCCAGCAACTACCACGATGAGGTTGGTAAGCTGCTGCTGATCGGCTTGGTCGCCCTGCACCTGCTGGCGCTGGTGTACCACAAGCTGATCAAGCGCGAGGCGCTGGTGGCGGCCATGGTCACGGGCGACAAAGTGCTGCCTCAGGCACAGCCCGCGAGCCCAGACGGCTCGGCGCAGTGGGCGCTCGCTGCGGGCTGCTACGCGGTGGCAGCCGGCATGAGCTACGCGCTGGTCAACTGGCCGCTGGTGTAAGCCGCGCGGGCCTCAAAGCGCGCGCAGTTGCGCCAGCAGCGTGTCGGCGTCTGAGACCTCGAGCTTGCCCGCGCCCTCGACGTTGAGCACCTTGACCACCCCGTCTTGCAGCAGCATCGAATAGCGCTGGCTGCGCAACCCCAAGCCACGACCGCTCAAGTCGAGCGTGAGGCCGGTGGCCTTGGCCAGCGCGGCGTCGCCGTCGGCGAGCAAGCGGATTTTGCCTTCGGTGCCCTGATCGCGCGCCCAAGCCCCCATGACAAAGGCGTCGTTGACGCTCACGCACCAGATTTCATCGACGCCTGCGGCCTTGAACTCGGCGCCGAGCTGCAGGTAGCCCGGCAGGTGGCTGACCGAACAGGTCGGGGTGAAGGCCCCGGGCACCGCGAACAGGGCGATGGTCTTGCCCGCCGTGGCGCTGGCGAGCTCGACCTTGTTGGGGCCTATGCTGCAACCCTCGCCCTCGCGCTCGTGGTATTCCATCAAGGTGAGGGCGGGCAGTCGGTCTCCGACTTGGATCATGGTGGCACTCCGGTGAGTTGAAACAAAAAAACCAACCGAGATTGTCGGTTGGTTTCTGCTCGGGCTGGCCCGAAGCGACCCAATAGGCTTAAAGCAAACCGGGCTTAAACCAGGCTGGGCTTAGACCAAGCCGGCTTTTTGCACCAAGCGGGTCACGACCCAGTTTTTGGTTTTGGACAGCGGCCGGCTCTCGGTGATTTCGATCACGTCGCCCATGTGGTAGGCGCCTTCTTCGTCGTGCGCGTGGTACTTGCTCGACTTGATCACGATTTTGTCGTAGAGCTCGTGCTTGACGCGGCGCTCGACCAGCACGGTCACGGTCTTGGCGCGCTTGTCGCTCACCACTTTACCGATCAGGGTGCGCTTGAGGGCCGGTGCGGCACCCGTTGTGGCTTCACTCATGGTTTCGCTCCTTGTTGGGCGGCAGCGCGTTTCTGTGCCAAGATGGTCTTGGCGCGGGCAATGGCGCGCCGGGTTTCGCCCAGCGTGGCGCTGTTGTTGAGCTGCTGGGTGGCTTTTTGCATGCGCAGGTTGAAGTGCGCTTTTTGCAGCGACTTGACCTCGGCTAGCAGGGCGGTTTCGTCTTTTTGACGCAGTTCGGCGGTGTTCATGCGGTGCTCCGGTTTACTGACCCAACATGCGGGTCACAAAGGTGGTGCGCAGCGGCAGCTTGGCGGCAGCCAGCTCGAAAGCCTCGCGCGCCAGTTGCTCGGGTACACCGACGATTTCGTAGAGCACCTTGCCGGGCTGGATTTCGGCCACGTAGTACTCGACCGCCCCTTTGCCGTTGCCCATCCGGACTTCGGCTGGCTTTTTGGAGATCGGCTTGTCGGGGAAGACGCGGATCCAGATGCGGCCACCGCGTTTGACGTGGCGCGAAATGGCCCGGCGGGCTGACTCGATCTGGCGAGCCGTCAGACGGCCACGGTCTGTGGACTTCAGGCCGAAATCGCCAAAGGCCACGGTGGCGCCACTGGTGGCGACGCCCGTGTTGCGGCCTTTTTGCTCTTTACGGTATTTACGGCGTGCAGGTTGCAACATGTGTTATTTCTCCTTAGGCCTGCGGTTTGGCAGCGCCATCGGCTGCGGTGCCACTGGCACGGCGCGGCGCACCGGCGCCAGCGCCTGGGCGGCCACGGCCGTCGGGGCGGTTGTCACCGCGGCCATCGCGGCGCGGGCCACGCGGGGGGCGGCGCTCGTCGTCGGGGCGCGGGGTGCTGTCGAGCGTGGGCGCATCGCTGCGGCCCAAGTTGTCGCCCTTATAGACCCAGACCTTGACGCCGATGACGCCGTAAGTGGTCTTGGCTTCCGAGGTGCCGTAGTCGATGTCGGCGCGCAGCGTGTGCAGCGGCACCCGGCCTTCGCGGTACCACTCGGTGCGTGCGATCTCGATGCCGTTCAGGCGCCCAGCCGACATGATCTTGATGCCTTGGGCGCCCAGACGCATGGCGTTTTGCATCGCGCGCTTCATGGCGCGGCGGAACATGATGCGCTTTTCGAGCTGCTGCGTGATCGAGTCGGCGATGAGTTTGGCATCGACTTCAGGCTTGCGCACTTCTTCGATGTTCACCGCCACCGGCACGCCCAGCTTGGCGGCCAGGTCTTTTTTCAGCTTCTCGATGTCCTCGCCTTTTTTGCCGATGACCACGCCCGGACGCGCCGAGTAGATGGTGATGCGGGCATTTTTGGCCGGGCGCTCGATCACGACGCGCGACACAGCGGCGTTTTTCAGCTTGGCTTTGAGGTACTCGCGCACCTTGATGTCTTCGGCCAGCATGCCGGCGAAGTCGCGTTCGCTGGCGTACCAGCGGCTGGCCCAGTTGCGGCTCACCGAAAGGCGAAAACCGGTCGGATGGATTTTTTGTCCCATGGCGTTTCCTGTCGGTTTAGGTGCCCACCGTCACGTAGATGTGACAGGTCGGTTTGCTGATGCGGTTGCCGCGGCCCTTGGCGCGAGCCGAGAAACGCTTGAGCGTGGTGCCTTGCTCGACGTGGATGATTTTCACCTTCAGTTCGTCGATGTCGGCGCCGTCGTTGTGCTCGGCGTTGGCAATGGCCGACTCCAGCGCCTTCTTGACGATGCCAGCGGCCTTCTTTTGCGTGAAGTTCAGAATGTGCAGCGCCTGATCGACTTTTTTGCCTCGAATCAGGTCGGCCACCAGGCGGCCCTTGTCCACCGAGAGGCGGACGCCGCGAGCGATTGCGCGTGTTTCCATGGTGCGTGTCCTTACTTCTTGGCTTTCTTGTCGCCGGGGTGGCCCTTGAAGGTGCGCGTGAGCGAGAACTCGCCCAGTTTGTGGCCCACCATCTGGTCGGTGATATAGACCGGCACGTGCTGCTTGCCGTTGTGCACGGCGATCGTCAGCCCGATGAAGTCGGGCAGGATCATGGAGCGGCGCGACCAGGTCTTGACCGGCTTTTTGTCTTTGGTAGCGACGGCCTTTTCGACCTTGGCCATCAGGTGATGGTCAACGAAGGGGCCTTTTTTGAGTGAACGCGTCATGTCGTCAGCTCCTTACTTCTTGCGCCGCGAGACGATCATGGTCTGCGTGCGACGGTTGTTGCGGGTGCGGTAACCTTTGGTCAGGTTGCCCCACGGATCAACCGGCGGCATACCGGTGCCGGTGCGGCCTTCGCCCCCGCCGTGCGGGTGGTCGATCGGGTTCATGGCGACGCCGCGCACGGTCGGGCGGATGCCCATGTGGCGCTTGACGCCGGCCTTGCCGAGTTGGCGCAGGCTGTGCTCGGGGTTCGAGACTTCGCCGATGGTGGCGCGGCAGTCCACGTGCACCTTGCGCACTTCGCCCGAGCGCACGCGCACTTGGGCATAGATGCCTTCGCGCGCCAGCAGCACCGCCGAGGCACCGGCCGAACGCGCGATCTGCGCGCCCTTGCCCGGCAGCATCTCGATGCAGTGGATGGTCGAACCCACCGGGATGTTGCGGATCGGCAGCGTGTTGCCGACGCGAATCGGCGACTCGGGGCCAGACAGCAGCGTCGCACCCACGGCTACGCCGCGCGCGGCGATCACGTAGCGGCGCTCGCCGTCGGCGTAACACAGCAAGGCGATGTGGGCGCTGCGGTTGGGGTCGTACTCGAGGCGCTCGACCTTGGCCGGAATGGCGTCTTTGTTGCGCACAAAATCGACCACGCGGTAGTGGTGGCGGTTGCCGCCTCCCCGGTGGCGCACGGTGATGTGGCCGTTGTTGTTGCGCCCGGCTTTTTGGAACTTGGGCTCCAGCAGCGGTGCGTAGCCCTCGCCCTTGTGCAGGGTTTCGCGCGTGACCTTGACCATGCCCCGGCGGCCGGGGGAGGTCGGTTTCATCTTGATGACGGCCATGATTAGACTGCCTCCCCACCAAAGCTGATTTCTTGTCCGGCTTGCAGCGTCACGTAGGCTTTGCGCACGTGGTCGCGGCGACCGATGGTTTTGCCAAAGCGCTTGCTCTTGCCTTTTTGGTTGAGCACGTTGACGGCCTTGACCTTGACGTTGAACATCTGCTCCACCGCCGCCTTGATTTCGGTCTTGGTGGCGTTTTGCAGCACCTTGAACAGCACCGCATTGGTTTTTTCGGCCGTGGCGGTGGCTTTTTCCGACACGATCGGCGCCACCAGCACCTGCATCAGGCGGCCTTCGTCAAACTGGATGTTGCTCATGCGAACATCTCCTTGAGTTGGTCGATGGCACCTTTGGTGACGATCACCTTTTTGTAGTGCACCAACGAGAGCGGATCGGCGTAGCGCGGCTCCATCACCAGCACGTGAGGCAGGTTGCGCGCAGCCAGATAGAGGTTGTCATCGACCTGATCGGCGATCAGCAGCACCGATTGCAGGTTCATGGCCTTGAACTTGGCGGCCAGCAGCTTGGTTTTGGGCGCTTCGAGGGTGATCGAATCGACCACGGCCAGACGGCCTTCGCGCACCAGCTGCGACAGGATCGAGGCCATGCCGGCGCGGTACATCTTCTTGTTGAGCTTTTGGCCGAAGTTTTCGTCCGGGCTGCTCGGGAAGATGCGACCGCCCCCACGCCACAGCGGCGAGGAGGTCATGCCGGCGCGGGCGTTGCCGGTGCCTTTTTGCTTGAACGGCTTGCGCGTGCTGTGCTTGACCATGGCGCGGTCTTTTTGCGCCCGCGTGCCTTGGCGCGCGTTGGCCTGATAAGCCACCACCAGCTGGTGGATCAGCGCTTCGTTGTAGTCGCGGCCGAACACGGTTTCGGGCACATCGACGTGCGAAGCGGCTTGGCCTTGCTCATTGAGGAGTTCGACTTGCATCAGTTGCCTCCTTTGGGCGCTGCTTTGACGGCCGGACGCACGGTCACGAAGCCGCCTTTGGAACCCGGCACTGCGCCCTTGATGAGCAGCAGCTGGCGCTCGACATCAACGCGCACCACGTCCAAATTCTGCGTGGTCACGGTCTCGTCGCCCATGTGGCCGGTCATTTTTTTGCCGGGGAACACGCGACCGGGGTCTTGCGCCATCGAGATCGAGCCCGGCACGTTGTGCGAACGGCTGTTGCCGTGCGAGGCGCCCTGCGAGGCAAAGTTGTGGCGTTTGATGGTGCCGGCAAAGCCTTTACCGATCGAGGTGCCCTGCACATCGACCTTTTGGCCGGCGGCAAAGAGCTCGGCCACGGGCAGCACGGCACCGGCGGCGTATTTGCCGGCCAGTTCGGCGCTGACGCGGAACTCTTGCAGGATTTCACCGGCTTCGACGCCGGCTTTGGCCAAGTGCCCAGCGGCGGGCTTGCTCACGCGCGAGGCGCGCCGCTTGCCGTAGGCCAGTTGCAAGGCATCGTAGCCATCGTTGGCTTGGGTTTTGACTTGTGCCACGCGGTTGTTCGATACATCGACCACCGTGACAGGAACGGCGTCCCCATCGTCGGTGAATAGGCGCATCATGCCCACCTTGCGGCCCAACAACCCCAGGGAGTTGCTCAGACTCATTTTTTCTCCATTTCCGCGTTGTGCGCGTGTCCGACTGCAATTGGCCGGAGCTTAGAAACCAGCGCAGCGCCCTTGAAGGCGCCTTTGCCAGTGCAAACGATTTAAAAACCCCGCCCTTGTTTCACATGGCCGCACAGCTGCGGCCACCCAAACACGAGCGAAGCCTTGAATTATAACCCGCTGAAAAATTTCACACAAGGCCTGCGGCGTGGGTGGCTGCCCAACCCCGCTGCCACAGACCCTGTGTGCGTTGCCTTATTGCAACTTGATCTCCACATCGACGCCGGCCGGCAGGTCGAGCTTCATCAGCGCATCGACGGTTTTGTCGGTTGGGTCCACGATGTCCATCAGGCGCTGGTGGGTGCGGATCTCGAACTGGTCGCGGCTGGTTTTGTTGACGTGCGGCGAGCGCAGGATGTCGAAGCGCTTCATGCGCGTGGGCAGGGGCACGGGGCCCTTGACGATGGCCCCGGTGCGCTTGGCGGTTTCGACGATCTCGGCCGCCGAGGTGTCGATCAGCTTGTAGTCAAAGGCTTTGAGGCGAATGCGGATTTTTTGCTTGCTCATGGTCGGTGTTTCCTGCTGGGTTCGTCCGGGTTCGCATCAATCCAAAATCTTCGCCACCACGCCCGCGCCCACGGTGCGGCCGCCTTCGCGGATGGCAAAGCGCAGGCCTTCTTCCATGGCGATCGGGGCGATGAGTTTGACGGTGATGCTGACGTTGTCGCC
>Ga0208242_100224_pt1 | contig 61643 bp, 67 predicted proteins | sample SubbioAug_CSW13A_FD_184825 | JGI IMG/M metagenome (GOLD analysis project Ga0208242, IMG submission 184825) | Serpentinite rock and fluid subsurface biosphere microbial communities from McLaughlin Reserve, California, USA - CR12Aug_CSW13A (SPAdes) | ecosystem: Environmental > Terrestrial > Deep...
TTCTATATATGCAAGGGTTTTATGCCTATTTTGCTTGATATTCTCCTGATTACACCTATTATCTCAAATTATCTTCCTATTTCCATGCTTGACAAATTAAAATTCAATTTATGCAACTCTAGTGATCCCTGATATATGATCTTCTCACTGGAAGTGCTTAACTGAAAAATCCGTACTGTATAGTACAGGACGGATTTTCTTTTTTTATCTCATAATGCTGTTTAGACGGTTCACAATCTCCTTTGCTCCTGTAACGATTTCTTCAATGACCTCAGCGGCCGGCAATACCCTGTCAACCAGTCCGATAACAGCGCCGCAGGCCATGAGGCCGGCGTCCATATCCCCTTCAAGCCAGCCCTTTTTCCCCTTGCCGCCGCCGATAACACTTATCAGTTCATCAAAGCGGGCTTCTCTGGTTTCCATCCCCAAGGCTCGTTCTGCTGCCGCGTTGACAACCACGCGTACTGTGTTACGAATGGACTGTTGTGCCAGCATGGTATCTGATTCGTGCATTTTAAGTAGATGCTCTTTTACCTTTGGATGAGCAATGCATTCATTAGTAAGTACGAAACGCGTTCCCATAGTTACTGCTTCCGCTCCCAGCGACAGCGCGGCTACGAATCCCTCCGCATCGGCAAACCCGCCGGCAGCGATCACCGGTATACTGACTGCCCGTGCTGCTTTGCGTATAAATATAAGAGAGGGAACCTTGTTTACACCGGGGTGTCCACCACATTCAAATCCTGCGATTACAACAGCATCAGCACCGATTTTCTCTGCCTTTACTGCATACTGCTCTGCCGGACGTCCTGCGGGAACTTTGTGAAACACTTTGATGCCGTTTTCCTGCAACCTGCCGATAAAATTCTCCGGACTGCGCCCTGATGTTTCAACCACTGCAACCTTTTCCTCAATGACAGCGTCAAGATAGTCACCTGTCAATTCACTGGGCATTTCCATGGGAAACATGCTGATGGTTACAGCAAAGGGCTTGTCTGTTATGCTGCGGACTCTTCGTATTTCCTCCTGCAATTCTTCTTTTGACTCGTGAATGTTTGCGGAAATGGTCCCCAGGCCTCCTGCAGCTGATACCGCCCCGGCTAATTCAGCCCGGCCCAGTGTCATCATACCCCCCTCAATAATAGGATACTTAATGCCGAGCATTTCTGTAATCCTTGTTTTAAACAAAAAAATCCCTCCCTCTCATTTTTTATATGCCCGCCTATGCTAAGACATAAAATAGCAGTGTACTTTAAAGTTCTGTGATCTTATCAAGAACTCTGATAAAAACGTCAAACTCATCAGGGGTAAAGTGTTCTTTGATTTCCTCGTCAAACTCCTCAGCGGTCTTCAGCAGTGCAGGTCCGCTTTCATTAGCCTTCTCTGTGAGAAAAATCAGCACTGATCTACGGTCCTCTGGATCACCTTTTCTCTCCACGTAACCGGCACGCTCCAATCTGTCCAGAATTCCTGTCAGGGTGGAGCCGTCCATATCGATGTTTTCGGCCAGGTCTTTGAACTTCATACCGTCGTTTTTAAGCAGCGACGCCAGGACAACAAACTGTACCGGTGTAATACCAAAAGAAGAGAGCTTAGCCTCATAAAACCTCTGAACTTTTCTCATTACTTTATTAAGCTTGTTGCAGATATATTTATGCTGTTCAACAGTACTGTTTTCGGGCATCATAAACTCCTTTGCATTATAATTATTTGTATACAAATATTATATTTACTTTTACCTAAACTTGTCAATATAAAATACAAGTGTATTGGGTGAGGGGAAATTGGGTTAATTGAATTCGACTAAACCAGACATTTTAAAATAAAGGTAAACAAGGCAAAAAGTAGAAATAAATACGAATAAAGTTATTTGTAGCAATTTATGCCGCCACACCAGCACGGGGGCGTGGATTGAAACCGATAAACCCCACGACAAACACCACCTTACTATGTCGCCCCCTGCACGGGGGCGTGGATTGAAACCATCCTGGCGTATGCTGTAACGTGGGAAGCAGTTGTCGCCCCCTGCACGGGGGCGTGGATTGAAACGCATATTGAGGGGTAAGTTTATCTGTAAGAAGTGTCGCCCCCTTCACGGGGGCGTGGATTGAAACTGCAGATAGAGGCTTCCAATGACAGGCGGCTTGTCGTGTCGCCCCCTGCACGGGGGCGTGGATTGAAACCAAAAACCGCCATTTTTTGTACGGGTAATGTATAAATGTATAATGGTAGTGGTCAGGTTGACAAGCTCTTGTCGATTAGCTAGAATGAAATTGGCAAAATAAGACTCCCGGCCATAATTGGGACGGGAGCTTTTCTCTAGAGAAGGGGTGGTATAGTGAAAGCGCCAAGGGGTACCAGGGATATACTGCCGGGTGAGGTTGAGAAGTGGCAGTTTTTAGAAGGCAAAATTAAAAGAATTTGCAGGTTGTTCGGCTATGGGGAGATACGTACACCTATATTTGAGCATACTGAATTGTTTTTGAGGGGTGTGGGCGAGACTACCGATATTGTCTCCAAGGAAATGTATACTTTTATGGACAGGGGAGAGAGGTCTCTGACATTGAGGCCGGAGTGTACGGCATCGGTGTGCAGGGCTTATATGGAGCATAAGATGTATGGCGACCTGCAGCCGGTTAAGGTATATTATGTGGGGCCCATGTTCAGATATGACAGGCCGCAGGCGGGGAGGTACCGGCAGTTCCACCAGTTCGGGGTTGAGGTTTTTGGGACTGAGGACCCTACTGTGGATGCGGAGGTTATAGCCCTTTCGCTGGTATTTTTCAGGGAGCTGGGATTGAGTGAATTTGAGCTTCATATAAACAGTGTGGGCTGTCCTGAGTGCAGAAGCTCATACAGGGGAAAACTACAGGAAGTACTGAAAGAGCGAGTCGGTGAGCTTTGTCACGATTGTGCCGGCAGATATGAGAAGAATCCGTTAAGGATACTGGACTGTAAAAGTGAAAGCTGTAGGGAGTTGACCGAGGGTGTGCCGCTTATGGTAGATAACCTGTGTCGTGAATGCGGTGTGCACTTTGAGGAAGTAAAGAAAGCTTTGGATGTGCTGGGGGAGGCGTATGTAGTCAACCCACGGTTAGTAAGGGGCCTTGATTATTATACTAAGACTGCGTTTGAAATAATTTCGCCGGTCCTTGGCGCCCAAAGCTCCATTGGCGGAGGAGGCAGATATGATAATCTGATGAGTGAGATTGGAGGGCCTGATACTCCGGGTATAGGGTTTGCCATTGGCCTTGAGCGGGTGCTTCTGGCCATGGAGGCGGCAGGCGCGAAATTGCCTGTTGGTAATCTGGTGGATGTTTTTGTTGCTACTGCCGGAGTTCCGGGTGAGATAGCATTGAAGCTGGTTATGGAACTGCGTGCCGCGGGTGTTGCTGTGGAAAAGGATTATATGGGGAGGAGCCTAAAGGCACAGTTTAAGTTTGCCGATAAAAAAGGGGCCAGGTTCCTTGTTATCCTGGGTGAGGAAGAGATTGCTGCTGGACAGGCTACTGTGCGATATATGGCGCGTGGCGAACAGGAAAATGTAGAGCTGAAAAATCTGGTGAGGTATCTTTCCGGTTTAGTTGAGGAGGCATAAGAATGCAGAGAGATATATATTGCGGTGAAGTTAGAAAAGAGCACATTGGCAAGAGTATTATCCTCAATGGCTGGGTGCAGCGAAGGCGGGACCATGGAGGGCTTATCTTTGTGGACCTGAGGGACCGAAGTGGTCTGGTGCAGGTAGTGTTTAATTTCGAGCAGGATGCCGGCATGTTTGAGCACGCCGAGGAGTTGAGGGGAGAATATGTGCTTGCTGTGCGGGGTACTGTGGTAGCAAGGTCCGAGGAGACTGTCAATCCAAGGCTGGCCACAGGAGACGTGGAAGTGCAGGCTGATAAGCTGATAATATTGAACAAAGCGAAGACCCCGCCTTTTTACATTGAAGACGGTGTGGATGTTGATGAAAACGTGAGGCTCAGATACAGATACCTGGACCTAAGACGGCCGGAAATGCAGCAAAACCTTATACTCAGGCACAGGGTGGCCAAGCTTGTGCGGGACTTTTTGGACGGGGAAGGCTTTCTTGAGGTGGAAACACCAATGCTTACCAGGAGCACGCCGGAGGGGGCGAGGGATTACCTGGTGCCGAGCCGTGTCAGTGCCGGCGAGTTTTACGCTCTGCCGCAGTCACCGCAGATTTTTAAGCAGCTCTTGATGGTGGCGGGCCTGGAAAAATATTTTCAGATTGTCAGGTGTTTCAGGGACGAGGACCTAAGGGCTGACAGACAGCCTGAATTCACGCAGATAGATATCGAGCTGTCTTTTTGCGACAGAGAAGTTATCCTCGGCTTGATGGAGAAAATGATGGCTTATGTTTTTACAGAGTCGCTGGGTGAGAAGGTGGAGATTCCTTTCCCGAGATTGTCTTACAGGGAGGCCATGGATCGTTTCGGCAGTGATAAACCGGATACAAGGTTTGGACTTGAGATACGTGATTTGTCCGCTGAGGTGGGTGATGCCGGGTTTAAGGTTTTTGCGCAGGCCCTAAAGGGCGGCGGTGTGGTAAAAGGCATAAACGCCAGAGATTGCGGGCATTTTAGCAGAAGGGAACTTGATGAGCTGACTGCTTTCATAGCACAGTTTGGAGCCAAGGGTCTGGCGTATTTCTTTGTGGATGAGGCAGGGGTAAGGTCTCCTATTGCCAAGTTTTTCAGCGCAAGTCAGCTCGATGATATTGTGAAGGTGCTTGAAGCCAGGCCTGGTGATTTATTGTTATTTGTAGCTGACCGCGAAGAAACTGCTTTGGCGGCGCTTGGCGCGCTACGACTGAACCTTGGTGCAAGGCTTGGCCTCATAGATGAGAAGAAACGCAACTTTGTCTGGGTAGTGGACTTTCCCCTTCTGGAATTTGATAAGGAGGGGGGCAGGTATGTGGCTATCCACCACCCCTTTACTTCGCCGCGTGATGAGGATTTGTCAAGGCTGGAGACCAATCCCGGCAGTGTGCTGGCCAAGGCTTATGATTTAGTTCTAAACGGGGTGGAGATTGGCGGAGGAAGCATGCGGATTTACCAGCGGGAAGTTCAGGAAAAGATGTTTTCTCTGCTTGGTTTTGACAGTGAGGCAGCCAAAGAGCAGTTTGGTTTTTTGATGGATGCTTTTGAATACGGCACACCGCCCCACGGTGGCATAGCATTTGGCCTTGACCGCATGGTGATGCTGATGGCGGGCAGTCAGTCCATCCGTGACGTAATTCCTTTCCCCAAAACTGCCAGCGCCGGCTGTTTAATGAGCGGTGCTCCGTCTGAAGTAGCACAGAGGCAGCTTAAAGAGCTACACATCAGGATTGTGGACGCCGAAAAATCAACGCCTTGATGCACTCATGTCAAGCCTTGAGATCAGATCGTGGATGATGTTTGAGCCACGGGAGATAATGAGGCCTGTGATTAGATAGTCTATCTGGGGGTAAAGCGGGTAGATATTAAATGAGGCTAGAAGGCCGTTACGTGTGGTCACGCAGAGAATCATGCCGGTAAGCACAGCAAGAAAGCGGCTGTGGTGGCCGCGGATGGAAGGTAGCAGGCTTTTGATAATCTCGGTAGAAAATTCGACAATTACTGCCAGTACTATGATGGTGGTCAGGGCGTCCCAAGTCATTATTACCACTCCCCGTACTTTATTTAATCTATTATTATGTCTGGTCGGCTGCGATATGTGGCTAATTTGACTTGCCTGAGTCGAAAAAAATTGTTATAATAGATTCGTAGCAAAGATAAGTCTCCGCAGCCCTGCTATGTTCGTGTAACACCCAAAGTTTTGAGCTAACACTATTTAAAAGGGAGCCCGGCTCTATCTGTCCAGTATATGCCTTTTCGAAGAGGACATACAAAGCAGGCAGGAGGGCACCCACCTGGGGAGAGCAGTTCAAAACGAACGGTCCACGGCATGGTGGGGTTTTTTTGTGTTTATATGTGCTGGCATTACAAGGAATAGTTGTAAACCATTGATGATAGGGGTATAATTGAGTCGAAACGGACTTACAGGGGGTGTGATTTTGTGCGCGACGAACGCCGCCAGGTATTAAACAGGTTGAAACGGATAGAGGGGCAGATTAAGGGGATTGTAAAAATGATTGAGGAAGAGAACTCCTGCGCAGATGTACTGATGCAGGTAGCAGCGGTACGTGCTGCTGTCAATAGTGTGGGTACCGTTATTTTTGAAACTCATTTTCGACAATGCCTGGAAAAAGCAATCAGGGAAGAAAAAAACCCTGACTTTATTAATGAGGTTATGAGCATGCTGGGTAAGTATATTAAATAGAGCCGTTAACGTCTGGAGGTGGATGTTTTGACTGTTCAAAAAACACTTCAGCGTATTTTAGAAATGATTAAAGAGCGGGACACAAATCTGGATGATTTTTTTCAGAACCTGCACCCCAGTGATTTCGCCGAGATTGTTGAGGATTTGACAGGCGAGCAAAAAAGAGAACTCTTTGAGCTGCTCAGTGACGAAGAAGCAGCTATGGTCATCCAGGAGATGGAGGATTTTGACCAGGTTGTCCTAATCCAACTGCTCACTACAAAAAGGGCTTCCGCCATCCTGCGGGAGATGGCAACTGACGATGCTGCCGACCTTTTGGGAGAACTGCCTGAGGAGCAGGCTAAAGAATTGCTGACTTTAATTGATGAGGACGCGGATGAAATCCGCGACCTTCTTAAGTATCCTGAAGATAGCGCCGGTGGTATCATGACCACCGAGTTTATTTCTTTTCCCGAGAATATGAGGGTCGAGGAGGCTATCCGACGGCTGCGGGAACTCGCGCCCGAGGCTGAGACAGTCTACTATGTATACGTGGTGGATGATGAAACAAGGCTGATTGGAGTATTGTCGCTGCGGGACCTCATCGCTGCCGCTGATGGCACCCCTCTCTCCAACATAATGCGCAAAAACCTGATCAGTGTGCCTGTGGATATGGACCAGGAAGAAGTTGCCAAACTGGTGTCCAGGTACGACTTGCTGGCAGTGCCCGTGGTGGATGAGCGCAACAGCCTGCTTGGCATCATCACAGTCGATGATATTCTGGATGTCCTGGAAGAAGAGGCTACCGAGGACATCTACCGCCGGGTCGGCGCCAGCGAGATGGAGGGTGTGGGCCTGGTAGAGGCGAGCGTGCGAAATCTTATTACCCGCAGGCTGCCTTGGCTGATTATCACCTTGTTTGGAGGCCTGCTTGCCGGAGGTGTGATTGGCGGCTTTACGGCTACACTGGAGAAAATTGTAGTGCTTGCGGTTTTTATTCCTGTCATTATGGATATGGGCGGTAATGTAGCCGCTCAGTCGTCCACAGTTTTTGTGCGGGGAGTAGCGACAGGGGAAATTGAGAGCGAAGAAAGCTGGGGTTACTTCTTCAGGGAAATCAGAGTGGGGCTGTCTATGGGTTTTATCTGCGGGGCTACAATAGGATTAGTAGTAGCTACGGCTGCGGTTTTCCTGCGTTTGTTTCCCGCATTTGGCTTCATGCAGGACATCGATCTGAGTCCTCTCTTGGGCATTGTGGTCGGAATCGCCATGTTTACCACTGTAACACTGGGAGCGATAATAGGGACGCTGGTGCCGCTTCTCTTTAACAAGGCTGGAATTGACCCGGCATTTGCCTCCGGCCCGCTGGTAACTACGATCAAAGATGTGACAGGCTTGTTAATTTATTTTTCCATTGCCAGTTTGTTTATTCCGTATCTGTAACTGTTGACAACTGAACAAATCTGGGCAATAATAGAATAAGAATAAATACCCCGAGGAGGTATTATGGAGCAGGGAAATCTGACTGTCTTAATCGCCTTTTTTGCCGGGGTAGTTTCTTTTTTTTCACCCTGCCTGCTGCCGCTGCTGCCTGTTTACCTTGGTTTTCTCACCGGGTCAATGCTGGATGAGGACGGCCGGCCAGTAAAAAGAAGAGCCCTGGTCAACAGTGTTAATTTTGTGGCTGGTTTCACCCTTGTCTTTATCTTATTCGGTGTTATCGCCAGCTGGTTTGCAGGTTTTTTTGCCGCCAACCGCTTGCTCTTGCAGAGGGTTTCCGGTGCGGTGATTATTATTTTCGGCCTGCACCTGGCCGGCTTGTTTGTGCCTCTCCTGCAGCGCGAGAGAAGGGTAAGGTTTGTACCCCATGCAGTAAGCCCCGGCTCAGCAATGCTGATGGGGGTGGCGTTTGCCGCCGGATGGACACCTTGTATCGGTCCGGTGCTGGGTGCGATTCTGGCAGTGACAGCGGCAGCGGGAGGGGGAGTGTCGCTGCTGGTGGCATTTTCTCTGGGAATGGCGTTGCCTTTTTTACTGGCGGCACTGTTGGTGGAGCACGTGGCGGGCTTTGTGGACCGCTTTTCAGTCTATATGCCCCATCTGCAAAGAATTATGGGCCTGGTGATGGTGCTGCTTGGTGTGGCGGTATTCTTTGGCCTTCTTTCGCGGCTGGCAGTATTTTAATTTCTGTAAAAACTGGGGGATAATATGATGGCAAAATACAAAACAATAGTAATTGCTGTTTTGGTGGTAGCGCTGGCAATCCTGATTATGGGCCGGCTGCGTCGGGAAGGGACGCTTGAGGGGAATAGGGCGCCTGATGTTGCATTAAAAACCCTGACAGGTGACACTGTGCGCCTCAGCGACTTTGAAGGCAGTGTTGTCATGCTCAACTTCTGGTCTGCTGCCTGCCCGCCCTGCAGGGAAGAAATGCCGGCCATGCAGAGGGTTTATGACGAGCTCAGAGAAGAGGGGTTTGAGATTGTTGCAGTCAATGTAAACGATTCGCCAACAGTGGCTGCTCAGTTTATCAGCGAAAACAGCTATACTTTTATAGTGTTGAAGGATGACGGGCAGGCCAGCAGGACTTATGAGGTGCAGTTTATTCCAAAGACGTTAATTATCGACAGGAAGGGAGTAATACGCTATATTAAAGTAGGAGCTATATCTGAGCAGGCACTGCGTCAGCAGGTGCGTAAATGGCTGTAACAAGGAGGAGAGAAAAAATGATACTCTGGGAGAAAAAAGGCCCAAAAAACACTGGTGAAACACTGGAACTGGCGGTAAAGAGGGGAAGAGAGCTTGGAATTAACAATTTTGTGGTGGCGTCAAATATGGGAGACACTGCGTTTAAGCTGCTTGAACTTGGTGTAACAGGGGTCTGTGTTACCCATCATACCGGTTATGCTGGGCCGGGGGAACAGGAGATGACGCCGGAGGCAGCAGAAAAGCTGCAGGCGATGGGCATGCGGCTTTTAACTGCCACTCACCTGATGGGAGGCATTGACCGCGGTGTTGAAAACAAGCTTGGCGGCTCCACTCCGGCAAGGATAATTACCGAGACACTGAAAATGTTTGGCCAGGGTACAAAAGTCTGTGTGGAAATTGCTGTTATGGCTTTGGATTCCGGCCTGGTTCCTTATGGTGAGGAGATAATTGCCATCGGTGGTTCGGGGCGCGGAGCTGATACGGCAATGGTCTTACAACCTGCCCATGCCAAGAATTTCTTTGACTGTGCCATCAAGGAAATTATTTGTAAACCCTGGCAGCGGTAAAACGCATACTGCAGTCGTCCTGGAAGCATAATAATAACATAAATGAAAATAAATAAAATATTTTGTCAATAGACAGGAAAATTGGAAATTGACGAGAATATAAAATAATAGAGCCTGATTTCCGGCTAAACACAACTGAATAACGAAACCAAGGAGGCGACGCATGGAAAAATTGGGCGGCAACGTTGAATTCCTTTGTTTGTGTTGTGGCGTACAAGGATTATGCAGTCCCGGGTGTCCCGAATCCATGGAAGATAATGGTGATATCCTGTGTCCAAAGTGCGGAAGCCGGGTAATTACTACCCACCTTTATAAAGAAAGAGCCTCACTGGTACTTACTTATTAAAAATATTTCGATGAAAAATACTAAAGGCAGGTTAAAAACCTGTCTTTTTTATTTTTTTTAAAATAAAAGAAGGATTCTTAAAAAATACGAAGAATTAAAGTGGTGTAAAGTGGAGAGAAGTGGGGGATAATCCCCTGATAGGGAGGTGATGTCCATGTTTATGGGTGAATACCAACACGCGGTGGATGAAAAAGGCCGCCTGATTATGCCGGCCAAATTCCGTGAGGAGCTGGGGGAACGCTTTGTGGTCACCCGTGGACTGGATAACTGCCTCTTTGTTTACCCGCTGCACGAGTGGACGGTGCTTGAGCAAAAACTGAAGGCCCTCCCCTTTACAAAATCAGATGCGCGGGCCTTCATGCGCTTTTTCTTCTCCGGCGCCGCTGAGTGTGAACTGGATAAACAGGGGCGTGTACTGATACCAAACAATTTAAGAGAACACGCCCGCCTGAGGAGAGAAGTGGTAGTGATTGGCGTGTCGGGCAGAGTAGAAATCTGGAGCCAGGAAGTCTGGCAGCAATATAGCGACGAGACCAATCTTTCCTTTGAAAGTATTGCAGAAAAAATAATGGATATTGACCTGTGATAAATCAGGGAAGAATATTAAGACTGACTGGTAAAGAGGTGTAATTCTCTGATGCGTTTTGCACACAGGCCTGTACTGCTAAAGGAAGTATTAACATTTCTAAATCCAAAGCCAGGTGAGTTGTTTGTGGATGGGACGGTAGGAGGCGGCGGGCATAGCGCCTGCATCATAGAGCGTCTGCTGCCAGGGGGGAAACTGATAGCCATTGACCAGGATGAGTCGGCCCTGCAGGCTGCTAAATCCAATTTGTCTGCTTTTGCAGAGCATATTATTTTTGTCAGGGACAACTTCAGAAACATTAAGGATATTTTGGCCAACGCCAGCTTTGAACGTGTTGATGGCATACTCCTGGATATCGGTGTTTCAAGCCACCAGTTGGACGAGGGTGAACGCGGATTTTCCTTTCATACAGATGCGCCGCTTGACATGAGAATGGACCGTGAGATGGCGGTCTCTGCTGCTGACCTTGTCAATAATAATGACGCTGCGGAACTGGCGCGCATTATCCGTATTTTTGGGGAGGAGCTCTGGGCCAAGCGTATAGCTGAGTTTATTGTTGCCAGGCGGCAGAAACAAGGGCCCTTCTCAACAACGGGTGAACTGGTGGAAGTGATTAAGGCTGCTATTCCAGCCAGGGCGCGTCGCAAAGGCGGCCATCCGGCCAGACGCACGTTTCAGGCGCTGCGCATTGCCGTCAATGATGAACTGGGAGCTTTGGAAAAGGCGGTCAGCGATGGGCTGGACTGCCTGAAGACAGGAGGACGCCTTGCGGTTATTACCTTTCATTCACTTGAGGACCGCATTGTCAAAAAAGTATTTCAACGGGCTGCGGCAGGATGCAACTGTCCGTCCGGGTTCCCGCGGTGCGTGTGCGGGAAGAAGCCTTCTGTAAAAATCCTCACATCTAAGCCGCTGCAGGCAAGTGAGGAAGAATTGGCTTCTAATTCCAGGGCACGCAGTGCAAAGCTAAGGGCTGTGGAGAATGTTCTAAATTACGGGGATGGTGAATAAAGTTGTTAGTAGCGAAAAAACCGCGATCTTCAATACCTTACTATGAACAACAGCAGCAAAAAAGAAAATCTGTTGAGCGGCGGGCCAACAGCAGCAGGCTGGCGGTGAAAAAGCTTACAATTCTCTGTGTGCTTTTATTGATAACTTTATCTGCTCTCTCACTTGTCGCTCATTTCGTACTGGTTGTCCAGGTTAATTATGAAATAGGCCGCGCCACCAGGGAACTGCTCAGTATGCAGGAGCAGCAGCAGCAGTTGAAAATTGAGATTGCAGCTCTGCGTTCACCGGAGCGTTTGGAAAAGATAGCGCTGGAAGAAATTGGACTCCATTATCCCACACATAGTCAGTTGATTGTACTCACTGCAGGCAATTTGGAGGTTGGCGATTAGTGCGGGAGTTATGAATTGCAAATTTCAACATCCAACTTTATTAGGGAGGGTTAGCTTTTGAGCAGGATAGCCGTTTCAAATATATCTGTGAAAAAGAGGCTAATCTTCCTTTTTATTTTCATGAGCTTTACTGTTATAGCCCTCATGGGGCGTCTATTCTATATTCAACTGGTAATAGCCGAGGAACTTGAGGCTAAGGCCTGGGACCAATGGAACCGGAGTATTCCCGCCCGCTCACCGCGCGGCTCAATTTATGACCGCAAGGAAAGGCTGCTGGCGGGCAGCGCCAGCGCACAGTCCGTTATTGCTCTCCCGCCTCAGATCAAGGATAAAGAAGAAGCAGCGAGGCTGCTGGCCCCGATTATAGGCATGGATGAAGAAGATCTTTTTTCACTGCTCAGCAAAAAGAGCGCTTCTGTATACATAAAAAGATTGGTGGATGAGGAGACAGCAAAGACTGTACGCAAACTTAATATCAGGGGAATTACTTTCTCACAGGAAAGCAAACGGTTTTACCCTCACGGCAGACTGGCCTCACAACTTTTGGGGTTTGTTGGAATTGACGAGGGATTAAGCGGGCTTGAGCACTTTTATGAGCTGACACTCAAAGGGCGTGATGGCCGGATTGAGTTCATGTCTGACGCCAAGGGGCGTCAGATCCCACAAGGAGTCCAAAGTTTTGTCAAACCTATAGACGGCAATGACCTGGTGCTTACCATTGACCAGACCATCCAGTATATTATGGAGCGGGAAATGGAAAGGGTGATGCTGGGGTCTCAGCCAAAGGGCATCATTGCTATTGCCGTAGATCCTCTCACGGGCGAAGTGCTGGGTATTGCCGGCAAGCCTGACTACAACCCCAACCGTTTTGCCGATTTTGCCAGTGAGCTGTGGAAGCTGTCTCCGGTGACAAATACGTTTGAGCCGGGCTCCACCTACAAGCTGGTAACATTGTCAGCTGCCATCGAGGAGGGCAAATATCGCGCCAATGAAGGTTTTTTTTGCAGCGGATCCATTCTTGTCGCCGGGCACAGTATTGGCTGTTGGACCAGAGGCCGGGGAGGTCACGGAGCCATTGATTTTACCGAGGTAGTACTGGGTTCCTGCAACCCTGGCTTTATTACCCTGGGCAATCGTATTGGGTCTGACAAACTTCTGGCGTATATAAATGCTTTCGGTTTTGGTAAAAAAACCGGAATTGACGTGCCGGGTGAAGGGAGCGGCATCATTTTTACCAAGGAACAGTTTGGCCCGTTGGAAGCTGCTACCTCTTCGTTCGGGCAGGGGGTATCAGTGACGCCCCTCCAGCAGGTAATGGCGGTTGCCGCCCTCGCCAACGGCGGCTACCTGATGAAGCCCTATGTTGTTAAGGAAATACGGGATAGTTATGGAAATGTGCTTGAAAAAAGGGAACCTGAGGTTGTACGCCGCGTCGTGTCTACGGAGACAACCCTTGAGGTAACAAGGATTATGGAGTTGGTAGTGACCGAAGGGAGCGGGAGAAACGCCTATATTGATGGTTACCGCATTGCCGGTAAAACCGGCACTGCCCAGAAAGTTGGGCCTGGCGGCGTATATATAGGCGGTGAGTACATCTTGTCCTTCGTTGGTTTTGCTCCGGCTGAGGATCCGCAAATTGTGCTCTACATAGCTGTGGATGCACCACAGGTAGGGCCGCAGTGGGGTTCCCAGGTATCGGCGCCTATGTTCAGGAAAATGATGAACGATATTTTAAATTATCTTAATGTTCCCTCCAGCAAAGCGCCTGTCAACACACCTCCCAAACTGGTGGATGTGCCTGACCTGGTGAACCTGAAACTGGATGATGCAAGCAACGTGCTTGAAACATCGGGGCTTTTGGTTAAATTTATCGGGAGCGGCGACACAATCCTTAACCAGACGCCAAAACCAGGGGTGAAAGTGCCGCTTCACACGCAAATCCTTCTCTATCTGGGAGGAGAGCAGATAAAGGATGAAGTGGCTGTTCCAGACCTGAAAGGAAAGTCCATGCGGGAAGCAGGTGACATTTTGGGGTGGCTGGGTTTACGCATGAATTTCAGCGGCTCTGGACTTGCAGTCTCCCAGGAGCCGGCCCCGTATACACTGGTAAAGCCAAACAGTCTTATTAATGTTGAGTTTCGTACTCCGGGCGAGCCCGGAAGGTAACTTAGAAGTTGTCCTTCCTGGTTGCGCTTGAAATTATTTCCTGAGTTATGAGTTGTCCTAAGATTAAGGGGGTATAATAACGGGATGAAAACGCTCCGTACCCTGGTGGAGAATCTTGTCCACAAGACTGTAGATGGGACACTCGATCTACCGGTTACAGGCATCGCTTATCATTCAAAGCGGGTTATGCCTGGCAATTTATTTGCCTGCCTGGAAGGGACACGCGGCCAGGGTGAAAGTTATGCGTCTGAGGCGGTTGCCGCCGGCGCTGTGGCAATTATGAGCGCAGGAGGCGACGCTTTCCCCGGGGTCACAACAGTCAGGGTGCCCGATGTACGCCTTGCCCTGGCACTTCTGGCTGCGGAATATTTTGATTACCCGTCGCGTCAACTAATACTGACGGGTGTGACAGGAACTAACGGTAAGACAACAACCACTCACCTCATTGACGCCCTGCTGCGCGATTGCGGTGCAGTGACAGGATTAATCGGCACAGTGCACTATCTGATTGGAGGGCGGGAATACCCGGTGTGGGCTACTACACCGGAGGCAAACGACCTGCAGGGATTGCTGAGGGAAATGTGCGACTGCGGTGCAACACACGCCACAATGGAAGTTTCCTCTCACGCCCTTGCTCTTTACCGCACAGTGGGCTGTGATTTTGATACAGTGGTGCTGACCAATATAACTGAAGACCACCTTGATTTTCACAAAACATTTTCTCATTACCTGGGTGCAAAGAGTAAGCTTTTCTCATGGCTTGGCTCAGCTCAACGCAAAGGCAGTCGCCTGCGTCGGGCGATTATTAACGGAGACGACAGGCACTACCTGCATATCGTAGACCAGGTGCCCGGAGAGTCCCTTCTTTATGGACTCTCACCGCACTGCCATGTCCGTGCCGAGAATATAAATGTAAGCAGGGAAGGGGTGGGCTTTACTGCCATCACACCGGCAGGCGTGCTCCCGCTGCATTTAAAGTTAACCGGGCTGTTTTCGGTCTACAATTCCCTGGCTGCCGTCAGTTATGGCTTGCTTGAAGGCATGGACCCGGAGAGAATCGGGGCAGTGCTGGAGGGTGTCGACGGAGTGCCGGGGCGCTTTGAATTAATTGATGAGGGTCAGGATTTTACTGTGATTGTGGATTATGCGCATACTCCCGATGGTTTGGAGAATGTGCTGCGCGCGGTGCGGGAATTCGCTAAACGTAGGGTGATAACTGTCTTTGGCTGCGGAGGCGAGCGTGACCGCGGCAAGCGGCCGCTGATGGGGGAAGTGGCGGCTAACTACAGCGACTACTGCCTGGTGACATCAGATAATCCGCGCGGCGAAGATCCTGATCAAATTATAAAGGAGATACTGCCCGGGCTTACCCGAGGCAGGTGTAAATCATCTTTTGAGGTCATCCCTGACCGCTTCTTGGCCATTGAGCGTGCATTAGTACTTGCAGAGGCCGAAGATGTGGTTATAATCACTGGTAAAGGCCATGAGACGCAGCAAATTTTTAAAGATCACATTATTCCCTTTGATGACAGAAAAGTAGTAAGGGAAATGATCCGGAGGCAGAAGAGTTATGGAAATGAACTGCAGGGAGATTCTGGCGGCGGTCGGGGGTAGACTTATTCAGGCCGGCGACATGGAGAAAAACATAAGGCGGCTGATTATCGACTCGCGGGATGTGGAGCAAGAGGACTTCTTTGTGCCTCTGCCCGGCGAGAAAAGCGACGGCCACTTCTACCTGGCAGACGCGGCCAGTCGCGGAGCTGCCGGCTGTTTTATCCGCAGGGGCAGTGATGCCCCCGTACCCAAGGGAGTTGTTGTCATTGAAGTGATCGACCCGCTTGAGTCGCTGCAGTGCCTGGCCACTTTTTACAGGGACAGGTTTACGCTGCCTGTGGTCGCTGTTACAGGTTCCACTGGCAAAACAACAACCAAGGACTTAATAGCCGCAGTCCTTTCCGGGCGGCTGACTGTCCTTAAAACCGAGGGAAATCTGAACAACCAGATAGGAGTACCTCTCATGCTTTCCCGCCTTGACAGGACATATACCGCAGCTGTGCTGGAAATGGGAATGAGCGGTTTGGGAGAGGTAGACCTTCTGGCAAGGCTTGCCCGTCCCACCGTTGGTGTAATCACAAATATAGGTGAAGCCCACCTTGAAATGCTTGGCAGCAGAGAAAACATCGCCCGGGCCAAATGCGAGCTTCTTTCGCACCTGCCCAAGACCGGAAGTGCAGTCGTTAACGGGGAAGAACCTCTGCTCACGCCTCATTGCAAAGGCATGGCCGCGAAGCTTGTTACTTTTGGTTTTACTGATTCCGCCACACTGCGCTGTGTATCCGCAGAGGCGAGGGGGGACGAGAAAGTAGTCCGTTTGGAGCAGGACGGTTATCCTGCACTGGAACTGGTTATGCCACTGCCGGGCAGGCATAATATCTCTAACCTGATGGCCGCGGTGGCTGTGGGACGGGAAGTGGGCCTGAGAAATGAGGAGATCAAGAGTGGCCTGGCCAATCTGGAGTTGACGGGCATGCGGCTTGAAACAGTCAGGCTTAAAACGGGCATCACTGTGATTAACGATGCCTATAACGCCAGTCCCATGTCTGTGGCCGCTGCCATTGACGTGCTGATGGAGAAAGCCGGCAATTCCCGTAAGATTGCCGTGCTTGGCGATATGCTCGAGCTTGGCATACTCGAGGAGGAGGGGCACCGTAATACCGGACGCCTGATTGCAAAAATGTGCCTTGATGCACTGGTGCTGCTTGGAGAGCGGGCAAAGCTGATTGCGCAGGGCGCGTTGGAAGCGGGGTACCCCCCTGAGAGAATACACCACTGCCTCTCACATGAGGAAGCAGCTGCAATAACCGGAGAGCTTGCTTGCACCGGCTGCTGGATACTGCTTAAAGGTTCCCGGGGGATGTGCATGGAGAAAATCCTCACAATCCTTTCTGCTTCCAATCGGGAGGGGTAATATGAACCGTATGCTGTTGCAGACTTCACTGTGGGCTTTCGCTATCAGCCTGACGCTTGCCCCGCTCTTTATCGCCGTATTCAGGCGACTGCATTTTGGGCAGCAGATCAGGGAAGAGGGCCCGCGCAGACACCTTAAAAAAGCAGGCACCCCAACCATGGGAGGCATAGTTTTTATGCTGGCCTCGCTGCCGGTAGTCTTTATATTTGCGCCAAGGACGACTGAACTTTTTCTTATTGTTTTTTTGAGCGCCGGCAACGGCTTTGTAGGTTTTATCGACGATTACATGAAGGTTGTCCGCAGGCGCTCGCTGGGGCTTAAAGCTCGCAGCAAGCTGCTGGGGCAAGCAGCGCTGGTGGTAGTTTTCTTCATTGTCTGGCGCAGCCTGGGCTATGATACAGCGCTGTCCATACCTTTTACAGGCAGGGATTTGGATTTGGGGATTTATTACCTGCCGTTTTTAATATTTTTTGTCATCGGCTTTACCAATGCTGTTAACCTGACTGACGGGATTGACGGATTGGCTGCAGGGTCGGCAATTCTTGCCTTTTTATCTTACGTGATAATTGCGGCGATGTACGGGGCCGCAGACTTGGCCCATTTCAACGCTGCCATGATCGGAGCGACTTTTGCATTTTTGATTTACAACCTGCATCCAGCCAAAGTGTTTATGGGTGACGTAGGTTCCCTGGCACTGGGTGGCGCCCTGGCGGCCATGGCGGTTTTAACAAAGACCGAGCTTTTTCTTGTAATTATAGGCGGTGTTTTTGTCCTTGAGACATTGTCTGTGATTATTCAGGTAATTATCTTTCAACTTACCGGAAAAAGAGTTTTCCGCATGAGCCCGCTTCACCACCATTTCGAGCTGGGTGGCCGCGGCGAATGGCAGGTTGTTACTGTGTTTTGGGCAGTAGGATTTATTTTTGCTGTGATCGGCTTGATGCAGCTTGGAGCACTGTAGCAAATGGAAAGGAAGAGTCAATTGCCCGCTTTTATGGAATTAAAAGACAGGAAAGTTATAGTGCTTGGGCTTGCTAAAAGCGGTGTTGCAGCGGCACAACTGCTGCTGAGTGAGGGCGCTGTGGTTGTGGTTAACGATGCAAAGCATGCCTCTGATTTGAGAGCAGATATCGAAGCTCTCGGCAAGAGCCCTTCGCTTACAGTGGTCACCGGCTCACATCCCCCTGATATCGTGGATGAAAAGACAGCTCTGATAGTGAAGAACCCCGGCATTTCAATGGATCTGCCTCTCCTGTTGAGGGCCCGGGAGCTTGGAGTAACTGTGATTACTGAGGTTGAGCTGGCTTTCTGGCAATTGGCGGCCCCTATCGTGGCTATCACAGGCACCAATGGTAAAACCACAACAACTGCGCTGGCCGGAGAGATGTTTGCCATTTCCGGCCGCAGAACATTTGTAGCCGGGAATATAGGTCTGCCCCTGTCGTCAGTGGTAAAAAAAGCAAGCGCTGCCGATGTGGTTGTGGCTGAACTAAGCAGCTTTCAACTGGAGGGGACTATCTATTTTCGACCCGCTATTTCTGCTGTTTTGAATATTACGCCTGACCATATGGACCGGCACCGTTCTTTGGAGAAATACAAACAGGTCAAAGCCAGGATATTTGCCAACCAGACCACTGCCGAGGCGGTAGTAATAAACGCAGATGACCCTGAGGCCTTTGACCTGCATGATCACACAGCTGCCCGCGTCTATCTCTTCAGCCGCAAGCGGGAAGTAGGGCAGGGTGCATTTGTCCGCGCCGGGCACATTGTGCTGCGCAGCCGGGAGAGCGAAGTTTCAGTCTGTGCGGTAACAGAGATAGCCATCCCCGGAGCACACAATCTTGAGAACGCATTGGCTGCTTCACTTTTGGCATGGCTTGGCGGGGTAAAGCCCGTGGATATAGCACAAGTCCTGAAAACTTTTAAAGGGGTGCCTCATCGATTGGAGTACGTTGAGACTATAGCGGGCATCAAATTTATTAATGATTCCAAGGGAACCAACACCGACGCCGCTATCAAGGCACTCGAATCTTACCACCACCCTAAAGTGCTCATTGCGGGCGGGTATGATAAAGGCAGCTCATTTGACAGTCTGGCCATGGAAATTAAAAAGCACGTTTCACACGTGGTTCTGATTGGGCAGGTCAGGGAAAGATTGGCTGCAGCACTGCGTATGGTGGGGTTTAATGAATACCAGATTGCCAACGGCCTTGAAGATGCAGTGGGCAGAGCCTACCGGGCGGCGGCGCCGGGTTGGGTGGTTCTGCTTTCACCGGCCTGTGCCTCCTGGGACATGTTCAACAATTTTGAAGAGCGTGGAGAACTATTTAAAAAAGCTGTGCTGAAGCTGAGGGAGGAAAACAATGGGCGTAAACATTAAAAAGAAGGCGCCGGATTTTGTTATCCTTTTTATCACTATGACACTGCTGTCAATAGGCATTGTCATGGTTTTCAGCGCCAGCGCCATTATCTCTCTGGAAAACCGCCCTGACGTATACTTTCACCTGCGCCGCCAGGCGTTTTGGGCCTTGCTTGGACTTGGCGGCATGATAGTATTGAGCAACTACGATTACTGGAAACTCAAGCGCTGGATTAACCCGGTCCTGGCAGTGAATCTGTTTTTGCTTTTAGCCGTCTTTATACCCGGGGTGGGAATCGAGATTAGCGGTGCCAGACGTTGGATATCAGTGGGCGGTTTTACCGGACAGCCATCAGATTTGAGCAAAATAGCCAGCGTCTTATTTTCAGCAGCATACCTTTCCCGCCGCAATGTTAATATCCAGAAATTTATGCAGGGCGCCTTTCCTGTGCTTGCTGTAATGGGTGTATTTTTTGCGCTGATTATGGCCCAGCCTGACTTGGGAACTGCTGTGGCTTTGGCAGGTACGACCATGGTGGTAATCTTTGTGGCCGGCATGCCCTTAAAGCAGATTTTTGCCATCGGTATCAGCGGTCTGCCGCTGCTTGGTTACCTGATGATCAGTGAGCCTTATCGATTGCGGCGCTTGCTATCCTTTCGCGACCCCTGGGCTGATCCACTCAACACAGGCTATCATATTATTCAATCTCTTTATGCCCTGGGGCCGGGAGGGCTGTTTGGTGTAGGGCTTGGCCGCAGCAGGCAGAAGTTTTTCTACCTGCCGGAACCTCACAGCGACTTTATCTTTGCAATTTTAGGTGAAGAGCTGGGATTTCTAGGCACTTCAAGCGTGCTCCTGCTCTTCTTTGCTCTTTTCTGGCGGGGTTTTAAAGTGGCATTGATGGCGCCTGATAATTTCGGGTCTCTCCTGGCAGCTGGAATTACTTCAATGATAGGGCTGCAGACACTGATGAACATAGGCGTTGTTACCGGGTCAATCCCGGTTACGGGGATTAACCTGCCACTGATTAGCGCCGGCGGTTCTTCACTTTTTATCACACTGTGCAGCATCGGCGTGCTGCTCAACATTTCCAAATACACAAAATAATGTATTAAAGACAAAAGCTGCAGGAGAACTTCTCCCCCTATCTTGTGTATTGGTATTCCGACTTCCGACGCTGATTTCTGATTTCCGTTTTGGGAGGTGTAAGCTTGATGAGAGTAATTCTTGCCGGTGGTGGCACGGGCGGCCACATTTATCCAGCTCTGGCCTTAGCGCGCCACTTGCGGGATATGTATGGCAGTGAAGTCCTTTTTGTGGGGACGGAGAGGGGCATGGAGAAGGATATTGTACCGGCCGCCGGTTTTGAGCTTGTCAGGATTCCACTGGTAGGCCTTGAGAGACGCCTTTCGCCGCGGCTGGGGAAGGCGGTGCTGCTGGCAGGCAGGGGAGTCCACCAGGCGAGAAGGCTTCTGCGGCGTTTCCGCCCTGACGTAGTGGTGGGTACAGGTGGGTATGTGGCCGGGCCGGTTGTCCTGGCAGCTCTGCTCTCACGTCTTCCCACTGTCATACATGAACAGAATGCAATCCCGGGATTTACCAATGTCACTCTGGCCAGGTGGGTGGACAGGGTTTGCGTTAGCTTCCCTGACTGTGAACAATTCTTCCCCCGCGGCAGCAGGGTGGCTGTCACTGGAAACCCGCGTGCCAGTGAAGCGGTACAGGCTGCAGGGAAGAAAGATGATTTTATACCCGGGCTGCTTAAAGGTGCCCCGCTTTTGCTCTGTGTGGGCGGCAGTCATGGCGCAGCCAGGCTGAACGACACTTTTTCCGAAAGTGTGGAAGAAGTTCTGTCGGAGCTTGATGCGCAGATAGTGTATATTACCGGGCAGCGCTACTTCGAGCAGGTGGATAAGAAGCTTGGCGCGCTGCACTTGCGTTTTCCCCACCGCCTCCATGTTTTACCCTTTCATCCGAATCTGCCTGGCATTCTTGCCAGGACAAATCTCGTGGTAAGCAGAGCCGGCGCCACTACACTGTCTGAAATCACTGCTCTTGGTGTTCCGGCTATCCTGGTGCCTTCACCCAATGTGACTAAAAACCACCAGGAGTTTAATGCCGGTTTATTAGCCAAGCGGGATGCTGCTGTAATGCTGCGCGAAACGGAGCTGGACAAGCTTAAACTTTCAAGCATGATAATTGAACTGCTGCGGGACAGGGACAGGCTTGGCCGCATGTCTGCGGCATGCAGTGAGCTTGGTTACCCCGATGCGGTAAAAAGATTGAGTGCTGTTCTGCATGATGTTGCAGAAAAATACAACAAAAGAAAACACAGGCAGCAGTAAAATGGAAAATATTATGGCTCTGGCGCCAAACACAATATTAAAACGGTTGCATAGTATAAATTGTGGTTAGAACAGAGCCGGAGGTGTTTATGGATCGTATCGCCAGTTTACTGAAAAGTGAAATCAGCGGCAATATCAGGACTTGTGAGCCGCTGGCGCGCTATACATCTTTTAAAATCGGCGGCCCGGCTGATCTGTTTATTGAGCCTGTGACCACCGCTGAACTGAGTGCAGTTATTTCCTTATTAAAACTGCAAAAAATTCCTTTTTTCATTTTAGGGAACGGTACCAATCTCCTGATCAGAGACAGTGGTTACCGCGGTGCGGCGATACGTCTTGCCGGAGAGTTTAAAAAATATTTTTACGAGGAAGGTGGTGTAAACAGCGGTTCGGCAGTACCTCTTGCCCTGCTGGCCAGAGATGCCTGCAGGCGCAGGTTGACTAATCTGGAGTTTGGCACGGGTATACCCGGCACTCTGGGCGGGGCGCTATTTATGAATGCCGGTGCTCACGGGCGCTCCATCAGTGATGTTTTAATCGACGCAGTCATCCTTGATGCGGAAGCTGTTCTCCATACATATACATCCGCACAACTGGGATTATCCTACCGCAGGAGCAGTATTGGCAGGGGATCCATTGTCTGCGCCGCCAGGCTGAGTCTTTTACCGGAGGAAGCAGGGAAGATAGCAGACAGACGCCGTGAGTATCGGGAATTCAGAACGAACCGGCAACCCCGCCTGCCGAATGCCGGTAGTGTGTTCAAAAATCCACCGGGTGATGCTGCGGGAAGACTGCTTGAAGCCGCCGGCCTGAAGGGTGTGCGGGTGGGTGGAGCCATGATTGCCGACAAACATGCCAATTTCATTGTCAACTGTGGTGGAGCATCGGCAGGTGATGTCCTTGCCCTCATTGAAATGGCGCACAATGCAGTCGCGAAAAAGTTTGGTGTAGAACTGGAGCTTGAAATTAAGGTTCTCGATGATTAATGGAAGGTGGGAGCATGGAGAAGTTTGTCATCAATGGCGGTAGTCGTCTGGAAGGGACTGTCCGCATCGGGGGAGCAAAAAATTCGATTCTCCCTGTCTTAGCAGCAGTATTGCTGAATAAAAGCGGCGATGAGATAATATTGAACGATGTGCCGCGTATCCGTGATGTACTGATGATGATTGAAATACTTAGAAGCCTTGGAGCCAAAGTTGCATGGGAAGACAGCAACCGGCTGGTTATCTATACCCAAGACGTGAATATCTATACAATAGAGGAACAACTGATGCGTGAGATGCGCTCCTCTGTTTTTCTGATGGGAGTGCTCCTGACCAGGTTTGGCCAGGTTCGCTTTTCTCACCCGGGCGGTTGCGCCATCGGCCCACGTCCCATCGACCTCCACTTAAAGGGGCTGGAAGCGCTGGGCGCCCGTATCAGGGAGCAGCCTGAGCAGGGGTATATCTATGCCAGCTGCCCTCGTCTCACAGGCGCGGATATCCATCTTGACTATCCCAGTGTGGGAGCTACGGAGAATATACTGATGGCCGCTGTTTATGCCCGCGGCGTGACTACAATCAGCAATGCGGCCAAGGAACCCGAGATAGTGGACTTACAAAACATTTTAAACAAGATGGGGGCACGTGTCCGCGGCGCCGGCACTGATCAAATCAGGATTGAAGGGGTAAACCAGTTAAGCGGCATAGAGTTTTCGGTTATCCCTGACCGCATTGTTGCCGGGACGATGATGATGTGCGCCTCGGCTACCGGAGGAGAGATTGTGCTGGAAAACGTTATTCCGGCTCACCTTGAAGCTGTGACCGCCAAACTGCGTGAGACAGGCGCGCAGATCAGGGAGGACAACGGACGCCTGCACATAGCAGCTCCTTGCCGGCCACGTGCTGTAAACACTGTTCGTACATTGCCACACCCCGGGTTCCCCACTGATCTACAAGCTCCAATGATGGCTATGCTTGCGGGAGCAGATGGAACAAGTGTGGTGATTGAAAATGTTTTTGATTCCAGATTCAAGCATGCCGATGAACTGCGCCGCATGAATGCACAAATTATTATTGATGGCCGCACAGCAGTGGTGCGGGGTGTATCCCGCCTCACAGGGGCGGCGGTTACGGCTTCAGACTTGAGAGCGGGTGCTGCACTGGTGGTGGCTGCGCTGGGGGCGGAAGGTGAAACGAGCGTTGATGGGCTGCAACACATAGACAGGGGCTATGAAAATCTGGAAGGGCAACTGAAACAGCTTGGGGCACAAATCAGGAGGATAAACGACTAGCCGTATTGTCTGCCACAAGAGGCAGACAATACGGCAGTACGGAGGCGAAATAGTGGACAGGTATTATAATGGGCACTCCCCATACATGCTGGGTAAAGGCAGTGTCGCACCAAGTGAAAAATATAAAATTATTCAACGCCGCCTGCTGGCAGTCCTGCTGTTTTTAATTTTATTGTGGTCTTTTCTCAGCTTTATACGTTCAGATTTTTTTACGCTGCAGGAGATAGAGGTCAGGGGCAACATACACACGGCTCAAGACGAAATACTACAGGCAATCGGCGCTGTCAAGGGTGAAAATATATGGAGGGTCAGCCCGTCGCTGCTTCGCGGGTCCGTTCTTGGCATTCCCCGTGTCGACACTGTTGAAATCCACCGCCTCCCGCCCAGTTCACTACTGGTTGAAGTGGTGGAGAAAGAGGCAATGGCACTTGTTCCGTTTGGGGAATACCTGCTGGAGATTAGTTTTGAAGGCCAGATAATCGGTTCTACTCAGACCCCGCAATATTACGGACTGCCGCTTTTAACCGGGGTTCCCCCGCAGGACTTAAACATAGGAAGCTATATAATTCATGGGAAGCATTTATCGGATCTGAATCATGCTGTGAGAGCGCTTGAAAAATACGGACTGACAGTTTCTGAATTGAATTTTGCAGACCCTGCAAATCTACTTGTTATTACAATGGACGGGCTGGTAGCGTGGCTCGGGGACAGTGAATTTGTCGAAAAAGTTGACTTATTGTCCCAGATATCAGCGCAAATGCCGTCGCAAATAGAAAGCGGCTATCTGGATCTGAGGGTGAAGGAAGCTCCTGTGTTCAGCCCGCTGGCAAACAGTGGCAAATAAATTTGCCTTTAAAAAAAAGGGAATTGTTAACTCTTGTTGAATAAAAAAGTAATGTACACAAGTCGGACTAGGGGGTGCAACAGTGGCCAAAAGAAACCTGATCTGCGGCTTGGATATTGGTACCTCTCATGTGCGTATAATAGTGGGAGAAATAAATATCGATGGCTCGATCAATATTATTGGTGTGGGGACAAGCCCTTCTGAGGGACTAAAAAAGGGTGTTATTGTCGATTTAGATAAAACTGTGGAGTCAATCGTCCGTGCTGTTGAGGAAGCCGAACGCATGGTGGGCACCGGCATTTCATCGGCTTATGCAGGTATTGTGGGTTCCCAGGTGGGCCTGGTGGATAACCGCGGTGTGGTTGCAGTGGCGGGGGAGGACAAGGAAATCACAGAGGAAGACGTAGAAAGAGTTTTGCAGGCCGCCAGGGTCATTGCCCTGCCGCCCGATCGTGAAATAATCGATGTGCTTCCCCGTGAGTTCATTGTTGACGGCTATGACGGTATCCGTGACCCGGTGGGTATGGTTGGTGTCCGGCTGGAGGTTGATGCCATGATTATTACCGGCATGGTAACCTCTATTCGCAACCTGGTACGCTGTATTAACCGGGCAGGCCTGGAAATTGACGGCTTGGTACTTAACACACTGGCCAATGCGGAAGTTGCCCTTTCCCGAGACGAAAAAGAGCTTGGCGTGGTTATGATTGATATCGGCGGCGGGACGACTGAGGTGTCGGTGTTCCAGAACGGTTACCTGAAAAATATTGCTGCCATCCCGGTTGGCGGCGATTATATCACCAGTGATATTGCCGTGGGGCTGCGTACACCGATCCATGTGGCTGAAAAGTTTAAAACTGAACACGGTGTGGCTCTGCCTTCACTTGCTACGGACGGTACAGTGGTGGAACTGCAGCATATAGCCGGTAAAGAGGCTCGCAAGGTTATGACAAAGGATTTGGCCATGATTATTGAACCTCGTCTTACGGAAATGCTGCAGATGGCAGCGCATGAACTGAAAAAGCTGGGTTACACCGAATCACCTCCTGCGGGGGTTGTCCTGACAGGAGGGGTATCACTGTTGCGGGGTGCAGTTGAACTGACCGAACAAATTTTTGATTCTTCAGCCCGTGTGGCCCTGCCGGGTTACGTAGGGGTTAAAAGTCCTATTTATTCGACCGGTGTGGGGATTATACACTACATACAGCATACGCACAGTTTTAATGGCAGGGAGCGCAGAAGTACCCGATTGGTTTTACCGGACTTCTTTCAAAGAGTTAAAAGCTGGTTTACCGAAATGTTTGATTAACGTCCGGACTAAAGGGGGAGGGCTTACAATTGATTGAATTTGACATGGATATGGAGAATTATGCCCACATTAAAGTAATCGGGGTTGGGGGCGGTGGCAATAACGCAATCAATCGGATGATTGCAGCCGGACTGCGTGGTGTGGATTTTATCTCTGTTAATACAGATGTGCAGGCACTCACGCTGTCTAATTGCGACAATAAACTGCAGATAGGTGAAAAATTAACTAAGGGACTTGGCGCGGGCGCAAATCCTGAAATTGGCTATAACGCCGCCGAGGAAAGCAGAGAGGAAATTAAAGAGGCACTTCGGGGCGCCGATATGGTCTTTGTCACCGCAGGGATGGGCGGTGGAACAGGAACAGGCGCTGCGCCTGTCATTGCGGGAATTGCCCGCGAACTGGGAGCGCTTACTGTCGGCGTGGTTACAAGGCCGTTTACTTTTGAAGGCCGCAGGCGGCTGACATCAGCTGAAACCGGTATTTCCAAACTTAAAGAAAATGTAGACACTTTGATTGTTATCCCCAATGACCGCCTGCTGCAGGTGGTGGAAAAGCGCACACCCATCCTTGAAGCATTCCGTATTGCGGACGACGTGCTGCGCCAGGGAGTGCAGGGCATCTCCGACCTGATTGCAGTACCGGGCCTGATAAATCTGGATTTTGCCGATGTGAAAACTATTATGAAAGAAACTGGTGACGCATTGATGGGCATTGGAATTGCAAGCGGTGATAACAGGACAATGGATGCTGCCAAGGCAGCCATCTCCAGCCCGCTGCTTGAGACTTCCATTGAGGGTGCCCGGGGAGTGCTTCTTAATATTACCGGTGGCGCCAATCTGGGCCTGTTTGAAGTTAATGAGGCCGCTGACATCGTGGCGGCTGCGGCAGACCCTGATGCCAATATTATCTTTGGCGCGGTCATAGATGATACTCTGCAGGATGAGGTTCGCATTACTGTAATCGCCACCGGCTTTGATACCCGTGTATCAGAGCGCAAGCAGATAATGGAGGAACTTGCGCTTAAAACTTTTACCAGCGATGATATTGATATACCTGCTTTCCTGCGTAGAAAACGTTTTTAGCGCGGGGGACAAAAGAATGGAAATAGAAATAAGAACTCTGTGCAATTTATATGCAGGAGTTCTTTTTTTGAGCAAAAATATTTGTTTTATGACAGTCACATTATGACAAACTTTTAAGACATGCTCGGTTATAATGAGCATAGACGGAAACGCGGGCGCATATAATTTAGCAGTTTGTCCCGCTTGGCGGGCAGGTGAGATAGGTTGTATATAGAGGACCTGTTGGCCCTTAATTTCATGGTAAACACATTCCTGCTCTACCTTACAGCGAGGCTTGCCGGAAGGGGCCAAAAACTTTCACGCCTGCTGGCGGGAGGGCTGCTTGCCTCGTTATACAGTCTTGTTATTTTCCTGCCTGTGCCTCAGGTTGTCTTTTCCCTGGCCTCCAAGCTGACTGCATCACTTATAATTGTAGCCTTTGTTTTCCGCCCGCGTCGCGTGATAGAACTTCTGAGGCTTTGCGGTGTTTTTTTGCTTGCTTCCTTTTTTGTGGGTGGAGCGGTATTTGCTCTTCATTTTTTTGGCAGTACGCCCGCTCTGATACGAGGTGGGGTTTTTTACCTGGCGCCGCCCAGGGCCGGGGTGATTTTTGCAGGTGTGCTTGTCACATTTTTTTTAGTTGCCGGCGTGTGGCACTTCAGTGAAAAAAGGCGAGACAGGAGCGGCCTGGGTTTTAAGCTTTTAATCCAAAATGGAGGCGCTGAAGTGACGGTGCCAGCACTGGTTGACACCGGCAACAGCCTGCGCGACCCCTTCTCCGGGCGGCCGGTTTGCATTGCCAGTTACCACGCTTTGGCGCCACTTCTGCCACAGCCACTGCTTTTTGCTTATGAGAAAGGAGAAGACCCTCTGCCTGTTCTTTCTTCACTGGCAGATCTCCACAAGCACCGCTTTAGTGCTGTACCTTACCGTTCACTGGAAAGTGGGGGTATGCTTGTAACATTTCGCCCGGAACATGTAGTATTACATGACACCGACTGCTGCTATGAACTGCCGGAAACAGTTTTTGCGCTTACAGGGAGTGTACTTTCTCTTGACGGTGATGTGGAGGCCCTGCTTCACCCGGATATTCTGAAAAAATTAAGTGAATACAGAAAATTTTCCAAAACCTGATGGAGGTGAGTTTTTGAAGCGCTTGTCCCGCTTTAAGCTTGAATTTCGCTTGCTGTGGCTTAAATTTATGCAGTGGTTCGGTATGGAATATATGCCTGAAGTTTTTTATGTGGGCAGTTCCGAGACCCTGCCGCCACCTCTTTCCCAGGATGAGGAATTTTTTCTGCTGGAGAAGCTTAAACACGGAGAGAAGACAGTTAAGTCGGTGCTAATTGAAAGAAACCTGCGCCTTGTTGTTTATATTGCCCGCAAGTTTGAAAATACAGGCATTCACGTGGATGATCTGGTCTCAATCGGCACAATTGGCCTCATTAAGGCAGTGAATACTTTTGACCCTCACAAGAATATCAAGCTGGCAACATACGCCTCCAAATGCATCGAAAACGAGATTTTAATGTTTTTACGCAGGAATAACAAGGTTAAGGCAGAGGTGTCTTTTGATGAACCGCTCAACGTGGATTGGGACGGCAATGAATTGCTTCTTTCGGATGTTCTCGGCACCGAAAACGATCTGGTACTTAAGAACATCGAGGCGGAGGTGGAGAGAAAGCTGCTTTACACCGCCATGGATAAGTTGAACAGGCGAGAGAAAAAAATAATGGAACTGCGCTTTGGACTGCTCGGCCACAACGAAAGAACACAAAAAGAAGTGGCCGTGATGCTTGGCATTTCTCAATCCTACATCTCGAGATTGGAAAAAAGGATTATTAAACGATTAAAAAAAGAAATTAAAAAAATGGAATAACAACAAAGCGGTGGTACGCCAGTAATATTTTATGCTGAATAAAAACAACTGCCAGGGAAATACTGCAGGTATACAACACGACAGTTTTTATTCCTTGAAATATTAAACTGGAAGGGGAAACGGCGTGATCAACAAGGTGGAAATTTGCGGTGTAAATACCGCCAAACTCCCGGTACTTAAGAATGAGGAGATGCGCCGCTTATTTGCCCGCCTGCGTGAAGGTGACGAAACTGCGCGTGAAAAGCTTGTCAACGGGAACCTGCGCCTGGTGCTCAGTGTGATACAGCGCTTTAATAACCGTGGTGAGTACGTGGACGATCTTTTCCAGGTAGGGTGCATTGGACTGATAAAAGCCATTGATAACTTTGACCTTGGGCAAAATGTTAAATTTTCCACTTATGCTGTGCCTATGATTATAGGTGAGATTCGCCGCTACCTGCGGGACAATAACCCGATACGTGTCTCCAGGTCGCTGCGAGACATTGCATATAAAGTTCTGCAGGTGAGAGATAATCTTGCCAACAGGTTTGGCCGTGAACCCAACATCAGTGAAATTGCCGGCGAGCTCAATCTAAAGCGTGAAGAAATTGTATATGCCCTTGATGCCATACAGGAACCGGTATCACTTTTTGAGCCAATTTACCACGATGGAGGAGATCCGATTTTTGTCATGGACCAAATTGCCGACGAGCGCAATCAGGATGACAAATGGCTGGAAGTGCTGGCAATTAAGGAAGCCCTGCAAAAGCTGAATGAACGTGAAAAACTCATCCTGACAATGAGGTTCTACCGCGGCAAGACACAGATGGAAGTTGCCGAAGAAATTGGCATTTCTCAAGCTCAGGTTTCCCGCCTGGAGAAGGCTGCATTAAATCACCTGCGCAAGCATGTCCAGTAAGGAGAGGGAGAAAGATGCAAAAGGCTATTGTATTTAAGACCACATTTGGACTGCTGTTTTTTTCTATGCTGCTCTTTTTTGCCCAGTGGTATCCTGGTGAGGCCATGCAGGCATTTAATCAAAATAATCTCATCAGGGCTGCCGAAATCCATGAGGTGGACGGCAGGGTGTTTTATCAACGTCTGGCGCCGGTCTCCGATATGCTGCCCTGACACTCCACACCTTAAATAAGAAAAATAATGAGCAGGTCACTGTGTGGCCTGCTTTTAACTTTTAATTTTTTTTGTAAAAAAAGTAATCGTGCAAACAGCCCCTTTACACATATAATGTATAAAAGCAGTAACTACCCGATGGCTGAACAGTTATCAAAAGTATGGAAAGAGGTGCGTTATGATAAAAGTATCGGACTTAAGAAACCGTGATGTGGTTAATATAGTGGACGGAAAACGCCTCGGCACAATCTGTGACCTGGACTTAGACCTTGAGAGCGGCAGGGTCACTGCTATTATTGTACCCGGCAGCGTCAGGATATTCAGCCTCTTTGGCGGTGGACGCGATTATATCATACCCTGGGACAATATTGTAAAAATCGGGGTGGATACAATCCTCGTTGATTTGCCGGGGCCAGTTTATCAAAACAGGTAATTTCTCTTTGACATACTATATCTGGTATAGTATAATTATTCCAATACCAGATATAGTACCTGTGAAAGGAGGCATATGGGTGAGATGCTCCTACTGCGGTTGTATGGAAAGCCGGGTTGTGGACTCGCGCTCAACTGACGAGGGCAGCGCCATCCGAAGACGGCGTGAATGCACCAGCTGCGAGAGGCGGTTTACCACATACGAAAAACTGGAAGAATCGCCGCTGATTGTGGTAAAGAGGGACGGCAGCAGGCAGCTGTTTGACCGTACCAAAATCATAAACGGCCTTATCTATGCCGGAGGAAAGCAGAAAATACCTTTAGTAACCTTCGAAGAGCTGATAGACGACCTGGAGAGGGAACTGCGCAGCAGCTTTCACCACGAGGTGACATCTGATGAGATCGGGCAGCGGGTACTTGGTAAACTGCATGATATAGACGAAGTGGCCTACGTTCGCTTTGCCTCTGTTTATCACAAGTTCAGGGATATTGATGATTTTAATAAAGTGTTGGCTAAGATGTCTAAAAGAAACGACAAGCATAGTTGAGCAGGAGGGAGAAAAGATGTTTACAGAAATAAGAAAAAGAGACGGCCGTGTTGTACCCTTTGATAGCGAAAAGATTACAGAAGCCATTATGAAGGCGGCAAAGTCAGTTGGCGGGCAAAACAGGAAAATAGCTGAAGCTCTCACCGATCAGGTTGTTATCCACCTTTCCAAACAGGGCTATAATGGAATTATCCCTGCAGTGGAGGATGCTCAGGATGCAGTTGAAAAAGTATTAATTGAAAATGGACATGCCCGTACAGCAAAAGCCTACATACTTTATCGGGCCCGCCGCACCCGTATCAGGGAAGGCAAATCTGACCTTATGGACTCTGTTAAAGAAATCCTGGTGGAAACCAACCGGGAAAACGCCAATATTTCTAATTCCCCTTCGGCCAAAATGCTGCAGATTGCCATGGCAGCCAGCAAGCGTTATTACCTGAGTAACCTGCTGCCGGAGGATTTTGCCAACGCTCACACTTCTGGCGCTTTTCATATTCATGACCTGGATTATTATGGTAAGACTTTAAACTGCCTGCAGATCGACCTCACACGCCTGCTTGCAGAAGGTTTCAACACAGGATACGGATATATCCGCTCACCCAAGCGCATCTCCTCCGCCACTGCACAGGCGGCAATTATCCTTCAGAGCAACCAAAACGATATGTTCGGCGGCCAGAGCTTTCCGCACTTTGACCGTTCCATGGCGGAAGTTATACGTTCCATGCCCGCCAAGCCTGAGGAAGAAGAAGTATTTCAGGCCATGGAAGGTTTGATCTATAACCTTAACACTATGCACTCCAGGGCGGGGGCGCAAGTCCCTTTTTCCAGCATCAACCTGGGATGCGACACCAGTGAGGAAGGGCGGGCGGTTACACGCTCCATCCTGTCAGCCTTCGCCAGGGGCCTCGGCAATGGTGAAAGCCCCATTTTCCCCAACCTTGTTTTCCGCACCAAAGAAGGAGTCAATTTAAACCCGGGCGACACCAATTATGACCTTTTCCAGCAGGCGGTGAAGGTGGCAGCGCGCCGTCTCAACCCGACTTTCAGTTTTATGGATTCTTCCTTCAATAAGCCCTACGGTGATGAAGTCTCCTATATGGGCTGCCGTACCAGGACAATCGGCAACCGCCACGGTGAGGAAATATCCGCCGGACGGGGCAATATTGCGCCGGTGTCGCTCAATCTGCCACGGCTGGCGCTGCAGGCTCGGGATGCAAACCTGTTTTTTGTGGAACTGGACAGGCTGCTTAGGCTGGCGGCAAGACAGCTGCTGCACCGCTTTGAGATCCTTGGCAATCTGCGCGCTTGCGACCTGCCCTTCCTGATGGGGCAGAAACTCTACATGGGCTCTGAGGTCCTGGGGCCAAATGACAGGATAAAGGAAGTAATAAAACACGGCACGTTGGGGGTTGGCTTTATCGGCCTGGCCGAAACGCTGCAGGTTCTGTGCGGCAAGCATCATGGCGAGGAACGTGAAGCGCAGGACCTGGGGCTTAAGATAGTGTCCCATATCTCCAAACGCATGGAACAGTTCTCTGATGAATTTGACCTGAACTTCGTGATGTATGCCACTCCGGCGGAGGGCCTGTCAGGCCGATTTGTGGCGATGGATCGTGAAATATATGGCTCTGTCCCCGGCATAACCGATAAGGAGTATTATACAAATTCCTACCATATCCCTGTCAACTATATAATGTCGCTCTTTGATAAGCTCAGCCTGGAGGGCGAATATCACAAATATTGCAAAGCCGGGCACATTTCCTACGTGGAACTGGGCTCCCCTCCGCAGAATAATGTGGAGGCGGTGGAGGAAATAATCAGGCACATGGCCGCATCGGATATAGGTTACGGCGGCATTAATTATCCCATTGATGAATGCTATGCCTGCGGTTTCAGCGGCATTGTGGATGACGCCTGCCCGGGTTGCGGCAGTACACACATCAGGCGTATCCGGCGCATTACCGGTTATCTTTCCACTGAAGACAGGTTTAACAGCGCTAAACAGGCGGAGTTGCGCGACCGTAAACAGCACTGCTATTAGGCAGAAGTCTGAGGTCAGATATCGGATACCGGATATCGGATGTGAGCCGGGATGCAGGCTTGGGGATGGTGAATTGTGTTGAAGATTAAAATTGCCGGGATAGAAAGAAACAGCGTGGTGGACGGGCCGGGCTTGCGCACAGTTATCTTTGCCCAGGGGTGCCCTCACAACTGCCCAGGCTGCCACAATCCCGGGGCCATTGACCCTGAGGGCGGCCAGTGGCGTGAGCTTGATGAACTGGCAGTCGAGGTATGCCGGGACGGCCCAGGTGGAATTACTTTCTCCGGGGGAGAACCGTTCCTGCAGGCCCGGGAATTTGCCGCCCTGGCAGATATCTTAAAGAAAAACAGGCGGAGTATTGTTGTATTTTCAGGATATACTTATGAAGAACTTACAAAAAAGACGGGCTCCGATCCTGCAGTGGCTGCTCTGCTTGATGCCGGCGATATACTTATTGACGGACCTTACAGGCAGGAGCAGCGCGACTTGTCGCTGGCGTTTCGGGGATCACGCAACCAGCGTGTAATCGATATGGGCAAAAGCAGGGCAAGCGGTGAGGTTATTCTCTCTGATTTGCATTTCAGATAACGGGGGCGGATGAATGTCACATGAAACCATTAACACGCGTGAGGGTTTGAGTCTTCTTAAATTTAAGGGCGCGTTTGATTGTTTGAGGCACGGTTTTTCCCTGCGTCACGGCGGAGTGAGCCGGCCCCCTTATGATACGTTAAACACCGGGTTTCACGTAGGTGATGAGCCGGCTGCAGTGGTTGAAAACAGGCGGCGGCTGGCTTTGGCCCTGGGTTATCAAGACGTTGATGTGATTGCGGGACAGCAGGTTCATGGTTCCGTGGTTGCAGTGGTTGATGGCACAATGCGCGGCCGTGGCGCTTGCAGCGATAAGACGGCTCTCCCTGCCACTGATGGGCTGGTATGTTGCGAGCCAGGTGTAGTACTGATGTGCCATGCTGCTGACTGTACCATCCTCTTTTTTTATGACGCTGTGCAAAGGATTATCGGCCTCGCTCACGCCGGCTGGCGCGGCGCTGTGGCAGGGATCGGCCTGGCGATGATAGACGCTATGAAAGAGTTAGGCAGTAAGCCGGAAAATATCCACGCAGCGCTTGCCCCGACAATTGGCCCCTGCTGCTACCGTGTGGGGGAAGACCTGGCAGAACAGGTTCCGGTGCGCTGGCGTGACAGGGTTCTTTTTGGCAAGTTGAATCAGATTTATTTTGATTTGCCAAAGTTGCAGCATCTGCTGCTGAGTGAAGCCGGCATCAGAGATGACAAGATTATAAAAAGCAATTTCTGTACCTGCTGCAGCGGGGATAAGTTTTTTTCCCATCGTGGTTCCGGTGGGCACACCGGCAGGATGGCAGCAATTATTTCTCTGTAAGCAGGTGTGATATGACAGTTATACATAGGAACAAAAGCCGCAGGTTTACTGTGATACACGGCCAGGCGCGCAGAAAGAACTACAAAAAAATAATTCTTTTTCTGCTTATGTTGACGGCTTTGGCCTTTGGCCTGCGGGCGGCAGGCGCCTTTGTTTATGCAAAAATAACTGCCCGCCTTGTCAGTACCGTGATCGCAGAAGCCGGAGTAGTTGAAAATGTGCTTGCAGTACGCGGCCTGATAGTACGCAATGAGCATCCCGTCCCTGCTCCCATCACCGGTAAACTTGACTGGCTGGCAAACAACGGGCAGAGAGTGCCCAAAGACGCGCCCATAGCCAGAATAACCGCCGGCGACGGAACGGTGCAAACTGTCCTTGCTCCCGCTTCAGGAATCGCAGTGCTGCAGCTGGATGGAATGGAAGGAATGCTGCAGCCACATGCACTGGACGGTGTAAAAGTGGCACAGCTGCTGTCTCTGACGGTTAAGGAGAGCCGGTTTGAACAGGGTGAAACCATAACCCGGGGTTCAATGTTTTTTAAAGTAGTAAACAACTTCAGTTGGGTTTACATATTCAGGCTTGATGCCCCCGCGGCCGGCGTGCCGGATACAAGCCGTCAGGCAATCCGCTTTTCTTTCGCCTCTGACAGGGAGTTTGCGGGAAGTATGATATTCCGCCGCGAAGAGGACGGCGCGGTTACTCTGGCCTATGAATTTAGCGATGATGCAGATGGTTTCCTCTGGCAGCGCATAGCAGAAGCAGAAATAGTGACAGAGAAAGTACGGGGAGTTATTCTTCCGCTGTCGGCGCTGGTCGGGCGGGGTGAAGAGACAGGTGTTTTTACCCTTGAAAAATCAGTGGTGCGTTTCCGTACGGTGAAAGTGCTGGGCACAAGCAGTGACCGAATGGTGGTAAATGGCTTGCCCACAGGCCTGAGGGTTATAACAAACTCAAACCTGGTAAAGGAGGGGCAGAGATTTTGACAACAGCAAAGCGCTTGGCAGAAAACATAGCCGCGGTGCAGAGCAGACTGCAGTCAGCATCTTTGCGTGCCGGTGGGAGGGAAATTAAGCTTGTTGCTGTCACCAAAACTGTGCCGACTGCAACCATTGCAGAGGCATTGTCGCTGGGCCTGCATGCCTTTGGTGAGAACCGTGTGCAGGAAGCGCTGAATAAAATAGATACACTGCCACAGGCCCAGTGGCACTTTATCGGCAGGCTGCAGACAAACAAGGCCAGAGACGTGGTTGGCCGCTTTAGCCTGATACATTCCCTGGACCGCTGGAAACTGGCGGTTGCAATGCAGGAGCAGGCTGATAAAAAGGATGTTGCTGTTAATGTGCTGGTACAAGTAAATATTGCAGGGGAGCAGCAAAAAGGAGGGCTTGAACCCTCTGAACTTCATGATTTTCTGCAGGCAGTCTCCGGACTTTCACGCCTGAGCGTGCAGGGTTTGATGACAGTGCCGCCAATTGCTGCTGACCCCGAAGAGGCGCGGCCGTACTTTCGCCGCATGTATCAGCTTTATTGCCAGTGTGATGTGCCTGGGGTTAGTATGAAATATTTATCCATGGGTATGTCGGGCGATTATGAGGTTGCGGTGGAAGAGGGGTCAAACCTGGTCAGAATCGGCAGCGCCATCTTCAGTGATTAAACGGAGTGTACAGGAGGTATTTAACTTGGCCAAGTTGTGGGAAAAATTATTATCATTTTTTGGTCTAATGGAAGATACGGAAGAGGAGTCCCTTGAGGAAGTTGATTTTGTCAGGACCCCGGCCCGTAAGGCTGCGGTGTTAAATTTGCATAGCAGCAAGAACATGCGGCTGGTTATTGTTAAGCCCTATGAGTTTGCCGAGGCACAGCAGATTGTGGAAAACATTAAGGCCAGGAAGCCGGTGCTTGTCAACCTGGAGGAGACTGAAATCAGCGAAGCAAGAAGAATTGTTGACTTTATTTCAGGCGCCACTTACGCGCTTGACGGCAACATGCAGAAGGTAAGTCAGCAGATATTTGTTTTTGCTCCTTCCCAGGTTGAAGTAAATGCCCAAGTCTACAGAAGTCTGCAGGAGAGGGAAACGGCAACCACTCTGGAAGAGTAAGGAGGGGATAAAGATTTTTGAAACTGTTTTTTTAGCAGAAATAGTAAATGTACTTTACAGGATTTTTTACTGGCTGCTGTTGGCACGCATTATTTTTTCCTTTCTGCCGCTGGGCAGGGACGCCAACCCCACACTCCTAACGGTCAGGCGCTTTGCCTACAGGCTGACTGAGCCGGTGCTGGCCCCGTTTCGCAGTATTATCAAGCCCGTTCATATGGGTGGAGGGGGCTATTTAGATTTATCGCCGATCGTTGCGCTGCTGGTGCTTGGATGGGTGAGGAGATTGCTGATTACCTTTATTTTCAGGTTTGGACTCTAAAGAGCTGGAGGCGTTAGCTTTGGACAGAGAGTCACTTTTAGCGCGTTTTGAGCAGGATATGGAACGTTTTACCGCTGCAGCTGTTCTTGACCGCATAGAGCAGGTGGAAAGAACGGGCCAGGCGCAGGCAGGAGACTTTCTTGATCCATACCTGCAGCGGGCAGCAGAAAGGGTGCTAAACATCTCCAAACATGTTAAATTCCTGAGTTGGGGCGGGTACCCTGGTGCGGAGCGCGTACGCCATCTGATTTTTCCCGCTGCCCGCCAGGCCAAAACAACTGATGTGCCTCTTTCCTGCGTTGAGGCCAGCGCCAGCGGAGCAGAAAATGAACTTACTCACCGTGATTTTCTCGGTGCCGTGCTCGGGCTTGGCCTTCGCCGTGAGAAAGTGGGCGATATCATTATTACCGCTGAAGGCGCTGCACAACTGATAGTGGCGCCGGATGTGCTGCCTTTTTTACTTTCGTCCTGGACACATGTCGGGAGGCACAGCATTACAGTGAAAGAAATCACGTCTGAAGAACTGAGGCCCGCTGTTGTGAGCGTCCGGGAGATTAAAGCCACTGTGGCCAGCCTGCGCCTTGACTCTGTAGCCAGTGCGGGATTTGGACTGTCGCGCAGCAAAGTTGCCCCGGCTATCCGTGCCGGCCTGGTTAAGCTGAACTGGCAATCAGTAAAAAACGCCAGTGCCAGTTTAAAGGAAGGGGATGTGATTTCGCTGGCAGGGAGAGGCCGTGTGGAGTTGGCGGCGGTTACAGGTGAGAGCAAGAAAGGCCGTCTACAAATTTTGCTAAAAAAACTGTTGTAGAGCAGGAGTTAAGTAAATTTAGGCGAAATAAAAGGACAGAATGGAAATAAGCGGGAGGTGGGTATTTTGCCTTTAACGCCAATCGATATCCAGAACAAGGAGTTCAGTCGGTCGATTCGCGGGTTGTCACCCTCTGAGGTGGACGAGTTTCTGGAGCGTATTGCCAAGGATTACGAAGAGCAGATTAAAGAGAACATTGGGCTTAAAGAAAAGCTGGCACAACTGATGGACAAGCTTAACCATTATCACAAGCTGGAGGAGACTCTCCACAACGCAATTGTGGTGGCCCAGGAGACAGCCGAAGACGTTAAGCGCAACGCCTCCAAGGAAGCTGAACTGATTCGCCGCGAAGGAGAAAGGGATGCCTCCAGGATACTGGATGATGCCCGCTATAAATCCAGTCGTATCCTGTCGGAACATGACGAGGTTTATAAGCAGGCGCAAATCTACAAAATGCGCTTCCGTTCACTGGTAGAGGCTCAGCTTGCAGCACTCGAGATGGAGGATTGGCTTGCAATTGAAGGTGAACGAACATCTGCCAAGCGTGCCTGATATGCGACTGTGCTCCCAGAGGGAGAAACAACTATAACTTGGGGTTTTCGGTTAGATGAAAACCTTAAGTTGCTTTTTGTACTTCCCCAAGAGTTTTAAATTTGGCGCCTTGGATTATTGAATTAATTTAAAAACAGAAAAACATAGCAGAATCAGGCACATAACTTGACAGCATTAATGCGAATGTTTATAATCAAAGGAAAAACTGAAAACTGATAAAGACAATGAATGGGACGAGTAGACGGCGGCCTTAAGCGCAGCGAACCGGGGATGGTGGGAGCCCGGTGTGCGGTCGCTGTTAAAAATCACCCGGGAGTCGCAGGTGAAATTTAAGTAGCCTAGGCCGGTAATTTACCGTTATCGTCAGTCAAGCGGCCGCCGGTATCCGGCGGTTAGCGGGGTGGTACCGCGGGAATAAACTCCCGTCCTCAGGCAGGACGGGAGTTAATTTTTTTGGAGGTGTAAGAATGGAAGAAAAAGATTATGCAAAGACCCTTAATCTGCCGCAGACTGATTTTCCCATGCGCGCCAACTTGCCGCAGCGGGAGACTGAAATTCTGGCGCGCTGGCAGGAGTTGGACATTTACAAGAAGGTAAAAGAAAAAAGAAGCGGCAACCCTAAGTATATACTGCATGACGGGCCCCCCTACGCCAATGGTGATATTCATATGGGGACAGCTCTGAATAAAGTGCTCAAGGACATTATCGTCAAGCACAAGACAATGACAGGGTTTGACGCGCCTTATGTTCCCGGCTGGGACACCCATGGTCTGCCTATTGAACACCAGGTGGTAAAGACCGGTAAAGTTAAACGCCAGGATGTAACACCACTTGAATTCAGGCGGCACTGTCGTGATTACGCATTGCACTATATTGATGTGCAGCGTGGGCAGTTCAGGCGGCTTGGAGTGCGTGGCGACTGGGACAATCCCTACCTGACACTGAAGCCGGAATTTGAGGCCAGGCAGATTGAAGTTTTTGGCCAGATGGCGAACAAGGGCTATATTTATAAAGGCCTCAAACCTGTTTACTGGTGTGCCCAGTGTGAGACAGCGCTCGCCGAGGCAGAAATCGAGTATGGCGATCGTAAGTCCCCGTCAATTTATGTTAGCTTCCGTGTCAGCGATGATAAAGGGAAGCTGGGAGATTCAGATGCGGCTTTTGTCATCTGGACAACTACGCCTTGGACCATCCCTGCAAACCTTGCCATCTGCCTGCGTGCCGATTTTAGTTATGTGCGGGTGGGCACACCGCACGGAGACCTGATCCTGGCCGCCGAACTGCTGGAGAGCGTGATGAAGACGCTGAATATTGATGATTATACTGTCAAAGGCAGGTATAACGGCGCAGACCTGGAGGGTATTATCTGCCGCCATCCCCTCTATGAGCGTGATTCTCTGGTTATCCTGGGCGATCATGTAACATTGGAAGCCGGGACAGGATGTGTTCATACCGCACCGGGCCACGGGCAGGAAGACTTTGAAGTGGGCCAGCGCTACGGCCTGCCGGTTTTGGCTCCCATGGACGGCAGTGGACGTTTTACAGCAGAAGCAGGGCGTTTTGCCGGGTTGCACTATGAAGAGGGGAATAAAAAAGTGACAGAAGCGCTAAAAGATTGCGGCGCACTGCTTTCTTTTTCTTTTATCAGCCATCCCTACCCTCACTGCTGGCGCTGCAAAGACCCTGTTCTTTTCCGGGCTACTGAGCAGTGGTTTGCCTCTGTGCAGGGCTTCCGCAGGCAGGCTCTGCATGCCATCAAAGAGGTAAGATGGATACCATCATGGGGCCAGGAGCGGATACACAATATGATTGTAGACAGGCAGGATTGGTGCATTTCGCGCCAGCGTGTCTGGGGGGTGCCCATCCCCATCTTTTACTGTAATTCATGCGGTGATGCACTGATCAATGAAGAAACAGTGAAGGCTGTTGCAGAGCTGTTTTCCCGTGAAGGGTCAGATGCCTGGTTTGCACGGGAGGCCAAAGAAATACTGCCGCCGAAGACCGCCTGTGCCGGCTGTGGGCACGGTGAATTCCGTAAAGAGACCGATATCATGGATGTATGGTTCGACTCCGGTTCCACTCATGCCGCCGTCCTGGAGACGCATGAAGACCTGGTATCTCCGGCAGACCTCTACCTTGAAGGCTCGGACCAGTACCGCGGCTGGTTCCAATCATCTCTTCTGACATCGGTTGCCACACGCAACCGTGCTCCTTACCGCGCCACGCTTACCCACGGCTGGGTGGTGGACGGTGAGGGGAAAAAGATGTCCAAGTCACTGGGTAATGTGATTGCACCGGAGCAGATAATAAACCAGTATGGTGCTGATATCCTGCGCCTGTGGGTTTCTTCTTCAGATTTTAAAAGCGATGTCCGCGTCTCACAGGACATTCTCAGGCAGCTTGTGGAGGTATACCGTAAGGTCCGCAACACCATCCGTTACATGCTAGGCAACTGCCATGATTTTAACCATGCAGCTGATGCAGTGCCTTACAGTGATATGGACGAATTGGACCGCTATGTGTTGCACAGGCTGCAGGTGCTGGTGGAGAGAGTGGGCCGGGCTTACGAGGATTTCGAATATCATGTGGTCTTCCACGCCATCCACAACTTCTGCGTAGTGGAGATGTCAAATTTTTACCTCGACGTCTTAAAAGACCGACTCTACACATCTTTACCCGCCTCCTCCATGCGGCGTTCGGCCCAGACTGCCATGCATGAGATACTTGTGACGCTGGTTAAATTGATAGCGCCGGTACTCACTTTTACCGCCGAGGAAGTTTGGTCCTACCTGCCACAGCAAACAATTGAAACAGTACAGCTGGCAGAGATGCCAGTAAGCAGGGAAGATTTTAAAGACACAAAGCTGGCAGAGCGCTGGCAAAGGATGCTGGAGTACCGCGAAGTGGTGACGCGCCAACTGGAAGAGGCGCGCCGGCAAAAACAAATCAGGGCCTCACTTGGAGCAGCACTTGAGCTTTACGCCGGCAGTGAGGCACAGGCCGCCCTTCTGCCTTTTGCTCACCGTTTGGCTGAAATGTTTATCGTTTCTTCATGCACACTTTATGGTCCGGATCATCCTGACTCCCCTGAAACAGGTTTGTCTGTAGCTGTAAGTACAGCTGAAGGCGAAAAATGTGAACGCTGCTGGATGGTCCACCCGCATGTGGGCGGCGATGAAAATCACCCGACCCTCTGCCCGCGCTGCAGTGAAACAATGACATCTTTTAAGACATAATAAACAGGCACGCACTCTCAAAGGAGTGCGTGTCCGTTTATTGGTCAATTCTCTTTAGGTTATTTGTAATAAAAAAGGGGAAATTAAACTTTAGGAGGAGGAATTAAGATGGAAGGCCCCAACAACCACGAGGATTTTCTCTTAAATCGCCTCAATCACCGTGTGGCACGCCTGCTGCAGGAATTAGACAAATTTAATATTGCCGAATACATGGAGCTTTTAAATAATCCGCGACGTTTTTTCTGGGTTAATTTTCTCGGTGGAGTGGGAAGGGGCCTGGGCGCAGCGCTTGGCGCCACAGTCTTTGGTGCCTTTGTTATTTTTGTGCTGCAGCGCGTGGTTGTATTAAACCTGCCGTTAATCGGTGATTTCATTGCAGAAATTGTGCGGATCGTTCAAAGCAGAATGTAAGGTAAAGAATGGAGGGATGATATGACTAAGGATGTTTTTGCTGCCATTTTTGAGAGGCGCAGCGTGCGTTCCTTCACCCACCAGGAGGTGCCGCTGGCGACGGTGACAAGGCTGCTGGAGGCAGCTGCAGCAGCGCCCAGCGCCGGTAACGTACAGCCGTGGAAGTTCTTTGTAGTGGAGGACGCCGACACCAGAAAGGAACTGGCCCGCGCTGCTCTTAATCAAACCTGGATGGCGGATGCGCCGGTAGTGATCGTAGTCTGCGCCGATCTGGCACGGGCAGAAAAGACGTATGGTGAGCGGGGGAGGACACTTTACGCGCTTCAGGACACCGCTGCCGCTGCTCAGAATATACTGCTTGGTGCAACCGCACTCGGACTGGGTACGTGCTGGGTGGGAGCATTTAACGAGCGCATGGTGGCAGCTGTCTTTGACCTGGAAACACAGTTGCTGCGGCCGGTGGCAATGATCCCGCTCGGTCATCCGGCAAAAACGGCTAAAGCCCCTGCACGCAGGCCTGCTGAGGATATCATGTCCATAATTAAAGGAGGAAGCTGAATTGTATAAACTGGCCCGCCATAGGCTTCAGCTCGAAAAAATAAAGTCAGATTTGCTGGCGCAGACAGAGCCTGCAGAAGGGATACATAAGCATGAGTCGCTCCGTGAGGCAACGCAGGAGTTGTCCATGGTAGACAATCATCCTGCGGATACTGCCAGCGAAAATTATGAGCGCAGTAAAGACATTTCTCTGCATGAAAAAAACCTGTTGATTTTAAAAAGAGTACACGAAGCTCTGGAAAAGATAGAACAAGGCGAGTATGGAGTCTGTGAGAACTGCGGCCGGGTAATTCCCGAAGAAAGGCTCGATGCCGTACCTTATACAGAATTCTGTGTCGAGTGCAAGCGCGGCGCCGAGGGCATCGTTCACGATTACCCGCGTCCGGTGGAAGAACTGTCATTAATGTCTCCTTTTGCCCGTTCTTTTATGGATGAAAAAGATTATACCGGTTATGATGGTGAAGATGCCTAGCAGGATGTAGCCCTTTACAACAAATTGCCGCACGTTTATTACGAAGAAGTAGGGGAAGACGATGAAACAATCGGTTACGTGGAAGACACAGACAGAATATCAAACACTGATTATAAAAAACAACTTCCTGATTAGCGGCGAAGATGCTTTGGCTTAATCTCTCGCTGTAGTTGTGCCGCCACCGTTGCTATGGTAAAATGAAAAAGTAGCAACGTCGGGGAGGTTTATATGTATTTCTATCTACTAGCACTGACAGTGTTGGCAATTGACCAAATCTCCAAATATTTTGTTGTCCTGCTGATGAGCCCCAACCAGAGTATCCCGCTAATTGAAAACATATTTCATCTGACTTATGTCCAGAATTATGGCGCCGCTTTTGGTATTCTTGCTCACCGCAGAGGATTGTTTGTGATAGTATCTTTAGCTGTTGTAGTCTTAATCCTAATCTATCACCGTTCTTTACCAGACGGGCATCCCTATCTTCGTACGGCCCTGGCTCTGCAGCTTGGCGGCGCATTGGGCAACAACGTCTTTGACCGGTTACGCCTTGGTTATGTAATCGACTTTTTTGATTTTCAGGTCTGGCCTGTGTTCAATGTGGCTGATATGGCCATTGTTGTCGGTATCGGCCTATTAATTATTGAGGTGGCCCGGATGCCCAGGGAGAAAGGAAACTAAAATGTTCCCTGTTCTTTTTACCATAGGAAACTTTTCTGTCTATTCCTACGGCGTACTGTTGGCGGTTGCTTTTGGCGCCGGCGTGTTTACCCTGCTCCGCAGTGCCCGCAGGGAGGGACTGCCTGAGGAAAAACTGCTTGATATGTGTCTTTTGATAATAGTCGCGGCGCTTGTTGGCTCACGGCTTCTCTACATACTGATTGAATTGCCGGCATACATTGCCGACCCGTGGGCGGTGTTCAGTGTGCGCAGCGGCGGCCTTTCATTTCATGGCGGACTTGCTTTTGGCATTCTTACCGGGCTCTGGTATACACGCCGCCACAGGCTGCCGCAGGGAAAGATTGCAGACTTGGTTGCGCCGCCTTTGGCGCTGGGCTACGCCATTGTGCGCATAGGCTGCCTTTTTGCCGGTTGTTGTTTTGGCCGCCCGTCTGCTGTGCCCTGGGCACTTCCCTCCGCACTGCTTGACCCAACGCCACGCCATCCTACGCAAATATATGCTTTACTTTCGGCGCTTTTGATTTTTGCTGTCCTGTTGTACCGCAGGACAAGGGCACGCTTTCACGGCCAGCTTTTTCTGGAATTTATTATATACTACAGTGTCTACCGCTTTATTATTGAGTTTTATCGCGAAGTAAGCGCCTATGCCGGGTTTCTTACTCTGGGGCAGGCTGCAAGCCTTATTGCCGCGGTGGGGGCTTTTGTCGCTATCCGGCTGTGGCCGTTTGGGTTAAAAAAGTTATGAAGAAAGAATTATTTACAGTCTCAGAGGATCTGTCGGGGTTAAGGCTTGATCTTGCTGTTTCCAGATTGTCAGGGGAACTGACACGGGCAAGGGTTCAGAAGCTGCTTGCGGAGGGGCTTGTCCTTGTCAACGGTGCTGCCTGCAAGCCAAACTACCGTGTGCGCCCGGGCGACAGCATTGATATTGCAATCCCCTCTGTACGTGAGGCAAAAGCTGCTGCAGAAGAAATAGAGCTGGATATTCTGTACGAAGACAACCACATACTTGTGTTAAATAAGCAAAAAGGCCTTGTTGTGCACCCGGCAGCCGGACATAAAAGCGGCACACTGGTAAACGCCCTTCTTCACCACTGTACCGACCTTTCTGGGATAGGCGGGGAAGCAAGGCCCGGAATAGTCCACCGCCTCGATAAGGATACCTCAGGCGTACTGGTGGTGGCGAAGAATGACAGGGCTCACTTGTTACTTTCGCAGCAATTTAAAGAGCACAGTATAACCAGGGAATATGTGGCCATCGCACATGGCAGCGTGAGCAAGGCTGAGGGTGTTATCGAGGGCGCCATCGCCCGCCATCCCCGTGACAGAAAAAAAATGGCAGTGGTACCCCCTGCCAGAGGGCGTCACGCTGTGACACATTTTTTTGTTTTGGAAAGATTGGGCTCTTATACTTTCCTGCGACTGCGGCTGGAGACAGGACGCACTCACCAGATACGTGTCCACCTGGCGGCAGTGGGTCACCCGGTACTGGGAGACCCTGTCTACGGCCCCAAAAAGCCGCATATTAAGTATGCAGGACAGGCTCTTCACGCCTGTTTGCTTGGGTTTATACATCCTGCCAATGGCGAGTTCATGGAGTTTAGAAGTGAGCCCCCGCAAGATTTTCAAAATCTTTTAACTTTTCTGCGCGAAGGAGGCGGTAAAGTCAATGAGTATTAAAAAGCAGATAATGGATGCTGAAGCAATGCGGCGGGCACTGACACGCATAGCGCACGAGATTGCAGAAAAGAACAAGGGGACACAGCGATTGGTACTGGTGGGTATCAGGACAAGAGGCGTGCCTCTGGCGGAACGTATTGCCCGCAATATCAACCTGGTTGAAGGTACTGTGCCGCCTGTGGGCTTTATCGACATCACCCTCTACCGTGATGACCTTTCATTTCTGGAAGAGCAGCCCAAGGCAACAGAGACAAAAATCAATTTTCCGGTTACAGGGAGCAGGGTGATTTTGGTAGACGACGTACTCTTCACCGGCAGGACAATACGCGCGGCTATGGACGCACTGATGGACCTGGGCCGGCCTCAGTCAATACAGCTGGCTGTGCTCATTGACAGGGGCCACCGTGAGCTGCCCATCCGAGCTGACTATGTTGGTAAAAATGTGCCAACCAGCAGGCGGGAAACCATTGATGTAATTCTTGAAGAGATTGACGGTGAACCCGACCAGGTTTTGATCAAAGAAATTATGCACTAGCCTATTTGCAGTTTGCTTGAATCTCCAAAGGCAGCGCTTAAAAATTTACTGACCTTATCGACAATGCCTGTCGAAAGGCAGATATTTTTTTTGAATATTTAGAATTAACCTGCATAAAAAAACAGGAATATGTGATTTGAGAAAGAATAAGCAAAGTTATGGTTAAACCGACTGGAGGGAATATATTGCAGAAAGTAATTATTGATGAAGCGCGGTGTAAAGCATGCGGCTACTGTGTAAGTGCCTGTCCGAAAAGCCTGATTGAATTAGGGGACAGCATCAACCAGCTTGGCTATCAGCCGGCATTTTTCCTAAAAGAAAGAGAGGATGAATGTACAAGCTGTGCGCTCTGTGCACAGATGTGCCCCGATGTTTTAATTGAAGTATTTAAAGAAGAGAAAAACAAGTAGAGGAGAATCTATATGGAAGACAGAGTAATGCTTAAGGGGAGTGTAGCACTGGCCGAAGGCGCGCTGGCCGCGGGATGCCGCTATTATTTTGGCTACCCCATTACCCCTCAAAACGATATTCCTGAATACCTTTCTATGCACATGCGTGACAGGGGCGGGGTGTTTATCCAGGCTGAAAGCGAGATAGCTTCCATAAATATGCTGCTGGGAGCTGCCGCTGCAGGGGCACGTACCATGACATCCTCCTCAGGCCCAGGCATATCGCTGATGCAGGAAGGGTTGTCCTATATGGCAGGGTCGGAGCTGCCCTGTGTAGTTGTAAACATTACACGATCAGGGCCGGGCCTCGGCGGCATCAGTGCCACTCAGGGCGATTATAATCAGGCTACCTGTGGCGGAGGCCACGGTGATTATTCCCTGATAGTGCTGGCCCCATCGTCGGTTCAGGAAATGTATGACCTGGCAATTAAAGCGTTTGAACTTGCCGATAAGTACAGAAACCCGGCAATGATACTGGGAGATGCCATACTCGGCCAGATGAAGGAGCCTGTATTACTGGTAGAGCCAAAATCTTTAAGCTACGAGAAGCCTTGGGCGTTAACAGGCGCTAAGGGCAGAAAGCCACAACGGGTTAAGTCGCTATACCTGCAGGACGGTGACATGGAGGTCCACAACCTTAAGCTGGCTGCCAAATACAGGCGTCTGGCGGAGGAGGATACCATGGTGGAAGTTGATATGGACGACGGCGCCGAGATAGCAGTAGTTGCTTTTGGTTCCTGTGCCCGTATCGTAATTTCAGCTGTGGATGCTGCCAGGGAGGAAGGAATGCGTGTTGCGTATGTGAGGCCGATTACTCTTTTTCCTTTTCCGTCTGCAGCTATCCGTGATGTTTCCTCCCGGGTCGGGAAGGTCTTAACAGTAGAAATGAATACAGGACAAATGGTGAGGGACGTCCGGCTTGCAGCTGCTCCGGGCAGTGAGGTTCACCTGCTGGCCAAGCCAGGGGGCGCTCTGCCTACACCACAGCTGATCTTGGAAGAGATGAAAAAACTGCTGAGGCAAGGAGCGGAATCAAAATGAAGCAGGTATTTAAAAGGCCGGAAACACTTATCAAGACAACTAATCATTTTTGCCCGGGCTGTCATCACGGCACTGCTCACCGCCTGATTGCCGAGGCTATAGACCTTTTTCAGATTAGTGACAGCACAGTGGGTGTGGCAGGGGTGGGCTGCGGTGTTTTTCTTTATGACTATCTGGCGCTTGATGTGTGTGAGGCGCCGCATGGGCGTGCACCGGCGGTTGCCACGGGGTTAAAAAGAGTCCATCCTGAAAACATAGTATTTACTTACCAGGGTGATGGCGACCTGGCAGCCATAGGCATGTCTGAAATAATCCATACCGCCAACCGTGGCGAAAATATAACCGTAATTTTTATTAACAACTGCGTTTATGGCATGACAGGCGGGCAGATGGCGCCTACTACCCTGTCTGGACAGAAGACCACAACCTCACCGCAGGGGCGGGATTATGCTTATGACGGCTATCCAATCAGAATGACAGAAATGCTGGCTGCTCTGGATGGCGTCGCTTTTGCCGCCCGCGTTGCTGTAAACAAACCTGCCACTTTAAATAAGGCCGGACAGGCAGTAAACAAAGCGTTTGAGATGCAGATAAACAAGATGGGATTATCTTTTGTGGAAATACTCTCCGCGTGTCCGACCAACTGGGGGATGACACCATCCGAATCATTACGTCGGATAGAAGCAGAAATGATACCTTTTTACCCGCTTGGAATATTTAAGGAAAAAAAATAGCCTGACTACAGTAACGAGCCGTATGGAGGGATTAATATGTTGTATGATGTTATTATGTCCGGTTTTGGCGGACAGGGAGTACTTCTGATTGGAGATCTGCTTGCTTATGTGGCTATGCAAGAAGGAAAACAGGTAACCTGGATGCCTTCCTATGGGGTGGAGATGCGTGGAGGGGCAGCCAACTGTACAGTTGTGATTTCCGATAAAAAAGTCGGGGCGCCGCTCAGCGAGGCGCCGGCCGCGCTGGTTGCCATGTCCAATCCAGGACTGCTTAAGTTCCAGGATAGATTGCAGCCCGGCGGACTGCTGGTGGTTAACAGTTCACTGGCAGATCTGCAGCAGGTGGAACGGTCTGATGTGGATCTGCTTGGCATCCCGGCTAATGAAATAGCAGCCCGGGAGATGGGCGATCAGAAGAATGCTAATATGATTGTGCTTGGCGCATTTATTGCTAAAAGCAAGGCAGTTTCTTTTACCGAAACACTGGACTCGTTATCCGGATTTTTGCCGTCGGGACGGCAGCAGCTCGCAGGTGCGATTGCCGAAGCTCTTGAGCGCGGCAAGCTCTATGTGGAAGAAGGTTGTTGAAATACTAACAGCGCTTTTTTTGCCAAGCAGGATATCTAAAATATTATACGAATAAATATTAGTGATATCTGTTAGGGGGAGTGTGGGTTGAACGGGAGTATTACTTTTTCATGGTTGGAGAATTATCCGGACGATATAAGGCCCTGCCTGGAATACCCGGAGCAACCCCTTACTGCCTTTCTGGACAATGCGGCTGCCAGGTTTCCGAATCAGGTTGCCACAGTGTTTTTGGGCAGGAAAATGACTTATAGTATGCTGGCAGACAGTGTGGACCGCCTGGCTTCCGCCCTCGCTGTCCTGGGCGTTAAAAAGGGTGACAGGGTGGCACTGCTTCTGCCAAACTGCCCGCAGTTTATAATTTCATATTTTGCTGTCCTGCGCCTGGGCGCAGTAGTTGTACCTGTCAACCCTCTCAGCGTGGAGAGAGAGTTAAGTGAGCAACTACAGACTACAGACTGCCATGTAATTATTTGTCAGGACACCCGTTTTGAGAAAATCTCATCCATACGCAGCGAGGCCGGATTGGATACCTGCATAATCACCGGACTGCAGGACTACATGCCTTTTCTGTCTTCCTTTTATTTTAAGAAGGAGCAGCGTCGGAGAGGTAAGTTCCTTGGAATTCCGGCGGGGCGCGGAATCGTCAGTTTTATGGATCTGTTGTCTGCAAAGAATCCTGTTATACCCAAGGTGGAGATAAACCCAAAGGAAGATTTGGCTGTACTACAGTATACAGGAGGCGCCACAGGGACGCCCAAAGCTGCCATGCTCACTCATTACAATCTGATGGTCAACGCACTGCAGGTAAGAGAATGGTTTACAGGCTATGGGGAAGGCAAAGAAATTTTTTTGGGGACACTACCTTTTTCACATATATTCGGCCTTACTGTTGCCCTTAATTTTGCTGTTAATCTTGCTGCTACCATTGTTTTACTGCCCAAGTATGATGCGGAGAGTGCACTATTGTCAGTCCAGCAGTACGGGGTGACTTTTTTCCCCGGTGTTCCTTCTATGTTTGTGGCCATTAATTCATTCCGTTATGCAAGGCAGTATAATCTGTCGTCGCTTAGAGCCTGCATCAGTGGCGCGGCTGCACTGTCACCTGAAGTAGCCAAGGTTTTTGAGCAAATTACAGGCGCTTCGCTGGTGGAAGGGTACGGACTGACGGAGGCGTCTCCTGTGACACACTGCAACCTTCTTTTTGGCAGGCGAAAGCTAGGAAGCGTGGGCATTCCCCTGCCCGACACCGAATGCCGGATAGTGGACCTGGAAACAGGTGAAAGGGAGATGCCGGTGGGAATAGCCGGGGAACTTGTCATCAGGGGCCCGCAGGTAATGAAGGGGTATTTGAATATGCAGCAGGAAACTGAGGATACATTGCGCAATGGATGGCTGCATACCGGAGATATCGCCCGCCTGGATAAACTCGGCTTTACCTATATCGTAGACCGTAAGAAGGATATGATAATTGACGGCGGCTATAACATCTATCCTGATGAAATAGAGTCGGTTCTCCTGGAAATGCCGGCAGTCTCCGATGTGGCTGTAGTGGGGCTTCCCGACCGCTACCGTGGGGAAAAGATTAAAGCCTATATTGTTCTCCGTGAAGGTGAAATGCTGACAAAAGTAGAGGTTTCCACTTATTGCAAAGAGAGGCTGGCTGCCTATAAAATCCCGAAATTAATAGAGTTTCGACGTGAGCTGCCAAAGGATATGGCGGGTAAAACGCTGCGGCGTATGCTGATTGAGGAGGAGAAAAACCGCCCTGTCTTTTAGGGATTTCTATTAATTTATCCCGGAAAACCAGACATACTAACATGAGTGGGGAGGAAAGCAATGAGCCCTCGTTTTTCCACCAGCCATAGCAGTGCTCTCTATGAGCGCCTGGAAAAAGATTGTTATGAGACAGGACGTTTCCTGGAACGTATGGGGTTTAAGGCAGCGACACTGCCGCTGATGCTTCCTATTGAAATGACCAGGGACCGCAAAGGAATGTCAGGAGACCTTTCGCTAAAACATCTGGCTGTTGCCGCCGGGCTTGGTAAAATAGGCCGTAATGGACTCTTGCTGACAAAGCAGTTCGGTCCCCGGGTACGACTGGCTGCCGTTGTCACTGATGCCGAACTCATTCCCGATCACGAAATGAGCGATGAACACCCTGTGAGGGCTGTTTTGCCTGCGTGAAAGCCTGTCCGGTCAAGGCCATACGTAATGATGGTAAAGTTGAGGTATTTAAGTGCCTCCCACATGTTCAGCCATATGGGCTTGCAAACTTCAATGTCTGGCTGAATGAACTGGCACAAAAAAGTGCGGCTGAAATTCAGGCCTCGCTCTGGGATCCGCGTTGGTGGAATTTTTACCAGGCACCAGGCCTTGGTATGTACTATAATTGTTTCCGCTGCATCACAGCCTGCCCGGCATGGAATGGCAGCTAGATTGGGGGTATGGACGTGAACCTTAGGCACTGTCTCCCTGCGGGACAAGCAGAAGCTGTACTGCAAAACTTTGCCGAAGGGATAGTTATCACAAATCAAGGCGAGAGTATTCAATTCATAAATGAGCGGGCAGCGGGGATATTGGGTGTTGATATCTCCTGTGCCATGGGGCTTGTCATCGGGGATGTAGTAAGCCACGAATCTCTTCTGAAAAAAATCCGCCAGATTGTACGGGCACCTGAAACCTGGTGTCCCGGGGATATCCCTGAGACCTTTAATGTAACTGTAAACGGACAGGAACAATACTTTAAAGTTGATGTCGCACCCGTATTCAGCAAAGAAGAATTTACAGGAACCGTAACTCTCTTTACTGATATTACCCATTATAAGCGTGTGGACAGGCTGAAAGCCCAGTTTGTGGCTACCATATCGCATGAATTTCGCAATCCACTGACATCAATTATAATGGCTGTTGAACTTCTGTTGGATGAGAAGCAGACGGATTCTCCCCGGGACGCTAAGCTGCTGCTGCAGGCCATCAGGGAGGACGGTCAGCGGCTGAAGCGTCTGGTAGACAATCTGCTGGCACTGTCAAAAATTGAAGAAGGCAGAATTGCCATGGAGCTTGAAAACGTTGAAGTATCAGGAATGGTGGAGACAGCGATTGGCCCATTGCGAATGCAGCTTAAGGAAAAGGAGATTACACTGCGGCAGGAAATACCTGAAACACTGCCCGAGGTCTATGTGGATGCCACTAAGGCTACGTGGATACTGACCAATTTGGTGGGGAACGCTATTCGTTATACTCCGTATAACGGCACCATTACTGTCTCCGCCTTGCATAAGTACAACAAAGTTTATATATCAGTTAAAGACTCCGGTATCGGGATTCCCAGCAATTGTCACGAAAAAATATTTGAAAAATATGCCCAGGTCAGGAGCAATACCAATGCCGGTGGCGCCGGACTGGGGCTTGCCATTGCCAAAGAAATTGTGGAGGCGCACGGCGGCCGCATCTGGGTGGAAAGCAGATTAAACGAGGGAGCCCGCTTTACTTTTACCCTGCCTGTTAAGACAAAGGAGGAAAGACAAAATGAAACGGATACTATTGGTTGAGGATGAAAAAAATATTGTCCTGGGCGTCACTATTTGCCTGCGCAGTGCCGGTATGGAGGTGGATGTGGCCGAGGATGGAGTCGAAGCTCTGGGGAAGGTTCAGTCAAACAAGCCTGACCTGGTCCTGCTGGACCTGGTTATGCCAAGGCTTAATGGACTGGATGCTTTAAGGAGCATGAAAGAAAACGACCAAACCAAAGATATTCCGGTTATCGTGCTAAGCGCCAGAGCACAGGAAGAAGATATTCGCCTTGCCATGGATCTTGGCGCCGCCGATTATATGGCCAAACCTTTTCGCCCTGAGGAACTGCTTGCGGTTATTGAAAATGTGCTGTCCAAACAAAGCAGGTGACAGCGAAATGTGCTGCATTGGCATTGTTGGCCTGGGGCATATCGGTTCTTTACTTGCCTCTAAAATTGGCAGACATCAGCTTATAATTGTAAGCCGCAATATTGATAAATCGTGGGTGCTGGCAGGAAAAGCGGGGGCCACACTAACCAGTGATTTAAATTTATTGCGTTTTACTGACGTTGTTTTCCTTACCCTGCCGTCTGATGTGACTGCTGATATGGCTAAAAAGCTTGATTCTATTCTTAACGAGGATGCTGTGATTGTAAATCTGGCAACATCTGTGTCTTTGGATGATCTGAAAAAGGCTGTAGCACCCACCCGCCAACTTGTATCAGCGACTATTGTCGGTTCAGCACCGGGGATTGCTAAAGGCGAAAATACAGTGGTAATACTTTCTCCGTTAACGGAGCAGGCGCTGTTTAAGGTGATGCCGCTGTTTGCCGGATTTGCATCTGTGTCAGTTGGTGATGAAAACCTGGGAAAAGCTATAAACACCATTGCCGCCAGAGAGGCTATCAGGACATACGCAAAAGTGAAAGAAGAGCTGGAGCGAATTGGAGTTTGTGAAGAATTAATTCAGGTAGCACTCTCAAATGTTTGCGCCGGCACTTTACAAGCCGTAAGTAAAGGCAATCTGGGAGCTTTCGGCCAGGCAGTGCTTGAAGATATACAGCGGGAGTCAAAGTAACGCCTAAGCTCAGGCAGGATACGGATAAAGAATTGTTCCCCGGCAAAAGATAAAGCTACACGCCTATTAAACGGGGAGTGCAGCCTTTTGTATTTTGCTCTTTTTTACAGGACCGTTTTTCTCTATCTTGCCGTTTTGCTTGCTGTCCGCATCATGGGCAAACGCGAAGTTGGGGAGCTGTCCGCGTTTGACCTTGTGGTAGCTATTATGATTGCAGAGTTGGCGGCCATTGCTATGGACAAGATTGAAATGCCCCTCTACCAGGGTATTATCCCTATTTTTACCCTGGTTGGAATGGAAATCCTTCTTTCCTGGCTGAGCCTTAAAAGCCATACCATCCGCGGAATTGTAGACGGCAGTCCCAGCATAGTCATCAACAACGGTAAAATAGTGGAAAGAGAGTTGCGGAAGCTGCGCTATAACGTATCCGACCTGTTAGGACAGCTAAGACAGAATAACGTGGTCAACATTGCAGACGTACAGTTTGCGGTATTGGAGACATCGGGTGAGCTTACGGTTTTGCTGAAACCTGACAAAAGGCCGTTAACTCCTGGTGACCTGGGATTATCCATGGACTACGAAGGCCTGCCTGTACCGCTTATTTTTGACGGAAAAGTGCACAAAAAAAACCTGGATAAACTCAACTTAAACGAAGAGTGGCTGGTTGCGGAAGTGAAAAAAAAAGGCTTGGAAAAAGTGGAAGATATACTTTATGCCAGCCTGGACAGCAAAGGCCAGCTGTATATCAGTGAAAAGGACAAAAAATAAGCAGGCTGTTGAAAAACTTCGTATTACTTTGTCGCTGCGGATTCCCGACATCCGATGGCGGATGCTACAAAATCTGCATCCCCAATCTTTGTACAAAAAGTTTAACTACTGTCCTGTCCAAGTCAGCTACTTTAACTCCGCTGCGCTGGGTAGGCCTGACGTATAAAAGAATACGCCTGCGGTGTCGGAAACCCTTGCTTCGCGTCCTACTCGTTTTTGAACAGCCTGCCTATTGAGCCGAAGAAAAGTTAAGGCTAAAAAGACATACGGGGGAAGCAAAGTGAAAAAGCCGCTCTTATTTGCCAGGGAGTTGGTTGCCGGTGTGCTAAAGCCCGGCACGTTGGCTGTGGATGCCACATGCGGCAATGGCCATGACACAGTATTTATGGCGGGGCTTGTGGGTGAGACAGGAAGGGTGCTGGCAATGGATATTCAGGAAGAAGCTATCATAAAAACAGGGGAAAGGCTGGCAGCAGCCGGCCTTAGTGAGAGGGTTACCCTTATTAAAGCAAATCATGCCGGTATGTCTCAGTTCATGCAAGGAAATGTGAAGGCAGTGATGTTTAATCTTGGCTATCTGCCCGGCGGGGACCACAGCATTGTTACAAGGCCGCAAACTTCATTGGCGGCTCTTAAGGCGGCACTAAACGCATTGGAAAGCGGTGGTATGGTAACACTGGCAATCTATCGGGGCCATGCCGGAGGCAATGATGAATATACAGTGCTGAGTGAATATGCGGCTTTGCTGCCGCAGCAGGAGTTCTCAGTATTGGAATACCGCTTTATCAATCAAAGAAATGATCCGCCTTTACTGCTGGCTATCAACCGGGTTTGAGCGTGGCTTGCCGAAAGGGCAGGCAGCCAGGCGTAGGCCGCATACTCTTTTGGCCGTACTAATTCCTCTTTTAAGCACTCATTGTCCATCTATTACACTCCTGTTCATGCAAAGAATACCATTTTTAAACTGCAAAGCAAGAATTCACATATCTGGCCTTAAGAAAAATGTGACTGTAAAGAGGAAATTAGGGAAAGATGTTGAAAAATAAAGCTTACGACAAGATTAGACTGGCGGTGACGTAAGAGTGGAAGAGGTTTATGGACACATTCACCTGCCACTGCAGGAACTTGAGCGGGAACTTAAGTCGGTTCTTTGTTCAGATGAGGCTACGGTGGAAGCTGTAACGAAACATCTGCTTCTCAACGCCGGCAAGAGGGTCCGGCCAGCGCTTTTCTTCCTGTGCCTGCGCCTGTGGCGGCAGGACATAGTTTTTTTTATGCCAATCGCAGTTGCAATAGAGCTTATTCATTCAGCAACACTTGTTCACGACGATGTAGTGGATAATTCCTTGCTTCGCCGCGGACAGTCAACTATTAATGCGGGCTGGGGCAACCAGATCGCAGTACTTACCGGTGATTACCTCTTTGCCAAGGCGTTTAGTCTCCTGACAGAGTTTGGCCAGATTCGAATTATCAGTGAGATGGCGAGAGTAGTAAGCGAAATGTCAAAGGGAGAAATTCAGCAGCAGTCTGAAAGATTTTCACTATACCTTGATGAAGAAGCTTATTTAAACAGAATCTCCCAAAAGACTTCATATTTCATTACTGCCTGCTGCAGCAGTGCCGGTACTGCTGTCGGTGCGCCCGCAGAGGCCGTTGCAGCACTGCGTGGGTATGGCTACCGCATAGGCATGGCATTTCAAATTGTGGACGACCTGCTTGACTTTTCCGGCGATGAAGCTGTGACAGGCAAACCAACTGCCAGCGACCTCCGCCAGGGTGTTTTTACACTACCGGTAATCCACATGCTTAACACTTCCCCGCGTGGTGAAGAATTCAGAATCGAGCTTGGCAAAGGTGAGCCAACTGATGATTTGGTTGCAGAAATACGCCGGGAAATGGTATTATCCCAATCACTGGAATATACCAGGGACAAAGCGGTAAACTATATTAATGAGGCAGTGCAAATATTAAGATGCCTTCCCCATCGACAGGAAAGAGACGCTCTTGAACGCCTGGCATATTTTATTCTGGAGCGCAGGTATTGAAAAAATTTATTAAAAATGCTAAAAACTGAAGATAACAGTATTCATATTAGAATACATGTGTTACAATAGTAACAATATTCTCACAAGTTTAAGGAGGAGTAATGCTATGAGACGGAACGCTCCAAAGTCTGTAATCAAGCGTCTGCCTGTTTACCTTCGTATTTTGGATAATCTAATCAGGCGCGACGTAGAAATAATTTCCTCGCGCATCTTAAGCGAAGAGACCGGTTTTACGGCGGAGCAGATCCGCAAAGACCTGGCTTTTTTCGGAGCTTTCGGCACCAGGGGTACAGGCTATAACACCAGTTATCTACGGGAGAAACTGCTGAGGATTATCGGGCTTGACAAGCAAACAAACCTGATTGTTGTCGGTGCGGGACACCTTGGCAAAGCATTGACACGTTACAATATTACAAAAAACCCATATGTAAAAGTAGTAGGTATTTTTGACAATAATCCAAATGAATTAGACGCAGAAATAGAGGGCGTCAAAGTTCGTGTTATGGAAGAGTTGCCTGCTGTGGTTAAAGAACATGATGTGAAAGTTGCCATGATAACTGTACCTGCTGATGTGGCCCAGGCCGTAGTTTCGACCCTGGTGGATAATGGTATTACAGCAATCCTAAACTTTGCGCCAACAAAACTTAAAGCCCCTGATAATGTGTATGTGCACAACGCTGATCTGACTATAGAGCTGCAGAGCCTGATTTATTACTCTCTGGAGGAAGAGAAGCATAACCTTGGTTAAAAATAATCCCCTAACTCGCCGTGTTTCCCATTAACTGCAACATTGACTTTATGTTTTTATTTGTGTATACTATTAAAGTGTCAACATTGCGGAGCTGTGGTGTAGTGGCCTAACATGCCTGCCTGTCACGCAGGAGAACGCGGGTTCGACTCCCGTCAGCTCCGCCATTTTGCCGAGATAGCTCAGTAGGTAGAGCAGCGGACTGAAAATCCGCGTGTCCCCAGTTCAACTCTGGGTCTCGGCACCACGCGGAAGTAGCTCAGTGGTAGAGCATCGCCTTGCCAAGGCGAGGGTCGCGGGTTCGAATCCCGTCTTCCGCTCCATTATCAAACCTTTAAAGGCGCACCCTGTGCGCCTTAATTTATCAGTCTCCGGCTTGACTCACAGCCGCCTGATATGCTAATATGAATGTGCAAATTAATAACAAACGGGGCGACATAGCCAAGTGGTAAGGCAGAGGACTGCAAATCCTTTACCCCCGGTTCAAATCCGGGTGTCGCCTCCATTTTTATTTTACACCATACTGCCGGAGTGGCGGAACAGGCAGACGCAAGGGACTTAAAATCCCTCGGCCCGCAAGGCCGTACCGGTTCGATTCCGGTCTCCGGCACCATTCGAAATCATAACTTTGTTTTCGGAAGAGGGCGAAGTGCCTTCTTCTTTGTTTTTCAAAACTTTTAGCTTATCTGTGTTATCTGCCGGGTTTGGCCAAAAATATATTTTAATCTCCCCTGTATCTGAGTAGAAGTGCAGTTGGCGGATAAAATACCTAACGACGGCTATGCGCCGCTCTTTATTAGTTACACATGGATCTTTAAGAAGCTGTCTAGAGAGTTCACCCTATCTATGATATCATTCTCACTAATCCGCGGGACAACGCCGTGCTCTTTTTTTATATCGGTTAGTTCTATATGCAGCTCAGTCTTTTCTTTTTGTAGGCTTTCAATCCGTTGCAACAACGCGGCTACCGCTTCACGTGCACCGCCCTGTTCAATGGCGGACATGATATTATTAATAGATTTATCCAGAGTTTGGATGGATTTTAAAATATGTTTTTCCGCTTTAGCTTCATCTCGAATGATCTTCATAATAAAACCGTTTGCTTCTTCTGCCATGGCTTTGATATTAGCCAGTGAAAACGTTTTTTCAATGCTTTTAGTACACTGGATTCCAGTTTATCTTTTTCAATATATAATCCTTTGTCACAACCGGCTTTCCCCTTGTTTTTATATGCAGAGCACACGTAATAGTATCTGGTAGCAACTTGGTTACCGTTAATCGGACCGCCACAATGCATGCAGACAAACATCGGCTCCCCGAGACTGTTCTCTCCAGAAAAAAGATAATGGCTGTTTTCCGCCCGGACGTTATGTTTTTTCTTTTTTTTGTTCCTCAGCAATATTCGGGAGGCACGGATGGCCACATTCCCGGCTCGACTCGCTGCCAGCGCGATAGGTCACATAACCTTTGATGAGAAGTTAACAGGAAAGCGTAGTGCGGGAAATCCGCATGCTGCGTTTGACGAGGCGGGGGCTGGAAACGGGCTGCACAGTACCGCGCCAGACCTCGACCCTACCTGAGATAGCCTCGAAGTGAAATTCCTCGGTGCGACTCACCTCTTAAATTCCTTATCTTATAGGTTCACTATGCTATATTAAATTTTTATGATAAAATAATTTAAGATTATTCTAATAACTCTCCTGTTATAGAATTTAAATAAATTCAAAAAGAATAGGACAAGACTATGGACATTTTTTCGGTCAGAATGATAGTAATTTATTTTCTTTATGGTTTGTCTTTTTTTACAATGGCCTTTGCAATTATTTTCCAGGCTCGAAAAAACAGCAGCTTTATCCTGGCTAAATCGGTCTGGTTTTTGTCCGGATTTGGTTTGTTTCAGGCATTTGCAGAATGGGCTAAAGTCGCTAAAATACTCCAATTATATGGAATCAATTTGCTGAGTATTCCCCTTCTACACTTCATTGATTCAGTAACAATAGTCATCTCTTTTATTTTCCTGTTTTTATTCGGCATTCACCTGCTGGTGGATTCCACTGGAACACATAAACATTATAAATTCATCCCCTTGGTGTTGGCAGTAATCTGGAGTATCAAGTTTATAATTACAGACCTGATCATTTTCCCAACGGAAAATTTTCAGGCCTGGACTGCCAACAGCATTGCACTGGCAAGATATTTAATCGCCTTTCCGGGAGCTTTGTTGGTAAGTGTCGGGTTATTGCTCCAGGTTCCCCAACTTAAAAGATTGGAATTAAAGTCCGCATATTATAATTGCCGGGCTGCCGCTGTTGTATTTGCCGCTTACGGTTTTTTCTCCGGGTTATTGCCCTTTCCAACGCGCTTCTGGCCGGGAAATGTTTTAAATACAGCAACTTTTCTACAGGTAACCGGCTTGCCGGTACAGGTTTTCAGGGTAGTTCTCGGAATTCTAATGGCCTATACGATCATCAAGACAATTAATATTTTTCATGTAGAACAGCAAAAACGTATTGAGGATGCCGATAGGATCCGGACAGTAATGGAAGAGCGGGAACGCTTCTCCAGGGACTTGCACGACGGTATTATCCAGTCGGTTTACGGAGCAAGGATGTTGTTAAATCTAAGTCAAAGCATGTTTAGAAAGAATGAAAAAATGCAAGCCAGCGAAAGGCTCGATGAGGTTAAGGAAATGCTTGACAACACAGTTGATGAACTTAGAGTTTTTATGAAAGATTTGCACAGAGACACAGATAAAGAGGAAAGTTTGCAACAAACACTAACAAAACTAATCAGTGATTTGCGCCGTTTATCGGTAATATCTATTAACCTAAAAAATAACATTGAAGGTGATGTTTATTTAAGCCAAAAACAACAAACCTATGTATTTTATATAGTCAAAGAGGCATTGTTTAATGTTATAAAACATGCTCATGCCAATAAATGCTCAATAACACTGGAAAGAAAAGATAATAGTATAATCATAAAAGTAACAGATGATGGAATAGGCTATAACTTACAGCATTACCTTAACAGCGGATGTACAGAAAACAAAGGCCTGTTAAACATGAAATTCAGAGCCCAGCAGTTAGGATGCACGCTAACGATAAACACCGGAGAGGGAAAGGGAACAGAGGTTGTCCTGCACATCCCCACAGACGTTATGCAATCCAGTGCATGACCCAACGTACTCATTAGGCTAATAATGCGAATGCGACGAGAAGCGGCTTCTTCTCGAAAGATTAGTGCAGACTTACGTCTGATGTCTCAGTAGTAGAGACATTCCCATCCGCATCAACACGGAATAAAACGAAAAGCAAGGTTTCAAAAGAGAGGTAACAGATGCGAAATACTTCAAATTATAGGAAGTCCGGCGGTTACACTGCAAAGTTGGTGTTCCCATTAATGTATACAGGTTGGCCATTCAGGTGCCTGTGATCCTTGGGGCCATCCCCCTAATTTGGGGGCTAGTGACGGGAAACATGTTAGTTTATGTGTTTGGCATACTTACATCTGTTAGCGGTTATGGGGATATTTTGGTTTTATGGGTATTGAAGGATACATCAGCGGATTTAGTTGTGAAGGTCACTCGGAGAAGCTGGGATGTGTTGTGGTTAGGAGTGAATAGGTATAGAAGGCATGTTTGATCATACAGGAACCTCGTTTAGGAGTTAATCCCCTTACCCTATTTACGACAATTCTAGGGATTAAATTCAATAGTTTCTGCAAGTTCATCTACAGGGGGTTAAAAGAAAGAATTAAAGAGGAATTTAGAGGAGGGCAGGGGACCGGATCATTAGCAATAAAACACACAGTTGTAAGCGATTTTTCTAAATGGCGTTATTCTTACGTAATTGTAAAAAATCGTAGTAATCCCGACCAAGTAGATTTGAATTTAGATTATCATGAACTAGGTCGTTGTCTTGAAAGAGCCTGGAGATTAGATTATGGGTGGCCCATCCTTTGTAGGTCTTAACTTAGGGAGCCGGTGAAAGTCAATTTGCCTGCAAAACAATAGGTAATTGATAGATATAAATCATACCAAATGTCAAACAGGTTACTAACCCAAACAAACCTTACAACACCCCCACCCCGCTGGCCCCCTCAGACCAGTCGCTTTGTTCATAAGCTCCTCCAGGTTATCAGAGCAGATTTTCTCTACATTAGTCCTGACGCCTTCATCGGCAGGCCTGTGAAGGTGTCTGCAGGAAGCATTATGTATTATATTATATTTGGGATCCCTGCCACCAAGGTGATTAAAAACAAAGCCTTCCGGGTTTTCTTCGAGCCAGGACTGATAGCCTGGTTCATCATGCTTGAATATTCTTATCACTATGTTCGCCTCCTTACAGCCCGTGACACGTGTGACATGTCATGTCAGCAATATTGATAATGTTGGTGTTGTTTTTCTTTATAACCTGAATTCCGCTAACTTTTAGCGTAGACACAGTTTATTTAACACTATCCACGATATCACTAACTGCGTTAAACGCCGACAGAATCTGTTTTTGCTTCTTGGTCAGGGCCTTTATGAAGCGGTATCCCCCCTGACTTGAAAGGATGGTGATGTTGGATAACTGGCTAAATACCTTCTTCATGGACGTTGAGTTATCTGTCAGATAGTTTGAGAGCCTATTCAATAAATAGGAACGTATTACACAGGCAATGAATGTCACAAACGTTTTGCCTTCGGTTG
>Ga0208242_100225_pt1 | contig 61367 bp, 42 predicted proteins | sample SubbioAug_CSW13A_FD_184825 | JGI IMG/M metagenome (GOLD analysis project Ga0208242, IMG submission 184825) | Serpentinite rock and fluid subsurface biosphere microbial communities from McLaughlin Reserve, California, USA - CR12Aug_CSW13A (SPAdes) | ecosystem: Environmental > Terrestrial > Deep...
GGCTCGGCCGAGACGGCCCGCCTGATCCGCAGCCACCCGGCGGTGGCACAACGGTCGGTGCGATGCAACATTGAGGCCGACAGCCTCAACAGCGCCCTGCTCGACCCGGCGGCCACATCGGACAGCGAGGCGTTCAAGCTGCTGGTGGCCGAGGTGGCGCGCGAGATGACCGTCAAGAGTGGCCAGAAGTGCACCGCCATCCGCCGGGTGTTCGTGCCGCGCGCGCTGTACGCTGCCGCTGCGGCTGCGATTGGCGCCCGACTGGCCAAGGCCACGGTGGGCAACCCGCGCAACGAATCGGTGCGCATGGGCGCATTGGTCAGCCGCGAGCAGTTCCATGGTGTGCTGGCCGGCATCGAACACCTGAAGACCGAAGCCGAGGTGCTGTACGACGGCGCCGACGCCGGCCTGGTCGATGCCGACCCGGCCGTGGCTGCCTGCGTGGCGCCGGTGCTGCTGGGCACACAAGATCCCGTGAAGGCCAGGGTCCTGCACGAGGTCGAGGTGTTCGGCCCGGTTGCCACCCTCATGCCCTACGACAGCGAAAGCCAGGTCTGGGAGCTGATTCGTCGCGGCGAAGGTTCGTTGGTGGTCTCGGTCTACAGCGAGCACCCCGCGTTCATCGCCCGGGCGGCAGCCGAGCTGGCCGACAGCCATGGCCGCGTGCACGCCATCAGCCCCGACGTGGCGGCCAGCCAGACCGGTCACGGCAACGTGATGCCCATGAGCCTGCACGGTGGACCTGGCCGCGCCGGTGGTGGCCAAGAGCTGGGCGGGCTGCGTGCACTGGGCTTCTACCACCGGCGCAGCGCCGTGCAGGCCAGCAGTGCCGCACTGGACGCGCTGGCCGCAACGGGCGTACCGTTCAAGCCCTGAAGTCCGACCGAGACCCCAGAAGACAGGAGACAAGCCATGAGCCACAACGAAACCGCTGCGCCGCCTCAGCGCTTCAATTTCGCCCGCCATCTGATGACGGTCAACGCCAGCCGCTCTGAAAGGACCGCGCTGATCGACGATGCGGGCACCCTCAGCTATGGCCTGCTGAACGACCAGGTGCGGCGCTGTTCGGCTGCGCTGACCGCCCTGGGGCTGCGGCGTGAAGACCGCGTGCTGCTGCTGATGCACGACAGCAGCGACTGGGTGGTCAGTTTTCTGGGGGCGCTGCATGCCGGTGTGGTGCCGGTGTGCGTCAACACGCTGCTGACCGCCAAGGACTATGCCTACATGCTGGCCGACAGCCGGGCACAGGCCGTGCTGGTGTCGGGCGCGCTGTTGCCGACCATCCAGAGCGCGATGGAGGGGCAGCCGAACGAGGTGCAGCATCTCATCGTCTCGCGCGGTCAGGAGCTGCCGGCTGGTGCACACGACTGGGCTGCATGGGTGGGCACCCAGGCGCCGGGCGAAGGCGCCGACACACACGCGGACGAGCCCGCGTTCTGGTTGTACTCGAGCGGCTCCACCGGTGCCCCCAAGGGCACGGTGCACACCCAGGCCAATCTGTACTGGACCGCCGAGCTGTATGGCAAGGGGGTGCTGAACCTGCGCGAAACCGATGTGGTGTTCTCGGCGGCCAAGCTGTTCTTTGCCTACGGACTGGGCAATGCGCTGTCGTTCCCGTTGTCGGTGGGTGCCAGCGTGGTGCTGATGGCCGAGCGCCCGACGCCGCAGGCGGTGTTCAAGCGCCTGCTGGACCATCAGCCCACCGTGTTCTACGGCGCGCCCACCGGTTACGGCGGCATGCTGGCCAGCCCCGACCTGCCCACGCGTGAGCAGGTGGCATTGCGCCTGTGCTCATCGGCCGGCGAGGCCTTGCCGCGCGACATTGGCGAGCGCTGGACTGCCCGCTTCGGCTGCGAAATCATCGACGGTATCGGCAGCACCGAAATGCTGCACATCTTCCTGTCCAACCGGCCGGGCGACGTGCGCTACGGCACCACCGGCAAGGCGGTGCCCGGTTACGAGGTGCAGCTGCGCGACGAAGACGGCAGCGTCATCAGCGGACACGACCAGATCGGCGACCTGTACATCCAGGGGCCCAGTGCGGCGCTGATGTACTGGAACAACCGCGCCAAGTCGCGCGACACCTTCCAGGGCTCATGGACCAAGAGCGGCGACAAATACAGCCGGGACGCCGACGGCTATTACACCTACGCTGGTCGCAACGACGACATGCTCAAGGTCAGCGGCATCTACGTCAGTCCGTTCGAGGTCGAGGCCACGCTGGTGCAACACCCGGCTGTGCTGGAGGCGGCCGTGATCGGCAAGGTCGACGAAGACGGCCTGACCAAGACCAAGGCTTTTGTGGTGCTGAGGCCGGGCCAGAGCACCACCGAAGCGCAGCTGCAGGCATTTGTCAAGGAGAGGCTGGCGCCTTACAAGTACCCGCGCTTCATCGACTTCATGACCGAGCTGCCCAAGACCGCCACCGGCAAGATCCAGCGCTTCAAGCTGCGGGATCTGGAGCGCGAGAACACCACCCCGGACCGCTGAAGCCTTCCGGCAAACCGTCCGTCCGACAACCCGTCGACAGCTGGGGAAAACCCGCAGCTCCAGCCCTTGATACAGTTTTAGATCATAACCAAACTCGTTGCCTCCAATAACTGTGGAGATGGTGCATGGTGAGGCAATGGCTGTGGTTCGTGGCGCTGGCGTGGGCAACATCGCTGCATGCCGGTGACGAGGGCATCACACCCAGCGAGATCCGGCTGGGTGCATCGCAGGTGCTCAGCGGTCCCCTGGGCCCCCAGACCCAGCAATACGGTGAAGGGGCACGCCTGCTGTTTGACGCGGTCAACGAGCGCGGTGGCATCCACGGGCGCAAGATCCGTTTTGTTTCTCTGGACGACGGGTTCGACCCGGCCCGCGCGCAGGAGAACACGCGTCGGCTGGTCGAGCAGGACAAGGTGTTCATGCTGTTCAACAGCACCGGCACCGCGCAAACGGCGGCCGTGCTGCCCTACCTGACCGAGCAGAAGACGATCCTGTTCGGACCGGTCACCGGCGCCTCGGGTCTGCGCAACAGCTTCAACCGCTACGTGTTCCACGTGCGGGCGAGCTATGCCAACGAATCGGAGCGCATCGTCTCCCAGCTCAAGCAGATCGGTGTGACACGCATCGCCTTCTTCTACCAGGACGACGGGCTCGGCAAGGCCTTGCTGGGCGAGGTGCGGCAGGCGGTGTCGCAGCAGGGTCTGCCGCCGGCGGTCGAAATCAAGGTCGACCCAGCCTCGCCCGATTTTGCCGCCGCTGCGGCCGCCACAGCCGATGCCGCACCCCAGGCCGTGATTGTGGGAACAGCGGGTCTGACTTTTCCACGCTATGTGGCGGCCGTGCAGGCCACATCGGCCCGCCCGGTGTTCTATGGTTTCTCGGTGGCCAGCCTGGACGGCATCAACCGTGAGCTCAAGGACAAGGCCCGCGGCATCGTGCTGGCCCAGATCATGCCCTCGCTGCGCAACAACAGCATCCCGGTGGTGGTCGAGTATCTGCAGCACCTCAAGGAAAAGGACCCGGCGGCCGTGCCGTCGGCTTCCCAGTTCGAGGGCTTTGTCCATGCCCGCCTGCTGGTCGAAGGCCTGCGGCGCACCGGACGGGAGCTGAACACCGAGCGTTTCATCTCCACCATGCAGTCGGCGCGCGAGATCGCGTTCGGTCGCTTCACGGCGCGCTATGCGCCCGGTTCGCACAACGGATCCAACTATGTGGAGCTGGCCATCATCGACGCCGAGGGGCGCCTGCGCTACTGACCGGACGCCCGACCTCCGGGCAGGCCTGGTCAGAGAGCCGAAAACACCGATATGGACCGGAAACCCCGCTGATTTCGGCCGCTGGTGGCGGCTCGGGCGTTCCTAGAATCGGTTTCAGGCGGCGAGGCTTTTCGCCTCCATTCCATCTGCGGCCCTGCGCCGAGGAGAAGCGCTTGAAACGAGTCCTGAACGTCGGCGGCAACAGCAAGGCCATTCCCTTGCCGGCCCCCTACGCCGATTTCGAACACCTGCTGCTGGATATCGACCCGACCGGGCAACCGGACATCGTGTGCGATGCACGGCGGCTCGACACTTTGCCGGCCGACCAGTTCGAGGCCATCTATTGCTCGCACAACCTGGAGCACTACTACCAGCACGATGTGGCCAAGGTGTTGGCGGGTTTTCGCCATGTGCTCAAGAGCGGCGGCTTTGCCCACATCCGCGTGCCCGATGTGGGTGCGGTGATGAAGCTGTGTGTCGAGCGCGGTCTGGACGTGGAGGACGTGCTCTACCAGTCGTCCCTGGGACCGATCACCGTGATGGATGTGCTCTACGGCTACGGCAAGCAGATCGAAAGCAGTGGCGTGGACTTCTTTGCCCACAAGACGGGCTTCACGCAGAAGTCGCTCTCGCGCGCCCTGGTGGCGGCCGGGTTCACGCGCATCTACTGTGTGGCCAGCGAACTGGAGGTGACCGCCTGGGCCTTCGAGGGCACACCGCCCGCCGACATTTGCGCCCGCTTCAATCTGGCGCCCTGACCTGTAGCCACCTGCTCGGCAGGTTCCACCCAGAGGAATGCCGGCATCTGCCGGCATTTTTGTGCCGGTGTGTGCCCGGGGTCAGGGGCGCACGGCAATGCGCTCGACCGCATCGCCGAAGTCCTTCACAAAGCGCGGCATGTCGAACACCGGCGAATGGTCGCGGCCATGGGCCAGCCGCTGCTTGAGATCGGCGTGCAAGCCCGGGTCGGTGGCCACGCGGATCGCCATCGCTTCGTAGTCGGCCAGCGATTCGGTGATGAGCTCGGGCAGCCCCAGGCCGTTGAGCAGGCTGCCGGCCATGCGCGAGGCAAAGGCCCGCCCCAGTCGGGTCAGCACGGGCAAACCCATCCAGAGCGCGTCGTTGGCCGTGGTCCCGGCGTTGAAGGGGTAGGCGTCGAGGAACAGGTCGGCTGCCGTGTACCGCGCCAGGTACATGTCGGGGGCAACGCGTGGCGCGAAGATCAGGCGCTCGGTATCGACACCGGCCGCCCGTGCACGGGTGGTCATCTGTGCCTGCGCCCAGGGGTTGTCCGCCAGCAGCCACAACACGCTGTCAGGGACCGCCTGGAGAACGCGCAGCCAGGCGTCGAACATGTCGCCGGTGAACTTGTGGTTGTTGTTGAAGCAGCAGAACACGAAGCCCTTGTCGGGCAGACCACACTCGGCGCGGGTGGGCAGGGTGCCCACCGGCCGCAGCCGGTCACTGCACTGGAAGATGTGCGGCAGGTAGAGCGGCTTCTCGGTGTAGTACGGGGACTCGATGTCCGGAATCAGGAAGCGGTCGGCCACCACGTAGTCAATGCCCGGGTGACCGGTCGGGCCGGGGAAACCCAGGTAGGTCATCTGTACCGGCGCCGGCCGGTGGGCAATGATGTTGGGGCGGGCACCCGAGGTGATGCCCTGCAGGTCGACCAGCACATCGATTTCGTGCTCGCGGATGGTGCGTGCCGCCGTGGCGTCGTCCATGTCGGCAATCCGCACGTAATGGTCTAACGCGCCCAGCACGCGCTTGCGCAGGGCGGTGCCGTCCTCGCGGCTCCAGCAGAAGCCATACACCTCGAAGCGCTGGCGGTCCAGCAGCTCGAACAGCTGCACGGTCAGCAGGGACACGGCGTGCAGGCAGAAGTCCGATGACAGGAAGCCGATACGCAGGCGCGGGTGCTGGTAGCCCCTGACGGGGGCCAGGCGTGGGACACGCTGGTCAACCTTTTCGTTCACGAAACGAACGGCGGCCGCCAGCTGCATGCCGGGGTCGTCACTGGCCGAGAGCATGGCCAGCGGCGAGGTGCCCTTGAGCATTTCTCCCCGGCTGATACCGGGAATATCGACCAGGGCGGGCCACTTGCACTGCTTTTGCCGCAGGTGCACCCAGTGCTGGATGACGCCAGGCTGGGCCGGGTCGGCCTGCAGGCTGCGCAGCAACATGGCTTCGGCGCGCTCGAACTCGCGCATTTCCTCCAGCACACGCCCCAGGGCGTTGAGCGTCATCAGGTAGATCTCGGGCTGGTGCGCCGCCGTGACCAATGGCTGGTCGAGCATGGATTGCCAGATGATGACCGCGTGCTCCCGTCGCCCTGCCCGCTCAATGGTGGAGGCCAGGTTGAACCAGGCCTGCGCGAAATCGGGCCGGGTGGTGATGGCCTCGCGGTAGCGGGCTTCGGCATCGGCCAGGCGGTTCTGCTGGGTCAGCAAGATGCCCAGGTTGAAAAGCACCACATGGCGCAAGGGTGAATGGGCCACACCCAGCCAAGCTTCGTAGATGCTTGTGGCGGCAGCGGCATCGCCCCGTGCCAGGGCCTGGTCGGCCTGGGCAATGACCTGCATCGCATCTGGGACCGGCGGCATGCCCGTGACGGCAGCGGCAGGCTGGGGTCGGATGGCGAGGGCTTCGGACATGTTCATGGTCAAATGCTCGGGAGGCAGCCGGATACGGCTGCACATGGCAGTCCATGATAGGCAGCGCTGCGCCGCCCAAGCCCCGGAACAGGGCGGCAAAGCAGGGGCTTTTCAGGCCCCTGCCCTGCCAGCCCTTGTCAACCGTCGATCGGCGTGATCGGGTTCTGGCCCACCAGCTCCACTTCGACCGGATCGGGAGCGGGCGCAGGCATCGGCTCGGGCTCGGGTGGCTCAGCGACACCCACATCCGCAGTTGCATCCGCCTGTCCGGCACCGTCGCCTGCTGTCGCATCGGCCGAATCAAGCGGTTCGTCCTCTTGCGGCAATCCGGCCAGCACGTCCTCTTCCAGCAAGGATTCGACAGACCCCTCCTGCTCGACCCGGAACCAGACGTCGGCGATTTCGTTCACCTGGCCGTCGGTGGTTTCGAAGCTGGACGTGAGGCCGACCCAGTTGCCCTCGTTGAGCGCCGAAGTGGCACTGGCATTGAGGCGGATGGCAGTGATGCCCACCTGATCCAGCGTCAGCAGTTCGTCCGCCTGGCTGACACCATCGGAGTTGGCATCACACCAGACCAGCAGCTGGGCAAAGTCCAGGTCCTGCAGGTCGATCACGCCGTCGCCGTTGCTGTCGAGCTCGGCCAGTGCGGCGAACCCGTCGGGCGCCTTGCTACCGTCGGCCAGCCGTGTGGCGGTACCGAACAGTTCCGAGCCATCGTTGATGAGGCCGTCACCGTTGCGGTCCATGGCCAGCAGGCCGTCGGTGGGTGCCACCCAGCCGGTTTGCACCGCCTGTCCGGTTCCGTTGATGTCGAACATCACGCCCTGGCTGACGTGCAGGGTCTGGATGCCGTTGCCATCCAGGTCCAGCACCAGCGGCGAGGTCAGCAGGGCAGCCTGCTGGGTCGAATCCATCGCTGCATACTGGTCCTCACTGAAAGCATCGGCCTGTTCCATGCTCAGTGCTCCCAGCTGGCTGGCCGACAGCTCGGGGATCTGGGTCAGCGTCAGTGCGGCGATCTGCTCGGCGCTCAGTGCGGCCATCTGCGTGTTGGTCAGCGCCTGCAGTTGCAGGTCGGTCAGGAACGGAATGTCCACCGGCTGGATGGCCGCGATCTGCGCTCCACTCAGCGTGGCCAGGTCCGCTGCCGCGATGGCCGCGATCTGGGCACCCGAGAGGGACACCACCTGGGTGGTGGTCAGCGCCTGCAGCTGGGTGGCTGTCAACGCGGCCACCTGGGTCGGGCTCAGGACCTGCAGATCCTGAGGCTGGATGACCGCCACCTGGGTCGGCGTCAGGGCCGCCAGATCCTCGTTCTCCATGGCCGCGAACTGGGTCGTGGTCAGGCCGATCACCTGGGCCGTGGTCAATGCCGCCACCTGGGCGGTGGTCAGGGCGACGACCTGGGCCGTGGTCATGACCGCCAGATCCTCCACCTGGATGGCAGCCACCTGGGCCGTCGTCAGGGCCGCCACCTGGCCTGTGGTCAGGTGGGGGATCTGGGTGGCGGTGAGCGAGACGATCTGGTCGGTTGTCAGTGCGGCGACCTGGGTGTTGGTCAGCGCAGCCACCTGGGTGGTGCTCATCAGTGCCAGGTCCTCGCCTTCGATGGCGCGGATCTGGTCGGTGCTCAGATCGGCCAGGATGCCCGGGACGATGGCGGCCAGCTGGGCGGCGCTCATGCCAGTGATCTGCGCTGCGCTCAGGCCCGGTGTCTGGTCGGTGGTGAGGGCGGCAACGTGGGCGGTCGTGAAGGCCGCCACGTCAACCACCTCCATCTGCGCAATCTGGGCAGAGCTCAGGGCGCCAAACTGTCCACCGGTCATGGCCGCCACCTGGGCCGTGGTCAGGCCGACCACGGCATCGGTCGACAGCGCCGCCACATCGGCCGACTGCATGGCCACCCACTGGCTGACGCTCAGGGCCCCGAGCTGGGCGCTGGTCAGCGCGCCGGCCTGGGTCTCGGTGAGTGCCACGATCTGGGCGGTGGTCAGGGCGGCGATGTCGGCCGTCTCGATGGCCACGATCTGCTCGGTCTCAAGCACCGCGATGTCGGCGGTCTGCATGGCTGCCCACTGGGCGGTGGTCAGGGCCACGATCTGGTCCGTCGTGAGCAGGGGAACCTGGTCCACGGTGAGGGCCTGGATTTGGGCCGTTGTCAACGCCGCCACGGCCGCTGTGGTCAGCACCGGCAGCTGGTCCGACGTCAGCGCCGCCACCTGGGTGGTGGTCAGCGCAGCCGCCTGCTGCGAGGTCAGGGCCTGGATGGCGGTGGTGCTGAGTTCCTCCAGATCTTCGATCTCGAGCGCGGCCACCTTGGCCGGGGTCAGCGCGGCCAGTTGCGGGGCGCTGATGGCGCCGGCCTGATCGGTGGTCAGGGCCACGATCTGGGCCGTGGTCAGCGCCGCCAGCTGGGTGCCGCTGAGCAGGCTGAACTGCGCCGTCAGCAGGGCCTGCAGGTCATCGGTCGCGAGGGCCTGCATCTGCGCCGTGGTCAGGGCCTGCACCTGGGCATCGGTCAGCCAGGGAACCTGGGTAGCCGTCAGGGCCTGGATCTGGCTGGCGGTCAGGTGCACAAAGTCCTGGGTCTGGATCGCCTGCAGCTGGGTTTCTTCCAGCAAGGCGATGTTGGCGGTCGACAGCGCCGGTATCTGGGCCGTGGTCAGGGCTTCGAGCTGGGCCGGGGTCAGGTCGCTGATCTGGTCGGTGGTGATGGCCGCCACCTGGGCAGTGGTCAGCGCCGCGATCTGGGCCGTGGTCAGCACCGGAATCTGGTCACTGGTCAGAGCGGCCAGGTCGACCGTCTCCAGGGCACGGATCTGCGACGTGGTCAGGGCGGCCACCTGGGTGGTGGTCAGGCCCGCCACCTGGGTGGTCGTCAGGGCCACAACCTGGGCTGTGGTCAGGGCGGCGATGTCGTTGCCCAGGGCACGGATCTGCGCCGCACTGAAGTCATCCAGGTCGGCCGGTTCGATGGCGGCCACCTGCTCTGCCGTCAGCGCCCCGATCTGTCCCAGGGTCAGGTTGGTCAGCTGGGCAGAACTCAGCGCCACGATCTGGGCGGTGCTGAACGCCGCCACCTGCTCGAAGCTCAGGCTCTGCAGCTGCGCCGTGCCCAGTGCCGCGACGTCGGTGGTCTCCAGCGCGCGGATCTGGCTGGTGGTCAGGAACACCATCTGCTCATTGGTGATGGCCTGCAGCTGGGTGGTGGTGAGGCTGGGAATGGCCTCAGGCGAAATGGCCGCAACCGACTCGTAGCTCAGGGCCTGGATCTGGCCCGTGGTCAGTGCGGCCAGCTGGCTGCCGGACAGCGCGGCCACCTGGGTCGGGCTGAGCAGGGTGATCTGGGCTTCGGTCAGGGCCTGCACGTCGTCGGTCGCCAGGGCGCGAACCTGGGCTGTGGTCAGCGCGGCCAGTTGCTCCTGGGTCAGGGCACGCACCTGCGCGGTGGTCAGGCTGGGAATGCGCGACGGCGCGATGTGCACCAGGTCGGCGGTCTCGATGGCCTGGATCTGGCTGGTGCTCAGGCTGGCCAGCTGGTCACCGGTGAGCGCGGCTATCTGGGCCGAGCTCAGCGCGATGATCTGCGAGGTGCTCAGGGCGGCCACATCGGCGGTCTCCATGACCGCAATCTGGTCCACGGTCAGCGCCGCGATCTGGTCGGTGGTCAGCGCGCGCACCTGTTCGGTCGTGAGCGCACGAAGCTGACCCGAGCTCAGCTGCACCAGGTCCTGGGTTTCCAGCGCCACCAACTGACCCGTGGTCAGAGCGGCCACCTGTGCCTGCGTCAGGGCCATGACCTGCGCGGTGGTCAGGGCCACCACCTGATCGGTCGTCAGGGCAGCCACATCCGCCAGCTCAAGAACCGCGATCTGGTCGCCGGTCAGCGCCTGGATCTGGGCGGTGGTGAGCGCCACCACCTGGGCGGTGGTGAGTGCCACCAGGTCTGCCGTCTGGAGCGCACGCAACTGGGCGCTGGTCAGGCTGGCCACCTGCTGCGGCGTCAGGGCTGCCACCTGGGTGGTGGTCAGGGCTTCAATCTGCTGCGTGCCCAGCGCCACCAGATCGGCTGTCTCGAGTGCCGCCACCTGTGCGGTGGTGAGAGCGGCGACCTGGGCCGTGGTGAGGGCGGCTGCCTGCGAAGGCGTGAGGGCCTGGATCTGAGCCGTGCTGAGCACAGTCAGGTCAGCGATTTCCAGCGCAGCCACCTGGCCAGTGGTCAGCGCGGCCACCTGGGCGGGCGTAAGTGCGGCCACCTGTCCGGTGGTCAGGGCCACCACCTGGGCGGTGCCCATCTGCGCCAGATCCGCGGGTTCGATGGCGGCCACCTGCGCGCTCGTCAGCGCGGCCACCTGCGGTGACGTCAGGGCCGCCACCTGTGCGCCAGTCATGGCGGCGATCTGTGCGGTGCTCAGCGCCACCAGGTCCTCGGTCTGCAGCGCCGCCACCTGGGTGGTGGTCAGTGCCGCCACCTGGGCAGTGGTCAGGGTGGCCACCTGGGCGGTGGTCAGCGCCTGGATCTGCGCGGTCGTGAGCGCAGCCAGGTCGGCCGTTTCCATCGCCTGCACCTGGAAGACCGTCAGTGCGGCCACCTGCGCCGTGCTCAAGGCGGCCACCTGGGCGGTGCCCAGGGCAACAATCTGGGCGCTGCTCAGGGCCACCAGGTCGGCTGTCTCGATGGCCGCAACCTGGGCTGGCGTGAGCGCAGCCACCTGGGCGGTGCTCAGTGCACCCACCTGTTCGCTGGTCAGCGCCGCAATCTGGCCGCTGCTCATGGCGACCAGATCTTCGGTCTGCAGTGCGGCAAGCTGCGTCAGGGTCAGGGCAGCGACCTGTGCCGTCGTCAGGGCGGCGGCCTGGCTGGAAGTCAGGGCCTGGATCTGGGCCGTGCCCATGGCCACCAGATCACCGGTTTCGATGGCAGCCACCTGGGCGGTGGTCAGCGCGGCGACCTGGGCGGTGGTCAGGGCGGCGACCTGGGTGCTGGTGAGTGCCGCAACCTGGGCGGACGTCAGGGCCCTCAGCTGCGTCGTGCTCAGGTGCTGCAGCTGGGCGACCGTGAGTGCCGACACATCGGTGGTCTCGATCGCAGCCAACTGGGCGGTGCTGAACGCACCCAGATCGGCCAGCTCCAGGTTGGCCACCTGGGTCGGGGTCAGTGCAGCCACCTGGGCCGTTGTCAGGCCCGGAATCTGGGCGGTGGTGAGGGCTTGCACCTGGGCCAGCGTCAGGCGGGCCACGTCGGCCGGGTCGATGGCGCCGAGCTGGCTGCTGGACAGGGCGGCCAGCTGGGTGGTGGTCAGCGCCGCCACCTGGTCACCCGTCAGGGCCAGCAGCTGGGCCGTCGTCAGGGCCGGCATGTCGGCCACCTCGATGGCGCTGATCTGATCGGTGGTCAGAGCGGCGATCTGCGCGGTGGTCAACGCCTGCACCTGCGCGCTGGTGAGGGCGGCCATCTGCTCGGCGGACAGGGTCGCCAGGTCGGCCGTTTCAATGGCCGACACCTTGGTGCCCAGGGCACCGAGCTGGCTGGCGCTCAGGCGCTGCAACTGGCCCGCCGTCATGGCCTCGATCTGGGCCGTGGTGAGGGCGGCCACATCGGCGGTTTCCATGACGCCGATCTGTGCGTTGGTCAGCGCCGCCACCTGAGCGGTGGTGAGGGCCGCCACCTGGGCGGTGGTCAGCGCCACGACCTGATCGGTCGTCAGTTGCTGCACGTTGGCGGTCGTGATGGCCCGCACCTGGGCGGTGGTCATCGCCGCGATCTGGTCGGGCGTCAGGCGGCTGATCTGGGTCTCGCCGAGAGCCGCCACCTGGGCGGTGGTCAGCGCAGGGATGTCCTGGGTCTCGATGGCCGCGATCTGCGCGCTGGTCATGGCCTGCAGATCGGCCACTTCAATGGCCCGGATCTGGGCCGACGTCAGGGCGGCGACCTGGGCCTCGCTCAGGGCACGGATCTGGTCCGTACCCAGTGCGGCGATGGCAGCGGTGGACAGGGCAGCCAGGTCCTGCGTCTCCATGGCACGCAGTTGGGCCGTGCCCATGGCGGCCACCTGAGCCGCCGTGAGGGCGGCCGCCTGGCCACTGGTCAATGCAGCCACCTGGGCCGTCGACAGCCCGGCCACCTGGGTGGTGGTCAGGGCAGCCACATCGCTTTCCTCCAGCGACGCAATCTGGGTCGACGTCATGGCGTTGAGCTGCTCGACACCCAGGGCCCGCACCTGCGCCGAGCTCAGTGCCACCACCTGCGCTGTGCTCAGACCGGCCATGTCACCCGCCTCGATGGCCGCCACCTGTGCGGTGGTCAGCCGTTCAATCTGGCTGGTGCTCAGGCTGCCGAGCTGGACGCTGCTCAGGGCGGCGATCTGCGGTGCGGTCAGCAACACCAGGTCCTGGTCCTCGATGGCCCTGAGCTGGGTGGTGGTCAGCGCCGCGATCTGGTCGGGCGTCAGCTTGTCGATCTGGGCCGTGGTCAGCCCGGCAATCTGGGCCGTGGTCATGGCCGCGATGTCGACGGTCTCGATGGCCTGGATCTGTTCGCTGGTCAGTGCGGCCAGCTGGATGGTTCCCATGGCGCGGACCTGCGCGGTTCCAAGGGCGGCGATCTGGGCCGTACCCAGGGTGGCCAGGTCGGCGGTCTCGATGGCCACGATCTGCGCGGTCGTCAGCTGGGCCACCTGGGCGGTGGTGAGGGCCTGCAACTGCGTTGCCGTCATGGCGGTGATCTGGCCCGGCGTGAACGTGACCAGGTCGGTCAGCTCGATGGCCGCCACCTGCTCTGGGGTCAGCTGGGCAATCTGTGCGTCGCTCATGGCACGGAACTGCGCCGTGGTGAGTGCCTGGATCTGGGCGGTCCCCAGCGCGGCCAGGTCGGCCAGCTCGATGGCACCGATCTGTGTCGCCGTGAGGGCGGGAATCTGGGCTGTCGTCAGGGCCCGCAACTGGTCGGACGACAGGGCCACAATCTGGGCCGTCGTCAGCGCGGTCACGTCGGCGTTCTCCATGGCGGCCACCTGTGTGGTCGTCAGGGCTGCCACCTGGGCCGTGGTCAGAGCGGCCACCTGGGCGGCGCTCAGGGCACGGACCTGCGCGGTACCGAGGGCGGCGATGTCTTCGGGATCCAGCGCCGCCACCCGGGCCGGCGTCAGGGCCGCCAGCTGGGCGGTCGTGAGGGCGGCCACCTGGTCGGAGCCAAGGGCCACCAGCTGGGCTGTGCCCATGGCCACCAGGTCGGCGGTCTCGATGGCGGCCACCTGGGCCGTGCTCAGGGCGGCCACCTGCGCGGTGGTCAGCACAGGCACCTGGGCGGTCGTCAGTGCGGCGATCTGCGCGGTCGTGAGCGCCGGAACATCGGTGCTGTCGATGGCCTGCAACTGGGCGGAGGTCAGAGCCTGCACCTGCGCTGTGGTCAGCGCGGCCAGCTGTCCGGTGGTCAGTGCGGCCATCTGGGCGGTGGTGAGTGCGCGCACCTGGGCGGTACTCATGCCCGCCACCACGGCCGGGTCGAGGCTGGCCAGGTCGGCCGTCTCCAGGGCGGCGATCTGGCTCGTGCGCAAGGCGGCAAACTGGTCGGTCGTGAGGCTGGCCAGCTGATCGGAGGTCAAGGCAGCGATGAAGTCGTTCGACAGACTCTGAATGCGCGACGTGCCGATGCTGGCCAGGTCCTCGGTCTCGATGGCCATCACCTGTGCCGACGTCAGGGCATTGAGCTGCGCACTGGTCAGCGCGGCCACCTGGGCAGTGCCCAGCGCCACGATCTGGCCGGTGCCGAGCGCCTGCATCTGCTCACTGGTCAGTCGCGCGATCACCTCTGGCGCAATCCCGACCAGATCGGCGGTCTCGATGGCCGCAATCTGTTCGGTGCGCAACGCTGACACCTGGGTCGAGGACAGTGCTGCCACCTGGTCGGCGGTCAGGGCCACCACCTGCGCGGTGGTGAGCGCACGCAGGTCGGTGGTCTCCATGGCCGCGATCTGGCCCACGGTCAGCGACACCAGCTGATCGGTGGTCAGCGCCGCCACCTGGGTCTCGGTCAGTCCGCGGATGGCTGCGGTCGTGATGACGCTGAGGTCGCGCGTTTCCATGGCCACCAGCTGGGCGGTCGTCAACGCGCCCACCTGGACCGCGGTCAGCGCGGCCGCCTGTGCGGTGGTCAGTGCCACGATGTCGTCGGTACCCAGTCCCGCCAGGGCATCGGTGCTCAGACGGGCCAGGTCGGCCGTTTCGATGGCCGCCACCTGCGAGGTGCTCAACGCAGCCACCTGGGCCGAGGTCAGTGCACTGGCCTGGCTGGTGCTCAGGGCCTGGATCTGGCCATTGGTCAGGGCTGCCACCTGGGCGGTGGTCAGGGCCGCGATCGCCTCGGTGCTCAGGAACCGGATATCACCGGTCTCGATGGCCCTGACCTGGTCTGTTCCCAGGCTCGCCAGTTGATCCGGAGTCAGCGCACCGACCTGCAGGGGCACCAGGGCCGCCACCTGGGCCGGTGTGAGTGCTGCGGTCTGGGTCGTGCCCAGCGCTGTAACGGCTGCCTCGCTGAGGGAGGCCAGTGCCGCGGGCTGCAGGCTGGCGATCTGGGCCGTGCTCAGCGCGGCCACCTGCGTCGGGGTCATGGCCGCCAGCTGGGGGCCGTTGAGCACCGCCACCTGCGCGGTGCCCAGCGCAGCCAGGTCGGCGGTCTCCATGGCCGCCAATTGGGTCGGGGTCAATGCGGCGACCTGCGTCAGGCTCAGCGCGGCCACCTGGGCCGTGCTCAGCGCCACCACAGCCGCGGTGGTCAGCTGGGCCAGGTCGACCGCCTCGATCGAGCGCACCTGGTCGGTGCTCAGTGCAGCAACCTGGGCCGCGCCCAACGCCGCCGCCTGGTCGGTGGTCAAGGCCACCACCTGCGAAGTGGTCAGCGAACCCACCTGGGCGGTGGTCAGCCGAGAAACGGTTGCCGGGTCGAGCACCTGGATGGCCGCGGTCGGAATGGCGGCCACCTGTGTGGTCGTGAGCGCCGCCATCTGGGTCGAGCTCAGGCTTCGGTACTGGTCCGTGGTCAGTGCGACCATCTGTTCGGCACTCAGTGCCGAGACGGCCGCGGTCGACATGGCCGCCACCTGGGCCGTGGTCAGTTCGCGCACCTGTGAAGCGGTCAGGCCCTGGACCTGGGCCGACGTCAGCCGTCCGATGACCTCGGGTTGCAGCGCCACCAGATCGGCCGTCTCGATGGCAGCGATCTGCTCGGAGGTCAGGGCGGCCATCTGGGTGCTGGTCAGCGCCCGCAGCTGGGCACTGGTCAAGGCTTCGATCTGGCCTGCAGTCAGGGCAGCCACCTGGGCGGTCCCCAGTCGCACCAAGGCCATGGTCGACATCAGGGCCAGGTCCACCGGCTCGATGGCGGCCACCTGGGAGGCCGTCAGGGCAGAGACCTGTGCCGTGGTCAGGGCCGCCACCTGGGCGCCGGTCAGGGCTGCCACCTGGTCGGCATCCAGCGCGCGGATCTGGGCCGTCGTGAGCTTGTTGAGCACGGCCGTCGACATCTGGGCCAGGTCGCTGCCTTCAATGGCGGCCACCTGCGCGGTCGACAGACCGATCACCTGCGTGGACGTCAGGGCGGCCACCTGCGATGCCGTCAGGGCCTGGATCTGTGCGGTGGTCAATGCCTGCAGGTCCACCAACTGCATGGCGCGCAGCTGGGTCGATGTCAGGGCCGAGAGCAGTTCGTCCGGCAGGGACTGGACCTGCGCCGTGGTCAGGGCCACCACCTGCGCTGCTGTCAGGGCGGTCACCTGATCGGTGCTCAGGCTCGCCAGCTGGGCCGTGCCCAGTGCCGCCACCTGGGCGGTCGTCAGGGCGGCCACCCGGGCCGGTGCCAGTGCGGCCAGTTGCTCGGCAGACAGGACCGCAATGTCGGCCGTGTCCAGTGCAGCAATCTGCGGTGCGGTCAGGGCCGCGACCTGTGCGGTGGACAGCGAAGCCACCTGCTCGGTGCCCAGCGCCTTGATCTGCGCCGTGGTCAGGCGGCTGAGGACGGCGGTGCCGATGGCCGCAAGATCTTCCACCTCGATGGCCGCCACCTGGGCCGTGGTCAGGGCTGCCGCCTGGGTGGAGGTCAGCGCGGCCACCTGGGCGGTGGTCAGCGCCGCGATCTGGGCCGGGGTGAGGGTGTTGAGGTTGTTGGGCGCGACCGATGCCAGATCGGATGGCTGGATGGCGGCGATCTGGTCAACGCTGAGCGCGCGCAGCTGGGCCGATGTCAGGGCCGCGACCTGCGGGCCGCTCAGTGCCTCGATCTGCTCCACGCTCATGGCGCGCAGGTCAACGGTCTGCAGTGCGGCCACCTGGACCGGGGTCAACGCAGCCACCTGGTCCAGCGTGAGGGCGGACACCTGTGCCGTGGTCAGCGCGGCAATGGACGGTGCACGCAAGGCCGCCAGGTCCTCGGTCTGCAAGGCCTGGATCTGGTCGGTGGTCAGCGCCGCCACCTGCGCCGTGGTCAGCGCGGCCGCCTGCGCCGTGGTCAGTGCCTCGATCTGTTGGGCCTCGAGGCGAACCAGATCCTGCGTCTGGATCGCAATGATTTGCGCCGGGCTGAAGGCCGCAATCTGCGCGGTGGTCAACGCCGACATCTGCGATGTGGTGAGGGCTGCCACCTGGGCCGGCGTCAGGCTGGCAATCACCTGGGTCGACAGGGACGCCAGATCCTCGTTTTCCATCAGGGCCAGCTTGGCCGGTGCGATGCGCAGCATCTGCTCGGGCAAAAGCGCGGCGGCCTGGGCCGTCGTCAGGGCGATCACCTGGGCGTTGGTGATTGAGGCCAGCGTGCCGGGCAAGATGGCCGCCACGTCCTGCGGGTCGAGCGCGGCAAACTGGTCAGGCGTCAGGGCGGCCAGTTGCACCGTGGTCAGGGCGGCCACCTGGCCGCTGGTGAGCGCTTGCACCTGGTCGCTGCTCAGGGCGCGGAGATCGGCGGTGTCCAGCGCGCGGATCTGCGCGGCGCTGAAGGCCTGAAGCTGGTCGGTGCCCAGCGCGGCCACCTGGGCGGTCGTGAGTGCCTTGACATCCGCCGTCTCCATGGCCTGGAGCTGTGCCGAGGTCAATGCGGCCACCTGGTCGGTTCCCAGCGCCGCTACCTGCCTCGTGGTCAGGGCCACCATGGCGGCGGTCGAAAGGTGGACCAGATCCTCGGTCTCCAGCGCGGCGATCTGGCTGACCGACAGCGCCGCCACCTGCGTGGGAGACAGCAGCGACACCTGCATGGTGTTGAGCGCGGCAATGTCCGCGGTCGACAGCGACGCCATGTAGGCCGGTGTCCAGCGAAGCACCGTGCGCATCTCCTCCTGCAAGGTACTCAGCGGTGTTGACAGCGCAGCCACCTGGGCATCGGACATGACCACCAGTTGTGCGCCTCCCAGCGCAGCGATCTGGCCGGCCGACAGGGCGGCAACATCCTCCGTCTGCATCACGCGCATCTGGGCGCTGGTCAACGCGGCAATCTGGTCGGTGGTCAGGGCGGCCACCTGTTCGGTGGTCAGCGCGACCACCTGGGCCGTGGTCATGCCGCGAATCGCAGTCGTCGACAGACTGGACAGATCGGCGGCTTCCATCGCCACCAGCTGGGCGGTGCTCAGCGCACCTATCTGGGTGCTGGTCATGGCGCCCACCTGGGTGGCGGTCAGGGCCTCAATCTGTTCGGTGCTCAACCCGCGCAGGGCGGTGGGGGTCAGCATGGCAAAGTCCTGCCCCTCGAAGGCGGCCATCTGGGTGGGATCCAGGGCGCGCAACTGAACCGAAGTCAGGGCGGCCGCCTGGGCCGTTGTCAGGGCGGCAATCTGCGCTCCACTGAGCTGCTGCAGGTCATCGGTGGCGATGGCGGCAATCTGCGCCGGCGTCATGGCCGCGATCTGGTCGGTCGACAGCGCGGCCACCTGATCGGTGCCCAGCGAGACGATCTGCGCAGCGGTCAGGCCGCGGATGGCGGTGGTCGAAATGCCATCGATGGCCGATGGCGAAATGGCCGACAACTGCGCCGTGGTCAGGCCGGTGATCTGGGACGAACTCAGCGCCGCGATCTGGCCACTGGTAAGGGCCGCCACCTGGTCGGTCGACAGGCCCTTGATGGCGGCCGCGCTGATGCGGGCGAAGTCCTCGGGTTCCATCGCCGCCAGCTGGGTTGGCGTCAGGGCGGCCACCTGCGTGGCTGTGAGGGCCGCGGTCTGGGTGGTGGTCAGCGCCACAATCTGGGCGGTGCCCAGTTGCTGCAGGTCTTCAGTGGCCAGCCGGGCAATCTGGGCCGGGGTGAGCGCAGCGACCTGCGCCGGCGTGAGGGCAGCGGCCTGGGCGGTGGTCAGCGCCACAATCTGGGCCGTGGTCAGCGCACGGATGGCATCGGTCCCCATCTGGGCCAGGTCTCCCGGCTCGATGGCGGCCACCTGATCGTTCGTCAGGCGGGCCACCTGGACTGCCGTCAGCGCGCCCACCTGGCTGGCTGTCAGGGCCTCCATCTGTCCGGTGGTCAGACCGCGCAACGCGGTGGCCGACAGCCTCGCGATGTCGGCCTCTTCAATGGCCGCAATCTGCGTATCACTCATGGCCGCCACCTGGGTGGAGGTCAGGGCAGCCACCTGGGCCGTGGTCAGGGCCACGATCTGGGCGGTGCTCAGTTGCCCGATCGCCGAGGTGTCCAGTGCCGCCACCTGCAGGGGTTGCAGAGCTGCGATCTGGTCGGTGGTCAAGGCAGCCACCTGCTCCGTCGTCAGGGCGCGCACCTGCACCGTGGTCAGTCCGCGCACGGCCGCGGTGGACATCTGCGCCAGATCGGCCGCCTCAATGGCCGCGATCTGGGCCGTGGTCATGGCCGCCAGCTGGACCGACGTCATCGCGCCCAGCTGGGTGCCGTCCAGGGCCACCACCTGCGCCGTGCTCAGCGCACGAATTGCAGCGGTGCTGAGCCGGGCCAGATCCGCGGCCTCGATGGCCGCCACCTGTGCCGTGGTCATCGCAGCGATCTGCGCCGAGGTGAGGGCTGCGGCCTGGGCCGTGGTCAGGGCGGCAATCTGCGCCGTACCCAGTTGCTGCAGATCATCCGTGGCCAGCGCCGCCACCTGGGCTGGCAGCAGGGCGGCCACCTGGGTGGTCGTGAGGGCTGCCACCTGATCGGTCGACAGCGCAACGATCTGCGCAGTCGTCAGACCGGTCAGTGCCTGCGTGCTGATGCTTGGCACCTCACCGGCTTCAATGGCCGACAGCTGGGCTGTGGTCAGCGCGCGCAACTGGGTCGACGTCAGCGCACCCACCTGGTCTGCGGTCAGCGCCACGATCTGCGCGCTGGACAGCGCGGGCAGGGCCCGGGACGAAATGGCGGCCACCTGCGCGGTCGTCAGATCGGCAATCTGGTCGGTCGACAAGGCGCCGATCTGCGCCGACGTCAGCGCAGCCACCTGCGTGGAGGTGAGCGCCTGCAGCGCGGGGGTGGACAGTTGCGCCAGGTCCTCGGTCTGCAGGGCAATCACCTGGGTGGCGGACAGCCTGGCCACCTGCGTTGCCGTCAGTGCTGCCGCCTGGTCGGTCGTCAGGGCCACAATCTGCGCCGTGCTCAGCTGGGAAATGGCCGCCGTGGACAGACCGGCAATGTCGGTGCCCAGCGCCGCCACCTGGGCGGTCGTGAGCGCGCGCACCTGGGCCGCGGTCAGTCCCGCCACCTGGGTCGACGACAGGGCGTCCAGCTGGGCCGTGCCCAGCACCAGCAGGTCATCGGTGGCAATGGCCGCCACCTGGGCTGCACTCAGCGCGGCCACCTGGTCCGTGCTCAGTGCAGCCGCCTGGGCTGTGCTCAGGGCCACAATCTGGGCCGCCGTCAATCCGGCCACCGCGTCAGAACTCAGGGCCGGCACATCGGCCACCTCAATGGCACGCACCTGGGCGGTGCTCATCACCGCCACCTGGGCCGATGTCAGTGCGCCCACCTGCTCCGAACCCATCGCGACGATCTGGGCCGTGGTCAGTCCCCGGACACCAGCTGTCGAGAGCGCGGCCACGTCTGCGGCTTCCAGGGCGGCCACCTGGGCCGTGCTCAGGCGCGATACCTGGGCCGAGGTCAATGCCGCCGCCTGGGCCGTGGTCAGTGCCTCCATCTGCGCTGTCGTCAGTCCGGTCACCGCAATCGACGTCAGGCGTGCGAAGTCCTGCGACTCCATCGCCTGGATCTGCGCCGTGCCCATGGCCGCCAGCTGAGCCGACGTCAGGGCGCCAGCCTGGGCGGTGGTCAAGGCCACGATCTGCGCCGTGGTCAGTGAGCCGATGTCGTCCGCCTCAATGGCGCCGATCTGGGCCGTGGTCATCGCAGCGAGGTCCGCGGTTTCAATCGCCGCAATCTGACCAGCGGTCATGGCAGCGATCTGAACGGTGTTGAACTGAGGGAACTGGGCCGTCGAAAAAGCCGCGATGTTCGCGGTGGTGATGGCCTGGATCTGTGCGGTCGTCAACGCCCTGAGCTGGGTGGCGGTGAACGCGGCCACGTCCTCGGTCGTCATGCCGGCTATCTGGTCGGTCGTCAGAGCGGCAATCTGCGCTGCGGAAAGGCCGGTGATCAACTCGCTCATGTGGGACTCCTGGTGTCGGGCGTAGGACGAATAAGGGCTGGAAATTCAGGCAACAGGGCACTGGCGCACCTTGCCCGCCTTCCATTGATCGGCCGCAGGCTTGACAACTTGAGCGACCGGTGTCGCGGTGATGTTAGGAACCGGGCCAACGCACAGAGCGCAGAAGTGAGGGGACTTTGCCGCCTTGCTCGGGCAATTGGCCCCAGGGCAATTGGGGCACCCTTGCGGCATGTCCCGGTGCGTCCGGCGAAGCGGCCCCGTGCGTGAGGGAAATCACGTGCCGACCGCCATGTCGCGCCCCGTGCCCGGCCGTGAGCACATTGATCAGGTTCACCCAATCCAGAACACAACCCATGCTGTTGCGATCCAGACTGCCCGACAACGAAATTGGCCACGCATTGGCCGATTGCGCCGCGGCCTTCCGCAGCGTGGGCGTGTTCAGCGCCGTCATCAACCTGCTGATGCTGGCGCCGTCCATCTACATGCTGCAGGTCTACGACCGCGTGCTGACCAGCCGCAACGAGACCACGCTGCTGATGCTCACGCTGATGGTCATGGGCACCTACCTCATCACACACGGACTCGAATTCGTGCGCAGCTTCGTGCTGATCCGCATCGGTGCCCGACTGGACATGCGGTTGAATCAGCGCGTCTACACCGCGGCCTTCGAACGCAACCTGCAACGCAGCGGCGCCAACGCCGGTCAGGCCCTGCACGACCTGACCACGGTGCGCCAGTTCCTGACCGGCAACGGCCCCTTTGCCTTCTTCGACGCACCCTGGTTCCCGGTCTACCTGGTGATGATCTTCCTGTTCGACTGGATCCTCGGCGTGTTTGCCATCTTCGGCACCGCGGTGCTCGTGACCCTCGCCTGGGCCAACGAAGCGGTGTCCCGACGCCCACTCAACGAAGCCAGCGCCATGTCGATCCATGCCGGCAACCTGGCCACCAACAACCTGCGCAATGCCGAAGTGATCGCAGCCATGGGCATGCTGCCGCACCTCATGGCCCGCTGGATGCAGATGCACCTGCGCTTCCTGCACCTGCAGGCCGAGGCCAGCGAAAAGTCCGGGGCAGTCCAGGCCGGCAGCAAGTTCTTTCGTGCCGCCATGCAGTCGCTCATTCTGGGACTGGGCGCCCTGCTGGCGCTGGAAGACCGCATCACGCCGGGCATGATGCTGGTCGGCTCCGTGCTGATGGGCCGCGCCATGGCCCCGGTGGATCAGCTCATCGGCATGTGGAAGAGCTGGTCTTCGACGCGCAGTGCCTACGGACGCCTGAAGGACCTGCTGACCGACCATCCGCCGCGTGACGCTGCCATGCCTCTGCCCGCCCCCACAGGACAGCTGACCCTGCAGGAAGTCAGCGCCAGACCGCCGGGTGGTGGAGAGCCGGTGCTGCACCAGATCAGCCTGGAGCTGGCCGCCGGCGAGGTGCTCGGCATCATCGGTCCCAGCGGCTCGGGCAAGTCCACCCTGGCGCGCCTGCTGGTTGGTGTCTGGCCCGCCAGCCAGGGCCATGTGCGGCTCGATGGTGCCGACGTGCACCAATGGAACCGGGCCGAGCTCGGTCCCCACCTGGGCTATCTGCCGCAGGACATCGAACTCTTTGCCGGCACCGTCGGCGAGAACATCGCCCGCTTCGGACCGGTTGATGCCAGCAAGGTGATTGAAGCAGCCCGCCTGGCGGGCGTCCACGATATGGTGCTGCACCTGCCCAAAGGCTACGACACCCTGCTCGGGGACGGCGGCGCAGGCCTCTCTGGTGGCCAGAAACAGCGGCTGGGTCTGGCGCGGGCCCTGTACGGCAACCCCGCCCTGGTGGTGCTCGACGAGCCCAACTCCAATCTGGACGATGCCGGCGAGGCGGCCCTGTCCAGGGCCATCCTGGGACTGCGCGAAAGCGGTCGCACCGTCGTGGTCATCAGCCACCGCACCAGCGCGCTGTCGGTCACCACCCGGCTGCTGCTGCTCAAGGACGGCAAAGTGGCCCGGTTCGGTCCGACCGCCGAAGTGCTGGATGACCTGGCTCAGGCCAGCCGCCGGCGGCCGGGTCGCTCCCCGCGCGCGACACCGCGGGCGTCCTCGCCGGCCGCAGACCTTGTGCCAGCCGACACCACAACCACAGCCGACGTCCATGAACCCAGCTGAAGCCCTGCCGCCGGCTGCTGGCGGTCTGCCCGATCGCGCCATCACCGCCAGCACCAGCACGCGTTTTCACGTCCTGCTGGGATGGTGGCTGATCATCGGCGGGCTCGGCGGATTCCTGCTGTGGGCCGCCCTGGCCCCGCTGGACCAGGGTGTTCCCCTGACCGGACAGATCACCGTGTCCGGCAACCGCAAGACGGTACAACACCAGAGCGGCGGCACCGTGGACGCCATTCTGGTCGCCGAAGGCGAGCGCGTTCAGGCCGGACAGGTCCTCGTCCGCATGAACAGTGTCCAGGCCAGAGCCAACGCCGAGGTCACGCGCATCCAGCTGCAGACGGCCGAAGCCACCCTGAATCGGCTCGAAGCAGAAACCGGCAGTCGAAAGCTCGGCCCGGTCGCCGACCGCGACACCGCCGGCCACTCGCAGCACCAGCTGCTGCTGGCCCGGCAGAGGGCCATGCAGAGCGAGCTGGCCGCCATGGACGAAACCATCGCAGGCCTGGAAGCCATGAACCGCTCGCTGGTCCAGTCCAGGTCCTCGCGTCAGGAGCAACTGCGACTGCTGGGCGAACAGCTGGAGAGCACCCGCGTGCTGTCACGCGACGGCTTCGTCGCCCGCAACCGCGTGCTGGACCTCGAACGCGAACACGCTCAGGTGAGTGCCACCCTGGCCGAGGAAAGCGGCAGCGTCGTCCGAAACGAGCGCCAGATCGGCGAGCTGCGACTGCGACGCCTGCAACGACAACAGGAATTCCAGCGCGACGTGCACAGCCAGCTGGCCGATATCCGCCAGGAAGTGCAGATGCTGCGCAACCGCCTGCAGGGGCTGGACCACGAACTGGCCAGCGCCGAAGTCCGCTCACCGGTCGATGGCGTGGTGGCCGACATCAGCATCTTCACGGAGGGAGGTGTGGTCACACCGGGCTTCAAGCTGATGGACATCCTGCCCACCGACCAGCCCCTGTTGATCGAAGCCGAGGTGCCGGTGGACGCCATCGATTCGGTACGGCCTGGCCTGCCGGTGGAAGTCATGGTGGCCGCCTTCAACCAGAACACCACCCCCCGCATCCCGGCCGAGGTGGTCCATGTCTCGCCCGATCGCATCGTCGACGAGCGCAGCGGCCAGGTCTTCTACCGCATGCGTGCCCGCACAACGACCGAGGGTGACGACCTGATCCGCCGGCTGGACGTGAAACCGGGCATGCCGGTGGAAATCTACGTGCGAACCGGCGAGCGCACCCTGCTGAACTACATCTTCAGGCCGCTGCGCGACAGCTTCCGCATGTCCATGACGGAGGAGTGAGGCCGCCGCGCAAGCCGGGCGGCCTCAGGTCTCTTTCGAGATCTTGATGCTCGGGAACTTGCCGGAAAAATCCTTGGCCTTGGCCGCGATCTTGACCGCCACCTGGCGGGCCACCGTCCTGTAGATGTTGGCGATCTCGCTCTCTGGGTCGGCCACCACACTGGGCATGCCGCTGTCGGCCTGCACCCGGATCGACATGTTCAGCGGCAGCGAGCCCAGGTAGTCGGTGCCCACCTCGGCTGCCATGTTCTTGCCACCATCGGCACCGAAAATGTGCTCCACATGGCCGCAGTTGGGGCAGCAGTAGACCGCCATGTTCTCCACGATGCCCAGGATGGGCACCCCCACCTTGTCGAACATCTTGATGCCCTTGCGCGCATCCAGCAGTGCAATGTCCTGCGGCGTAGTCACGATCACCGCACCGGTCATCGGCACCCGCTGGCTCAGGGTCAGCTGGATGTCGCCGGTGCCCGGAGGCATGTCCACCAGCAGGTAGTCCAGCTCCTTCCAGTTGGTCTGGCGCAGCAGCTGCTCCAGCGCCTGCGTGGCCATCGGACCGCGCCAGATCATGGCCTCGTCCTTGTCCACCAGGAAACCGATCGAGATCACCTGCACACCGTAGTTCTCCAGCGGCTCCATGGTCTTGCCGTCGGTGCTCTCCGGGCGGCCCTCGATGCCCATCATCATGGGCTGGCTCGGGCCGTAGATGTCGGCATCCAGAATGCCCACCTTGGCACCTTCGGCCGCCAGCGCCAGCGCGAGGTTGACCGTGGTCGTGCTCTTGCCCACGCCGCCCTTGCCTGAGGCCACGGCCACGATGTTCTTCACATTGGGCAGCAGTTGCACGCCGCGCTGCACCGCGTGGGCGATGATCCTGCTGTGCAGGTTGACCGACACGTTCTCCACGCCAGGCACTTCCTTGGCAGCGGCAATCAGTGCACGCCGCAGAGCCGGAATCTGGCTCTTGGCCGGGTAACCCAGCTCGACGTCGAAGGACACATCCCCCTCCTGCACCTGCAGGTTCTTCAGGGCCTTGGTGGACACGAAGTCCTTGCCGGTGTTCGGATCGGTGACGGCCTGCAGGGCTTGGAGCAGGGCTTGGGAATCGACGGCCATGGAAGCGGGTCTCCTGTGGGACGGGACGGGAATCGATGAATTTGGCCCGAAGTCTACCCGTCGCCCGAACCACCCCCCATTCACCCAGCGACCATGAGGGCATCGGCCACCTAAAATCGGGGGTTTCCCCCAGCCGCCACCGAAAGAAAGCTGCCATGAGCCAGCGCCGCCTGTTCGTTACCACCGCCCTGCCCTATGCCAACGGCCATTTCCACATCGGCCACATCATGGAATACATCCAGGCCGACATCTGGGTGCGGTTCCAGCGCATGCAGGGCCACGAAGTGCACTTCGTCTGCGCCGACGACGCGCACGGCGCGCCGATCATGATCGCGGCCGAGAAGGCCGGCAAGACGCCCCAGCAGTTCGTGGCCGACATCGCCGCCGGCCGCAAAGCCTACCTGGACGGATTCCACATCGGCTTTGACAACTGGCACAGCACCGATGGGCCTGAGAACCACCAGCTGGCCCAGGACATCTACCGCGCCCTCAAGGCCAACGACCTGATCGAGACCCGCACCATCGAACAGTTCTTCGACCCCGAGAAGAACATGTTCCTGCCCGACCGCTTCATCAAGGGCGAATGCCCCAAGTGCGGCGCCAAGGACCAGTACGGTGACAACTGCGAGGTCTGCGGCGCAGTCTACGCGCCCACCGAGCTGAAGAACCCGTACTCGGCCCTGTCCGGAGCGACTCCGGTGCTCAAGTCCTCGGACCACTTCTTCTTCAAGCTGTCCGACCCGCGCTGTCTGGCCTTCCTGGACCAGTGGACGCAAAGTGGTGCGGTACAGCCCGAGGTGCTCAACAAGATCGCCGAATGGATCGAGCCCGGTCCGGACGGCAAGCCCAAGATGGGCGACTGGGACATCAGCCGCGATGCGCCCTACTTCGGCATCGAGATACCCGATGCGCCGGGCAAGTACTTCTACGTCTGGCTGGACGCACCCATCGGCTACCTGGCCTCGCTCAAGAACTACTTCGGCAAGACCGGCCGCGACTATGACGCCTTCATGGCCGACCCGGCCACCGAGCAATACCACTTCATCGGCAAGGACATCATCACCTTCCACACCCTGTTCTGGCCGGCCATGCTCAAGTTCAGTGGCCGCAAGGTACCCAATGCGGTGTTCGTGCACGGATTCCTGACCATCAACAACGGCGAGAAGATGAGCAAGAGCCGGGGCACCGGCCTGGATCCGCTCAAGTACCTGGGCCTGGGCATGAACCCCGAGTGGCTGCGCTACTACCTGGCCGCCAAGCTCACCGGCAAGAACGAAGACGTCGACTTCAACGCCGAAGACTTCATGCTGCGCGTCAACAGCGACCTGATCGGCAAGTACGTCAACATCGCCTCGCGCGCCGCCGGCTTCATTGCCAAGCGCTTTGACGGCCAGCTGGGCGCCGTCTCGGCCGACGGCGACGCGCTGCTCGACCACATCCAGAGCGCCGCCCCCGCCATCACCGAGCTGTACGCCGAGCGAGAATACGGCAAGGCCCTGCGCGAGATCATGCAGCTGGCCGACCGCGTCAACGCCTACGTCGACCAGAACAAACCCTGGGAACTGGCCAAACAGGAGGGTATGGACGGCCGCCTGCAGGATGTGTGCACCACCTGCATCGAAGCCTTCCGCCTGATCTCGCTCTACCTCAAGCCGGTGCTGCCTGCCCTGGTGGCCAATGTCGAGTCCTTCCTGCAGATCCGGCCGCTGGACTTTGCCGATGCCGCCCGCCTGCTGGGCGCCGGGCACCGCATCGGTGCCTACCAGCATCTGATGCAGCGCGTCGACATCAAGCAGCTCGATGCGCTCTTTGAACCCCCCCCGGCACCCGAGGAGCCCAAGGTCGTGCCCGGCGGCGAGCCCATCGCCGACACCATCTCCATCGACGACTTCGCCAAGGTCGACCTGCGCATCGCCCAGATCGTCAAGTGCGAGCCAGTCGAAGGCTCGACCAAGCTGCTGCGCCTGACGCTGGACGTCGGCGAAGGCAAGACCCGCAACGTGTTCAGCGGCATCGCCAGCATGTACAAGCCCGAAGACCTGGAGGGCAAGCTGACGGTGATGGTGGCCAACCTGGCGCCGCGCAAAATGAAGTTCGGCATCAGCGAAGGCATGGTGCTGGCCGCCAGCCATGGTGACGAGAAGGCACAGCCGGGCATCTACGCTCTGCAGCCCTGGCCGGGCGCACAGCCAGGCATGCGCATCCACTGAACCTCGCGCCCGCAGTCCAGCCGATGTTCCCGGCCATCCGTGGCTTCACCACCATCCAGCGCACGCCGCAAGCCGACCTGCGCCTGGGCACCGTGCTGGCCTTCGTGGCCGGGGCCGCCAATGCCGGCGGCTTCCTGGCGGTCGGGCAATACACCTCGCACATGACCGGCATCCTGTCGTCGGTGGCCGACAACCTGGTGCTCGGTCAGGTGCTGCTGGCGCTCGGTGGCGCAGGTGCGCTGCTGGCCTTCCTGCTGGGCGCCATGTGCACGGCCTGGCTGGTCAACTGGGGCCTGCGCCGGCGACTGGGCAGTGCCTTTGGCCTGCCCCTGCTGCTCGAGGCCGTCCTCCTGCTGCTGTTCGGTCTGTTTGGCGCCGCCATGAACCTGACGACGACCGTCTTCCTGCCGCTGACGGTGGTGCTGCTGTGCTTCATCATGGGCCTGCAGAACGCGGTGATCACCAAGATCTCCCGCGCCGTCATCCGCACCACCCATGTCACCGGTCTGCTGACCGACCTGGGCATCGAGCTGGGCAAGCTGCTTTACCTGAACCGCTCCACCGACCAGGCCCCGGTGCTGGCCAACCGCCAGCGTCTGCGCATCCATGCCCAGCTGGTGCTGGCCTTTTTTGTCGGCGGCCTGGCCGGCGCACTCGGCTTCAAGCATGCCGGCTACATCAGCACCCTGCCCCTGGCCGTTCTGCTGTTGCTGCTGGTATTGCGGCCGCTGCTGGACGACTGGTCCCGCTGGCGGCAGGCCACGGTCTGAATGCAGCGCGCTCCATAGGTGTAAACCCTGTGGCCGCCAGGCGGCACGCGTCAGTTTCACGAACCGTTGCCAACGGTAACATCGCGCCATGCCCCAAGGTCTGCCTCCGCTTGCGCCCTTTCGCCCCCGGCTGCTCAGCGACATCAGAACCTACGACCGCGAACGCTTCGTGCGCGACGCCGGTGCCGGGGCGACAGTCGGCATCGTGGCGCTCCCGCTGGCCATGGCCTTTGCCATCGCCTCCGGGCTCAAACCCGAGGCCGGGCTGTGGACGGCCATCATCGCCGGTTTCATCATCTCGGCCCTGGGCGGCACCTCCGTGCAGATCGGTGGTCCGGCGGGCGCCTTCATCGTCATCGTCTACGGCATCGTCGAGCGCTACGGCCTGGCCAACCTGCTGATCTCCACCGTCAGTGCCGGCGTGTTGCTGTTCCTGCTCGGCCTGTTCCGGCTGGGCACCCTGGTGCGCTATGTGCCGGTCAGCGTCGTCATCGGCTTCACCAACGGCATTGCCGTCCTGATCGGCCTGTCCCAGCTGCGCGACTGATTCGGGCTGGACATCACCAAGATGCCCGCCGACTTCTTCGGCCAGATCGCCACCATCTGGCGCCATATCGAGACCTTCAATCCCTACGCCTTCGGCTTGGGGGTGGTCTGCGTCATCGGCCTGCTCATCTGGCCCCAGCTGTGGGCGGTCGACTCGCAATTCCGGCGCCAACTGGAAAAGATCGAGACGGTGAGTGCGCTCAGGGCCACATCCCGGCTGCCGGCGCCGGTGGTGGCCCTGATCACGCTGTCGGTGGCCGCCTGGCTGATGCAGCTGCCGGTGGAGACCATCGGCAGCCGCTTCGGTGGCATTCCCCAAGGCCTGCCGGTGTTCCAGCTGCCCGATTTCTCATGGGAAACCGTGCGCCTGCTGGTGGTCCCCACCCTGACCATCGCCCTGCTGGGTGCCATCGAATCCCTGCTGTGTGCCCGTGTGGCCGACCAGCTCAGCGACACGCCCAAGCACGACCCCAACCAGGAGCTCATGGCCCAGGGAGTGGCCAATGCGGTCGTGCCCTTCTTCGGCGGTATGCCCGCCACCGGCACCATTGCCCGCACCGTCACCAACATCCGGGCCGGTGCCACTTCGCCGGTGGCCGGCATCGTGCACGCGGCCACACTGGCGCTGGTGGTGCTGGCCGCGGCGCCGCTGGCGCAACACATCCCGCTGGCCGTGCTGGCCGGTGTGCTGCTTTTCGTGGCCTGGAACATGGGCGAGTGGAAGGAGTTCGGGCGCCTCAGGCACTTCTCCAACCACTACCGCCTCATGATGGTCTCCACTTTTCTGGTGACCATCGTGTTTGACCTGACCGTGGCGGTGGAACTCGGGCTGGTGCTGGCGGTGGTGCTGTTCGTGCGGCGCCAGAGCGAGATCTTTCGCGCCGAAGCCGTGTCCAGCACCGAGCAGCAGCTGACCTTCCGGTTGTTCGGCTCGCTGTTCTTCGGCGCCGTCGCCAAGATCGACCCTATCGTGGCCGCCGTCGAAGCCAGCCCGCAGCCGGTCAACGTCATGCTTGATGCCACCCAGCTGATCTCGCTGGACACCACCGGCCTGGACGCGCTGGAGCAACTGCACAAGGCCATCACGAAGCGCGGTGGCCACCTGGGCATCGTCGGCCTGAACGAACAGCCACGATCGCTGATGGAGCGCTCGGGGTTTGCCCAGCACCTGCACACCTTCCAGTAACACCCGCCCGCATGCCAGCCAGCACCGTTCCCCTGCACAGCCCCATCGCAGATCGCGTCGACTGGCTGTTCGACCTGGCAAGGCGCCACGCACTGGAATACGCCAGCCCCGAGGCCTGGCTGGCCCGCCAACGCTACCTGGCCAACCACCCGACCGCCATCCTGGTGATGAAATGCATGGACGGGCGCATCAACATCCCGATCGCCACCCGAACCCCCAAGGGCATCATCCTGCCCTTCCGCAACCTGGGCGGCATCTTCAACCTCGGCTGGCCGCACCTGGGCGAAACCCTGACCGGGGCCATGGACAAGATCGTCCGCAGTGGCCGCCAGGCGCTGTTTGTCATTACTTACCACTACTCTAAAGGTGACGAACGGCGCGGCTGCGCGGGCTTTCACTACCGCACCGCCGACGCGCGCGCCCACACCTTCGAGATCCAGCGCGAGGTCTCCACCCTGTTCGGGGCCAGCCACGGCACCGTCTACCCGCTGGTCTGCGGTTTCGAGACCGATGAAGAAGCCCTGGTGGTGCACGGACTGGACGGTCAGACCCTGAACATGGCCGACCTGTCCGAGGCCGACCTGCCGAGCCTGCCTGCACGCCTGCAGGCCCTGCTGCCCGACATGCCCACCCGGGTGAGGGCCGACCTGCTGCCCCTGCTGGAGGGCAACCTGCGCCACATCGGGGCGCTGCGGCAGACCGAACGGGCACTGGACATCGAGCACCGCGAATGGATGCTGTGTATCGGCCGTGGCTTCGACTGGCTGCACCTGCCCAACCTGGCGCTCATCATTGGCCCGTACAGCCCCGACCTGGCCGATCCCATCCGCAAGGCGGCCGGCATCATCCGGGCCAACATGCGTGCCGGCCGCATACCAAACGACGGCTTCCTGGTGCTGTCCTCCGTGCCCTACGAAGACATCGGTGTCGACCGGGCCCGCGCCGTCCTCAAGTCCGACTTCATGGCCGATTTCACCGCCAACGTGGTGCGGCAGGACTTCCCGGACCTGGCCCCCCTGATGGCCGTGCGCAAGACCGTGCTGAACTGGCACAGCCGGTCGGTCGAACCGCTCTGAGCGGCCGCGCCCGGCCCCCGGTAAAATCCGGGTTTTCACCGACGCCAGCACCATGTCGATCTTTGCCCGTCCGCACTACACCTCCGATGCGACCGACTTCATCGAGTCGCTCAAGGCCGCCCGCCCCGAGATCGAGCAGGAACAGCGCCACGGGCGCTCGCTGCTCTGGGACAAGCAGGTCGATCGCGAATTCCAGGCCGAGGCCGAGGCGGCCCGTGTGCCCCAGAAGCCCTACGTCTACCAGACCGGCTCCGATCACACCTGATCAGGCAAGGGTCCACACCCGATGAGCAGCGAGGCAAGCACCTCCCTCGACGATGCCCCCGAGGGTCTGGATGCCGTGCTGCCCACGGTGGTCGACCATGTGGCCATCGCCCGCCTCTACGGCGAGCCGCTGTTCGACCTGCCGCGCGACCTCTACATCCCGCCCGATGCACTGCGCGTGTTCCTCGAAGCCTTCGAGGGGCCGCTCGATCTGCTGCTCTACCTGATCCGCAAGCAGAACTTCAACATCCTCGACATCCCCATGGCGGCGGTCACCCGCCAATACCTGAGCTACGTCGACGAAATCCGCGCCTCCAACCTCGAGCTGGCAGCGGAATATCTGCTGATGGCGGCCATGCTGATCGAAATCAAGTCGCGCATGCTGCTGCCACCCAGAAAGACCGCCGAAGGTGAAGAGGCCGAAGACCCCCGTGCCGAGCTGGTGCGTCGTCTGCTGGAATACGAGCAGATGAAGCTGGCCGCGCAGCGCCTGGCCGAGATGCCGCAATACGGCCGCGACTTCCTCAAGGCCCAGGTCTATGTCGAACAGGCCCTGGTGCCCCGCTTTCCCGACGTGCACGTACTCGACCTGCAGAGCGCCTGGCGCGACATCCTGCGCCGGGCCAAGCTCGTCCAGCACCACCGCATCAGCCGCGAAGAGCTGTCGGTGCGCGAACACATGAGCATCGTGTTGCGCAAGTTGCAGGGCCGGCGCTTCGTCGAGTTTGGTGAACTGTTCGACCCCGAGCGCGGTTCGCCGGTGCTGGTTGTCACCTTCATTGCCATGCTCGAACTGGCCAAAGAGACCCTGATCGAGCTGACGCAGGCCGAGGCCTTCGCGCCCATTTACGTCCGCCTCGCCTACACCCCGAACTGATGTCCACCCCCACGCTCCACCGCTGCGCGGGTCGCTGCCCCCACAGGGGGCGCGTTTCGCCTTGGGGCGGCCCGGCGACGAAACCTTTTTGCCATCCATGAGCAACACCCACGAATTCGATGTCCTGATCATCGGCAGCGGCCTGGCCGGCCTGACGGCGGCGCTGCGGCTGGCGCCGGCCCACCGGGTGGCAGTAGTCACCAAGCGGGGCATCTCGGACGGGTCGAGCAACTGGGCACAAGGCGGCATCGCGGCTGTGCTGGCCGAGGGCGACAGTTATGCCTCCCATGTCGACGACACCCTGGTCGCCGGTGCCGGCCTGTGTGATCTGGAGGCCACGAAGTTCACGGTGGAGAACGCACCGGCCGCCATAGCCTGGCTGCAGGAACTGGGCGTGCCCTTCTCGACCGAGAACGGCGAACTGCACCTCACCCGCGAAGGCGGTCACAGCCACCGGCGCATTGTGCATGCCACCGACGCCACCGGGGCGGCCGTGCAGACCACCCTGAGCGAACGCGCCCGCTCCACACCCGGCATCACGTTCTTCGAGAACCACATGCTGGTGGACCTGATCACCGACCGCAAGCTGGCCGGTTACCAGCCCGGTGGCGGTGCGGTCCGCTGCCACGGCGCCTACGTCCTTGATGTCGACCGCGACCAGGTCGACACCTTCAGTGCCCGCCACACCGTCCTGGCCACGGGCGGCGCCGGCAAGGTCTATCTCTACACCACCAACCCCGACACCGCCACTGGCGACGGCATCGCCGCGGCCTGGCGGGCAGGCTGCCGGGTGGGCAACATGGAGTTCATCCAGTTCCACCCGACCTGCCTCTACCACCCGCACGTCAAGAACTTCCTGATCACCGAGGCGGTGCGCGGCGAAGGTGGACAGTTGAAGCTGCCGCCGCACCTGGGCAGCCACCGCTTCATGCCCGACCACGACCCGCGTGCCGAACTGGCTCCGCGCGACATCGTGGCCCGCGCCATCGACTTCGAGATGAAGAAGCACGGCCTGGACTGCGTGCACCTGGACATCTCGCACCAGAGCCCCGAGTTCCTGCGCGAGCACTTCCCCAACATCCTGGCGCGCTGCGCCGAACTGGGTATCGACATCACGCGCGAGCCGATCCCGGTGGTGCCCGCCGCCCACTACACCTGCGGTGGCGTGGTCACCGACCTGTCCGGCCGCACCGACGTGATGGGTCTGTACGCCGTCGGCGAAACCACCTGCACCGGCCTGCACGGAGCCAACCGCCTGGCCAGCAATTCGCTGGTCGAATGCATGGTGTTTGCCCAGGCGGCCGTCGAGGCCATCCTTTCCTCCACCGGCAGCCAGCGCCCGGCCGTTCCGCTGTGGGACGACAGCCGCGTCACCGACGCCGACGAACAGGTCGTCATCTCGCACAACTGGGACGAACTGCGCCGCTTCATGTGGGACTATGTGGGCATTGTGCGCACCAACAAGCGGCTTGAGCGGGCCGCCCACCGCATCACCCTGTTGCAGCGCGAGATCCACGAGTTCTATTCCCAGTTTCACGTCACCCGCGACCTTCTGGAACTGCGCAACCTGGTGCAGGTGGCCGACCTGATCGTGATGAGCGCCATGCTGCGACATGAGAGCCGCGGCCTGCATTACAGCCGCGATTACCCCGACCTGCTTCCCGAAGCCAAACCGACCATTCTGGTACCACCCTCGCGATAAGAGCTCGAGAGGAATCCGGGCATCACCGGCTGCGCTGCAGCAGGTCCAGTGCCTGCATCATCAGCCGGTACGGACGTCCGCGTCCTTCGATCTGATTGACCGTGCCAGTCAACGTCCAGTGCCTGTCGGGGCAATGAAAGGCAAAAGCGCCCGAGATGCCGGAGTGCCCGATCAGTTCAGGATAGCGCCGGCCCAACGCCAGCCAGCTGGGCATGGCAAAGCGCAACAGGCCGACACCCGCTTGCAGCGGAAAAAAGACACGCCGCCAGTCCTGCAGCGAAGTCAGCGTGCCTGTGTCGCAGAAATGGCCTCCGAACAAAGCCAACGTGAAAGTCATCAGGTCGTCGGCCGTGGACACCGCACCCCCGTCGACGGGCATGGAAGCCATCGCCTGGGGCACATCCAGTGTGCGCACCCCCAAACGCAGCGGCATGACCGGCATCCCCGGCCGGTAGAAAGCCGTGTCCTTCAGACCCAGCGGGTCGGTGACCAGTGTCGTCAGCGCCCGGTCCAGCGGCACCCCTGTCACGCGGCGGATCACCTCGCCCAGCAGGTAGTAGTTGCTGTCGGAATACAGGGCCCGCCGCCCCTGCCCTGGCGGAAAATGGGGCTTCATTTCGTCACGGGTCCAGCGCAGCACATCCGGCCAGCCATAGGCCTGGTCCTGCCCTGACAGCAGGCGGTTGGCGAAGCGCGACCCATCGCGCCGCCGGCCTTCGAAATAGTCCGGCAGTCCGGAACAGTGGGCCATCAGGTGACGCACGCAGATCTGCCCGGTCAGGTCCTGGCCTTTCCACCGGTGCAATCCGTCCAGCTCCCCATCGGCAAAGAAACGCAGCACCGGGTCGTCCAGCCGCAGTTGTCCCTCACTCTGCAGCCGCAGCAGCATGGCCGTGGCCAGCAGCTTGGAGGTCGAAGCCACAAAGAACGGGGTCTGTGAGGTGACCGGCTGACCCTGCCACTCTCCCCGGCAGGCCGACCAGCGCTCCCCGTCGCGGTCGATGCACAGCGCCACTTCCCGGACACGGCCGCGGCTCCCCCAGCCGTCTGTGAAACTCTTCAGCAGACGGTCCAGCTCGGCCTGCATCGTCGCGCGACCGTCATCCAGCAGGCGTCAGGCTGCGCCGATGTTCGGCACCAGGGCGCCAGCATCCTGCCCGGCCCGGTGCGCAGCGGTGAAGGCCAGCATGCGGTCGATCGGAAGACGTGCCCGGTCAATCAGTGCAGCATCGACCTCGATACGGTTGTCACCGGTTTCCAGTACCCGGGCCACGCCGGCCAGGCCATTCATGGCCATCCAGGGGCAGTGCGCGCAGCTCTTGCAGGTGGCGCTGTTGCCGGCGGTCGGCGCCTCGATGAACACCTTGTCCGGGTTCTGCTGGCGCAGCATGTGCATCATGCCGTTGTCGGTGGCCACAATGAACTCGCGGGCGTCCATCTCGCGCGCCGCTTTCAGGATGCCCGATGTGGACCCGACCGCATCGGCCAGCGCCACGACGTCGGCCGGGCTCTCGGGGTGCACCAGCACCTTGGCCTTCGGGTGCTCCTTCATGAGCAGTTCCAGCTCGATGGCCTTGAACTCGTCGTGCACGATGCACGAGCCGGTCCACATCAGCATGTCGGCACCGGTTTCGCGCTGAATGTAGGCCCCCAGGTGCTTGTCGGGGGCCCAGAGAATCTTGTGGCCCTTGTCCTTGAGCGCCCTCACGATGTCCAGCGCGCAGCTGGAAGTCACCAGCCAGTCCGAACGTGCCTTCACCGCGGCGCTGGTGTTGGCATAGACCACCACGGTGCGGTCGGGATGCTGGTCGCAGAAGGCGCTGAAGGCATCGATCGGGCAACCCAGGTCGAGCGAGCAGTTGGCATCCAGATCGGGCATCAGGACCGTCTTTTCGGGGCTGAGGATCTTGGCCGTCTCGCCCATGAAGCGCACGCCCGAGACCACCAGGGTCTGCGCCGGGTGATCGCGCCCGAAACGCGCCATCTCCAGCGAATCACTGACGATGCCGCCGGTCTCGACCGCCAGATCCTGCAGGTCCGGGTGCACGTAGTAGTGGGAGACCATGACCGCGTTGCGCTCTTTGAGCAGGCGGCGGATGCGCTCCTTGAGTTCGGCACGCTGCGAGGGCGTCGGTTCCACGGGCACCCGGGCCCAGGCGTGTTTCGTCGGGCAGGCGGGCTGTTCGTATTCGACGTCGATGACGCCGTCGGCGGTGGCTGTGTTCATGGCAATGCCTTGTCAGAGCGACTCGAATCGCATGGAGAAATCAACGGCCTTGACGTCTTTCGTCAGCGCTCCGATGGAAATGCGGTCAACCCCGGTTTCTGCAAGGGCGCGCACGGTGTCCAGATTCACCCCCCCCGAGATCTCCAGGATGGCACGCCCTGCATTGCGACGCACCGCCTCATTCAGGGTCGGAATGTCCATGTTGTCCAGCAAGACCATGGTGGCGCCACAGGCCAGCGCCTCATCCAGCTGCTCCAGCGTCTCGACCTCGATCTCGACGAACCGGGCCTGCGGCGCCGTTTCCTGCACCCGGCGCAGCACAGCGGCCACGCCCCCGGCGGCGGCGATGTGGTTCTCCTTGATCAGCACCGCGTCGTACAGTCCGATGCGGTGGTTGACACCGCCCCCGGTCTTCACCGCGTACTTCTGGGCCAGCCGCAGGCCGGGGATGGTCTTGCGGGTATCCACAATGGCAGCGCGTGTGCCCTTGACCGCCTCAACGAACACGGCGGTTCGGGTCGCCACGGCGGAGAGCAATTGCAGAAAATTGAGCGCCGTACGCTCGGCGGTCAGCAGCGCGCGCGCATGGCCCTCGATCTGCAGCACCACCTGGTCGGCTTCGCAGGCCTCACCCTCCTGGACATGCCAGGCCAGACGGGCCGACGGATCGCAGGCCAGCACCGCGGCCTCGACCCAGGGGCGACCACAAATCACGGCCTTTTCGCGTGCCAGAACGCGCGCCTGGGCCGGCCGCAACGCATCCACCAGCGCCGCCGTCAGGTCGCCGCTGCCCACGTCTTCGACCAGTGCGCGGGCCACATCGGCACGCGCCAGCATGGCCAGGTCGTCAGCCGTGTATTCAGACAGGTGTTTCATGGGGGTCAAGCATAACGGCTGCGCCCGCCCGCTGCAGCGGTCTGGATCGTCTATAGTGCGCCCCAAACCAACCTCACGTCGAGGGGCCACCCATGAGCCAACCCAGCCAACCATCCACATCGGCCACCCCGTACGGCACGCTGCCGGCCGCGTCCCCCCTGCCGCAGCGCAAGCCGGTCAGCCTTCCGCGCCTGGCCGAGATGCGCGAGCGCGGCGAGAAGATCACCATGCTGACCGCCTACGACGCCACTTTCGCTGCCGTGGCCGATGCCGCCGGCGTCGAGTGCATCCTGGTCGGCGACTCGCTGGGCATGGTCTGCCAGGGCCTGTCCAGCACCACCGGCGTCACCCTGGAAACCATGGCCTACCACACCGAAAGCGTGGTGCGCGGCCTGCGCCGCGTGCAGGGCACGGCCTGGGTGATCGGTGACCTGCCCTTCGGCAGCTACCACGAGAGCAAAGAACAGGCGCTGCGCAGCGCAGCCGAAATCCTGCGAGCGGGCGCCCACATGGTCAAGCTCGAAGGCGGCGGCTGGACCGCGGAAACCGTGCGCTTTCTGGTCGAGCGTGGCATCCCGGTCTGCGCCCACCTGGGCCTGACCCCTCAGACCGTGCATTCACTCGGTGGTTACCGGGTGCAGGGCCGCGACGATGCCGCCGCCCTGCAGCTGCGTCGACACGCCCTGGAGCTGCAGGACGCCGGCGCCGCCATGCTGGTGCTGGAAATGGTGCCCGCTGCGCTGTCGACCGAGATCACGCAGGAGCTCAAGACCTGCCACACCATCGGCATCGGTGCCGGCAAGGGCACGGCCGGTCAGGTGCTGGTGATGCACGACATGCTGGGCGTCAACCTGGGCAAGAACCCCAAGTTCGTACGCAACTTCATGGATGGCGCCAGCAGCGTCCGCGATGCCATGGCCGCCTACGTGCGGTCGGTGAAGGACGGCAGCTTTCCCGACGACCAGTTGCACGCCTGGTGACCTGCCCATGAAACTCGTCCACACCATTGCCGACCTGCGCGCCGCACTGGCCCCCCACCAGTCGCCAGTCTTTGTGCCCACCATGGGAAACCTGCACGACGGGCACCTGGCCCTGGTGCGCACCGGCAAGCCGCTGGGTGACGTGACCGTCTCCAGCATCTTCGTCAACCGGCTTCAGTTCGCACCGCACGAAGACTTCGACACCTACCCGCGCACGCTCCAGGCCGACTGCGACCGGCTGGAGCAGGCCGGCTGCGACATTGTCTTTGCTCCCTCGGAGAAAGAGCTCTACCCGGAACCGCAGGTCTACAAGGTGCAGCCACCGTCCGACCTGGCTGACATCCTGGAAGGCCATTTCCGGCCGGGCTTCTTCATCGGCGTCTGCACCGTCGTGATGAAGCTGTTCCAGTGCGTTTTTTCCGACGCCAAGGGTCCGCGCTATGCGATGTTCGGCAAGAAGGACTACCAGCAGCAGATGGTGATCCGCCGCATGGTCCAGCAGTTCGCCATGCCGATCCAGGTCATCGCCGGCGAGACCCAGCGTGCCCCTGACGGGTTGGCCCTGAGTTCGCGCAACGGCTACCTCAGCGAAAGCGAGCGGGTAGAGGCGATCCAGCTGTCCCTGGCGCTGCGCGCACTGGCGCGCGACGCCCTGGCGGCCGGAACGTCGCTGCCCGACAAGCTCGAAACCATGGAAGCCCATGCCATGCGCGCCCTGGCCTTGCGCGGCTGGGGGCCCGACTACCTGACAGTACGCCGACGCTCCGATCTGCAGCTCCCGCGCGCCGAGGACATGCTCACACCTCAGTCACTGGTGGTGCTGGGCGCCGCGCGTCTGGGTGGCACGCGCCTGATCGACAACTTTGAAATCTGAGTGCGGCGAAGGCCGGACTCAGTGTCGCATCACAGCGCCTCGGCCTTCGGATCCCGGCCCATCAGGGCCGCGACCGCTTGCTCCGGGCGCAGGCCACCGTCGAGCAGGGCCACCACCGCCTCGCTGATCGGCATCTCGATGCCGAGCGTCCGCGCCCGTTGCACCACGGTACGGGCGCTGTAGACACCCTCGGCCACATGGCCGAGCGAATCGACGGCCTGCTGCAGGCTCAGGCCCTCGGCCAGCAATTGCCCGACGCGACGGTTGCGCGACAGGTCGCCGGTGGCCGTCAGCACCAGGTCACCCAGACCCGACAGGCCCATGAAGGTATCGGGACGTGCACCCAGCGCCAGCCCCAGGCGCGTCATCTCGGCCAGGCCACGCGTGATCACCGCAGCCCGCGCGTTCATGCCCAGATCCAGCCCGTCACACAGACCAGTGGCGATGGCCAGCACGTTCTTTACCGCGCCGCCCACCTCCACCCCGACGATGTCCTCGTTGGCATAGACCCGCAGGCCAGCGCCGTGGAAAGACTCCACCAGGCGCTCGCGCAGTTCGCGCCGGGCACTGGCGGCCACCAGGGCCGTGGGCTGGCCGCGGGCCACCTCCTGGGCAAAACTGGGACCACTGAGCACCCCGACTGGCAACTCGGGGGCCACTTCGGCCGCGATCTCGTGTCCCAGCATGCCTGGCTGACCCGGCGCACGCGACGCTTCGAAGCCCTTGCACAACCAGGCCACCGGCGTTCCGCGCGGTGCCAGCCGGACCAGCATGTCCCGCAGGGCGGCCATGGGCGTGGCCACCACCAGCAGGTCGGCCCCAGCCAGAGGGCTTTCTGGGCCCTCCAGGGCCGCCCCTGTCACGACCAGCGATGGGGGAAAAGTATGACCAGGGAGGTAGCGGGCATTGACACGGTCGGCCTGCATGCGCACCGCCTGCTGCGCGTCGCGCGCCCAAAGACGGACAGTCCGGTCAGCCCCGCCCTGACGAGCGGCGGCCATGGCCAAGGCGGTTCCCCAGGCTCCTGCACCCAGAACAGCAATGCGCATGAGAGACCGCTGCCCCTCGCGCTTACTGGGTAACGATGCGCTGGCCGCCCTCGGCGGCGGCCTGGGCCTGTTGTTGCTCGTACATGGCCTGGAAGTTGATTTCTGCCATATGCACCGGCGGGAAGCCGCCGCGCTGGATCAGGTCGGCCACGTTGGCGCGCAGGTAGGGGTAGACGATCTGCGGGCAGGCGATGCCCATGATCGGGCCCATCTGCTCGTCGGGCAGGTTGCGGATCTCGAAGATGCCCGCCTGCTTGACTTCCACCAGGAACACGGTCTTGTCCTGGATCTTGGTCTGCACCGTGGCCGTCACGGCCACTTCGTACACCCCGTCAGCGGCCGGCGAGGCTTCGACGCCCAGCTGGATGTCCACCGAAGGCTGCTCCTGCGACAGCAGGATGGCCGGCGAATTGGGCTGCTCCAGCGAAGCCTCCTTGAGGTAGACGCGCTGGATCTGGAACACGGGGTCTTGGTTGTCGGCCATGGTGGTACTTTCTCGGGTCGGGACCGGGCAATGCCGGTGAAGAAGAAACCCGCTGCGGCAATCGCGCCGGCAGCGGGCACAGGTCAGATTATGTCAGCACAAGCCGGCCGCGGCGCCGGTTGCGGGGCAGCCGCTCAGGCTTGCAGCATCGGCAGCAACTCGCCCCGCGCATCCAGCGCATGCAGGTCGTCACAGCCGCCCACATGCGTGTCGCCGATGAAGATCTGCGGCACGCTGGTGCGACCGGTCAGCTCGGTCATGTGGGCACGCAGTGCCGGCTGGCCGTCGACCACCAGTTCCTGCAGGTCGGTCACACCACGCTGCTGCAGCAAGGCTTTGGCGCGGCTGCAATACGGGCACCAGTTGCTGGTGTACATCTTGACTTGGGGCATGGGCATATCGGATGAACGGGACGGGCTCAGGACTTCTCGACCGGCAGGCTGGCCGAGCGCCAGGCACCCATGCCACCGGCCAGCGAGTGCACCTTCTCGTAGCCCAGCTTGCGGGCGATGGACAAGGCACGGTTCGACCGCGCGCCCGAAGCACACACCAGAATCACCGGCGTGGACTTGTTCTTGACAGTGGCCGGCAGCTTGGACTCCAGCTCGGACAAGGGCACATTCCTGGCTCCGGTCACATGCCCGGCGGCATATTCGGCCGGCTCGCACACGTCCACGACCACGGCTTTTTCGCGGTTCATCAGCATCACGGCATCGGTCGGTTTGAGCGACCCCAGGCCGCCTCCGCCCGTCACCGCAGGCCACATCAGCATGGCGCCGGACGCAAAGGCCACGGCAATCAGGATCCAGTTGTCGATAAAAAAGCTCACAGGGGTCACCTTTTGTGCACAGCCCGACATTCTAAAATGTCTGGCTGGCCTTTGCCGGCATCCATTCTTCGCCACGCCAACCCGCACCCGACCCATGCACAAGCTCGTCCTGATTCGCCATGGCGAATCCACCTGGAACCTCGAAAACCGCTTCACCGGCTGGACCGATGTCGAACTCACGCCCACCGGGGTGTCGCAGGCCATGTCGGCCGGCAAGCTGCTCAAGGCCGAAGGTTACGAGTTCGACGTGGCCTACACCTCGGTGCTCAAACGCGCCATCCACACCCTGAACTACGCACTGGACGAGATGGACCGCGCCTGGCTGCCGGTGGTCAAGGCCTGGCAGCTCAACGAACGCCACTACGGTGCCCTGCAGGGCCTGAACAAGGCCGACATGGCCAGGCAGTATGGCGACGAGCAGGTGCTGATCTGGCGCCGCAGCTACGACACGCCGCCGCCCGCCCTGGAAGCCACCGACCCGCGCAGCGAGCGCAGCGACCGCCGCTACGCCACACTCGACCCGTCCCAGGTGCCTCTCACCGAGTGCCTCAAGGACACCGTGGCCCGGGTGATCCCCTACTGGAACACCACCCTGGCACCGGCCATCCGCTCCGGCCAGCGCCTCGTGATATCAGCGCACGGCAACTCCATCCGGGCCCTGGTCAAGTTCCTGGACGGCATTTCCGACGCCGACATCGTCAACCTGAACATCCCCAACGGCATCCCGCTGGTCTACGAGCTGGATGCCGATCTGCGTCCGGTGCGCAGCTACTACCTGGGTGATGCCGAGGCCGCAGCGCGCGCGGCGGCTGCCGTCGCCGCCCAGGGCAAGGCCTGAACACCACACGCAGGCAGACATGTCCCTGGCCCGTGCGGGCTTTCACGGGGATTGCGGAACCCGCGCGCCACGCCACGCTCCAAGGTGTATATTGATCTCAGGTCCGCGCTCCTGAGGGGTCGGGACATTCTTTTCGAGGCACTCCGATGGGTAAACAGGTGAGTCACAAGCTCAGGATCGCTGGCTGGATTGCAGTCGGTGCGGTGGCGGGCGCATTGACGACCGTGCAACTGCAGGCGGTGGCCCGCAACACGCTGGCGCCCCTTCCGCTGGAGGAACTGCAGCAACTGGCGGCTGTGTTCGGCATGATCAAGTCCGACTATGTCGAGCCCGTAGACGAGAAAAAGCTGATCTCCGAGGCCATCTCGGGCATGGTGGCCAGCCTTGACCCGCACTCGCAGTACTTCGATGCCAAGTCCTTCAAGGAATTCCGGGAAGGCACCAGCGGCCGCTTTGTCGGCGTGGGCATTGAAATCACCATGGAAGACGGCCTGGTCAAGGTGGTCTCGCCCATCGAGGACTCCCCGGCGTTCCGGGCCGGCCTGAAGACCGGCGACCTGATCACCAAGATCGACGACACCCCGGTCAAGGGGCTGTCGATCAACGACGCGGTCAAGCTGATGCGGGGTGAGCCGCGCACGAAAGTGCTGCTGACCATCATGCGGCGTGACGAGAACCGCACCTTCCCGGTCACGATCACCCGCGAGGAGATCCGGACCCAGAGCGTCAAGTCCCGGGTGGTCGAACCGGGCTATGCCTGGGTGCGCGTGTCGCAGTTCCAGGAACGCACGGTCGACGACTTTGCCCGCCGCATAGAAGACATCCACAAGGCCGAACCCAACCTCAAGGGTCTGGTGCTGGACCTGCGCAATGACCCCGGTGGTCTGCTGGACGCTGCCGTGGCACTGTCCGCCGCCTTCCTGCCCGAGAACGTCACGGTGGTTTCCACCAATGGGCAACTGGAAGACAGCCGCTTCATCTACAAGGCCATTCCGCAGCACTACCTGCGCCGCGGCGGCAACGACCCGATCCGGCGCATGACCGAGAGCACCAAGGGCATGCTCAAGACGGTTCCGGTCGTGGTGCTGGTCAACGAGGGTTCCGCCTCGGCCAGCGAAATCGTCGCCGGCGCGCTGCAGGACCATGGCCGCGCCACCATCATGGGCAGCCAGACCTTCGGCAAAGGATCGGTTCAGACTGTCCGCCCGCTGGGGCCAACCACCGGGCTGAAGCTGACCACGGCTCGTTACTACACACCCAAGGGCACCTCCATCCAGGGTCGCGGCATCGTGCCGGATGTGCTGGTGGACGAGACCGCCGAAGGCAACGTGTTTGCCGCCCTGCGCACCCGCGAGGCCGATCTGCAGAAGAGCCTGGACAATGGCAACGGCAAACCCATGACCGACGCCCAGCGTGCCGCCGAGCAGCAGCGTGAACAGGAGCGGGAAGATGCCCGCCGCCGGATCGAAGAAGAGGCGCGCAAGAACCCGGGTCAGCGCCTGGTGCCCGAGTTCGGCAGTGCCGAAGACTTCCAGCTGCAGCAGGCGTTGAACCAGCTGCGCGGAAAGCCTGTGCAGATCAGCAAGACGCAGACGCTGCGCACGGACGAGAAGAAAGAGAACTGACCCTTCTGGCGGCGGCATGGGACCCTTGCCGCGGCACCCGACGTGAACGACGCCCAGCTGCTGCGCTACTCGCGCCATATCCTCCTCAACGAAGTGGGCGTCGAAGGCCAGGAGCAGCTGCTGGCCTCGCACGCTCTGGTCATCGGGGCCGGCGGTCTCGGATCACCCGTCGCACTCTACCTGGGCAGCGCTGGCGTGGGCCGCATCACCATCGTAGACCACGATGTGGTGGACGAGACCAACCTGCAGCGCCAGATTGCGCACAACCTCTCGCGGGTCGGCAGCCCGAAGGCCGAGTCCGCCCGTGAAGCGATCGCCGCCATCAACCCGGACGTGGTCGTGAACGCGGTCACCTCCCGGGCCGATGCGCCTTTGCTTGACCAGCTGGTGGCCGAAGCCGACGTGGTGCTCGACTGCACCGACAACTTTGCCACCCGGCATGCCATCAACCGCGCCTGCGTGGCCCACCTCAAACCCCTTGTCTCGGGTGCTGCCATCCGCATGGACGGGCAACTCAGCGTGTTTGACCCCCGCCTGCCCGGCAACCCCTGCTATGCGTGCGTATTCCCGGAGAACAGCGGCGTCGAGGAAACCCGCTGTGCCACCATGGGTGTGTTCGCTCCACTGGTCGGCATTGTCGGCACACTGCAGGCCGCTGAGGCCCTGAAGCTGCTGGTGGGCCTGGGCTCGCGGCTAACCGGACGCCTGCTCATGATCGACGGACGCGACATGGCCTTCAACGAAATCAGCCTGCCACAGAATCCTGCCTGTGCCGTCTGCGGCGGACAGCACGGCGGTTGACCAGGCTCAATCGTGGGTGCACGGCCCGTGCCGGCGCCGGAACTCGCCCGGCGGTTCAGCGCGCGGGTCGGCAAACAGGCCTCGACCCTGGCGACGCGCCAGCGACTCTTCCCGATCGTATGGCCCGGCCTGGCCCCGGGCACGGTACGACCAGGCCCACCCTTCGGCCACCAGCACAGCCTGCACGTCGGCACTGTCCAGCCAGACGCGAGCCAGTGTTCGCCGATAGCGGTCCTGCCCCGTCACCTCGATCCGGACCTGGCGCTGCAGCACCATGTCCGCCAGCCGGTTCCGGGCCTTTCGGCCATCGGTCTGACAAATTTCGGGGGCGTCGATGCCGTCCAGCCGCAGGCGCTGGCGCCGCCCGCCTTCCAGCGGCTGCACCCAGAGCGAATCCCCGTCGTGCACATGGGTCACTTCGGCCAGGTAGCCCGCGGGTGTGGCGGTGACGGGGTGAAAAGCGAACAACCCGACGGCCAGACAGGCCGCAAAAAGTGCCCGCAGGCCGGATTTCAGAAACAACATGACCCCGAGTCTGCCGCAATTCGCCGCGTGTGATCCGAACGCCTTGCGCAGGCACGCAACCCGACAGGACGATCAGACCGCCATGTAGCGCCCGGGACGGTGGTTGATGGCCAGCGTGAGGTTCAGCACCACGGCCCCCAGCACCGACCAGGCGATCTGTGATGCGTCCACCACCGCCATGGCAGCCAGCACGATGGCACAGTCGAACCCCATCTGGATGCGGCCTGCACGCCAGCCGAAACGCTCCTGCAGGTACAGCACCAGCACGTTGAATCCACCCAGACTGGCGCGGTGGCGAAACAGCATCAGCATGCCAGCGCCCATGAGCAGGCCGCCGGCCACGGAGGCAAACCCGGTCGAGAGCTGGTCGAAGGCAATCCAGTGCGGTACCCATTGCACAAAGGCCGCCAACAGGCCGACCGCCGCAAAAGTCTTGAAGGTGAACATCGGTCCCATGCGTCGCCAGGCCAGGCCATAGAACGGCAGGTTGACCGCCATGAACAGCACACTGAAGTTCCAGCCGGTGGCGTAGTGCAGCACAAAGGCAAGCCCTGCCGTCCCGCCGGTGAGCAATCCGGCGTGGCGAAACATGATCACCCCCAATGCCACGAACAGTGTGCCGGTGAGCAGGGCTTGCAGGTCCTCGTGCGGCCGGTGGCGGGCCAGCGGTGGCACCGCAGCGGGTTCGACCGGCGAAGTGGATGGGACGGACATCTGGGGCATGGGACTGGGCAATTTCAAGCCGACACTTCCGGACCGGAGCGCGGACAGGCGGCCGAGTGTGGCCCGAAATGCGTGCACCCGCATTGACCCAGGTCAGCGCTGGTGCGGATTTCCAGTCCCTGGACCGCGGTCTCGCGCGGTCAGAATGCAGGCGCTATGCTGCAGGCATGCCGGACACCTCTTCTCGCACAACAAACGCCGACATCGACTGGTCGGGACGCATCGCCCGCATCGGCCTGATGGCCGGCCCTGTGCTGGCCTTGCTGGGCTACTGGGCACTGCCCGAACACGAAACCCTGAGCCATGCGGGCCGCCTGACGGCCGCCATCGGCATCTGGATGGCCGTCTGGTGGATGAGCGAGGCCGTCCCGCTGCCGGCCACCGCCCTGCTGCCGGTGGTGCTGTTTCCGCTGTCCGGCATCCAGGACAGCGCACAGACCCTGCGCCCCTATGCATCGGACATCATCTTTCTGTTCATGGGGGGCTTCATCATCGGCCTGGGCATGCAGCGCTGGCACCTGCATACCCGCATCGGTCTGGCGATCGTGCGCCGCGTGGGCACCTCTCCGGTGCGCCTGGTGGCAGGCTTCATGGCCGCCACCGCCCTGCTCAGCATGTGGATTTCCAACACCGCAGCGGCCATGATGATGCTGCCGGTGGGGCTGAGCGTGATCGGCCTGATCGAGGACCGTCTTGGCGCCAGCGACGCGGCCAGTGCGCTGGCCCGGCGCAACTTCGCCACCTGCCTGATGCTGGGCATTGCCTATGGCGCCTCCATCGGTGGCCTGGGGACCCTCATCGGGTCTCCGCCCAACCTGATTCTGGCCAGCTTTGCCCGGGAACAGCTTGGCATGGACATCTCCATGCTGGGCTGGATGGCCCTGGGTGTGCCACTGGTGGTGTTGCTCCTGCCCCTGACCTGGCTGTGGATGGTGCGGGTCGCCTTCCCGATTCGCATGGATATGCCCGAGTCGGTACAGGAACGCATCCGTGAGGACCTGGCGCAGCACAACCCCATGGGCAAAGGTGAGCGCATCGTGCTGGTGGTCTTCCTGCTGACGGCCGCCGGCTGGGTGCTGCGCCAGCCTCTGTCAGATTTGCTCGGGCTGCCCCACCTGACCGACGCCACCATCGCCATGGCGGGTGCCCTGTTGCTGTTCGTGCTGCCGGTCGACTTCGGGCGCCGGGTGTTCGCCATGGACTGGGACACGGCGGTCAAGCTGCCCTGGGGCATTCTGCTGCTGTTCGGCGGTGGCCTCAGTCTGGCGGCCGCCATCGGCCGCCATGGCGTGGATGCCTGGCTGGCCTCGGGCTTCGCCGGCATGGCCGAGGCACCGGCACTTTGGGTGCTGCTGGCCGTGACCACCCTGGTGATCTTCATGACCGAACTGACCAGCAACACTGCCGTGGCCAACACCCTGATCCCGGTGATGGCGGCGGTGGCCCTGGGACTGGGCCAGCCACCGCTGCCCTTGATCCTGGCAGTGGCACTGGCGGCCAGCTGCGCCTTCATGCTGCCGGTGGCGACGCCACCCAACGCCATCGTCTATGCCTCCGGCCATGTGAGCATCGCCCAGATGATGCGTGCCGGGTTTGCGCTCAACCTGATGGCGGTGGGTGTGATTGCCCTGGTGATCCGGCTGCTGCTGCCCTGGATGACCTGACCTGCGGCCCACGGTTCAGGGTCCGGTCACGGCGTCCTGCAACAACCCGGTGTAGGCGGGATGCAGCGAGATGTCGTTGTGGCCGGCCTGGGGTATCTCTTCCAGTCGGGCCAGCCCGGGCGAGAAGGCCTCGAACAACCGCCGGGCGTGGGACGGATCGATCACCTCGTCGCGCCCGGCCACGATCAGGCGCGTCGGCAGGCGCAGCGAGGGTGCAAGCAGGTCCGATTCAAAGCGATCCCGCAACAGCCAGCCCACCGGCACCCACGGGTAGTGGCGCTGCGCCACCGCCCGCAGGCTGTCGAACGGTGTCACCAGAACCAGGCGTTGCACCGGCCGCTGCGCTGCCAGTTGCACGGCGACCCCGCTGCCCAGGCTGCGGCCGATCACCACCACCTCGGGGTGCTGGCGGTGCACCTCGTCGAACAACGCCCGTGCGTCGGTCACCAGCGCCGCCTCGGCCGGGCTGCCGCTGCTGCCACCATAGCCCCGGTAGTGCATGAGGAACAACGCATGATCCGGGAACTGAGCCGAGAGATCAGGCAAGGTCCAGGCCACGTCCTCGGCGTTGCCACCGAAATAGATGATGGCCGGGGCACCGGCCGGCTGGCGGCGGGCGCTGATTCGCAGGCGGGCTTCTGGTGTCTCCAGCCAGAGGTTGCTGGCCGCATCGGCAGAACCCGCTGAAACCGGGTAATAGATCAGCGACCGCTGAAACAGGAACAGCAGCAGGCACAGGCCCAGCCAGGCCAGCGCCAGCAGGCCCAGCAGCTGCAGCATGGTCCTGCCCACGGGAGGAAGCCCGACGTGTCAGGTGCCCAGCAGGGCGTCCAGGCGCCGCAACCCGGCCACCGACTGCAGGCAGGCGTCGGCGGCCTCTGTGCCCTTGACCGCGAAGTGACGCTGGAAGTACTTGCGGTGTTCGGCGTGTTCGTGGAAATGGTGCGGCGCCTGGATGGCCAGGATGGTGGGCACACCCGTATCGAGCTGCACCTGCATCATGGCCTGGACCACGGTTTGCATCAGCGTGTCGAAGCGGTAGATGCCGTCGTCCACCACCAGGGCGCTGCCCACCACGGCGGCATACCGTCCGGAGCGCGCCAGGCGCTGTGCGTGCAGCGGGATTTCAAACGCCCCGGGCACGTCGAACACGTCGATGCGCCCGCCGTCCACGCTGGCTTCCGCCATGCGGGCAAAGAAGGCATGGCGCGCCTGATGCACGATTTCGGCGTGCCAGGCGGCCTCGACGAAGGCAAAGCGCAGATCAGGCGGCAAGGTGAGGGTGTCGTTCATGGCGGTCATCGGGGAGTTCAGGTCCAGATGTGCATCATGCCCCAATGATCCAGCCTTCGAGCGGATCGAAGGGTGGCAGGCCATAGCAGGCGTGACCTTGCTCGTGTTGCTGCCACGCCCAGGCCGCCTGCAACAGGCACAGGACCGCATCCAGACGATCGCCGCTGGGGTCATCGGCCAGGTCGTCGCGCTGGGCGTGACTGAGCTTCAGGCGCAGGCCGGCATCTCGCAAACTGGGTGCATCGCCACTCTCAAGGGCATGGAGCAGCGCCTTGCGGGCAATCAGGCGTTCGGGCGTCTGGCGCGCGCGGTCGTCGCTCTTGTAGGACTGCGTGCCCAGTACGCTGCGCGCCAGCAGGCCGGGATAGGCCTCCAGGGCCACACGCTGCGGATCACCGTTGTGCAAGCCCGGCAGGTGCACCCCAGCCGCCAGCAGTCTGGGAACACCGGCATGCATCATGAAGGCCACCGGCGGGTTCACCCACTTCATGCTGGGGCTGGAGCCGGCCGGGCCGTCGGTGCTGCGGTGGGCGAACTTGCCCCCCACCGGGCGGGCATCACAGAAGGCAGCGAAGGCCTCGCGGATCTGCTCGCGCGACAGAGAGGCGTAATGCGACATGCAGTCGGCCCAGGCGGTTGGCCAACCCAGCTGCTCGACCAGCTCGCGCGGCAGACCGAACGGCAGGTCGAAAGCGCCAACCCATCGACCGGGCCGGGTCAGCCTTTCCTGCCAGTCTTGCAGACTCTCGAAGGTCTCGACACCGTCCAGCAGGACCCGCCCCCGGTCACAGCGACCCACCGCCAGCGTGACAGGTTTGCGGCGGGAAGGTGCGCTGGTGAAATCACAGCCCAACAGCACGGTCACCACCAACAGCCAGCGACCGCGCAGCGGCAGAGCGTGGGGGCTTCAACCACCCTGCCGCCGGGCCGCCCCAAGACAGGGCAGCCCCTCGGGGGGCAGCGACCCGCGCAGCGGCAGAGCGTGGGGGCTTCAACCACCCTGCCGCCGGGCCGCCCCAAGGCAGGGCAGCCCCCTCGGGGGGCAGCGACCGCGCAGCGGCAGAGCGTGGGGGCTTCAACCACCCTGCCGCCGGGCCGCCCCAAGGCAGGGCAGCCCCCTCGGGGGGCAGCGACCCGCGCAGCGGCGGAGCGTGGGGGCTTCAATGTCTTCAGGCGCGACCGATGATGCTGGCGGTGGCCATCAGCTCCTCGAGCAGGGCCAGAGAGACTCTGCCGGAGACGGCGTAGGGGTCGAACTCGGGGCGCTCGGAGTACTTGAGCACGATCGAGGTGTTGAGCTTGGACAGGTTGACCGTGCCCATGGTCCAGCCGCCGAAGCGCCTCTCGGAGATCTCCTCGTAATGCAGCAGCACCACGTCGGTGTGGCGCTTGTCGGCGACGATGTGGTTGTACAGCGTGTTGACCGCACTGCGCCCACCCTCGATCGCCTGGAGGAACACACCCCCCCCGTAGCACAACACCCCCGTGATGCCATTGCCCAGGTTGTGCTGACGCGACGATTCCAGAATGGACTCGATGGCCTTGCTGCAGTCCTTGTCGACTGCACGGCTGACATAAAGCAGGCGAACCAGCATGTTGTGCCCTGAAGAAGTCGAAAGTTAACGGGGGATCAACGAGAGAAACTCGCGCCGCAGATTGGAATCCTTGAGGAAGACGCCCCGCATGACGGAGTTGATCATCTTGCTGTCCATGTCCTTGACGCCGCGCCAGGCCATGCAGTAGTGGCTGGCTTCCATCACGATGGCCAGGCCATCGGGCTGGGTCTTTTCCTGGATCAGGTCGGCCAGCTGTACCACCGCCTCTTCCTGGATCTGCGGCCGGCCCATGATCCATTCAGCCAGCCGGGCGTACTTGGACAGGCCGATGACGTTGGTGTGCTCGTTGGGCATGACACCGATCCAGATCTTGCCGATCACCGGGCAGAAATGGTGGCTGCAGGCACTGCGCACCGTGATCGGTCCGACGATCATGAGCTCGTTGAGGTGCTCGGCATTGGGAAACTCGGTCACGGTCGGACCCTGGACATAACGTCCGGCGAAGACCTCCTTGAGGTACATCTTGGCGACACGGCGCGCCGTGTTGTCCGTGTTGTGGTCATTCACGGTGTCGATGACCATGCTCTCCAGCACGCCCTGCATTTTTTCTGTCACCTCGTCGAGCAACTTCTCCAGTTCACCCGGACGGATGAACTCGGCGATGTTGTCGTTGGAGTGAAAGCGCTTGCGGGCGGCCAGGACACGTTCCCGGATCTTCACGGACACGGGTACTCCCTGATCACCGTCGTCTTGTTCGGCAGCGTTGTTCATGGGCTGGTCGGATTTCATGAGCATGTACCATGCTAACACCCGGGCCCTCCCTGCCCGTCGATGAAGCCTGAAGGCACCCGTTTCATGGGGACATCGGTCGGTCAGAGGCCTTCAGTAGCGGTGTCCGGTCAGGAACAGGGTGGTGCGCATGACGCCAAAGGCCAGCCGGTCCAGCACGCGCTCGCGCCAGGGTCGGTTCTGCAGAGATGTCAGGTCCAGCCGCTGGCTGGAGTCACGCAGGATGTCATCCAGCCGCTGGTGCAGCAGACGTGCAAAGCGCCGGTCGCGGGTCATCACGTTCGCCTCACGGGCCAGCAGCAGCGACAGGGGGTCCAGGTTGGTCGAGCCGACGGTCGCCCAGCGCTGGTCGACCACGGCCACCTTGGCGTGCAGCGAGCTGGGCTCGTATTCGTGGATCTCGATGCCGGCCTCGGCCAGCCGGAGGTACACCGGCCGTGCCGACCGGTACTGCAGAAACCGTTCGTATTTGCCCTGCAGCAGCAACCGGACACGCACACCGCGCCGCACTGCAATGGAAAGCGCGCGGCGCAGCTTGCGTCCAGGGATGAAATAGGCGTTGGCAATCACGATTTCCTCGCGCGCCTCGCCGATGGCCTTGAGGTAGGCGCGTTCGATATCGTGCCGGTGGCTGACGTTGTCCCGCAGGAGCAGCGCAGCGCGGGCACCGTGCACGCCGGGCAACGCGGCAGGTTGGGTGGACTGTCCACCGGCGTCATCAGAATCTGCAGGTTCCTCGGGCAGGCGAAGGATGGCGGAGAAGTCGCCCACAGGCAGCGTCTCGCGCAGCGCCTCCCAGGCCGCCACGAACTCGCGCCGCCGGGCCTTGCGCACCGCCTGCAGACGCCACCACAACTGCTCCATGGTGTCCGCCATGCCCTGCACCAGGGGACCGGCCACCCTCAGTGAAAAATCGAGGCGCGGCTCGGCCAGTCGTCCCAGCACCACATCGTCCCGATCGTCGATGATGTTGATGCCACCGCAGAACCCCACGGTGCCGTCCACCACGCAGAGCTTTCGGTGCAGCCGGCGCCAGTTGCTGGGAATGAGCAGCCCCAGCTTGCCCAAGGGGGCATAGACACGCCAGCGAACACCAGCGCGGTCGAACCGCTCGCGCCACTCGGCGGGCACCCTGGGCGTTCCCACCCCGTCGATGACCAGGCGCACCAGCACACCGCGCACGGCGGCACGCTCGAGTGCCTCGGCCACCGTCAGCGCGCTGCCAGCGAACTCGAAGATGTAGGTTTCCAGATGGATAACGCGGCGTGCCGCGTCCATGGCCTCGACCAGCGCCGGAAACAGTTCGTCACCCCCCTGCAACAAGAGCAGCTGGTGCCCATCTGGCGCGACCGACCCCGTCTTTCCCTTCGCTTCAGGTGCCAGCAGTTGCTGCGTCACAGGCCAAACTCGGCGATCAGCGGCAGGTGGTCGGACATGCGCGACCAGGCCCGGCCATGCGGTACATGCGCCGAGATGGGGTGCAGGCCACGCACGAAGATGCGGTCCAGGTGCAGCAGGGGCAACCGGGACGGAAAGGTGGCCAGACGGATGCCCTCGAAGGTGTGCAGGTTCATCTTCGCCATGGGCCGCAGCAGCTGGGCACCCCAGTCATTGAAATCCCCCGCCACCACCAGCGGCGAGTCGGACGGCACTTCCTGCTCGATGAACTGCCCCAGGCGCTGCACCTGACGTTCCCGGCTGGCGTGAATCAGGCCCAGATGCACCACGATCACATGCAGTGACTGACCCTCCACCAGCAGCTCGACGTGCAGCAGCCCGCGCTGTTCGAACCGGTGATCGGAGACATCCGAGTGACCACTGGCCATCACCGGCCAGCGCGAGAGCAGCGCGTTGCCGTGCTCGCCGTGGCGGGTCACCGCGTTGGTGCGGTACACCGACTCATAGCCTTCGGGCGAAAGGTATCCGGCCTGGTCCAGCTCAGGCCAACGGGTGAACAGGCGCTCCATCTTGCGGTTGTTCCGGCGCACTTCCTGCAGGCACACGATGTCGGCATCGAACTGCTCGACCGCATGGACCAGGTTGTGGATTTCCAGCCGGCGGGCCAGCCCGAGCCCCTGTACGCCTTTGTGGATGTTGTAGGTGGCCACCCGAACAGTTGTCATGTTTCTATGATCCCAGAAACATGCCTGCGTTGCATGGGGCTGGCGTCATTTTTCGGCCTGGGCTGCCGGCACCGATCTGCCAGGCCTCAGAAACCGCTTTCGCGCACGAAAACCGCCACCACGCTGCGCAGCACCCGGTGGATCAGGGCTTCCGGATGGCCATCGATCTGCACCCGGACCAGCGAAAGTCGGTCCTCGGCAGCGTGCTCGTCCAGCTCGATGCGCACCCGGAACAGGGCATCACGCGCAACGGGCACGCGCTCCTGGAAGGCACCCGCGGGACCCGGCACCGTGGCCAGCGGACCGCCGTGACTCGCATCAAGCATGGGCGTGGGCAAGGCCGTCGTGCGTGCCACGTCGATGGCGATCACACGGCCGTCGCGCCAGACCGGCGGATCGACCATCTGGCGTACCCGCACCCGCTGTCCGGCGTCGATGCGCGACAGGTCGGCCTCGGCCACATAGGCGTCGACCACCCAGCGTGATGGATTGACCAGCATCGCCAGCGGCTGCAGGGACCGGACCCAGACCCCAGTGGCCAGTTCGGGGTCCAGGTCATGCAGGACACCGTCGAACGGCGCCCGCAGGATCAGGCGCCCGCGCTGTTCGGTGCTGGCACGTTCCTCGGCCTCGAATAGGGCCTTTTGGGAAGCCAGCAACTGGCGCTGCGACTCGCCATCGGGCAGCCCCATGAGTCCGGCCATCTGGCGCTCACGCGCCAGAGCCAGCTGCCTCGCCTTTTCCTGGTCGATGCCCAGCGCTCTGGAGTCCAGCGAGAACACCACGTCTCCCTGGCTGAACTCGCGCCGCCCGGGCAGCGCGGTCAGCTGGGCTTCGAAGGGTGAATACAGCAGTTGCTGCTCCTCGGCCCGCAGCCAGCCGTGGGCCTGCACACGGGTGTTCAGCGGCAGGAACAGCACCAGTCCGAACACACCCAGCGCCACCAGTGCCGTCACGCGGCGCGACCAGCGGATTTCGGCACGGCGCCCATGCCACACCTTGAGCTCTTTCATCACTGGCTTGCCGATGAACCAGACCAGCTCCACCACCATGAGGAACAGGCCAAGCACCTTGAAGAAGAAAAGGTAGACCAGCACCGCAATGCCCAGGAACACCACCAGCCGGTAGGCCCAGGTGGCGAGGGCAAAGGCGATCAGCGCACGCCGGCGGGCGGGCTGGAAATGCTCCGGCCAGGCGTCGGTGAAGCCCAGCAGGTGACGCCTGAGCCAGGTACGTGCCAGTGCCCCGGCACGCTCGTGCAGGTTGGGCATGTCCAGCAGGTCGCTGAGGATGAAGTACCCGTCGAAGCGCATGAACGGACTGGCATTGATCGCCAGCGTCAGCACCCAGCTGGTGGTGGCCAGGAAAAAGAGGCCGTTGCGCAAGGCACCGTCGGGGGTGATGGCCCAGACCAGCGTGGCCAGCCCGGCCAGGGCCAGCTCGACCACGATACCTGCACTGGCAATCGACAGGCGGTGCTTCGGATCCTTCAGGCGCCAGCTCTCGCCGGTGTCCGTGTAGAGCATGGGGAACATGACCAGAAAAGCCACGCCCATGTGGGCCACCCGCACGCCGTGGCGGGTGGCGGCATAGGCATGGCCGAGCTCATGCACTGTCTTGGCAAACGCCAGGGCCAGGGCATAACCCAGCACACCCGACCAGGTCATGTGGTCGACGAACGTGTGTGTGAAGCTGTCCCACTGACGCGACACCAGGTACAGGCCCAGCAATGTCAGCACAGCAGCGACAACGGCGGTGGTGCGGGTCTGCAGCCAGGCCAGGTACGGCGCGGTCCTGGCAAGCCAGCGTTGCGGCCGCACGAGCGGCAGCCGGAAGAACAGGTAGTTGTGCAGCAACCACTCCAGCGGTGCGCGGCGGGTGCGCGCCAGGCGTGCGCGCACGCGGTCCACGTCGGTCGCCTGGTCCAGGCGCAGCAGCTCGTTTTCGGACAGGAAGCCCAGCAGCTGCTTGACGTCATCAGGCGTCACGTTCAGCGGCGTCTGCGCATTGACGGTGCGAATCAGGGTCGCCGCGTCCGAACCGGCCCAGTTCAGCAGCAGCTCGAATTCCAGCCAGCCGATCCGGAAGAAACGGTTGCGCACCGGGTCCTGGATGACCCAGGCAGGTGTGCCATCCTCGTTGGGCGAGGCCGGCATCAGCTTGAGCTCGTCCCGAATGGCCGGCAGCGGCGTCCGTCGCCGGGCGGTGCCCCTGGCCGGCAGCGTCAGGGTCGCTCCGGTTGCGTTCACAGGCCGGTCCATTCCCGCACCGCCGCGATGGGTCGGCGAAACAGGTAGTAGCCCAGGGTCACCCACTCGCCCGATATGCGGGCGGTGCCACGCAGACCGATGCGCGGCAGGTTCTCGGCATCGTCAAACCGGGCCCGAAGGCGGTAGGAGGCGACATCGTCCGGACTGGGTGTGGCCTGGTAGCTGGCCTCGATCAGCTGACCCGCACGCGGGCGAAGCGGATCGGTGTGCAGGAACAGCTGGACCGGCGCGCCCGGCTCGAGGTTGATGGCGTCGGCCACCGCCAGCCAGACCAGCACACCGGCATCTTCGGGCTGGGCCAGCTGCATCACGCGTTCACCGGTCTGGACGGGCCGCCCGAGCCAGTCGTTGACGTCGGCAAAGATGGCCACGCCGTCGCGGTCGGCGCGCACCTCCACCCGCTGGGTCAGGACATCCACTGCCGCCAGTTCGGCCTCTTTTTCGCGGACCCGCCCCATCAGCATCGCCAGGTCGGCCCTGCCACGGATATCGTCGAAGGCCCGCTGCTGGGCAATGTGGGCATCGACCCGGGCCACCTCCAGCGCCTTCAGTGCGACCTCTCGCCGGTTCTGGATGATCGAGTCGTCCAGCGAAAAGAGCAGGTCACCGGCCTTCACCCGGCTGTTCGGTGCAATGCCAAAGCTGCCGATCACCCCCTCCTGCGGTGCGGTCACGGCCACCGCACTGAGGGCGATCACCTCGGCGGGGGCCAGCACGGACAGACGAACGGGAATGAACAGTGCCAGCGCGAGGGCGGCCAGCACCAGGTTGCGGCGACGCCCTTGCAACCAGCGTCGCGCCTGCATGGTCCAGCCATTTGCCCTGCTTTGTCCGAGAGCAGCCAGGCAATGACCGTAACTCAGGTGCAGGCGTTCGAGCATGGCCAGCTCCCGGTCGGTCCAAGGGGCTTCACGGGCGTAAAGCGCCAGGCCCAGCAGCTCACCCTCGCGGTTCTTGAGCGGGACCACCAGCAGGTGTTCGGGCAGCCATTCGGACCAGCCGGCCTGATCGACTTCGGCCGCATCGGCGTGGTCGATCCGGTGAAGCTGTCCGTCGCGTGGCAGGCGACGCGCGAACGCTGAAACCCACACCGCGAACGGCGAGTCCTCGGCCACACTCACCAGTCCCGATGCGGCGACCAGTTTCAGGCGCTCAGCCGTCCATTCGAACAGCGCAGCCTGCCGGTAATTGGCCAGCGCATGGGTCTCGTTGACGATGGTGAAACGCAAGGCCGCCTGGTCGGCGGCCGTCATTGCGCGCGACTCGATCTGGAGCAGGATGTCCAGGTCGGCGGCCTCGTTCATGGCCACAGGGTCAGCGTAGGTTCGGGAAGCGGGCGATGCCGCTCATGCCGGGCAGCAGATCCGGATGCACCCGGAACATCACTGCCTCCAGCTCGATGGTCTGGCTCACCGGATCAATGCGACTGTTGATCCGCTGAACCCGGGCCGGATAGGCCTTGCCGGTTTCATCGATGGTGACTTCAAAGTCCTGACCGATCTTCAGCGCCGACGTCCATCGGGAAGGCACATTGAGTTTGAGCAGCAGCACGCCCCGGCGCACGAGATCGACCATGGGCTGGCCCGGTGTCACCGTCATGTGGCTGCGCACGTGCAGCCGGGAGGTGTAGCCATCCCAGGGGGCCCTGATGGCGCACTGTGAGATCTGGAATTCGATCAGTTCGGTCTGCGCCTTGGCCTTGGCCACAGCACTGGCGGCCAGCGCCACTTCCACGTCACTGGCCTGCTCCAGACCCTGCATGCGCAGCTTGGCTTCATATTCCTCGGTGGCTGAGGCCAGGTCTGCTTTGGCCATGCCGGCACGGGCCTCATGCTCGCCGCAATCCAGCGACACCAGCACCGCACCCTGACGGAATGGTCGACCCAGGCCGGTGTGGACCTCGGTGATGCGCCCTGCGACCGGACTGGCCAGCACAGTCTCACCATTGGGCAGCACCAGGACGCGCACCGCTTCCGATGGGGTGGCGCCACCTGCGGTGGTGCCGGTTTGCGACCAGGCGCCCCCGGCCAGACCGGAAAGCAAGATGGCCAGCAGCAGCCGGCGGACAGAATTCAATCGCATGTCACTCGTTTTCAAACCAGGTTTTCAGATCGCCCAGGTTGGCATTGAGCGCAGCCACCAGGCTGGACTCGTACACCGACCGACGGGCATTCTGCGGCATCGTAGTCGTAAACCGGGCTTCCTGACGGACCGCGCCCGCAGGATCGCGCAGCCGAAGGGTCCAGGCGGCGCGCTCCAGGCCCAGGCGGTCTCCCGACTCAAACGAAAGCTCCAAAGGAGCTCCGGCCTGATCGTCTGCCTCGATATCGTGACGGGCCAGCAAGTCCTTGGCCAGCGCCGTCATCCGCACCTTCTGCACCGGATCGGAAATGCCCGTGACCTGAACCGAGACGGCAGGTGCACGACCGAACAGGTTGGAAGACAGGCTGAATGCGTCTTTCTCGGTGGCCTGCAGGTGCTCGCGCACGCGTTGGGTCAGCTGAGCCAGATCGTTGCCCTCGAAATCGTCCGCAATCGGATCAAAGCCCAAGGTGTTGTAGAGGCGACCGAAAGCAATATGGGCGTTGGCGTAGGCGTTGGCCCGCTGGTAGGCGCCCAGGACCGAGCGCGCCTGCGTCCGGATGGCCTCAAGTTCGCTGTCGAGCTTGGCGGTCACCGAAGCACGCGTGAAGTCGGCCAGGCGCTTGTCGACCTGCGAAGCCTGATCGGCCAGCTTGAAGTCCTCCAGAGCCATGCGGTAACGCTCGGCGCTGATGCGTGTCTGGGTCAGGATGGCCATGGAAAGGGCCATGCGGCGGGCCTCGTCGGTCTGCTCCTGGTATTTCTGCGCATCACGCATGGCGGGCAGCGCCGCCAGGCGCATCAGGTTCCAGGCAATGCTGACGCCGCCTTCAGTCCAGCTGTTGTTGAACAGGAAGCGGTTGCTGTCGTGCTGGCGGCCCAGGTTCAGGGAGATGCCCGGCAACATGCCCAGCACCTGCTTGCGGGCTTCAGCGGCGGTGATGCGTTTGCGCAGATCTTCCTCGCGCAGCTCGGGGCGCTGAAGCAAGGCCATTTCCTCCAGCTTGGCCACGTCACGCGGTGCCGCGGGCAAGGCCGGTTCCTGCGCTTCAGCCACCGTGAAATCCACGCCGGGTGGCACGTTCATCAGGGCAGCCAGCTCGCGCTTGGCAAATTCGAGATCCTGCCGGCGCTGGTTCAGCAGGGACGTGGCGTCAAGCAGGGCACGCTGGTAGGCGAGCGCGACACCCGGAGGAATGACGCGCTGGGTCTCGGCTTCGCGTGAACGCGACAGCGCCTGCTGGGCGCGCTCAAGGATGTCGTCGGCCTGTGTGGTCAGGCGCTGGGCACCGAGTGCGCGCCAGTAGGCGGCCCGCACGTCCTGCAGCAGGTTCTGCACCACCTTGCGACGGCGCTCCTCGGCAATCAGGAACTGATCGCCCTGCTGCTTGGCCCGGTAATAGGACACCCCGAAGTCCAGCGCATTCCACGAAAAGGTGATGCCACGAAGGTTGCGCGAACGCTCGTCCGACGAAGTCGGATTGGTGGACTCCACGCCATCGAGCAATCCTATGCTGGTTCCGCCGGAAAAGTTGTTGCGGTCCTGGTAACCCGCCGAGGCCAGCACCTGGGGCAGCATGTCGTAGCTGGCGTAGTTGGTCAGACCCTGGGCCAGCGCCGATTCCATGCGCTTGAGGCGGTAATCCAGGTTGTAGCGCAGGGCTCGCGCCACCGCCTCTTCCATGGTGATCGGCCCGCCAATCGGTGTCTGGTCGACGTACATGCGTGCCGTGTCTTCCTTCACGCGCGTCAGCACATCTTCTTTTTCCAGGGGCTTGGGCGTGACGCTGCAGCCCGCCACCACCGCGGCCACAGCCAGCAGGATGGCACTGCGCCCAGCCAGGGCAGACACTCGTTTGGACAGGATTTGAGGGGTCGTCATGTTGCTTCTTTCTTGGGGCATTCGGATCAGCTGGGATTCACATTTCGGGTCAGGGGGCGGGTGGTCACGCTTCGGTCGGTGGCCATGCGCTGCAATTGCGAACGGAACCCCGGAGCCACCCTGGGCTGAATCGGCTCTGTCTCCTGCGGGGCATCGGCGTTTTCAATGAAAACTGAAGTATCAACAGCAGCTTGTGTCGATTCCGTCACGGCATCGGCCGTCTGCTGACCCGCATGGGCATGGTTGGCTTGCACAGGCCCCTGGTCTGGGGCTTGTGAAGTCTTCTCGCTCACGTCCACCGGCTGGGGTGAGCCCAGGCCAAACGGATCCAGCAGCGTTTCGAAGCCCGGCGTGGCCGACTGGTGGGCATCCAGCACCGCGCTGCGGACGGCCGCCTCCAGTTGTGCAGCGCGAACCACCTTCTGGACAAACAGACCATGGTCGCTGGTGACCGGCATGTGCCGAACCGCATGCTGCACATGCAGGGCATGGCGGATGGTCTGCACTTCGCCGCGACCCGATTCACGAATCAGGGCGGGTGCATCGCTGTCATCCATACCACTGAACAGCAGGCTGTCAGGCAACTGGCCCATGGCCTCGGCCAGCAGGGGCGCGTTGGCCTGGAAGGCTCCCAGCGCCGACCCGGCGAGTGCCCGCTCGGTGCTTGAACTGCCAACGGCATAGAGCACGTGAAGCGCAGGACCGGAAGAGGTCGGCAGCGGGCCCACCCCTGGGCGACCAGGCTCAAGGCTCTGGCCCCAGCCAGGATTGCGGGGCGTGTCGGTCGACTCCTCGGGCAGCACCGGCGTGATCGGTGGCAAGGGTGGAGGGGCAGGCGACGGGGCAGGCGGTGCCGGAGGAGGCGCCGGTACATCCGAAAGCAGCAGTTGAGCTGTGTCGGTCAGCCCTCCGTCGCTGATCGTGTAGGTCACCGCGGGAACGGGGCCGCTGTAACCCGTTTGGGGTGTGAAGGTGAAGCTGCCGTCCGGGTTGATGACCAGGGTGCCGACACCGGCAATGGTGGCCGTGTCGCCCGCTGGGTAAGTCACGCCCCCGACCTCAAACTCCACCACGTTCAGCAGGTCTCCATCGACGTCGCTGTCGTTGTCCAGCACATTGCCGGACACGGGTTCGTTGAGCTGGGTCGTGACCACGTCATCCACGGCCACCGGCGGATCGTTGACCGGGTTGACCGTGATCGTCACCGTCGCGGTCGCTGTGCCACCGTTGCCATCGCTGATGGTGTAAGTGATGGTGTCGAGGCCGTTGAAGTTGGGAGCCGGCGTGTAGGTGACCGTGCCGTCGCCGTTGATGACCACCGTGCCATTGACTGCGCTGGCTGAAGTCACTGTCAGCGTGTCCGCATCGGGGTCACTGTCGTTGACCAGCACATCAATGGTCACTGGCGTGTCCTCGTCAGTGACAGCGGTGTCATCGACAGCCACTGGTGGCGGGTTGCCGATGGTGAAGGTGAACACCTGGTCCACGCTGGCCCCCGAGGGGTCCGTGGCCGTCACCGTCACGCTGTAGATGCCGTTGGATGTCGGACCACCCTGGCTCGCGTCGCTGTCGGGCGTGCCGCTGATGGTGCCCGTCACCGGGTCAATGCTCAGCCCAGGCGGCAGTCCTGCCGCGCTGTAAGTCAGCGTGTCCCCGTCCACATCGGTGAATGCACCGCTCACGTCCACC